>Ga0247725_1000891_pt1 | contig 17794 bp, 15 predicted proteins | sample OKSTACKMCFT3sol_FD_183021 | JGI IMG/M metagenome (GOLD analysis project Ga0247725, IMG submission 183021) | Subsurface sediment microbial communities from gas well in Oklahoma, United States - OK STACK MC-FT3-sol | ecosystem: Environmental > Terrestrial > Deep subsurface > Rock core/Sediment... | reverse complement strand
CTGCCCGGTGAGGATCTCGTAGAGCACCACGCCCAGGGCGTAGAGGTCGGCGCGGCCGTCGATCTCCTGGCCACGGGCCTGCTCGGGGCTCATGTAGCTGGGGGTGCCGACGGCGAAGCCGGCCTGGGTGAACTGGGTGCGGTCGTCCAGCGCCTTGGCGATGCCGAAGTCGGAGAGCACCGCGCCGCCGTCGGCGCGGAACAGGATGTTGGCCGGCTTGACGTCACGGTGCACCAGGCCCTGGGCATGGGCGTAGCCCAGCGCCGAGGCGATCTGGCGCAGCCACACCAGGCCCTGCTCGGGGCTCAGGCCGGCGGCGATACGCTCCTTCAGGGTGCCGTTGGGCAGGTACTCCATGGCCATGTAGTACAGGCTGCCGACATTGCCGATGTCGTAGATGGTCACGGTGTGCGGGTGCGACAGCCGCGCCAGGGTCTTGCCCTCACGCAGGAAGCGCTCGCAGAAGCTGGCGTCGTTGGCCAGCGCAGCGGCCATCACCTTCAGCGCCACCTTGCGTTCCAGCGAGCGCTGGGTCGCCAGGTAAACGACGGCCATCGCGCCATCGCCCAGTTCGCGCTCGATCTCGTACCCCGGAATCTGAATGTCCATGCTGGTCTTTTTTTCTTTCTCAGGATGCTTTGACGACTACCGCCGTGATGTTGTCCGGCGCGCCCCGGGTCAAGCCCAGATGCACCAGGCTGCGGACCACCTGGTAGGGGTCCGCGTGGCCCAGCACTTCGCACAGTTCGTGGTCGTCGGCGGTCTTGTTCAGACCGTCGCTGCAGAGCAGGAAACTGTCTCCCGGCAGCACGACGAACCGCGATTCCTCCAGCTCCAGGTCATCCTGCACGCCGATGGCCCGGGTCACGATATTGGCCATGGGGTGCGCCCTGGCCTCCGTTTCGTTGAGCAGGTGGCTGTCCACCAGGTCCTGGACGTAGCTGTGGTCGCGGCTGATGCCTTCCAGGCGCCCTTCCCGCAAGCGGTACAGGCGGCTGTCGCCGGCCCACAGGCAGGTGCCTTCGCCCCCGCGCGCGGCCAGCACCACCACGGTGCTGCCCATCATGTTCACCCCGCGCTGGGCCGCCTCGGCCCGCACCAGGGTATTGACGTGCACCAGCGCCGCGCGCAGGGCCTCCACGTAGAGGTCCAGCGCATCGGTGCAAGGCACGCCACGGAGCGTATCGACGATCAGGTTGCTGACGTAGTCACCGGCGGCGTGTCCGCCCATGCCATCGGCCACCACCCAGAGCCCGCGTTCGCAGGCGTCCAGGCAGGCGTCTTCGTTGACCTGGCGGACCATCCCCACATGGCTGTGGCTGGCCGACTGGTACTGCGTGACAGGAGGCAGCGGCATCACAGGCTCCCGAAATCGATCTGCCCGATGGCCGGGGGCTGGCCGACGGCGCCCTCGCCCACCAGGAAGCGACTGAAGTAGCGGGTCGGCGGCAGCCCCTGGAACCTCACCAGTTGCGCCTCCACCCGTTGTGATCCCCGCCCCCAGAAGAAGCTGCAACCCTCGCCCGCCAGTTGGCCGAGCACCGCGCGGCGCGCCGCCTCGCCCTCCACCGGGTAGGCCAGTGCGCCCAGGTCGCTGACCCGGGGCGTCACCCGTGGGCTTGCGTCCGGCACGCCCAGGGCCTGGACCCCGCGCTCGAAGGCATCGACGTCCGCCTCCGGCTCCAGGGTCGACAGCAGCAAGGCCTCGGCCTGTTCGAACCAGGCGTCGGCGCCCCCCACCAGCGCGCCGCTGTTGCACGACGGCTCCAGCGCCACGGCGATGGTGAGGGGGAAATAGCGGCCCACGCGGTCGATGCTGGGCATCATCACGCCGGCCACCGCCTCGGGTACCAGCAGGCCCGGGGCGATGCTGAAGCGCCACAGCGGGCTGATCAGGTAGGCGTCGAGCCAGGCGCCGCCCAGCTCGGCCTGGCTTTCCGCCATGCCGGCGGCCAGCCAGCGGTCCCAGGCCTCGATGAAGGCCGGGGTCAGGCCGCGATGGATGAAGTCGCCGCGGCCGGCGAGCTTGCCGTAGAAACCCGCTGCGCTCATAGCCGCTCCGGCAGGCCGAAACCGCTCACCACGCGGCTGCGGAACGGGTTGAAGGCGCTGCTGGCACGCAGCTCGCTGGAGATGCTCAGGTTGTCCACGCGCATGCGCAGGGTGAAGCGGTCCGGCGCGTTGCCCTGGGTCAGGTCGGACTGGTCCAGCAGGCGGAACCAGGCCCACGGGCCCTCCAGGGTCAGGCCGGAACGACCGGCGCTGGTGGGCGGGGTCACGCTCAGGCGCACCACGCCCAGGCTGTTGGGGCTCGGCCATTGCATGGCCACCGGGCGGCTCGGGCCGTGGTCATAGCTGAACTGCTGGCCGTCCAGGTCCAGCTGGAACTGGTCGATGGCGGCGTCCATGGCCACCGCCTTCAGCTCGAAGCGCACCATCGGCGTGGTGTTGCCGGAGCGGAAGAACGCATCGCGGATCTGCGCCGCACGCTGGAAGGTGCCCAGCACGCCGGCGCTGATGCCCAGCTTCTCCGCTGCGCCCGGCTGCCAGCGCCAGGTGGTGGCGGAGGTGTCGACGTAGGGCTGCAGGTACTTGCGGAAGTAGCTGTCCATCACCCCGCCGACGCCGAAGAAGGCGCCGAAGTCGTCCAGGGTGGCGTCGCGGGTGCTGTTGCGGTCCAGCGGATAGCGACCGGCCAGGGACTGCCGATAGACGTTGACCACCTCGGCCGTCCAGGCGGCGTTCAGCTGGTTGCGGATGCCGCCCATCATGGTGTTGGTGGAGGCGCTGACCACCGACTTGACCAGCCCCTGCACCAGCGGCGGCTGGCGCTCGGCGCCGAGGCTGACGCGCTGGGCGGCGGCCTGGGCCTGGTTCTTCGCCTCGCCCAGCAGCTGGTCGCCGCTGGCGCCGCTCATGGCGCTGAGCTGCACGTAGAGGGCGTTGAGGTCGGCCAGCAGGGCCTCGATTGGCGCGGCGGTGTCACCCTCGCCCTTGTCCACCAGGCTGTTCAGCTCGGCGAAGTGGCGGCTGATGGGGTCGTCCGCACCCGGCTGGGCCGGCTGCTGGGTGTCGTCCCCGCCCTGCCCCACCAGGGCCTTGAGCTTGTCGACGGCGCCGTTGCCTTCCTTCGCCAGCTTGGCGGCGGCCAGGCGCTCTTCCTTCTGCAGGTCGGTCTCCTTGGCCACGGCTTCCAGCAGCTTCTTCAGCGGCGACTGCGGGCCGGACAGCACCCGCAGCACATCGGCCGCCTGGCCAGTGCTGGTGATGGGCACGAAGTCGATGTCGGCCAGCAGCGCATCCCACTGCCGCAGGTAGTCCTGGAAGTACAGCTGGCGCACTTCCAGGGCCAGGCTGGCGGCGTCCTGGGCGTCCTCCACGGTGCGGCCGAGCACCCATTGCTCCTCGGCCAGGGTCCCGGCCTGGCTCAGGCTGGAGACCATGAACACCTCACGGTAGCCACGCTGGGTGAAGAAGCCGGGCAGCGGGTCGTTCAGCGGCTTGCCGCTCTTGCGTGCGAAGACCAGCGCGGCGTCACGGCCGGCGGCTTCGCTGATGCGGAAGTCCGGCACGTTCTGCGGCAGCTTCTGGCGCTTGACGCGGTCGTACACGCGCTGGGCGACGGAGAGCTGCTGCAGCTGGCGACGGGTGTCCTGCACCAGGTCGTCGTCCAGGCGCACGGCCGGCGGCGCGCGGTCGTACAGCGCGGCCAGGTGGTCGTTGAGGGCCTGGCGCTGTTCCGGCGCCAGGTCGCGGGGCAGGCTGCGGTCCCAGTCCAGGGCGATCCAGGCCTTGATGAAGTCGCCGTCGTAGTGCTCCGGGTCGGCCAGCATCAGGTAGGCCTTGAGGCCCTCGTAGAGGAAGTCGGAACTGCCGCCCCCGCGCAACTGCTCTTCCAGGCGCGCCATGACCCGGGGGGCCATGACCGCGATCAGCAGCTTGCGGTACACGCTGGCGCCCTCGGCGCCGAGCATGTCGCCCTGGTAGAGGCCGAAGCCCTCGGCCCAGGACGGCGCGTCACCCGGCGCATTGCGGATGGCGTTGAGCAGCGGCAGCACCGCCAGCACGTCGCGCTGGGCCGGGCTGAGGGCCTGCAACTGGCCGTGCAACGGCTTCACCCGCGCATCCACTTCGGCGATGTAGGCCTGGTTGGCGCGGAAGCTGGCGATCCACACGCCCAGCACGGCCAGCACCAGCACCACGGTGGCGGCGAGCACGCCCCGGGCGATCCAGGTGCGCTGGCGCTCCACCTTCGGGTTGGCGCCCACCAGGCCGCGTTCGCCGAAGGCCACCTCGCGGAACAGCCGCTCGATGAAGTAGCTGCGCCCGGTGCCGGTCTGGCGCGCCAGGTGCTGGCGGTCCAGGTTCATGCTCTGGGCCATGGCACCGATCAGGCGGTCGATGGGGCTGCCTTCCTGGGTGCCGCTGGTGAAGTACACGCCGCGCAGCAGCGGGCGCTCTTCATAGGGGTTGGGCTTGAACACGCCGTCGAGGAAGCCCGACAGCGCATCGCGCAGGGCCGCGAACTGCTGCGGGAAGCCGTAGATCAGGTCGCGACGGGCAGGGTCGCGCTCCTGCTGCAGGCGCTCCACCAGGCGCTCGTTGAGGCGCTGTTCGAGCAGGGCGAACTCGCTGCCGAACACCGACAGCGGGCCCTCGGCGCTCTTGCCGTCGTCCAGGGCGAAGGTCATGCCCCAGACCTGGGCGCGCTCTTCCTTGCTCAGCGCGTCGAAGAACTCCATGAAGCCCGGCACCAGGTCGAGCTTGGTGAGCATCACGTAGATGGGGAAACGCACGCCGAGCTGGGTGTACAGCTCCTGCACCCGGGCGCGGATGGCGCGGGCGTGGGCGGCACGCTCGGTCTCGCTGCCCAGCAACAGGTCGGACAGGCTGATGGCGACGAAGGCACCGTCGATGGGGCGGCGCTTGCGCTGGGTCTTGAGCAGGTCGAGGAAGCCCAGCCAGGCGGCCTTGTCCACTTCGGCGTGGCTGTCCTGGGTGGTGTAGCGGCCGGCGGTGTCCAGCAGCACGGCCTCGTCGGTGAACCACCAGTCGCAGTTGCGGGTGCCGCCGACGCCGCGGATGGCGCCCGAGCCCATGTGCTCGGCGAGGGGGAAGTTGAGGCCGGAGTTGACCAGCGCAGTGGTCTTGCCCGAACCCGGCGGGCCGATGATCACGTACCAGGGCAGCTCATAGAGGTTGCGCCGCTCATGGCCGCCGAGCTTGGCGCGCTTGAGCAGGGCCAGGGCCTCGTCCATGCGCTGCTTGAGGGTGGCCAGCTCTTCGCTGGTGGCCACGGTGGCGGCGTCGGGGGCGACGGCCACCAGGCCCTGCATGACCTTGGCCGCGTTGCGCCGGGCCTGGATCAGGCGCAGCACGCGCCAGCCGATCCACACGGCGAACAGCAGGATGATGATCACCCAGCGCACGGTGGCCGAAGCCAGGGGCTCGAAGCCGCCGATGGCGATGAGCGGGCCGACGAACCAGATCACCAGGCTGAGGGCGATCAGGCCCAGCACCGGGATGACCCAGCGGGCCAGGAAACTGAAAAACGCCTTCACTCGACGCCCTCCGCGAAAACAGTGATCTCCACCCGGCGGTTGCGCGAACGGCCGTCGGCGGTGTCGTTGGATGCGACCGGCTCGGTGTCGCTGCGGCCTTCGGCGCGGAAGCGCTCGGGCTGGCCGGTCTTGGCGGCGAGCACGTCCATGACCTGCTGGGCGCGGTCCTGGGACAGCTTCCAGTTGGACGGGTAGCGCAGCGTGGCGATGGGTCGGTTGTCGCTGTGGCCGGTGACCAGCACCTGGCCCTTGACCTTGCGGATCGCCTCGGCGATGCGCAGCAGCAGCGGCTGGAAGTCGTCGTCGATGCTGGCGCTGCCGGAGGCGAACAGCTGGTCGCCACGGATGGTCACCACGGAGCGGTCCACGGCGTCTTCCACGGCCACCTTCTGGGCGCGGATCTCGTCGGCGAGGAAGCCGGCCAGGCGGGGGCGCTCGACGATCTTCGGCTTCTGCGGCGGACGGTCGATGGTCTGCACCGGGATGTCGCCCAGGGCATGCAGGTTCTTGAACACCGGCTCGGCCTCGGCGGCCAGCTTCAGCCGCATGCCGAACAGCAGGGCCAGCAGCAGCGCCGCGCCGATGGCGATCACCACCCAGGGCGGCAGGAACTGGCGCAGGCGATCACGGGCGACCACCAGGCCGCGCCAGTGCGGCGACAGCTCGCGCTCGATCTCGCCATGGGTGGCACGGATGGTGGCGGCCACCCGCTCGCGCAGCGCGTCGAGCTGGCTGCGGCCGTCGTTCATGACCCGGTAGCGGCCTTCGAAGCCGAGGCTGATGCACAGGTACAGCAGTTCGAGAATGTGCAGGCGCTGGCGCGGGTTCTGCAGGCAGTGGTCGAGCAGCTGGAACACCTTCTCGCCCCCCCAGGCCTCGTTGTGCAGGGTGATCAGCAGGCTCTGCTTGCCCCACTCGCTGGCACTGCCCCAGGGGGTGCTCATGACCGCCTCGTCGAGGGCGGTGCAGAGCACGTAGCGGCTGAGCATCACCTCGTCCTGGGGGACGCCGGCGGCGCGGGCCTTCTCTTCGAACTGGCGCAGGTAGCCCAGCAGCTGCGCGCGCAGGCTGGCGGGCATCGGGTGGGCGATGGTGTTGCGCAGCCGGGTGAGCAACGCCAGCATCGGACCGGAGGCGTTCTCCAGGGGGTTCAGGCCCAGGCCGCGCGCGGTGAGCATCGGCCCGCTGGCCGGGGCCGGGCCGGGCGGCGGTGCATCATGGCGCGGCGCCGTCGGCTCGGGGCCACGCCCGCCCGGGCGCGGCATGATCATGGTGCGGTCGTTGTTGTTGCCGCCACTGCCGCCACCGATGGGCGGGCCGCCGAAGGGATCGTCGATCGGGTGCATCGCGAATTAACTCCGGATGGCCCAGAAGGCCAGGTTGAGGCCGGGGAACTTGCCGGCGATGTGGAAGGCGAAGCCGCCGGAATGCACCAGCTGCTTCCAGTGGTCGCTGCCACGGTCCAGTTCGAAATAGGTGCTGCCGGCGTGGTACGGCAACTGGCGCGGCGCCACCGGCAACGGCAGCAGGCCGATGCCCGGCAGCTGCAGGTTGACCAGGTCGCGGATGTGCTCCACCGAGCCCACCTTGGCCTGCTGCGGGAAGTGGCCACGGATGGATTCGCCGGGCACGTCGGCGCGCACCACGAGGATGAACGCGGAGTTCTCCAGCAGGGTGCGGTCGGCCAGCATCGCCACGTGCACGCCGTAGGCCTTCTCGACGATGGGGATCGGCACCGCGCGGCTGTCGATGACCATCGACAGGGCCTGGCGCAGGGCCAGCATCACCGGGGCGAAGCTGCTGGCCAGGTCGTCGTGCTCGTAGGCCGGGTATTCGGCCGGGCGCCGGCCACTGGCGGTGAAGGTGGAGAACTCGCCGGCCAGGGCCACCGCCTCGCGGTAGAAGTCCTCGGGGTGCAGCGGGGCGATGCGCGCCAGGTGCGCCACCAGGGGCTCGGCACGGTTGACCAGTTGCAGCAGCAGGAAGTCGGCGATTTCCGAGGCGCCGCCCGCGCCGGAGGCGACCACGCGGCCGGCCAGGGCCTCGCCACGCTGGTGCAGCAGGCCCAGCAGCTCGCTGCGGAAGGCCGCCAGCGGCTTGGACACGGCCACGTCCAGCAGCGGCGGGATGTAGGACTCGTCCAGCACCACGGCGCGGTCGGCGCGCTTCTCCAGCACCCGCACCACGCCCACGGCGGCGTATTCGCCCAGGCCATCGCGCTCGGTGACCAGACGCAGGGCGCGACCGCCAATGGACACGGGGGCACGGCTTTCGAAGGCGGCGTTGTCGTCGCGCACTTCGCGCACCTGGCTGCGGTAGCGGGCACCGCCCAGCTCCTCGCCCTCCTCCACCGTGTCGCGAGCGCCGGCCCGCTTGAGCGGCAGGGCCAGGTAGATGATGCCGTCGCGCAGGCTCTCTTCCACGTCGAACGGCTCCGGCGCCACGTCGTCGCCGGGGATGTCGAACGGGGTGCCGTCGGGCAGCAGGCCACGGGCGGAGAGGATCGCCAGCTTGCCCTGGGTGAGCAGCGACTCGTCGATCTTCAGCTCGGAGAACCCCCAGCTGCCGGGGCGCAGCGAACGGCAGCGCCCTTCCACCAGGGCTTCGAGGTAACGGTCATGCTGCTGGAAGTGCTGCGGACGCAGGAACATCCCTTCCGACCAGACCACACGGTTGTTCCATGACATGTGCTGTCTCCGCTTTTCAGTGTTCGGTGATGGGCGCCGGCGCGACGGTCACGCCGCGTGCGCCGAACTTGAGGCTGTAGGCGCTGGTCTGGTTCAGCGGAACGGTGATGACATCACGCCAGACGGCGGCATCCAGTTCGCGGTAGCCGACCACGATGCCGAACTGCCGGGTGCCCTCGTCGAGGGTGCGCTCCTGCATCTGGCGATCGGACGGCTTGACCAGCAGTTCGTCCTGGGCGACCAGGTCGGCGGCGAGGGTCGCCTGGGCCTTGTCCACCAGGGAGAAGTAATCGGCACGGCTGAAGGTGGTGGCGTTGCGCAGCTCGTACAGGCGCACCCGCACCGGCGTGCCGGCACCGCCGGGCAGCGCGTTGAGGTCGGCACTGGCTTCGATCTGCAGCTGCACCACGGTGGGCGGCGGCGGGATTTCCTTTTCCGGCTCGGAGGCACAGGCGCTGAGCAGCGCGGCCATGGCGAGCAGAAGAATCCTTGGCATTCGGTACGTCCTCGTTGACTGCTGTTGATCCACGGAAGCGACGGCGGGACGGGCCTGGCCACGCCCCGGCAGGCGGGCGGCGCTAGCCACCGCGCAACCTGGCGCTGTGCTCCTCGTAGGCGCGACTGAACTCGCGTCCGAACAGGTCCTGGAAGTCGTCCTCGGCCTCCCGCGAGATGCTCGCGTAGAGGTCGGTGAACAGCTCCCAGTACTGCGACTGCCGGGAACCCGGCAGCAGGGCCGACAGGCCCGATGGCTTGCTCAGGCGGGCTTCGAGGGTGGCGGGCTCGAAGCGCTTGAGCAGGTGCTTGATGGCGGCCTGCACACCGGCCATGACGGCCAGCTGGTGCGCCTTGACGTCATCGAAGCTCTCCTTCACCGCCTGGTCCGGCGGCATGAAGGCGGCGTTGCCGTGGCGCAGCAGGAGCAGCAGCGCCTCGTCGGCATTGGGGGCGAACTTGAGCGGGTTGTTCTCCACCGGGCGGATCATGGTCTGCGACATGCGGAACTCGCCCTTGAGGCTGGAGCGCGCGCGCAGCACGTCCACCAGCCCTTCCACCATCAGCCGGTAGCTGCGCCCGATGGCCTCCATCTGCGCGGCCGCCTCGGCGCGGTCGATGCGCAGCTGGGACAACCCGGCACCGCGCAGGAAGGCTTCCAGCAACTCGCCCTGGGGCGCCTGGGCAACCCCCTGGGGCGGCGCGGCAACCGGGGGAACCGCCTGGGGCGGCGTGGCGGCAGGCGGCGTCGGCACCGGCATGGCCGCAGCCAGGGGTTCGAGCGGCGGCGTGGCGATGGCGGCGTGGGTGGCCTGGGCGGTGGGTGTCAGCGCCGGGGCGACGGGCACGTCCACAGGCGCTTGCACGGGCACAGCCACCGGCGCCTCGGCCTGGGGGCTCGGCTCGAACGGGGTGCTGCCGAACAGCACGGCCATCGGGTCCGGCTGGGCGGCGGCCTGGGGCGGCGGCACGGACGTGGCCTGGGCATCGCTGACAGGCGTGCCGATCCCGGCGAAGAAATCCTCGGGCACGTGCATCGGCGCCGGCTCGGGCACCTGGGGCGTGGCGGCCGTGGGCATCGGCACCGGGATCGACGGGGCCGCCGACGGGGTGGAGAGGCCGAGGTCGGCAAAGGGGTCCCAGTCGGCCGGTATCGCATGGGCCTCGGCGGCGGCCGGGGGCGGCGTCACGCTGGGCAGCGGCGGCGGCGCGGGCGGAGCCACCGGTGTCGGCGGGCGGAAATCATGACGCTCGGCGGGCACATGGTCGGGAATCGCGGCCGCCGGCGGTGGCGCCGGGTTGAGGAAGTCGAACAGGTCCGGCTTGGTGTCCAGCGGCGAGCCGCCCATGGGCATCTGGGTGGCCGAGGGCGCGGCGTAGGGTTCGGGGATGGCGCTGGAGGCGACCTGCCGGCTCATCAGCGCATCGAAATTGCTGAACGGGTCCGCACCGCCCACCGACGGAGCAGCGGCCGAGCCACTGGAGAACGGCTGCGAGGTGGCCGGCGCGGTGATCTGCACGAGGATCTCGTACTCACCGAGCTTGAGCACTTCGCCATCATTGAGGCGCTCGCTGTTGCCCCGGCGCAGGCGTATGCCCGACTGCGCGAGCATCACGCCGTTGGTGCTGGTGTCGGTGAGGTAGTAGACGCCGTCACGGCTCTGGATGGTGCAGTGCTGGCTGGACACCAGGCGCTCGGGATCAGGGAGCACCCAGTCGTTTTCCGTACCACGACCTATCCTCAGTTCACCACGGTCCAGCTCGGCGTCGGGACGTTGCCCGGGGGTGAGCTTGTGATAACTGGTGATGGTCAAACGCAGTGGCATTGCGACTCCTTGCACATCTCACTGGAGAGGGGCGCGAACACCGAACCCTTCGATGCCGTGCAACAGCGCGCCGGTCCGGACCCTGCACGTGCCCCTGTTTCGCCAAGCCGCGCGAACACTCTCAGCGAAGAAAAATCTGATGGCTTTAGCCGACTTATCTTAGAACGAAAAAAGTAAACTTTTACAATCCGAAGAGGCTAGCGTCGACTAGCGCACATCTGTCGGTTGTGGTTCGCGTTTGTCTTGACAAGGGCAAAATACGACCCGAAAAATGGATAGGAGTTGCAGCGGTTGAGGCCAGAAAAATGGCGTCACCAAGACGTTGATCCAAGGGACTGTGATCAAGTCGTACGTCTGCTCCAGAACCATGCTCGCCCCAGCCCTGACAAGGAGAACACCCACCGTGGTGGACGTGTCGCACCTGCTTTCCCCCGTTTCCGCCGAGTCCCCGTGCGGTGATGACCTCGAATACGACGCCTCGTATCTCGAACTCGAACGAATCGCTCAAGGCCAGCCCGAACGTCAGATGGGCGACTCCGTGCTGCCTGCCGAACCGCCCGCGTGGCGCGACGTGCGCGAGCTGTCCAGCCAGTTGCTGGGCCGCAGCAAGGACCTGCGCATCGCCAACTACTTCCTGCAGAGCGCCATCGCCCTGGAAGGCCTCGCCGGCCTGGCCCAGAGCCTGACACTGGTGCGTGAGCTGCTGACCCAGTTCTGGGACGGCGTGTACCCGCAGCTCGACGCCGACGACGACAACGACCCGACCTTCCGCATCAATGCCCTCACCGGCCTCGCCTCCGAGCCGGTGATCCGCCTGGTGCGCGAGGCGAACCTGACCAGCTCCCGTGCCTTCGGAGCGGTCACTTTGCGTGCTGCCCTGAACGCCCTCGACCTGCAGCGGTTCCCCAGCGAGACGCTGACCGCCGAGCAGCTCCAGGGCGCCTTCCGCGACACCGACCCGGCGCTGCTGGAAAGCACCCGCCAGGCCCTCACCGACGCCCAGTCCGCACTGGCGGCCATCGAGTCGACGCTGTCCGACCAGGTCGGCTCGGCCCAGAGCGCCGACCTCGCCCCGCTCAAGCAGCTGATCCGCCAGGCCCTGCAGATCGTCAAGGAGCACGCGCCCCTGGACGACAGCGCGCCGGCCGAAGACGCCGCGACGGACGACGGCGACGGCAGTGCCGGCGAGAGCCCGGTCGCCGTGGCCAGCACACCGCGCGCCGCCCCCCACGAGATCAACAACCGCGACGACGTGTTGCGCACGCTGGACCGCATCCTCGCCTACTACGAGCGCCAGGAGCCCTCCAGCCCGGTTCCGATGCTGCTCAAGCGCGCCCGGAAGCTGGTCACGGCGGATTTCGCCGAGATCGTGCGCAACCTCATCCCCGATGGGATGTCGCAATTCGAGAATTTGCGCGGCCCCGAGTCCGAGTAACCCCGATCCGGCAGACCGTGCATCCGTTACCGGCTAGCGGCCGATGACGCCCCAACAGCCGTACAGGCAGCGAAGGAGGAGCAACCATGGGTAGCACCAGCAGTCAGAAATTCATCGCGCGCAACCGCGCACCCCGCGTCCAGATCGAGTACGACGTGGAGCTCTACGGCGCCGAGAAGAAGGTGCAGTTGCCCTTCGTCATGGGCGTCATGGCCGACCTCGCCGGCAAGCCGGCCGAGCCCCAGGCCGCCGTCGCCGACCGCAAGTTCCTGGAGATCGACGTCGACAACTTCGACTCGCGCCTCAAGGCCATGAAGCCGCGCGTCGCGTTCAACGTGCCCAACGCCCTGACCGGCGAAGGCAACCTCTCCGTGGACATCACCTTCGAGAACATGGACGACTTCAGCCCGGCCGCCGTGGCGCGCAAGGTCGATTCCCTGAACCAGCTGCTCGAAGCCCGCACCCAGCTCGCCAACCTGCTGACCTACATGGACGGCAAGACCGGCGCTGAAGAACTGATCATGAAAGCGATCAAGGACCCGGCCCTGCTGCAGGCCCTGGCCAGCGCGCCGAAGCCGCAGGACAACGAGCCGCAAGCCTAAGAGGACAACCAGATGGCCGAGTTGATGACCGACGCCGCGCCCCAGGCCGGCCAGACCACCGAGCAGACCAGCGAGTTCGCCTCGCTGCTGCTGCAGGAATTCAAGCCCAAGACCGACCGGGCCCGCGAGGCGGTGGAAACCGCCGTGCGCACCCTGGCCGAGCATGCGCTGCAGCAGACCAACCTGATCTCCAATGACGCGATCAAGTCGATCGAATCGATCATTGCCGCGATCGACGCCAAGCTCACCGATCAGGTCAACCTGATCATGCACCACGCCGATTTCCAGCAGCTGGAAAGCGCTTGGCGCGGCCTGCACTACCTGGTGAACAACACCGAGACCGACGAGCAGTTGAAGATCCGCGTGCTGAACATCTCCAAGGGCGAGCTGCACAAGACCCTGAAGAAGTTCAAGGGCACCGCCTGGGACCAGAGCCCGATCTTCAAGAAGCTCTACGAAGAGGAATACGGCCAGTTCGGCGGCGAGCCCTATGGCTGCCTGGTGGGCGACTACTACTTCGACCAGTCCCCGCCGGACGTGGAGCTGCTGGGCGAGATCGCCAAGGTCTCCGCCGCCATGCACGCGCCGTTCATCTCCGCCGCCTCCCCCACCGTGATGGGCATGGGTTCCTGGCAGGAGCTGTCCAACCCGCGTGACCTGACCAAGATCTTCACCACCCCGGAATACGCCGGCTGGCGCTCGCTGCGCGAGTCCGAGGATGCGCGCTACATCGGCCTGACCATGCCGCGCTTCCTGGCCCGCCTGCCCTACGGTGCCAAGACCGACCCGGTGGAGGCGTTCGCCTTCGAGGAAGACACCGCCGGCGCCGACAGCAGCAAGTACACCTGGGCCAACTCGGCCTACGCCATGGCGGTCAACATCAACCGCTCGTTCAAGCTCTACGGCTGGTGCTCGCGCATCCGGGGCGTGGAGTCCGGTGGCGAAGTGCCGAACCTGCCGGCGCACACCTTCCCCACCGACGACGGTGGCGTGGACATGAAGTGCCCGACCGAGATCGCCATCTCCGACCGCCGCGAGGCCGAGCTGGCGAAGAACGGCTTCATGCCGCTGCTGCACAAGAAGAACACCGACCTGGCGGCCTTCATCGGCGCCCAGTCGCTGCAGAAGCCGGCCGAGTACGACGACCCGGACGCCACCGCCAACGCCAACCTGGCCGCGCGCCTGCCGTACCTGTTCGCCACCTGCCGCTTCGCGCATTACCTGAAGTGCATCGTTCGCGACAAGATCGGCTCGTTCAAGGAAAAGGACGACATGCAGCGCTGGCTGCAGGACTGGATCCTGAACTACGTCGACGGTGACCCGGCGCACTCCACCGAAACCACCAAGGCCCAGCACCCGCTGGCCGCCGCCGAGGTGGTGGTCGAGGAAGTGGAAGGCAACCCGGGCTACTACAGCTCCAAGTTCTACCTGCGTCCGCACTACCAGCTCGAAGGGCTGACCGTGTCGCTGCGCCTGGTATCCAAACTGCCTTCGGCCAAGGGGGCCTGAGGCGCGTCACTTTAAGCGCCTGCCAGGTGGCGGGCGCGTCTGACAAGGTGGCGAAAGCCACGAAGGAGGAATAGATGGCTGTTGATATGTTCATCAAGATCGGGGACATCGAGGGTGAGTCCGCCGACAAGGTGCACGCCAAGGAAATCGACGTACTGGCCTGGAGCTGGGGCATGTCCCAGTCCGGCAACATGCACCAGGGTGGTGGTGGCGGCGCCGGCAAGGTGAGCGTCCAGGACCTGTCCCTGACCAAGTACATCGACAAGTCCAGCCCCAACCTGATGATGGCCTGCTCCAACGGCAAGCACTTCCCGGAAGCCAAGCTGACCATCCGCAAGGCTGGCGGCGAGAACCCGGTGGAGTACGTGATCATCACCATGAAGGAAGTCCTGATTTCCTCCGTGAGCACCGGTGGCAGCGGCGGTGAAGACCGTCTGACCGAGAACATCAGCCTCAACTTCGCCCAGGTCCAGGTGGACTACCAGCCGCAGAAAGCGGATGGCGCGAAGGACGGCGGCCCGGTCAAGTACGGCTGGAACATCCGCGAGAACGTGAAGATCTGATGTCTTCGCCAACGGTCCCGGCCCTGCCGGGACCGTTGTTGCTCCACCCTCCTCCCGGCGAGGCGAACCCCCATGGCAAAGCCTGCGTTCATCAACCTCTGGAACAACTACCCGACCGAGCAGCACCCGTGCGACGGCGGCTGGGACAACCAGTGCGCGATCCGCATGAGCCTCACGCTCAACGCCGAACGGTCCATCACCATCGACCGCAACACCTACCCGGAACCCAAGTGCGCACACGGCCACGCCCGTGGAGCCGAGTCGCTAGCCAACTGGCTGTGGCGAAACCACCTGGGACGTCCGCAGATCTTCACTGACGGTGCCGCCGCCAAGCGCACGCTCAACGAGCGCACCGGCATCATCTTCTTCAAGGACTGCTTCACCCGCAGCGGCGAGACCCGCGCCACCGGCGACCACATCGACCTGTGGAACCGTGGCCTGACCAAGACCTACGACGACCCGGCCAATCGCGCCGCCCAGGTCTGGTTCTGGGAGCTGGCATGACCCGCCCCACCCTGCTCCTCGCCTGTGCCCTGCTCCCCAGCCTGAACGCCTGCGCCGCCACCCCGCCCGGATCGGCCGCGCCCGAGCAGGCCATGCTGGGCGACCAGGCCCTGCACCTTGAAGACCAGGCCGGCCGCTGCACCCTGGTGCACCCCGCCGGCCGCCTTGAACTGGCCCTGCCCTCGCCCTGCGAATTCCACCGCAACGCCGAGGGCGCGCCGCGCATCGAACACCAGGGCGCGGTGCCCATCCTGCTGGTGCAGCACAGCCAGCCGGAGGCGCCCCCCGGCCAGGGCTGCGTGACCCGCCTGCAGGCCGTGCGCCTGCGCCAGGGCACGCTGCAGGCCTCGGCCCCCATGACCAACGCCAGCTGCCCGCGCGGGCCATGGGACCAGAAACTGTTCACCGGACCTTTCGACTGGTGACCCGGATTCCCCAAGAGCCCCATTCAATGCAGCCACGCTGCAGACAGGACGACCATGAACGCTGAAGAACTCTTGCGCGCCGGCCGCGTCGACGACGCCCTCAAGGCCCTCCAGGACCAGGTCCGCACCCAGCCGGCCAACGCCGAGCTGCGCGTCTTCCTGTTCCAGCTGCTGGCCGTGCTCGGCCAGTGGAGCCGCGCCAACAACCAGCTGAAGGTGGCCGGCGAGCTGGATGCCGGCACCCTGGCCATGGTGCAGACCTACCGCACCGCCCTGGAATGCGAGGCCCTGCGTGCCGAAGTGTTCGCCGGCCGCCTCACCCCGGTGGTGCTGGGCGAACCCGCTGACTGGGTGGCCCCGCTGATCCAGGCCCTCAAGCACGACGCCGACGGCCAGCCCGAAGCCGCCCAGGCCCTGCGTGACGCCGCCTTCGACGCCGCACCGGCGGTGGCCGGGCAGGTCAACGAGCAGCCCTTCCAGTGGCTGGCCGACGCCGACCCGCGCCTGGGCCCGGTACTGGAGCTGATCGTCAACGGCCGCTACGTGTGGCTGCCGATGCACAACATCCAGCACCTGGCCATCGAAGCCCCCACCGACCTGCGCGACCTGGTGTGGCTGCCGGTGGAGATCACCCTGGTCAACGGCGGCACCACCGTGGGCCTGATCCCCAGCCGCTACCCGGGCAGCCAGGACGACGCCGACGGCGCCATCCGCCTGGCGCGCAAGACCGACTGGCTGGACAGTGGCCTGCCCCTGGGCCAGCGCCTGTTCGTCACCGATGAAGGCGACGTCGCCCTGTTCGAGGTGCGCACCCTCGCCTTCGAGCAGCCGAGCGCCTGAACATGGCCGACCTGACGCTGCAGGAACGCCTGCAACCGTCCCTGCTCGATCGCCTCACCGACGACGATCCGGGCAACCCGAAGGAGAGCGCCGACAAGCGCGTGCTCTCCCTCACCCAGCTCAAGGCCTCGGTGCTGCGTGACCTGGCCTGGCTGTTCAACACCATTGCGCCGCTCGACAGCGACACTTCCGGCGAGATCCAGGCCGGCAGCTCGGTGGTCAACTACGGGTTGCCGCCGCTGGCCGGGCACACCGCCTCCAGCGTCGACGTGCAGGCCATCGAGGCCCTGCTCACCGAGACCATCGCCGGCTACGAGCCGCGCATCATCCGCTCCACCCTGCGCGTACGCGCCCAGCTGGCAGCCGACCAGATGAACCACAACGCTTTGTCCTTCGAGATCGAGGGCGACCTGTGGGCCGAGCCCGTGCCCTTGCGCATGCTGCTCACCACCGACCTCGACCTGGAGACCGGCCACGTCCGCGTGGTGCCCGCCGAACAGGTCAGGAGGCGCAAATGAACCCGCGCCTGCTGGAGTACTACAACCAGGAGCTGCAGCACATCCGCGAGAGTGCCGCCGAGTTCGCCAGCGAGTACCCGAAGATCGCCGGGCGCCTGACGCTCTCCGGAATCGACTGCGCCGACCCCTACGTCGAGCGCCTGCTGGAGGGCTTCGCCTACCTCACCGCCCGCGTGCAGCTCAAGCTCGACGCCGAGTACCCGACCTTCACCCACAACCTGCTGGAGATCGCCTACCCGCACTACCTGGCGCCGACCCCGTCGATGACCGTGGTGCAGCTGCAGGCCGATCCCAACGAGGGGTCGCTGGCCAGCGGCTTCGTGGTGCCGCGCAACGCCTCGCTGCGGGCCAGCCTGGGCGCCGACGCGCAGACCGCCTGCGAATACCGCACCGCCCAGCCGGTCAGCCTGTGGCCGCTGGAAGTGACCAAGGCCGAATACTTCGGCAACCCCGCCGCCGCCCTCGGCCGCCTGGCCGCCAGCGAGCCCACCGCCAAGGCCGGCCTGCGCCTGCGCCTGCGTACCGGGGCGGGCCTGCCGTTCAACAGCCTGTCGCTGGAAGACCTGACCTTCTTCCTCCACGGCGCCGACGAGCAGCCCTTCCGGCTCTACGAGCAGCTGATGGCCAACGCCTGCGCGGTGTTCGCCCAGGCCCCCGGCGGCGAGTGGGTGGAGCGCCTGCCGCCGGACAGCCTGCGCTCGCGCGGCTTCGACGACGAGGACGCGGTGCTGCCGGTGGTGCCCCGCGCCTTCCAGGGCTACCGCCTGCTGCAGGAATACTTCGCCCTGCCCAACCGCTTCCTGTTCGTCGACCTGGCCAACCTGCGCCG
>Ga0247725_1000890_pt1 | contig 17837 bp, 14 predicted proteins | sample OKSTACKMCFT3sol_FD_183021 | JGI IMG/M metagenome (GOLD analysis project Ga0247725, IMG submission 183021) | Subsurface sediment microbial communities from gas well in Oklahoma, United States - OK STACK MC-FT3-sol | ecosystem: Environmental > Terrestrial > Deep subsurface > Rock core/Sediment... | reverse complement strand
AAACCAAGCTCGAAGGCGAGCAAGCAATTCGCGCCAGCGGCTGCAAGCACCTGATATTCAGGACTAGCTGGGTATACGCAACACGCGGCGCGAACTTCGCCAAGACCATGCTGCGCCTGGCCAGAGAAAGAGAGGAAATTCGCGTGATTGCCGACCAACACGGCGCCCCCACCAGCGCTGAGCTGATCGCGGACATCACCGCACTTGCCCTGCAGCGACTGAACTGCGACGCGGAACTGAAGACTCACGCAAGCGGTACCTACCACCTTGTCGCTAGCGGCGAAACGAGCTGGCACCGCTACGCCCAAGCCGTGATTGAGGAAGCCACTCGTCTCGGCGCAAACCTACGCACCAGCAGCGAGCGCATCATCCCCATCAGCACCAATGAGTACCCGCTACCCGCTAAGCGCCCAGCCAACTCACGCCTGGACAACGACAAGCTGCAAAGAACCTTCGACCTGGCCCTGCCTCACTGGCAGCACCACGTAAAACGCATGATCCAAGAAGTTATTGAGCAAGGAACGATATGAACCGCAAAGGCATTATTTTGGCAGGCGGCTCCGGCACACGCCTTCACCCGGCAACCCTGGCCATTTCAAAGCAGCTTCTGCCGGTCTATGACAAACCGATGATCTACTACCCGCTCAGCACGCTCATGCTGGCGGGGATTCGTGACATCTTGATCATCTCCACCCCCCAAGACACACCGCGGTTCGAACAGCTTCTGGGGGACGGCAGCCGCTGGGGCCTAAACCTGCAATATGCCGTACAACCCTCTCCGGACGGCCTCGCTCAAGCCTTTATCATCGGGGAAGACTTTATCGGCGAATCCCCATCAGCCTTGGTACTCGGCGACAACATTTTCTACGGCCATGACTTCCACCATCTGCTAGCCAACGCCGCAGCACGTGAAGAAGGCGCCAGCGTATTTGCCTATCATGTGCACGATCCTGATCGGTACGGCGTAGCCGAATTCGATACTAACGGCAAAGTACTTTCCCTGGAGGAAAAACCACAAAAACCCAAATCTAACTATGCAGTTACCGGTCTTTACTTCTATGACAATCAAGTCGTCGAGCTGGCTAAAAGCCTTAAGCCTTCTCCGCGCGGCGAACTCGAAATTACAGACCTCAATCGCCTGTATCTGGAAAAGGGCCAACTCGGCGTAGAAATCATGGGCCGCGGTTACGCCTGGCTGGACACCGGTACGCATGAATCGCTGCTAGAGGCTGGTCAGTTCATCGCCACTCTGGAAAATCGCCAAGGTCTGAAAGTTGCCTGCCCAGAAGAAATTGCCTATCGCCAGCAATGGATTACCGCGGAACAGCTAGCCATTCTCGCCGCCCCGCTGGTCAAAAATGGTTACGGCCAATACCTAAAGCGCCTACTCAACGAGACTGTTTACTGATGAACGTCACACGCCTAGCCATCCCAGACGTCTTGCTCCTGAAGCCCAAAGCATTCGGCGATGACCGCGGGTTCTTTTTCGAGAGCTTCAACCAGAAGCGCTTCGAAGAAGCCATCGGCAGAACAGTCAACTTCGTGCAAGACAACCATTCACGCTCGACTAAGGGTGTTTTGCGTGGACTGCACTACCAGATCCAGCAACCTCAGGGAAAACTAGTCCGCGTAGTTGCAGGCGAGGTATTCGACGTTGCGGTAGATTTGCGAAAAAGCTCACCCAGCTTTGGTCATTGGGTCGGCGAGTTACTGTCAGCAGACAACAAGCATCAACTCTGGGTTCCCGAGGGTTTCGCACATGGATTCATAGTACTTAGCGAAACTGCTGATTTTCTCTACAAAACAACCAACTACTACGCTCCAGAGTTCGAGCGCTGCATAACTTGGAATGACTCTACGATTGATATTGCTTGGCCCAGCAGCACGCAACCGATACTTTCAGCTAAGGATCGAGCAGGCCACACATTAGCACAAGCTGAAACATTTAACTGATGCAGCTATTACCTTGGACGTTAAAGTCAGCCAAAATTGCCGCGAAAGCAGGCATGCCTGTTTTCGCGCGCATAAAAATAAAACTTTTTCTCCAAACCTCCAGCCTTGCAGTAAAGACAGCCGCAACTCGAATCTAGGAGCATGATCGCACTGCGACACCGCACACCGGCCCTAATGAGCCAAAACAAGCATAACCGCCGATTGATGCAGCGCCAAAAAAGCGTACCGAAGCATGCCCACAACCATCCAGACATACATCAGAACCGAGCCTAAGCGATGAGAACGTCGACCGCAGGCAGAGCGCATCTCAATATCAAAGTAAAACCTAAAAAAGCGGACGCACCTGCTGCGTCAGATCGGCGAAATCCACTTATGCCTCGTGCATTAGATCAGTAAGGAGCGAACATGGCTGCCCCTCAAGTCACCATAAATCCTCACTCAGCTCCCTCAGTTTCGCCTATTGCTCTTATTGCAAATCTGTGGAGAAACAGACAAATAACACTCCAAATGAGCATGAGAGAAATACGCGGAAGGTATAAAGGATCCACACTAGGAATAGCGTGGTCACTATTAACCCCAATCCTCATGCTCATAGTTTATACATTTGTATTCTCTGAAATATTCAAAGCGAAATGGGGAGATGCAGACGCAAGTCAGAGCAAAGCTCAATTTGCAGTGATTTTATTCACAGGAGTCATAGTCCTAAATTTCTTCTGCGAAATAATAAGCAGAGCGCCGACAACAATCATAGAAAACTCAAATTTTGTAAAGAAAGTAATATTCCCCATAGAGATACTTCCACTTGTTGCAATAATATCCGCCCTATTCAACAGCACCACCAACATCATCGTACTTCTAGCAGCACTCCTTATTTTCAACGGATCGATACCATGGACAGCACTGTTTATTCCGTTGGTAATACTTCCACTTGCATTCCTCGCCTTAGGGCTATCATGGCTTTTGGCTGCACTAGGCGTATTTATAAGAGACATAGGACAGGCAATAAACATCCTGACAGCTCTATTAATGTTTCTATCCCCTGTATTTTACCCTCTCAGTGCAGTGCCAGAGTTTTTTCGCAACGTCCTGCTACTAAACCCCCTTACATTCATAATAGAACAGTCACGCGCAGTGCTCATATGGGGAAATCCACCTAACTGGGATGGATTATTTATTTACTACACCGCGGCCCTAACTGTCGCATTTATAGGATACGCCTGGTTTCAAAAAACCAGAAAGGGCTTTGCAGATGTCCTCTGAGAACTACGCAATACGCGTAAAAAATATAAGCAAGTATTACGAAATATACCGCACCCCACAGGATCGACTAAAACAATTCCTTTTACCGACAATAAGAAGCGCCCTCAGACGCACACCAAAAAAATACTATAAAGAGTACTGGGCTCTAAAAAACATATCTTTTGATATAAAGAAAGGAGAAACCATTGGCATCGTCGGCCGAAATGGGGCCGGAAAATCAACACTCCTTCAGATAATATGCGGAACACTTCATCCTTCCGAGGGGTATATAGAGATAAATGGCCGTATTGCTGCACTCCTTGAACTGGGATCCGGCTTTAATCCGGAGTTCTCGGGAAGGGAAAATATATTCCTAAATGCATCAGTTCTAGGCCTAAGCCGAAGCGAGATTGAAAGTCGCTACGATGATATAGTTGCGTTCTCTGAGATAGCAGACTTCATTGACCAACCTGTAAAGACATATTCAAGCGGGATGTATGTACGCCTAGCATTCTCGGTCATAGCGCACGTAAACGCAGACATTCTAGTAATCGACGAGGCTCTTGCAGTAGGAGATGTATTTTTTCAACAAAAATGCATGCGTTTCTTAAGAGCACATCAAGCAGCTGGCGGGACAGTAATTTTTGTCAGCCATGATACCAGTGCCGTAGTAAATCTGTGTGAGCGCGGAGTACTACTTTCCAAATCAGCCCCCCCCTTAGTAGATACAACAGAAGCCATATGCAGGACCTATATTAAAGATCTTTACTCCGAGAAAGAAAAATCTATCGAAGCACAAATAGACGACTATAGAAATACCGAGAAACCCGCATTTTCAGCCCAAGGAAGATTTGAAAAAATCGAATCCACTAGACTCCCTGATAACGTTATCAGAGTCTCACCTTTTAGAAAAAATGCTGAGTCATTTGGAAAGCAAGGCATACGAATTATTGATGCCTGGTTCGAAAATGGTGATGGAAACAGGGCAGATTCATTGATCGGTGGTGCCGCAGTCAAATTAAATATAGTGACCGAAGCTCTCGAGAACATTAGCAATCTTGCATTCGGCATAATGATAAAAGATCGTCTAGGCCAGTATATATTTGCGGAAGGGACTGATTTAGCATTTCGCAACACAGGATTGAAGGCAAGAGCAACAGAAAAGGTAAGTGTTTGCTTTTCGTTCAAGATGCCAATCTTTATTCAAGGCGACTATTCAATCAACATCGCAGTTGCCGATGGCATAGGAGATGATCACGTGCAGCATCATTGGCTAAATGATGCGATGGCCCTTCATAGCCTTAATAGCCACCTAGCCCATGGCATCTGTGGACTGCAAGACTTAAGCATGAGCATAACCATAAGCTCAAATGCCAGCACGGAGCTTGACTGAAGTGATTATCACAAAATATGGCAAGATGAATATTATCCCGTCCGACAGGATAATCTCACACTCCCTATCCCTTTACGGCGAGTGGGCCGGGGATGAATTGAGCTTCCTTGAAAACCTATTAAAACCCGGCATGTGCGTACTAGATATTGGTGCGTTTATCGGAACCCATACACTTGCCTTCGCTCGTCTCGTAGGAGAATCGGGGCAAGTCCACTCATTTGAGCCACGCAAAGAGATATATGAAGTTCTCTGCTCAAATATCGAAGCCAATCAGTTAAAGCATGTTAAAGCGCTCAATATGGGGCTTTCAGACTCCGAAGGCGCTATATCACTCCAGTCAGTTGATATCACTGAAAACTCGAACTTTGGCGGCCTCAGCATCGAGACACCAGTTAATGATACAACCCCTGACATGTACAGTGTTCCTATATCAACTGTCGACATGCTTGATGTAGCGAAAGTTGATTTTATGAAGCTTGACGTCGAGGGCATGGAACGGAGGGTACTGGAGGGTGCTACAGCGGTTATCACCAGAGATCAACCAATCATCTTCTGCGAATGCAACTCATTATCATCAGGTTATGAGATAGTTGATTTTTGCAAACCACACAACTACCGCGCATTCGTACTTTCCAGCCCAGCGTATAATCCAGAAAACTTTAACGGCGTCACAGATAATATTTTCGGTGGCGCCACTGAAATCTCATTACTACTAGTACCAGAAAATAAATTAAATATTACAAATTTCGGCAATCACTACAAAAAAGTAGTTGCATTAGAGAACATTGAAGACCTTGTTCTACCGCTTCTGCACAAGCCACAGTACTCAGAGGAAGTTTTAGCCCACACTAACACCGCATCAGTAATGGGCTTGAAATTCTCATCACCTCTGTCTAGGGAACAAAGCCAAATAATTGACCAAAAAACAGAAGAAATAATCTCATTGAAGAGTGAGTTATTTAATCTAACGGAGTCGCTTAAAGTTTCTAGCAATAAAATATCGCTACTCCAAGAAGATATACGACTAGCGCAGCTAGATATTCAACGCATACTTACTTCTTCTTCATGGCGGATCACAAGCCCTCTTCGGACATGCATGGCAATTGTGCGGAAAACCCTCAGACCATACCGCATGTGGAAAGAATACTCAAAAAAGCGGCCAGGCATTAGCGGCATTAAACAGCTAGCTCACGTTACACTGCTCGAGTTCAAGTCGAACGGCGTATCTGGCGTATTTAGAAGAATCAATGAATTTCGCCAGGCATCACCCTCTTCAGTCGATAGCACTTCGTCCATAATAAAGGAGGGAGCCAAAGAAATTAGCGAACTTAAACGCGAGTTAGAAGACAAATCTCTCACTATCGATACTATAATTTTTGATCACAATGGCGGCGGTGGATCCAACCAATACACTTCCCAACTGATAAATTCAGAAATAACAGACAAAAAAACATGCCTGAGGATTTATTTCTGGGAGAGTTCCTGGCACGCACAACTCAGAATCAACACCAGTGACGATCACGAAATCTACACCACCAAAGATCAGAAAGAGCTATTTGAGTGCTTGAGCATTTCGTGCGCAGATAAAATTATTATTAATTCACTTTACGGTTACAAATCTATCGAAACCGCAATAAAGTCTATTATTGATCTTAAAAAACATTTGAAGTGCCCGCTGGACTTCAAGGTTCACGACTTTCACGCCCTTTGCCCCTCTCCACACCTATCCAATGTCGAGAATAAATATTGTGGCATCCCAGATGATCATAAAATTTGCAAAGCATGCCTGCCCAAAAACCTTCACTGGTACCATAGCTGGCTGAATAAGGACGACATACCATTAGAAATTGATACATGGCGTGAGCCTTTTCAATTTCTGTTCGACTCCTGCGACCTCATAACGCTTTTTGACGAGTCATCTGCGGATATATTGAGAAAGGACTTCGACATAGATGAGGGAAAAATTCGTGTAACACCCCATGATCGACTCAGTTTCAAGTGTGAAACCAAATTAAGCGTAAAGCCACAAATCAATATTGGAGTAATAGGTACCCTTTCCCACATCAAAGGAGGCGATGTAATAAAAGATCTGTGCAGCCACATTGATAAGGAAAAACTTAGAGTTCCAGTTACAATTATAGGTGAAAGCCATACAAGACTTCCAAGTAGTGCAATTATTCATGGGCGCTACTCTGCGAATGAACTTCCTCTACTCATAGATTCTCATAAAGTTAGCGTTATTTTTATGGCATCAATTGTTCCAGAAACTTTCAGCTATACAATTTCAGAAGCCATAGAGATGGGCCTACCAGTCATTTCATTTGATATCGGTGCTCAAGGAAGGCGAGTCAAACAGTATCGACTGGGCAAAGTCGTACCGCTGGGTGCATCCTCTCAGGAAATCTTGTCGGCTGCTGAGTATGTCCACAATCTTGCCAAGGTATAAAAATATGCACGTCTATACATCAATCACCAAAAGCTACCTACCTAAAGCCCGCGTTCTGGCAAAGTCTGTTAAGAAGTTCCATCCTGATTGGTCCTTTGTTCTACTGTATTCCGATGATTTGCCAGAAAATTTCGACTTAAGTAAAGAGCCATTTGACGAAATTATAACCATTGACAAACTTGGAATTCCGAATTGGGAACGCTGGGCATTCGGACACACAATAGTCGAGTTATGTACTGCGGTGAAGGGTACCGCAGCAGAGCTATTAGCCCAGCGCTCTGATGTTAAAAAAGTTATGTACTTAGACCCTGACATAAAGGTGTTCAACTCGCTAGCTGACCTTGATGGTCTTCTGGATACACATGACATATTACTAACCCCACACTTATTAGACGCAGAGTCTGACATCGCGTCAATTTGTGACAACGAACTTTCTGCTTTAAAGCATGGTGTATACAACCTTGGTTTTTTTGCAGCTCGCACGGATGGCCAAGGCCTGGATTTCATAAAATGGTGGGCGGAACGACTACGTCTGTTCTGCCGCGATGATATCCCTTCAGGTATTTTTACTGATCAGCGCTGGTGTGATTTAGCCCCAGCTTTTTACTCCAGGCTGCATATAGTTAGAGACCGTGGCTGCAATGTTGCCACATGGAATATTGCTCACCGGCCATTAAGCAAAGATGCCGCAGGTAATTTTTTGACTGCTGGTGTACCGCTACGGTTCTACCACTTCACAGGCTACGATAGTGGTGCTGGATTCGGGATGCTTGCACGATATGCATCTAGCCAAGAGGTCGCTCAGGAACTCTGGGATATCTACGCAAAAGATATCAAGGCAGAAGGACAAGGCGATCCTAACCTTAAAAGCTGGATTTACGGAAATTTTGAGAATGGCGAAGCAATCCCAACTAAGGCGCGCCGGCTATACCAACAAAGGAAAGATGTTCAAGAGAAATTCCCATCTCCTTACAGCATTGTAGAGCCCAGTTACTTCAGCTGGTGGAAAGCTGAAACTAATGAAGGGCGAAATCAATCTTTGCATCCAGGAACAGCCTCTAAGAGCATAGGTCACCTATTAGCTCAAAGCCTGAAATCACCGAAAACAGGATTTCAAAACTACAATAAGGCAATTAATGTAATTAAACGAGAAGGTTTAGTCGCACTTATTAAGAAAATTGTTAACAGATAACCTTATCAAGATAAGCGTAAGATCATTCAATCGCCCCGGATTTCGTGATTGCCTCAACTCTTGAAAAGATGAGGCCATGAGCAAGAATACGCTCTACTCTCCCGAAGTCCGTGAGCGCGCCAGCGCATGGTTCTGGGGCACCGATCTCCTCTAGTGGTCTACTGATCCCGGACACCCATTTAGGGCGAGAATTCTCTCCATAGAGAGGTGTTTGATGACCAAGCAACGTCGTTCCTTTACGCCCGAGATCAAACGAGAGGCCGCCTGTCTGGTGCTCGATCCGGGCTAAAGCCCTATCGAAGCAGCTCGTTCACTGGGAGTGGTTGAGTCAGCCCCGCGCCGATGGGTAAAACAGCTTCAAGAGGAGCGCGTGGGCGTTACCCCGAAGAGCACAGCGCTGACGCCCGAACAGCAGAAAATCCAGGAGTTGGAAGCCAGGATCGACCGACTGGAGCGGGAGAAAGCAATCCTGAAAAACCGTCTCCCCGGGGCTCCGCGCCCCATGGGGTTAGAAACACGCCCACTACACTGACACCTCTGGACAGTGGTCGTCTGCTTTTTGGAGGCAGAGTCCCCGTCAAAAAACCTGACCCAGGGGAAGTTACGGACCCGTTAGTGGTGGCGCGTTTCGTGACCCCGTTTAGGAATGTGATTTAATCCGAGTCCCCGTCCAGCATTTCCTGTGATTGGAACCGGCTGAACCGCGAGTTCACCAATGAGCGCCCCAATCAGGTGTGGTGCGGCGACATCACCTACATCTGGACACAAGGCAGCTGGCATTACTTAGCGGTGATATTGGATTTGCGTACAAGGCAAGTGGTCGGCCGGGCGATTTCCGCCAAGCCGTATGCTGCACTGGTGATCACGCTGGACATGGCCTACGAACAGCGTAGCAAACCGCAGCAGGTACTGTTTCATTCCGATCAGGGCAGCCAATACGCCAGCCGCCTGTTTCGGCAACGGTTGTGACGATATCGGATGGAACAGAGCATGAGCCGCCGGAGCAACTGCTCGGACAACTCGCCGATGAGCGATTGTTCCGCAGTTGAAATCGGAGTGGACTCCGCCGACCAGTTACCTGACAGCTCAGGAGGCCCAGCGGGACATCAGTCATTACCTGATGCACCGCTACAACTGGATCAGGCCGCATCAATTCAACGGCGGTCTACCGCCTGCGGTGGCAGAAAAAATTTAACCCACCGCCTTGGATGGGTTGACCACTACAGCCTCTAAGGCTGATCTTGGCGCTACTTAATAAACTCAACGGCACTAAGGCTTATCTTCTCACAGGAACTCGCATCGACCAGATCGATACGAATAGCACGCAATAAAGAAATATTGCTTGATATTATGTACTTGTGAAGAGGCAGCAGATTGACACCCCCACTACCCTCTCGAATTATACTTTGCTCCTCAGAAGGACCAGACTGAAGCCCCCCCCACCAAAAGATCTGGAGCTCTGGTACTGACTTCAATCCTGAGCAAGTAAAGTCAAATTTCAACCAAAGCGAATCTTGAGATGCTAATTTTAGTGACGAAACATCATAGACAACAGCCGGGTCTAATCCAACAACCTCATAGTCTGCTCCTGTCTCAATCAAATCACTTTTCATCTGCGGAGCACCTACACTAACTCTTTGCCCAACAATACCCTCATACAACACATCATCCAAATTTAATTTCGAAAAACTTCCATGATTAAAAACAATCAAAGATGCTGAAATCGCAAAAAAAGATACAAAAAACAAGCGTCTAACAGAAAGCCCCGGAATGAAACTCGGCCGATCCACAAGAAGAATTACAGCCGACATTGATACAGCAATAACACTCCAATAAACATATCTAAAATCCGCCATCGGCGTTACCGGAAAATATCCAATTATGTAACAAGCCGCCGAAAGAAGCATAAAGCGAGCAGTATATACCGTTCTGGAATCGCTAAATAGAAAAGTCAAGGGAAGTAGCAAAAGCGACAGTAAAAGCCACCAGTATGGTTTAAAAAAGAAAGGAAAATACGCCGCCGCCCCCTTCACGAAATCCTCTGCAAACAGAGCAATATGGCCAGGATCGTATTCAATGCCTAATTCATTTTCATCGACACCTGGATGCCATATATAGTAAGGATCGCCAGTGGGATTCCTTAGCAAGTAAGAGAATGCCGCGAATCTAAATTTAACATATTCAAGAGGATTTTTAATTATCTGCTCTAGCCAGATTTTTTTTAACCCCCCACCCGAAATGTCACCTCGCGGTTCAAAAAACAAAGGTGGAAGGCAAAATGTTCTCCCTACAAGCCTATTTTTTCCAATTTCGAGCAAAGCACATTCTTTAATTTCATCAATACTAACACCGGGCAAAAAACTCTTGTTACTCTTGATTGAAAGGTAGGACAAATCGTCAACCATCATGTAGCTTGATGGACTCATCTTTTCCGCTTTCAACACCTTATAGCTAAATATCCACCCCAGAAAGACACACAAAATAACAGTAAAAGAAGATATGACTAACGCCTTCCCCCAGGACCTACTACGCAACCACATATAACACAAGAGAAACAAGATAGGCATAACTGCAAAAATTGCGTTATGCCGAAGATTCACCGAATAGAAAACAAGAACAAAAGCTAGGAGGAAATTGAAAAGTGTCGGCGAGCGCAGCGCCAAACCAGACAAAAGCAAAAGAGAAAACGCAAGTTCAACATCCTTCCAAATAACACCTGAGAAATTAAAAATCCAAGGCAGGAAAGGAACTGCAAATATAATCCAAGCGACAGGTCTTTCTCTATAGTTGTTCCACCATAAATACACCGCCCCCCAAAGCATGACCAACTGTAGAACAAGCATTCCGCTAGGACCGGGGAGAAAAACTCCTGTGACGGCCCAAACCCATGACATCACAGGAGGGTGCCAGTCACTAAAACGAAATGTTTTTGACATGGCAAGCTGACTAATAGAGTCAGCCGACATGAATCCTGGATAAAATGCCAGATAAAAAAATAGCGCAAATAGAATCATTAAAAAATATACATAAACTCTATTTTTTTCAATCATATTCAATACACTTAATAATCTTAAAAACACAAAAAGCCGCCTTGTAACCATGGCGGATTACAAGGCAGTAATTGCGCGAGACAGCGCATCCCACAGCCTGCCCTTAAATCCACTAAGTCCTTGGGTTATAAAAGGACATGCACGCCACCAACAAAATAATTAATACTTTCAGATTACCACGTATACTTGTTATCTTGGTTGGAATTTCCCCATCAGGATAGCGACGCGCAGTAGGAATCTCTTTACACATGTATCCAAGCCTAGGTATTCGATAAGACAAATAGGCAAGAAGCTCGTAGGTCTTGAATACATCACGGAAGGGGGCGACCCTCGGATCCAAAAGTATCCTTCGACTGTACCCCCTAAATCCCTGCGTAGTATCCGTCCATCTGAATCCAGATGCGATGCTCAAACACGGAGCATGGATATACCTTATCGCAAAGTCGCGTAACTTTGGAGTATTAACAGCCACCCCGCCAGTTATAAACCGTGAGCCCTGAACAAAATCAACCCCACATTGAAGCTCCTTAATGAAATTTTTAATTGCGTCAGGATCATCCTTATCGTTGCCATCTATGGTAATTACTCCTTCATATCCTTGATCAAGGACAAAGGCATATGCACATCTAAGCTGAGCACTTAATTTACCATCACCTTTTTTTACTATTAATCCTCTGACGCCCTTCGCCTTTAGCAAATTCAATCCCAGAGACCCGTCAGTGCTGCCACCATCGACAATTATAATATCAGCCACTGCTGATACACCGATCTCTTCCATTTTTTCAAGCAAACTCTTTATGCGATCCCCCTCGTTGATTACAGGAATCACAACACAATAAGAGTGTCGCCGACCTAACCACAATGGGGTCTCCATTGCAGGAATCGTCCACTTTTCCCTGAAAGTCACCAATACATCAGAATTACTATTCATACTTATGCAATCCGAGCTGTAATCAACGCCACTCCGGCAATCACGAGAATGATGCCGGCACCTGTTGTCCAATAAAATGGTTCACGAAATATAACTATGGAAAAAACCGCAACTGCAGCTACCGCCCCCGAGGTCAACAAAGGGTGAGCTATATTTAATGGCAAGCGAGTCAGAGCGGCTGCGTACAATAAAAAAGCCCCTCCATATAAAATCAAACCTAGCCAGAAGGGCCAATTGCTTAACGCGGCCTGAGGATCAGTCAGGGTAGGAAACTTCCTGGGTGGCATCATGGCCATCTTGACCAGCACGCTAGCGGAAGCGTTTGCGGCGATCCCAAGTAATAAGATCAACCACTTCATCTGGCTGCTCCCTGTGCGAACCGATAGCACTCAACGGCATAAGTCAGCGCCCGCTCAATCGAGAGGAGGTGAGGCTCTTCTTTTGTAGCGACCATTTCTATCGAGACTACGTGCTCTGGCAGATATTGACTCAGTGCCTTGCACATCAAACGATGATCCGTTCCACCATCCCCCAGGGGCAGCAGATCAGGCTCGCTCGCATGAATGTGGCCTATCAAGCCAGCATTCCTTTTCAATATATCTTCGGGCGACTCACCATTGATCATTAAGGCTCCGGTATCAAACTGCATTCTGATGGCCCTATGACTCACCGCCGCGACGACATGAGCCGTCTCTTCACTGCTGATCATAAAGTTCGCCCCGTACCGGGTTGGGTTGGGCTCCAGGCACACGATGACATCGTGTTCCTGAGCAGCATTGCCAAGACGTCGAAAAAAGGTAACCGCTTGCTCGAAAGCTTGTGAGTCGCTCAAGCCTGTACGGTCACGATTTTTTGGCGATCCAAATACCAATCGCGTTGCCCCCAAGCCCGCACCAATACGGCACACTGCCCGCAGATGCTCCAGCATCGCTTCATGGCTTTTGCTCTGACCAAATACATTTAGTCCTGTCGTCCCAAACAGCAAGGCTTGCATCCCAGTGATCTCGACACCGCGATCGGCCCACCATCGCCTAATGTTCGCAATGTCCTTATCTTTGGCATTAGCTGGGTCTGGAAAATACTTGCCGGGCGCTACATCAATCGCATCAACACCAAACTTGCCCAGCAGCTCCGCAACGTGAGAGTCCTCTGCAATATCCCAAGCAATATTTGAAATGGCTAGCCTCACGATGCCACTCCTCCTTCACTATTCAAGGAAACGAGTTCGGATTGGGCATAGGCTCTGATCGCCTGGATGGTTTCTCGGGCGCTGTACTGATACTGCCCCTGTGAGTCATAGATATGTGAGTAAAGCGTTCGCATATCATAACGGACGGGTTGACTCTCAAGTGTCTGTGTAAACGCTCTTCCAAAGCACTGCTGCGAGATGTCAGCAACACTGAGCGGCTCAGCCGTCAGGTGTACCAGCGATAGACCAGCCTCCAGGGCCCTCAAAATGTCATACCAGAGGTTGATCATTGGATAGAACTGAAAAATGCTTCTACTCTCAATTGCACAAAGATTATTATTATTAAGAAAGTCGAAAATTACGTTCTTGCGTAACCCAGGACCTACCAGGCCAGGCAGCCTAACAATCAAATAACTAGGAAAATGTTGTTCGACAAACTTTTCAAGCAGTCGGCGGTGGAGCCCGTATGTATGCAAGCCTGACTCATCAACGGCCGTAGACTCATCAACGCCAATTGGCTCCTTGAATACATCGACGGTGCTGATCAAGATTATTTTCTTGCACTTAATCGTTCGAAGGTGATTAATCAAAGAATCAATTTTTTTCCGATCATCTAATGGGTCACGATTGGCTATCCACTTCTGTGCTGGAGCGCCCGCACATACCACTATATCGAATTCACGATTCTCAATTTCGTGGATGTTTGTCGAACGGTAAAGCGCAGTAAAATGTGCCTGCTTTAGGAGCGTGCTTCCAACAAAACCAGAGAATCCAATCAGTGCGTTTTCCATCATCACTCCAGCGAAACTTTAAACTCTTCTGTTTCGAGTTTTTCAAGAACATCGTAAATATTGTCAATTTTTCCACCCAGCACTGAATAGCAGCCTGGTAGATCAGTATGTTTTTCATAGAGGATGGGCCTGCCGTCATCCCCTTCGTTCTTAACTAAAACGGTTTTTACTTCGAACAGAGAATCGACATACTTGGCTTTAAGCACGGCAGGAAGGTATCGGCCTACGTCTCGGACCATACGGTCGACACGAGTGGAACGATCGTATTCTTCGAGCCTCTTGTAAGGATCAACGCCCTGTTCGTCACCCCAGCTAAAGTGTGGTGTATAACGAACATGCGAGAGCGTATGCAATCCGCGAGCAGGGAACGGCATCATCGAGAAAAAAGGCCCATCCATAACCGTGACACCAATTTCCTTGAGCACGTCTGGCACTTGCATAAGTGCCATTTCAGCAACCTCATGTTTTAGACCCATTTTTGTTCTAGGAAAGTCGCCTAATAATTGATTCAGCCCACTGTACGCACAATTGAAGACGTATCGACAGTATATTGACGAGACGCCTCCTGAATTCGACTGAACCGCAACGATCAGGCTATCGTCCGCCAGCGAACGGGAAACCCCTAAGGCCCGAGTCGAATAATAAATCTCAACGCCGGATTCCTGAAGCTGCTTGACCGCCCACTCGGCAAGTCGCGTTGAGTCGAATGCATACTCTTCTACGAGAAAAACGTCTTCAATTAATCTCGGATTAAAAAGTCGCTTTAAATCGCCACCGGCAGGCTTGATGCTCGCTCCGATTTCATGGCAAAAACGCTCAAATTGCCTGCCGGTAACCTTGGAATTACGCCCAGCTATAGCGTAGAGCTTTATAAAATCCCGCTTAACGACTTGAGGCCAATCTCGCAAAAATCGGGGAAAATTAACCCTACTACGAAAAGCGGTCGTAAAACTTCGAGGATAGTGGTATCCGTTGTGTACACGCGCCTGATTATTATACGAAGCACGAACCATTAGTTCCGACTCCCGCTCTAGGAGTAGCACTCGGCGCAATCCACGGGTCTTGGCAAGATAAATTGCGATAGCAGAACCGTAGAAGCCGCCGCCAACAATGACCGCATCAACAGTGCAAGATTGAATGCTCATGCAATATTTTGATCCGAACTACACGGGTCAGTCGACACCGACAATGAGGATTCCTCAATATTCAACCTCTCTCGGCGAGTCATGCGCGCACTAGTAAATTCCTGAGCAACATGATACAGCGGCCCCTCATTACTAAGGCTTGCCATGTGTAATATGTATTCACCAAGCACTAAAAGAACGAGAGAAACCAAGAAAAACATCCCTGACTGTTGCAGTGACAGGCTCACCCAACCTGGCGCCACGTCTGCCTTGAAGATCCCGACAGCCACAACATAAGCCGAATAAATCAGGTTAGCAGCAGCCCCAAACAACGACAGCGCCGTCACAAGTCGCATTGGCGCCTGCGTTGTCGAAACGAGAAGACGTACTCCTCTGTCAACGCTTTCCCCCAATTTCTTGGTGTTTACTGAAATTGGCTTGGCACTGTACTCCATATTTATGCGGGCAAAGCCACCAGTTGCAGGCAAGTGTCGGTACGTAACAGCTGGCTGCGAGTGCTGAAGAATAAAATTTACGACACGCTTACTTAACAATCTATACTGAGGAGCCTCTTTGGCCAACTGTATACCGTTAAATTTTTTATACAGAAAATTGAACACTGCATAAGCCGCACTGTAAGCGAGACTTTGCCGCGGCGCCTGATGATTACTTGCAAAAACCACATCCATCCCCATCACGGCTTTATCGAGCATTTCAGGCAAGAAATCTATATCATCAAGAAGCGGGTCTACTACAGCAACAAAATCGCCAAGCGCATTTTCAAGCCCAACCCATGAAGCCGTATCTCCATCAACTTCCTTGGTAAGGGCATAAACCTGCAGATTTGGATATCCAGACTGCTTTGTTAGATCTTTAAGTACACTTATGCTTTCATCACCAGATGCATTATCAACAATGATCAGCTCATAATCAGCTACTAGCGATGAAATTTTTTCAACGGCACACTTAATAATCTCCTCCAGCTGCCCCCCTTGATTTCGCACCACATACACTACAGACAGAAAAACCGGGAATAACGCCATTCTTGTGACCCTCACAATTCGCAATTTGTATACACTATTGAATTAATACAAAATTTTTGATTATGAACAACAAATAACGTAAAGTCACCTCGCATCGACTTAGACCCAGAATCGGAAGGAGCATTAAACGGCGTTAACTGCCCAGCGACGGGCCTCCGCCAATCGCATTCGTAACCGATTCAAGTGCCCGAATAAAAAGCGCAACGCTTGTAATTTGCCACTAGGGACCACAATCGCCTAGCTCCCGACTCAAGCATCGGCCTACACTCCGGATCGTATTAGATGAGCAATAGCTATGCCGGCAAGAGAACACCCCGTCGAGAGAGCGACACTCGAGAAAAGAAGAAGGCACCAAAGTCAGAGCAGAGCTACCCTTGCACCAATCAATGCAGTCTCTTACGACACATCAGTTGCGCCATTTTCGCCGCATCCGGCCGCTCGACTACGCCCTTTTCGGTGACGATCGCGTCGATCAGGTCGGCCGGCGTCACGTCGAACACCGGATTGACCGCATGCACCTCGGCAGCGATGCGCTGGCCGCCGACGTCCAGCAGCTCGCGGCCGTCGCGCTCCTCGATCGGGATGTCTTCACCCTCTTCCAGGCTCATGTCAATGGTCGAGCTGGGCGCCACCACCATGAAGCGCACGCCGTGGTGCATGGCGTTGACCGCCAACTGGTAAGTGCCGATCTTGTTGGCCACATCGCCATTGGCGGTGATGCGGTCGGCGCCGACTATGACCCAGGTGATGCCCTCGGTCTTCATCAGGTGCGCGGCGGCGGAGTCGGCATTCAGGCTGACCGGCACCCCCTCGCCCGCCAGCTCCCAGGCGGTCAGGCGCGAGCCCTGCAACCAGGGCCGGGTCTCGTCGGCGAACACCCGCTCGACCAGCCCGGCCAGGTGGGCGGCACGGATCACGCCGAGCGCGGTGCCGAAGCCGCCGGTAGCCAGGGCACCGGTGTTGCAGTGGGTCAGCAGCTTCTGCGGGCTGTCCTGATGCTTGCGGATCAGCTCCAGACCGAGCTGCGCCATGGTCAGATTGGCCTCGCGATCGCTGTCGAAGATGCCGACAGCCTCCGCCTCTAGCGCTGCAAGGGCATTTTCGCCCTCTCTCAAGCGCTGCAGGCGCTCACGCATGCGATCCAGGGCCCAGAACAGGTTGACGGCGGTCGGCCGCGACTCGGCCAGCACCTTGAAATCCTCCTCCAGCGCCCCCTGCCAGTCGCCACCGGCGGCCAGGCGCGCCCGCGCGCCCAGCACCAGGCCGAAAGCGGCAGCAATGCCGATGGCCGGCGCCCCGCGTACCACCATGCTGCGGATGGCCTCGGCCACGCCGGCCGCCGAATCGTAGGTCAGCCAGGTTTCCTCGCGCGGCAGTACGCGCTGGTCCAGCAGGCCCAACTTGCCGTCGCGCCATTCGATGGCCTTTACCTTCTCTGCCGCCAACAGTTTGTCGCGCATGACATCCCCAACGCCGAAACGAAAAG
>Ga0247725_1000889_pt1 | contig 17870 bp, 18 predicted proteins | sample OKSTACKMCFT3sol_FD_183021 | JGI IMG/M metagenome (GOLD analysis project Ga0247725, IMG submission 183021) | Subsurface sediment microbial communities from gas well in Oklahoma, United States - OK STACK MC-FT3-sol | ecosystem: Environmental > Terrestrial > Deep subsurface > Rock core/Sediment... | reverse complement strand
GACGCGGCGGTGGCGCAACAGTGGCGATTCTGACACTGGTGCTATACTGTATAAACATACAGTATTTCAGCGAGTCAACTATGCTCACCGACGCCAAGATCAATCCCGAAGACCTGCACCCGTCGCTTTGGCGCGCGTCGGAGCTGGCGCGCAACTTCGCGCAGTGCGTCAGTACCGGGCAGCCGTCGCTCGACAACCAGCTTCCAGGCGGCGGTTGGCCGATGGGGTCGATGACGGACCTTCACCTGCAGCAGCCCGGCATCGGCGAGCTGCGCCTGCTGGCGCCGGCTCTGTCGAAGGTGGCGAACCGGCAGATCGCGTTCCTGCAGCCTCCGCACCCACCGCAGGCGCTGGCCCTGGCCGCCATGGGCATTCGGCCTGAGTCGGCGCTGTGGCTACGCGCCGACCGCACTGCCGATGCATTGTGGGCAGCCGAGCAGGTGCTGCGCAGCGGGAGTTGCGGCGCGCTGCTGTTCTGGCAGAACCAGATTCGACCGGAGAGTCAACGGCGCCTGACGCTGGCGGCCCAGGAGGGCGAGACGCTGTTCTTCGTGTTTCGTCCGCTCGCCGCGGCACAGGACCCGTCGCCGGCGCCGTTGCGCCTGGCGCTGCGCCCGCGCACTGGCGGCCTTGAGGTCGGGTTCGTCAAGAGGCGAGGGCCGCAACGCGACGAGCCGTTGTTTTTGCCAATGGTGGCTGGCGCGCCGCGCCTCAAGCCTCAGCATCACCATGTGCCAGAACATGCCCAGACCGAGGAGGCGCTTGCATGGGCATCGCACTGAGCACTCTCATCCTGTTCGCTGGCGAGAGGTTATGTACCGGTAGCGGTGCGATTGAGCGGGATGACATTCCATGGGCGGCCCTGCTCGCAGGCAGTCAGGAAGTTTGCCCACAGCTCGAGAGCTTGGCGCCGCTCCGGTATTTCCTCGCGCACGTCATAGATCCCATCCATGCCCTTCAGGGTGTGGTTGAGCGCGACTTCCGAAATCTCGCGAGACACCCCCATGTTTCTCATATGCCCCTTTGCCGTACTGCGGGTATCGTGCGGCGTGAAGCGGCGGATATCAATGTCACCCCTGGTAAATGCCCGTTCGAATGCCGCCCATAGCGTGGTCCGGCCGACTGGCTTGCCAATGCGATCGGCCCGGCGCGCCGGCAGAACCCATTCCGATCCTTCGGACAGGCGAAGCAACTTCTCAAACCACCCCGCGACCGTTGGCGTCAGAGGCACGAGAAAACCGGTGCGCGTCTTCACCGATTCATCGGGCACATACCAAGTGCGATTCGCCAGGTCTACGTGCTCCCAGCGAGCCTTGACCAGTTCGACCGTCCGCACGCAAGTTGCGAGCTGAATGCGGAAGGCAAGGGCGTTCTCGGTGCCGATCTCCTCGATATTCGCGAGCAACGTCCGCAGCTCCTGTTCGGACAGCATGACTCGCTTTTTCACGGGCGGGCGGGGGCCGAGCAGGGCAGTCAATTTGATCCCTGCAGCCGGGCTCACGCGAATCAGCTTGCGGCCGATCGCGTGGTCGAAGAGCTGCGAGGTCGTCGTCAGGATCCTGTTCTGCACAGTCCAAGACCGCCCCGATTTCTCGAGCATGTCGACCACGCCCTCCGGCGTTACTGCGCGCACCTCGTCACGGCCGAAGGCTGGAACGATTACCTTTTCCAGATCGCGCTTTCGGTAGTACACCGTTTCCTCGGCAAGATGCCCGGCGTCGAGCACCTTCTCCGAATAGTCCTTGGCGAGTTCACGAACGGTCCACGCCGTCCGGGTCGCCAGCTTTTCCTGCCGCTTCTGTGCCGCAGGGTCGTTCCCTTTGTCTACCTCGACTCGATGCTCGGCCGCCAGCTTCCTCGCCGAAGACAGGCTCAGGTCCGGGTAGTTCCCGAGCGTCAGCTCGCGTGCCTTCGCTGCTAACATATAGCGGAGAACCCATGTTGCGGTGCCAGCCTTCGACAATGTAAATGTGAGGCCGCCCCCATCCGATTTGGCAATCGGATCGCCAGCTGCTACCCAGCGTCGAATCTGCATATCGGTGAGCTGGTTGATGCCTCGTCTTGCCATACTGGTTGTCCGCTTAATTGTGGTCTGGAACGTAGCTACAAATCTAGCTACAAAGTGAGCCTGCGATTAGCAGCTTCACCAAGAGACAACAGGATACACCGCGGCGGCTTGCCCAGAGTGAAGATGAGCCTTCAGTAGACAGCGAGAGGCACGGTGAGACACCAATGAAAATTCCAGGTAACTAATTTCATTGTTCTATGTGTGTCATGGTAGAGTGTTGGCCGTAACATACTGTCGTGCAGCCAGGTTGCTTGCCAACCAGCTATTATTGCCGAGTTCGAGACTTCCCGCGAGCGCTGGTCTTCTTCCCGAGGGCGGAACCTGGCGAACCACTTGGCAGGATCGCAACAGGTGTCGGTAAAATTGATTAATAGATTGCCAAAGAGTATTGCTCGCTTGCCGCCTCACGGCTATAACATGATTCGGCAGGAACATGACTAAACAAACTCGGCAGAGTGAGTTTGTTGCTTTTCAGTAATAATAAAATTGCGTGGGTGCAACTTCCATTGTACCATTGGTGTATCGTGAAGCAGGTTCGGTCGGACCACACGGTTGTCGCAGACCATCGACGTGCGGTAGTGGTACTATTGTGAAATATTCGGTTTCACGAGTTAATAATCCGAACGCAGATTTGAAAAAGGACAGAAATGCGCAGTGCATTTGAAGCGTGGGCCCAGCGTGAGGGCCACATCGTTCGCCGCCGCGAAGACAAACCCGAGGAATACCTCGTTTTCGAAACCCAGCGCCGTTGGGTGATCTGGCAGGCGGCACTGGCGCATGGCGCCAAGGCCGCGGCCGACACGCCATCGAAGTTCGCCAAGGACGGCAGCGCGGCGCCCGCGATCGCCCAGGACGAAGCAGCGGTGCGCAACCGCGTCCTGAACGAGGTGCTGGATGCCTTCAGCGAACTGGACGAGACCGCCGGCATGGAAGGCGTGCTCAAGGTCATCCAGGGCCTGAAGAAAAAACAGAAGACCGAGGCCGAGAAGGTCTGAGCCGGTCTGGACACGCACCCAAGGCGTTACCGCCATTACAAGGGCGGCCTCTACGACCTGGTGTGCGAAGCGGTGCTGGAAGCCGACCACACACCCGTGGTCGTCTATCGCGGCCAGGATGGCGTCGTGTGGGTACGGCCCCGTGACGCCTTCTTCGAGGAGGTAGCGGTCGACGGCGAGACCATGCCGCGCTTTACCCTGCTCGACGCGCCGTCAGCCTGAGGCCGGGCGGGCGGGGCTTCAGTTTCCCCATGCGGCTGCCGTTAAAGAGGTATCTGTCTCTTCGTGCCTGCCATGCCGCATCCATTTCGCCCGTCTTCCCTCGTCGCCGTCGTCGCCCTTGCGCTATCGGGCGGCTGCGCGACCATGTCCGACTCGCCCGTGCAGCAGCTCGAGGTGCGCGCCGTGCTCGACTACCGCGAGATCGGCGGGGTCGGCTGTATCCTCAGCAATGACGTGGGCCGCTGGTACATGATCGCGCCGGGCCGCGTGACCGTCACCCGCAGCAGCCAGCCGCTCTCGATCAACTGCAAGAAGGGCGGCGCCGCCACCGCCGCCGAAGTCGTCCAGGCCAGGCTCGACACCGGCAACCTGATGGGCAATCTCGTCATCAGCGCCGGGCTCGGCTATTTCGTCGACCGCCATTCCGGCGCCGGTTACGGCTACCCGGCCATCCTGACCGTCCTGATGCAGCCGTCCGCGCCGCCGCCGGAAGCGGCGGGTGCGACGCCGGTCGCCACGCGGGTGTTCTGAACCACCAAATAAAACAGCCCCGCATGCGGGGCTGTTGTCATTCCAGCGGTCCTGGAAGGCGATTACACGCGATTCATCAGGAACGTGGTCAGCAGCGGCACCGGACGGCCGGTTGCGCCCTTGTTCGCGCCCGATTTCCAGGCGGTGCCGGCGATGTCCAGGTGGGCCCAGGTGTACTTGCGGGTGAAGTTCTCCAGGAAGCAGGCCGCGGTGATCGAGGCCGCGCCCGGGGTGCCGATATTGGCCAGGTCGGCGAAGTTCGACTTGAGCTGGTCGTTGTAGATCTCGCCCAGCGGGAAGCGCCAGGCCACGTCGCCCGCCTGCTTGCCGGCGTCCAGCAGCTCGGTCGCGAGCGCATCATGGGCGGCGTCGTCGCGGGTGAACAGGCCGCTGGTGTGGTGGCCCAGGGCCACGATGCAGGCGCCGGTCAGGGTCGCGATGTCGACCACGGCGGCCGGCTTGAAGCGCTCGGCGTAGGTCAGGGCGTCGCACAGGATCAGGCGGCCTTCGGCATCGGTATTCAGGATCTCGATGGTGGTGCCGTTCATCGCGGTGACGATGTCGCCCGGCTTGCTGGCGCGGCCCGATGGCATGTTCTCGCAGGCGGCGACGATGCCGACCACGTTGAGCTTCAGGCCCATCTCGCCGATCGCGCGGAAGGTGCCCAGCACCGAGCCGGCGCCGCACATATCGTATTTCATCTCGTCCATGCCAGGACCCGGCTTGAGCGAAATGCCGCCGGTGTCGAAGGTGATGCCCTTGCCGACCAGGACCACCGGGGCATCCTTCGACTTGCCGCCGTTGTGCTTGAGGACGATGAACTTCGGCGCTTCGTCGCTGCCCTTGGCCACCGACAGGAAGCTGCCCATCTTGAGCGCTTCGAGCTGCTTGCGTTCCAGGACTTCGATGTCGAAGCCGTAGTCCTCGGCCAGCTTGCGCGCGGTCGTGGCCAGGAAGGTCGGGGTGCAGACGTTCGGCGACAGGTTGCCCAGCTCGCGGGTCAGGTTCATGCCGTTGGCGATGGCCGCGGCCTGGGTCAGGGTCGCCTTGTCCAGGCCGGCGCTCGGGGTTGCGACGACGATCTTGCGCACGCCGGTGAGGGCAGGATCCTTCTTGCTCTTCTGGCCGTCGGTGCGGAATTCGGCGTCGCTGGCGGCGATCACCAGTGCGCGCAGCGCCCAATTGGCGTCGCGCTCTTTCACGCTGTCGAGCGGGAATGCGATAATGGCATCCGCCGCGCCCAGGGTCGAGAACACCTTCAGTGCGGCGCCGACGCCGGTGGCGAAGCTTTTCTCGCTGATGGTGTCGTCAGCGCCCAGGCCGACCAGCAGCACGCGGCTGGCCGTCACGCCGGCCACGCCGCGCAGCAGCAGGGTCGAACCCGGCTTGCCGCTGATGTCGCCCGACTTGAGCGCGGCGCTGATGTCGCCGTTCACGTCGAGCGCCTTGGCCGCAGCCGACAGTTTCTTGTTCTCGAACACCGCTACCGCCACGCAGCCGGTTTTCGCAGCGGCCAGGGTGTTTTTTGTGTCGAATGCTTTTATGCTAAAGTCCATTTGGTTCTCCGGTTCGATGTTTGGCGGCGGACTGCCTAATCTGCAATTATAACGACTCTATTGAATGATTTTCCGACGTTCCCTGCAACGTGAACTGGCCAGCGCCGCGGGCGCTACCTTCACGGTGCTGTTTTCCATCCTCGTCACCTGGACCCTGATCGCCATTCTCGGCCGGGCCGCGGGCGGCAAGGTGGCATCCGGCGACGTGCTGGCGCTGATCGTGTTCCGCAGCGCCGAGCTCTTGCCGATCATCCTTATCCTCACGTCCTTCATCGCGGTCGTCGCCACCATCACGCGCAGCTACCGCGATTCCGAAATGGTGGTCTGGTTCGCGTCCGGTCAGTCCCTCCTCGGATGGATCCGGCCGGTCTTGATGCTGGGCCTGCCGATGGTGGCCCTGGTCGGCGCGCTGTCCTTCGTCGTCACGCCCTGGGCCAAGATGAAGAGCGCTGAATTCGTCGAACGCTTCCAGAAGCGCGAAGACTTGCAGCGCGTGGCGCCGGGCCAGTTCCGCGAATCGAGTTCGAGCGACCGCGTGTTCTTCGTCGAGCGCAGCGCCGAGGGCTCGACCGTGGTGCAGAACGTGTTCGTCGGCGGCGTCGACGGCGACAGCCATTCGGTGGTGGTGGCCAAGCAGGGCGTGATCGAATCGGATGGCAAGGGCGGCCAGTTCCTGGTGCTCAGCAATGGCCGCCGCTACGAGGGCGTGCCGGGCCAGGCCGATTTCCAGACCATGGAGTTCGAGCGCTACAGCATGCGCGTGGCGACCCAGGCGCCGATGCTCGGCGCCGACGTGCCGGTGGCGGCGCTGTCCACGCCGGCGCTGCTGGTCGCGCCGAACCGCTTTACCCAGGCCGAGCTGCTGGCCCGCATCGCGGCGCCGATCACCTGCCTCGTATTGATGCTCCTGGCCATCCCGCTCGGCTTCGTCAATCCACGCGCCGGCTCCTCGGCCAACCTGATCATCGCCTTGCTGATCTTCTTCACCTATAACAACCTGGTGCGCCTGTCCGAGGCCAGCGTCAAGCAAGGCAAGGTGGCCTTCGCCATGGGTTGGTGGCCATTGCACCTGGCCGCGCTGCTGGTGGTGCTGATGCTGTTCGCCTGGCGCCTGAACGTGAACCACCGCTACCACCCGCTGGTCTTGATCAATGGCTTCAAGCGTCGCCGCATCCTCAGGAACATGCCCCAGCCTAAGCGCGAGGAGGCGCGCGCGGAATGAAGATCCTGCAACGCTATTTCGCCGTCAATATTTTCCAGGCGGTGGCCTTCGTGCTGGCCGCCTTCCTGGCCCTGGTCGCCTTCATGGACTTGACCAGCATCCTGCCGTCGGTCGGCAAGAACGACTTCGGCATGCAGCACGCTTTCCTGTACGTGTTGCTGCTGGTGCCGGGCAATGTCTATCAGGTGATGCCGGTGGCGGCCCTGATCGGCACCATCTATACGATGGCGCAGTTCGCCTCGAGCTCCGAATTCACCATCATGCGCGCCTCGTCGATGTCGACCCGCCAGGCCGCCATGATGCTGTTCAAGATCGGCGCCGTCTTCGTCCTGGTCGCCTTCGTGTTCGGCGAATTGATCACGCCGCGCACGGCGCCGGTCGCCGAACGCATGCGCCTGACCGCCAAGGGCGGTTCGGTCTCGGCCGAGTTCCGCTCGGGCATGTGGACCAAGGACAGCGTGCATGCGGACGGCGTGCGCGGCAACATCACCGGTTCTCGCTTCTTCAATGTGCGCCGCATCGCGCCCGACGGCCAGCTCGAAGACGTGCGCCTCTATGAGTTCGACAACAATATGCGCATGCGGTCGATCGTCACGGCGGTGCGCGGCACCTATGGCGGCAACAATACCTGGCGCCTGACCGACGTCACCGAGACCATGTTCACCAACAGCCGCGAGCTGCCGGCGCCAGGATCGAAGGTCCCCGCCGGGCAGACCATCCAGAGCACCTACGGCCAGGAAACGGCCGCCGTCTCGACCCGCAAGCTGGCCACCTACGAGCTCGCGTCCGAGATCACGCCCAAGATCCTGTCGGTCTCGCGTTCGGATCCCGAGCGCATGTCGGCCGCCGAACTGGCCGTCTACACGCGCCACCTGGCCGAGAACCGGCAAGAGACCGAACGCTTCAAGGTCGCGTTCTGGAAGAAGGTCATCGATCCGTTCTCGATCTTCGTGCTGATGGCGCTGGCGCTGCCGTTCGCCTACCTGCACACGCGCAGCGGCGGCGTCAGCCTCAAGATCTTCATCGGCATCATGATCGGGGTGAGCTTCCTGCTCATCAATTCGCTGTTCTCGCACCTGGGCGTGCTGACCATCCTGCCGGCCTTCCTGACGGCGGTGGCGCCGAGCATGCTGTTCCTGCTGATGGCGCTCGGGGCGCTGTGGTGGGTGGAAAGGCATTGATGAATCATTCAAACCAGCGCGGCCTGATCCTGTTCGCCCACGGCGCGCGCGCCGCCTCATGGGCCGCGCCATTCGAACGGCTGCGCGACGCCACCCAGGCGCAGGCGCCGGATTGCGACGTCGCGCTGGCCTTTCTCGAACTGATGACGCCCAGCCTGCCGGACACGGTGGCGGCGATGGTCGGGCGCGGTATCGATCGCATTACCGTGGTGCCGGTCTTCCTGGGGCAGGGCGGGCACCTGCTGCGCGACCTGCCGGCCCTGTGCGATGGGATCCGCGCCGCGCATCCCGGCGTGCAACTCGATGTGGTGGGCGCGATCGGCGAGGACCCTGGCGTGCAGCGCGCCATGACCGATTATTGCGTGGCCGCGCTCGGCGACTAGTCGTACGCGTGGGCGGGAAACCCGCCCACCCTACGGCTGGTTCGCTCTTTTCGCGAGCGCCTCGCCCATCATCACCAGCACCGGACCACGGCCCGGCTCGAGGCCGCGCGCAAGGTCGAGGAGCGTCAGGCGCAGGATGCGCTCGTCGGCGCGGCTGCAGTTTTCCACCACCACCACCGGCAGGTCGGTGCGCCGGCCCTCGGCCAGCAGGCGTTCGGCGGTGGCGGCGGCTTCGCGGCCGCCCATGTACTGGACCAGGGTATCGGTTTCGGGCAATGCCGGATGGTCCGGTTCGTCGGGCGCCGTGCTGGAGGTGAAGAAGGCGACGCTGCGCGCCAGCCCCCGTTTCGTCAAAGGCTGCTTGGTCGCGGCGGCGGCGGCGACGGCAGTGGTAATGCCGGGGACGACTTCGACCTCGATGCCTGCCGCCTCCAGTGCGCGCAACTCTTCGTCGGCGCGGCCGAACAGCATCGGATCGCCGCCTTTCAGGCGCACCACGAGGGCATGGCGACGCGCGCAGTCGACCAGCTGTTCGTTGATCAGGGTTTGCGCCATCGAGCGCTGGCCCGAGCGCTTGCCGACCGAGACTTTCTCGGCCCGCACACATAGTTCGAGCATCTCGGGCGTGACCAGCGCGTCGTACAGCACCACGTCGGCCTGCGCCAGCAGGCGCGCGCCGCGCACCGTGATGAGGTCAGCCGCGCCGGGGCCGGCTCCCACCAAATAGACTTTTCCCAGCACGGCCATGAAATAACCCCGAATCCTCTGACGATTACGCTTCGATGCGGATCATACCCGCTGCGACGGTCTGGTGGGTGACTTCGTCGATCAGGATGAAGGCGCCGGTGGCGCGGATGTCGGCGTAGGCGTCGGCCGCCAGCGGCTGCTGCACCGTCAACTGCACGCGCGCGATGTCGTTCAGCTTCAGGCCCTCGGCCGGATGGCGCTGCTGCGTGTTGACGTCCAGGATCGTGTCCAGGCGCGCCACCTTGGCCGCGCTCTGGCGTGTGCCGTGCTTGATCCAGTACTTGCGGCGCAGGTCGAGCGGCTCGTCGGCCATCCAGCACACATCGGCCGTCACCTGCTTGAGCAGGGTGGCCGGCTGCGTGCTGCCCGCCAGCATGTCGCCGCGCGAGACGTCCACGTATTCGTTCAGGACCAGAGTCACCGACTGGCCGGCCACGGCGCAAGGGAGCGAACCATCGAAGGTGACGATCTCCTTGACGGTCGCGCTCTGGTTCGAGGGCTGCACGACCAGCCGGTCCCCGACCTTGACCGCGCCCGACTCGATGCGGCCCATATAGCCGCGGAAGTCGTTCGCCTCATGGCCGTTGTGGCGCGCCACCAGCTGCACCGGGAAGCGGAAGGGCGCGGCGTGCGACTGGTCGTAGACCGACAGCGATTCGAGCAGCTCGATCAGGGTCGGGCCTTCGTACCAGGCCAGTTTGCCTGACCGTTCGACCACGTTGTCGCCGGCCAGCGCCGACAGCGGGATCGCGGTAACGTCCTTCAGGCCGAGCGATTGTGCGAACTTCTCGTACTCGGCGACGATGCGCTCGTAGACGGTGCGGTCGTAGTCGACCAGGTCCATCTTGTTCACGGCCACGATCACGTGCTCGATCTGCAGCAGCCTGGCGATGGTCGAGTGGCGCTTGGTCTGCGTGAGCAGCTCGACGCTGCCGTCGTCGCCCAGCTTCACCTTCGACACGTCGATCAGGATGATCACGGCGTCGGCGGTCGAGGCGCCGGTGACCATATTGCGGGTGTACTGCTCGTGGCCCGGGGTGTCGGCGATGATGAACTTGCGCTTCGGCGTGGCGAAATAACGGTAGGCCACGTCGATCGTGATGCCCTGTTCGCGCTCGGCTTCCAGGCCGTCGGTCAGCAGCGACAGGTCGATGGTGTCGCCCACGGTGCGCTTGTGCTTGGCGCGCGAGACGGCGGCCAGCTGGTCGGCGAAGATGCCCTTGCTGTCGAACAGCAGGCGGCCGATCAGGGTGCTCTTGCCGTCGTCCACCGAGCCGGCGGTGATGAAGCGCAGCAGGGTCGAGCCTGCCTGTTCGTTCAATTTTTCAGTCATGGCATTCATCAGAAGTATCCCGCTTTCTTGCGTTTTTCCATCGAGGCTTCGGAGGTCTGGTCGTCCATCCGGGTCGCGCCGCGTTCGGTCACCTCGGTGACGGCCGTCTCGGCGATGATGCCGGCCACGGTGTCCGCATCGGACGCGACAGGGCAGGTGCAGGAGATGTCGCCCACCGTGCGGAAGCGCACGGTGCGGGTCTCGACCGCTTCGCCTTCGCGCGCCGGGGTGAGTGGCGTCAGCGGCACCAGCAGGCCGTTACGCGGGATCACTTCGCGCTGGTGTGCAAAATAAATCGATGGCAGCGCCAGCCGTTCGCGGGCGATGTACTGCCACACATCGAGCTCGGTCCAGTTCGAGATCGGGAACACGCGCATGTTCTCGCCCGGGTGCACGCGGGTGTTATACAAGTCCCACAGCTCGGGGCGCTGGGCCTTCGGATCCCACTGGCCGAATTCGTCGCGGAAGGAAAAGATGCGCTCCTTGGCGCGGGCTTTTTCTTCGTCGCGCCGCGCGCCGCCGATGCAGGCGTCGAAACCATGTTCGGCGATGGTTTCCAACAAGGTGACGGCCTGGGCCGCGTTGCGCGAATCCGTCTGCGGATTGCGCAGGCGCACCGTGCCGCGCTTGATCGATTCCTCGACGCTGCCGACGATCAGGCGCTCGCCGAGTTCCGCCGCGCGGGCGTCGCGAAAGGCGATCACCTCGTCAAAATTGTGGCCGGTGTCGATGTGCACCAGCGGGAAGGGGAATTTGCCCGGGCGGAAAGCTTTCTCGGCCAGGCGCAGCAGGACCACCGAATCCTTCCCGCCCGAGAACAGCAGGGCGGGATTGCTGCATTCGGCCGCCACTTCACGCAGGATGTGGATCGCTTCGGATTCGAGGGCGTCCAGGTGGGCGGCATTCACGTCGCCCAGTACTACGTTGTCGCTGATGGTTGTCATGGCTGTGCCTGTCGTTGAGTGTGTCGTGGCTCAAGCAGCCACGGATTTGATGCGTATGAGTTTGCCGTCCACCACGTGCAGGCCGCATTCCTTCGACTCGGGGTTTTCCCACCACCAGCGTCCGGCGCGCACGTCCTCGCCCGGCTGGACGGCGCGGGTGCAGGGTTCGCAGCCGATCGATGGATAGCCCCGGTCGTGCAGGGCGTTGTAGGGCACGTCGTTCTGGCGCAGGTAGTCCCAGACGTCCCGCTCGCTCCAGTCGGCCAGCGGATTGAACTTCTGCATGCCGTGGCCGAGGTCGTCCTCCTGCACCGCCAGTTCGGAGCGCGTCGTCGATTGCGCGCGGCGCTGGCCGGTGATCCAGGCCTGCTTGCCGGCCAGGGCGCGGCCCAGCGGCTCGACCTTGCGGATGCGGCAGCATTCCTTGCGCATCTCGACGCTGTCGTAGAAGGCGTTCAGGCCGTAATCACGGACGTAGCGCTCGACCGCCCCGGGCTGCGGGCGATACAAGGCGATGTCATAGTCGTAGGCCTGCTTGACGCGTTCGATCATCGACAGCGTCTCGGCATGCAGGCGGCCGGTCTCGAGCGAGAAGATCGCGATCGGCAGTCGCGCCTTCAAGATCAGGTCGGTCAGCACCATGTCCTCGGCCGCCAGGCTCGACGCGAACACAGCGGGCGTGAAATCGCGGGCAATACGGGTCAGTATCGCGTGGGTCTCGAGCACGCGATGATGCAGGTCGCTCATGGTGAAAGCTCCTAGATGCCGGCGCCGATGTCGCGGTGCTCGGCAGGCGTGTCGCGCGGCACCCGGCGAAACAGCGGTATCGGGTTGTCGACCGTCGCCTGGTAGGTTTCCGAGAACACCGACAGGCCCTTGACGGCGTCGTGGATGCTGCGGTCTTGCCGGGTGGCGTAGGCGTCGAAGCCGCAGCGCGCCATCTGGAACAGCTGGTCGCGCAAGACGTCGCCGATCGCGCGCAGTTCGCCGGTCCAGCCCAGGCGCTTGCGCAGGTTGTAGGCGATCGAATAGCCGCGGCCATCGGTGAATTTCGGGAAATCGACCGCGATCACGGCAAAGCGCTGCAGGTCGTCCTTCAGCACGGCCGCGCTCTCGTCCGGCGCCAGCCACACGCCGAGTTCGGCGCGCCCGAGCAGCGCATCGCGCTGGGCCAGCCACACGGCCAGCGGCACGATGATCTTGCCGGCCGGGACGTCCACCGTGTCAGCCGTTTGTCCGCCGGAGCCTTGCTCCGGCTCCAGCCTGAGCACGCTCCAGTCGTCGTCGACCACGGCGCGCCCCTTGATGATCTGCGGGTGTCGGTCAAGCATAGTGGTCTTCTCCTACCAGTTCGCCCGCCGGAATCGGCGTGGCATACACGTGTTCCTTGAATGGGGCGACGCCCAGGCGCCCCACGGTGTCGACGAAGCGCTCGCCTTCGATGCGGCATCGCACATAGACGTCGAGCAGGCGGCCGATCACTTCGGGCATCTGTACCGCCGAGAACGACGGGCCGATGATCTTGCCGATGGCAGATGCGTTGCCTTGCGCGCCGCCGATCGACACCTGGTACCACTCGCTGCCGTCCTTGTCGACGCCCAGCACGCCGATATTGCCGACGTGATGGTGGCCGCAGGCATTGATGCAGCCCGAGATATTCAGTTCGATGTCGCCGATATCGTGCTGGAAATCGAGGTCGTCGAAGCGTTCGGCGATGGCGGCCGCGATCGGAAGCGATTTCGCATTCGCCAGCGAGCAATAATCGCCGCCAGGGCAGGCGATGATGTCGGTGAGCAGGCCGATATTCGGCGTCGCCATGCCTTTCGACTTGGCCAGCTGCCAGACCTCGAACAGCTTGCCTTGCTCGACGTCGGCCAGCACCAGGTTCTGCTCGTGGGTCACGCGCACCTGGCCGAAGCTGAAGCGGTCGGCCAGTTCGGCCACGAAGTCCAGCTGCTCGGCGGTGGCGTCGCCCGGCGGCACGCCGGTTTTCTTGAGCGACAGCACGACCGCGGCGTAGCCCGGCACCTTGTGCGGCTTGACGTTGCGGCCCAGCCAGTTGGCGAACGCGCGGTTCCCGCGCTGCGCCGCGGCGACCTCGGTATCGGCCAACTCGCGGTAGGCATGCGGCTGGAACCACTTCGCCACGCGGTCGAATTCTTCTTGCGTCAGGGTCTCGGGACCGTCCTTCAGGTCGGCCCATTCTTCTTCGACCTGGCGGGTGAATTCCTCGACACCGAGGGCCTTGAGCAGGATCTTGATGCGGGCCTTGTACTTGTTGTCGCGGCGGCCGTGGGTGTTGTACACGCGCATCACGGCTTCGGTATAGGTGAGCAGGTGCCTCCATGGCAGGAATTCGCGGATCACGCTGCCCAGGATCGGGGTGCGGCCCATGCCGCCGCCGGCCATGAACTTGAAGCCGACTTCGCCGGCCTCGTTGTACACCACGGTCAGGCCGATATCGTGCACGGCGATCGCGGCGCGGTCTTCGAGGGCGCCATTGATGGCGACCTTGAACTTGCGCGGCAAGGCCAGGAATTCGGGGTGGAAGGTGCTCCACTGACGAAGGATTTCGGCGAACGGGCGCGGGTCGATGATCTCGTCGGCCGCCACACCGGCAAACTCGTCGGTGGTGATGTTGCGGATGCAATTGCCCGAGGTTTGGATCGCGTGCATCTCGACCGAGGCCAGGTCGGCCAGGATGTCCGGGGTCTGCTCGAGCTCGATCCAGTTGTACTGGATGTTCTGGCGCGTGGTGAAGTGGCCGTAGCCGCGGTCGTACTTGCGGGCGATATGCGCGAACATGCGCACCTGGCTCGACGACAGCAGGCCATACGGCACGGCGACGCGCAGCATGTAGGCGTGGCGCTGCATGTACAGGCCGTTTTGCAGGCGCAGCGGCAGGAATTCTTCTTCGAGCAGCTCGCCGGACAGGCGGCGGGCGACCTGGTCGCGATACTGGGCGATGCGCTCGCGCACGATGAGGTGGTCGTAATGGTCGTAGCGGTACATGTGCTGGGTCCGTGCTGTGTCCGTGTGGGGAGGCGGATGGTGCTCGCCCATTAAATAATGTCCCGATGATACGGAGCCAGGCTTATATTCCAAACTATGGATAATTTATTTGCTTATATACGTAACCCGAATAAGCATCTTAGAATGTCGTTCGCACCGACCTTTGCTGCCTCATTCACAACAATAATTATCCAATGAATCTCCATCAACTCCGCTTCGTGCGCGAAGCCGTCCGCCAGAACTACAATCTGACCGATGCCGCCAAGGCATTGTTCACTTCCCAGCCCGGGGTCTCGAAGGCCATCATCGAGCTGGAGGAAGAGCTGGGCGTCGACATCTTCACCCGCCACGGCAAGCGCATCCGCGGCCTGACCGAGCCGGGGCGGCTGGTGCTGCAGTCGGTCGAGCTGATCATGCAGGAGATCGACAGCCTCAAGCGCATCGGCAAGGAGTATGCGGCCCACGACAGCGGCAGCTTCACCATCGCCACCACCCATACCCAGGCGCGCTACATGCTGCCGAAGGTGGTGCAGGGCTTCATGCAGAAGTATCCGAAGGTGCGCCTGTCGCTGCTGCAGGGCAATCCGAAGCAGATCGCCGACATGGTCAAGAACGACCAGGCCGACCTGGCCATCGCCACCGAATCGATTGCCGCCGTCGACGGGCTGATCACCTTGCCGGCCTACCAGTGGGAACACGTGGTGGTGGCGCCGCCCGACCACCCGCTGTTCAAGTCGCGCGCGGTCTCGCTGGAAGAAATCGCCAGCTACCCCGTGATCACGTATGATGCCGCCTTCGCCGGACGCAGCAAGATCGACCACGCCTTCGGCCTGCGCAGCCTGAAGCCGGACGTGCTGCTCGAAGCGATCGACGCCGACGTGATCAAGACCTATGTCGAGCTGGGCATGGGCATCGGCATCATCGCCGGCATGGCCTTCGACCCCGAGCGCGACCGCAACCTGCGCGCGCTGCCGGTCGGCCACCTGTTCGGCATGAACACCTCGCGCGTGGCGATCAAGCAGGGCGCCTACCTGCGCAGCTACATCTATACCTTCATCGAGCTGCTGACGCCGACGCTGACCCGCAAGATGGTCGAGTCGGCGATGCGCGGTGGGGAAAACTACGAACTGTGATGGAATCAACGATGGACAAGAACGAGGTTATTGCCTACTACGACGGCATCGCCGCCCACTACGACAACGCCAGCGCCGAGTATTCGGAAGAGCAGCTGGAAGACCTGGACGAGGCGCGCGAGCAGCTCGCCACCCTGCTCGGCGGCCACCGCATCCTGGAGCTGGGCTGCGGCACCGGCGCCTGGACCGAGGTGCTGGCCGAGACCGCCGAGTCGGTACTGGCCACCGACGCCAGCGAAGCCATGCTCGACCTGGCACGCATGCATGGCGAAGACCTGGACAATGTCGACTACCGCCTGGTCGATGCGCTGGCGCTGCCGGACGACCTGGGCACGGGCGGCGACGGGTTCACGGCGGTGTTCATGGCCGGCCTGTGGTCGCGCCTGACGCGCGACCAGCAGGAATCCCTGCTGCTGTCGCTGAAAAAACGCCTGGGCAAGGACGTGTTGCTGGTGATCTTCGACGACGCCTACGTCGAAACCGAGAGCGCCACCATCGCCCGCACCGACCTGGAGGGCAATACCCATGAATTCCAGCTCGATGCCGAAGGCAAGCGCCACGAGCTGGTCAAGAACTACCCGACCGACAGCTACCTGCGCAAGCGCCTGGACAAGGTCGGCCGCGAGATCAAGATCGCGCGCTGGGAGTTCTACTGGGTGCTGACCTGCCGCCTCAAGTAATGCCGCCGGACCTGCACATCTGGGTCGACGCCGACGCCTGTCCCGCCGTCGTCAAGGACATCCTGTTCCGGGTGGCCGAGCGCCTGCAGCTGCACGTGACGCTGGTCGCGAACCAGCTGATCCGGGTGCCGGGCTCGCGCTTCATCCGCGCGCTGCAGGTGCCGGCCGGGCCGGATGTGGCCGATGCCGAGATCGTCGCGCGCGTGAACCCGGGCGACATCGTCGTCACCGGCGACATTCCGCTGGCCGCGCAGGTGCTGGACAAGGGCGGCCTGCCGCTCAATCCGCGCGGCGAATGGTATACGAAAGACACCATTGCCCAGCAATTGACGATGCGCGCCTTCATGGAAGAGCTGCGCGGCAGCGGCGTCGATACCGGCGGCCCGGCCGCCTACAGCCAGGCCGACCGCCAGCATTTCGCCAATGCCCTCGACCGCCAGCTGGCAAGGTCCAGGCCGCGCCCGGCGAACGGGCAAGCCTAGGCAACGAATATTGACGCGCGCACGATAGCGTTGCGTTGTTACTAATAATGTTGTGCTTGTTATAATGAAGCATGACCCGTCCCCGCTATGGCATCCGATCCCCCGACAGCACCGATGGCCGCAGCGGCGCCAGCCTGCTGATCGAGCGCATGTATGCCTGGCGCGGCTACCGGGGCGTCGGCCTGGAACCCGACGATCCGCACCGCATCACCCTGACCGCGGCCGATGGCGGCGAGGTCGTGGGCACCCTGACCATCGGCATCGATGCCGGGCGCGGCCTGATGGCCGACCGCATGTACCAGCACGAGCTCGATGCGTTGCGGCGCGATGGCGCGCGCCTGTGCGAAGTCACCAGGCTGGCCTTCGACCGCGCCGGCCAGTCGCGGCATGCCCTGGCCAGCGTGTTCCACCTCGCCTTCATCTATGCGCGCGAAATGCATGGCTGCACCGATGCGGTCATCGAAGTCAATCCGCGCCACCGCCGCTTCTACGAACGCATGCTCGGGTTTCGCCAGGTGGGCGAACTCAGGACGAATGCGCGGGTGAACGCGCCTTCCTACCTGCTGCACGTCAGCCTGGCCTATGTGGCGCAACAGGTCGAGGCGGTCGGCGGCGCCTTCAGCCGCGGCGTCGATACCGGCGCGCGCTCCTTCTATCCCTATTTCTTCTCGCCCGAGGAAGAGCGCGGCATTGCCGCCCGTCTGCTGCAGGCCGAGAAGGCGGACGACTAGGCGCGCAAGCCGAGTGCGCGCCGCGCGGCCGCCCGATCGGGCCCGCCGACCCAGGCCGCCAGGGCGATGCAGGCCACGCCATGCCCGATCCCATTGGTCAGCAGCCCGCACTTCATGGTGAGGTCGATTCCCAGCAGGATCGCCACCATGTCGAGCGGCACGATGCGCAGCACCGACACCGTGGTCGTGCGCGGGATTGATCAGCACATTGTCTTCGGCCGGCACGATCACGGAGGGCGCGCGCAGGACCGCGCCCGCAGCCGACGCGATCCTGGCGTCGCCGGCGGCGTTCGACGAATGACTTCTGTCGAGCGATTGCGGCGCATCGCCATCGGAGGCATCCATCGCCAGCGCTGACGGCGCCATAAAAAGGGCGCTGTTCGCGTTATTTATGCGAACCTTTCCCATCCGGGCCGGTCTACGCCACTGTCGAGTTAACTCATCGGGTGGCAATGATGCAAGGCTTGGTGTTCGAAGAAGTGTTCGCGGCACTGACGTCCCTGCGGCTGGACACCGGCGAAGCGGCCAGGCTGCGCGACTGGCTCGTCGCCGTTGCCGATCATGGCGCGTGCCTCGACCTGATTGCCGGGGCCGCCGGCACGCCGTGCTGTCCGCATTGCCAGTGCCCACGCGTCCATCGCTGCGGCGCG
>Ga0247725_1000888_pt1 | contig 17873 bp, 18 predicted proteins | sample OKSTACKMCFT3sol_FD_183021 | JGI IMG/M metagenome (GOLD analysis project Ga0247725, IMG submission 183021) | Subsurface sediment microbial communities from gas well in Oklahoma, United States - OK STACK MC-FT3-sol | ecosystem: Environmental > Terrestrial > Deep subsurface > Rock core/Sediment... | reverse complement strand
TTCGGAAAGAACCGGCATATGTTGAACTCGCCTAAGTTATTGATAAACCTGCTGTATCGGGCTTCGGCGTAGTCCAGCGAAGTTCGGTGCTGGAGTCATGGTGAAATGAAAAATGGCCGCTTCGAGCGGCCATTTTTCATGGGAGGAATAAAGAAAAGGCCGCGTAAGCGGCCTTTTCTCTGCATCTCGGTCTCAGTATTTCTCGACTTCCGCCTTGTCCTGCAACTGACGGCGGAAGGCGGCGAAGTCTGCCTGTCCGCTGCGCGAAGCCAGGAAGCGGCGGTACATGGCCTTCTCGTCGTCGGAGATAGCCTCCTCCGGCTCGCTGACGCCATTCAGGCGGATCACCACGTAATCGCCATTGGCCAGGGTCACGCCAGAGAGCGAAGGCTTGTCCTTGGCCTCCGGACGCTGCATGCGGAACACCGCCTGGAGCAGTTTCGGATCGACGCCTTCCTGGCCGCGGGAGGCCGCCTCGACCACTTTCCACGACTCACCCGCTGCGGAAGAGGTACGGCCTTCACGCAGCTCTGCGATCAGGGCCTCGCCACGCTTCTGCGCCTCCTCGGCGGCCTTTTCGGCAGCCAGGCGCTCGCGGATGTTCGCCGCGACCTGCTCCAGCGGTTGCTCCTTCGGCTTGTTGTGCTCCTTGACCCGCAGTACCACCACGGTGTCCGGATCCAGCTCGATGGCGCCACTGTTGGCCGCTTCTTCCAGCACCTCGGGGCTGAACGCGGTCTGCACGATCTGGCGGTTGGCAGCGATGCCGTCGCCCCCCGAACGTCCGAACGGCTGGCTGGTCTGGACCTTCAGGCCCATTTCCTGCGCCGGCTGGCTCAGGTCGGCGGCTTCGTAGGCGGAGCTTTCCAAGTCCTTGGTAGCCTCGACGAAGCGCTGCTCGACCATCTGTTTCTTCAGTTCGTCCTCGAGCTTCGGCTTGAGGCTTTCCAGGCTCGGTACTTCCGGCGCCTGCACGCCCAGCAGCTTGATCAGGTGGTAGCCGTACGGAGTCTTCACCGGGGCGGATACCTCACCTTGCTTCAGCGCATACAGCGCCTCCTCGAACGCGGGGTCGTACACGCCGCGACCGGCGTAGCCCAGGTCGCCGCCGGTGGCGGCCGAGCCGATATCCTGGGAGAACTCCTTGGCCAGCGCGGCGAAATCCTCGCCCTTGGCCAGGCGAGCCTTGATCTCGTCGATCTTCGCCTTGGCCTGCTCGTCGCCGACCTTGTCGTTCACCTCGATCAGGATGTGGGCGGCATCGCGCTGCTCGGAAAGGTTGGCGATTTCCTTCTGGTACAGCGCCTCGAGGTCTTCCTGCTTCACCTTGACCTGGTCGAAGAAGGAGGACTTCTTCAGCTCCACGTATTCGACGACCACCTGCTCGGGAGTCATGAACTCGCTCTTGTGGCCTTCGTAGAAGGCCTTCACCTCGTCGTCGCTCACGCTGCTCTTGGAGGCGTCGGCCTTGATCGCCAGGGTGGCGAAGTCGCGGGTCTGCTTCTCGAGGCGAGCGAAGGACTGCAATTCGTTGTCGGTGACGAAACCGGTGCCCGCCAGGCCGGCGCGAAGCTGGCCGATGAGCATTTCCTGGCCGAGCATCTGGCGGAACTGCATGCGGCTGTAGTTCATCTGGCGGATGACCTGGTCGAAGCGATCCGCGTTGAACTTGCCGTCGACCTGGAACTCGGGAGTTTGCAGGATCAACTGGTCCAGCGCCTGGTCGGAGAAGGCGAACTTGTCGTCCTTGGCGGCCTGGAGCAGCAGGGTACGCTCGATCAGCCCCTTCAGGGCCGCTTCCTTGAGCAGCTTGTCATCCAGCATGGATGGATCGAAATCCTTGCCCAGGCGTTGCAGCAGCTGGCGACGCTGCATGTCCACGGCCTGTTGGACTTCATTGAGACTGATATCGTCGCCGTTGACCTTGGCGGCCACGTTGGAGTGGTCGGTGGCCCGGATGATCGCGTCGAAGCCGGTCAGCGACAGGAGAACGATGATCACGCCAATGATGGTCTTGGCGATCCAGCCCTGGGAATTATCCCTGATGTTCTGCAGCATGCAGCCCCCAAAAACTGCCACGACCAGCCGTCTTGGGCGGCGCGGCGTGGGTAAGAGATGCGGATATAAGAAAGGCGCATCCGAGGATGCGCCTTCTCGTAACTGGCGGAGCGGACGGGACTCGAACCCGCGACCCCCGGCGTGACAGGCCGGTATTCTAACCGACTGAACTACCGCTCCGCAGCCAGGCCAGCCTTGGCCGACCTGGGTAGATCGAGTCCAAAAAGACGCTTAGTTGACAGCATCCTTCAGGGCTTTACCGGCTTTGAAGCCCGGGATCTTGGCAGCGGCGATCTTGATCGGCTTGCCAGTTTGCGGGTTGCGACCGGTGCGAGCAGCGCGCTCTTTGACAGCGAAGGTGCCGAAACCAACCAGCACGACGGAGTCACCAGCCTTCAGGGCGCCAGTGACGGACTCGATCACTGCGTCCAGTGCGCGACCGGCAACAGCTTTCGGGATATCAGCAGATGCGGCAATTGCATCGATCAGTTCCGACTTGTTCACTCTAAGTCCCCTTATTTCTGTTGAGTATGTTTCTATGTGTTAGGTGTAAGGAAATTCTGCGCTGGTAGGCCAACTGACTCAGCAAGTGCCGCTTTATAACAAGGGCCCAAAAACAGTGTCAAGAATACCTACCGACTAATGCGTGCTAATTCGCTCCTTGGAATCAGGCTCGCGTTTTTCATCCTTTGCAACCATCTCCGGAGCCGCATCGGGCAAGGGCTCCGGGGCGTATTGCAGCGCAATTTGCAGGACTTCGTCAATCCATTTAACCGGTTTAATAACCAGATCACTCTTAATATTGTCCGGAATTTCCTTCAGGTCGCGAACATTTTCCTCGGGAATGATCACCGTCTTGATCCCGCCGCGGTGCGCCGCCAAAAGTTTTTCTTTCAGCCCGCCGATCGCCAGCACCTGCCCACGCAGGGTGATCTCCCCGGTCATTGCCACGTCGGCGCGCACCGGGATCTGCGTGATCGCCGAAACCAGCGCCGTGCACATGCCGATGCCTGCGCTCGGGCCATCCTTCGGCGTAGCGCCTTCCGGAACGTGGATATGGATGTCACGCTTCTCGTGGAAGTCCGCCGCGATTCCTAGGCTCTGGGCGCGGCTGCGCACCACGGTCAACGCCGCGGTGATCGATTCCGCCATCACGTCGCCCAGCGATCCGGTCTTGGTCAACTGGCCCTTGCCGGGTACCACGGCCGCCTCGATGGTAAGCAGCTCGCCGCCGACCTGGGTCCAGGCCAGCCCGGTCACCTGGCCGATCTGGTCCTGCTGTTCGGCGAGGCCATAACGGAACTTGCGCACGCCGAGGTAGTTCTCCAGCGTCTCGCTGGACACCACCGCCTGGATACGCTTGAGCTTGGCATGCTCCTTCACCGCCTTGCGGCAGACCTTGGCGATCTGCCGCTCGAGGCTGCGCACCCCGGCTTCGCGGGTGTAGTAGCGAATGATGTCGCGCAGGGCGCCTTCCTCGAAGGTCAGCTCGCCCTTCTTCAGGCCGTTGGCCTGGACCTGCTTCGGAATCAGGTACTTGGCGGCGATATTGACCTTCTCGTCCTCGGTGTAGCCCGGCAGGCGGATGACTTCCATCCGATCCAGCAGGGGCGCCGGGATGTTCATCGAGTTCGCGGTGCAGAGGAACATCACGTCGGACAGGTCGTAGTCGACTTCCAGGTAGTGATCGTTGAAGTTGTGGTTCTGCTCCGGGTCGAGCACCTCGAGCAGCGCCGAGGCGGGATCCCCGCGCATGTCGCTGCCCATCTTGTCGATTTCGTCGAGGAGGAACAGCGGGTTGCGCACGCCGACCTTGGTCATCTTCTGGATCAGGCGGCCCGGCATGGAGCCGATATAGGTACGACGGTGACCGCGGATCTCGGCCTCGTCACGCACGCCGCCGAGCGCCATGCGCACGAACTTGCGATTGGTGGCGCGGGCGATGGATTCGGCCAGGGAGGTCTTGCCCACGCCGGGCGGTCCCACCAGGCAAAGGACCGGGCCCTTGAGCTTCTTCACCCGCTTTTGCACGGCGAGATACTCGAGAATGCGCTCCTTGACCTCTTCCAGGCCATAATGGTCGGCATCGAGGATGTCTTCCGCCTTGGCGAGATCATGGCGCACCTTGCTCTCGGCCTTCCACGGCACGTTCAGCAGCCAGTCTATGTAGGAACGCACCACGGTGGCTTCCGCCGACATCGGCGACATCTGCTTGAGCTTGTTCAGCTCGGCAGTGGCCTTGGTGTGCGCCTCCTTGGTCAGGCCGGCAGCGTCGATGCGCTTCTTCAGCTCCTCGACTTCGTTGTGCCCTTCGTCGATATCGCCGAGTTCCTTCTGAATGGCCTTCATCTGCTCATTTAGGTAGTACTCGCGCTGGCTGCGCTCCATCTGCTTCTTGACCCGGCCGCGGATACGCTTTTCCACCTGCAGCAGGTCGATCTCGGCATCCAGCAGCGCCAGGACATGCTCGACCCGCGACGACAGGTCGGTGATCTCCAGGATGTCCTGCTTCTGCTCGATCTTCAGCGCCATGTGCGCGGCCATGGTATCGACCAGCCTGCTCGGCTCGTCGATGCTGTTCAGCGAGGAAAGCACCTCGGCGGGGACTTTCTTGCCCAACTGGACGTATTGCTCGAACTGGCTCAGCAGGCTGCGAGTGAAGACCTCGGCCTCGCGCTCGCCGACATTGGCGTCGTCGATGGCCTGGACCGCGGCACGAATGTGCCCTTCCTCCTCGATGAAGCGCTCGACCTGGCCGCGCTGCTCGCCTTCGACCAGCACCTTGACGGTGCCATCCGGCAGCTTGAGCAACTGCAGCACGGTAGCGACCGTACCCATGCGGTACAGGCCATCTTCGCCCGGATCATCGTCCGCGGGGTTTTTCTGCGCCAGCAGGAGGATTTGCTTGTCGCCGGTCATCGCTGCCTCCAGGGCCTCGATGGACTTTTCCCGACCGACGAACAACGGGATGACCATGTGCGGGTACACCACCACGTCACGTAGCGGCAGCAAGGGCAATTCGACGAGTGTTTTCATAATGTCGGCTCTACAGCGGCACTTGGCCACGAAACAGATAGGAAGACCTTTCAGCCTAAGATGGGGTTAGGCCCGGGAAAAAACAAGCGTGCCAGTCGGAAAAGAAAAGGGGCCCGAAGGCCCCTGGTCTTTCATGCCTCAGGCGCAGCCTTGGCTGGCTTTTCGCTGTTCTCGTAGATCATCAGGGGTTGCGACGAGCCATCGATGACACTCTCATCGATGACCACCTTGCTGACATCCTGCTGGGAGGGAATCTCGTACATGGTATCGAGAAGGATACCTTCGAGAATTGAACGCAAGCCACGTGCACCGGTCTTGCGTTCGAGCGCCTTGCGGGCAACCGCCTTGAGTGCGTCCGGACGGAATTCGAGATCGACGCCTTCCATTTCGAACAGCTTCGCGTACTGCTTGGTGAGAGCGTTCTTCGGCTCGGTCAGGATCTGCATGAGCGCAGCCTCGTCGAGCTCATCAAGAGTCGCGATCACCGGCAAACGCCCTACAAACTCGGGAATAAGACCGAACTTGACGAGATCTTCCGGTTCGACTTCCTTGAACGCCTCGCCGACCTTCTTGCCCATCTCCTGACTGCGCACTTCGGCATTGAAACCGATGCCGCCGCGCGCGGAACGGTTCTGGATGACCCGCTCCAGACCGGCGAAAGCGCCGCCGCAGATGAACAGGATGTTGCGCGTATCGACCTGCAGGAACTCCTGCTGCGGATGCTTGCGACCGCCCTGCGGCGGTACCGAGGCAACGGTGCCCTCGATGAGCTTCAGCAGGGCCTGCTGCACACCCTCGCCGGAAACGTCGCGAGTGATGGAGGGGTTGTCCGATTTCCGGGAGATCTTGTCGATCTCGTCGATGTAGACGATGCCCATCTGGGCCTTCTCCACATCGTAATCGCACTTCTGCAAGAGCTTCTGGATGATGTTCTCGACATCCTCGCCCACGTAGCCCGCTTCCGTCAGCGTGGTCGCATCGGCGATGGTGAACGGCACGTTCAGCAGACGTGCGAGGGTCTCGGCCAGCAGGGTCTTGCCCGAGCCGGTTGGGCCGATCATCAGAATGTTGCTCTTGCCGAGCTCGATATCGTCCTTCTTGTCACGCTGGTTGAGGCGCTTGTAGTGGTTGTATACCGCTACCGCCAGAACCTTCTTGGCCCGCTCCTGCCCGATCACGTACTGATCGAGGATGGTGCGGATCTCTTTCGGCGCCGGAAGTTTGTGCCCACTACTTTCCGCCTGCGCTTCCTGCACCTCCTCGCGGATGATGTCATTGCACAGGTCGACACACTCGTCGCAGATAAAGACCGAGGGGCCGGCAATCAACTTGCGCACTTCGTGCTGGCTCTTGCCGCAGAAGGAGCAATACAGCAGCTTGCCGTTGTCCTCGCCGTTGCGGGTATCAGTCATTCGATCGATCCAATGGGTAGCTTCAAACACAAGATGAAGGCAATTGTGGGCATTTTCAAGCCCACGAGGCGGCCGAATGTCTCGACCGCCAGTATTGCGGAGCCTTAGACGGCCAGGTCGCGCTGGGTCATGACCTTGTCGATCAGGCCATACTTGACGGCTTCGTCACCGCTCATGAAGCGGTCACGATCGGTATCGCGGGCAATGACGTCCAGGGGCTGGCCGGTGTGGTGCGCCAGGATCTGGTTCAGACGCTCCTTGATGAAGAGGATTTCCTTGGCATGGATCTCGATATCCGAGGCCTGGCCCTGGAAACCGCCCAGCGGCTGGTGGATCATCATCCGCGAATGCGGCAGGCAGTAGCGCTTGCCGGCGGCACCGCCCGCAAGCAGCAGGGCACCCATGCTGCACGCCTGGCCGATACAGGTGGTCGAGACGTTGGGCTTGATGAACTGCATGGTGTCGTAGATGGACATCCCGGCAGTCACCGAACCACCCGGCGAGTTGATGTAGAGATGAATGTCCTTCTCGGGATTTTCAGCCTCCAGGAACAGCAACTGGGCAACCACCAGGTTGGCCATGTAGTCCTCGACCTGGCCGACCAGGAAGATGATCCGCTCCTTCAGCAGGCGCGAATAGATGTCGTAGGCGCGCTCGCCGCGGGCGGACTGCTCCACCACCATGGGCACCAGGCCACCGGCGGCCTGGATATCGGGAACGTGCGGAATAAAAGAGTTGCGAGACATGTCTTGCGATCACTCCCTAACAGATAGTGAAGCCTCAAAGACGCACAAGCCAGCACTAAGGCTGGCTTGTGGGATTCGAACGAGAGGAACGAATCAGGCCGCTTGCGGAGCTTCGGCCGGCTTGACCGCTTCTTCGTAGGATACCTGCTTATCGGTCACAGTGGCCTTTTGCAGGACAGTATCTACGACTTGTTCTTCCAGTACAACAGAACGGACTTCGTTCAGCTGGGGCTCGTTCTTGAAGTACCAGGCGACGACCTGCTCGGGCTCCTGGTAGGCCGAGGCCATTTCCTCGATCATTTCGCGAACGCGACCTTCGTCGGCCTTCAGCTCGTGCTGCTTGACCACTTCGGCGACGATCAGGCCCAGCACCACACGGCGCTTGGCCTGCTCTTCGAACAGCTCGGCCGGCAGTTGGTCAGGCTTGATGTTGCCACCGAACTGCTGGACGGCCTGCACGCGCAGACGGTTCACTTCGTTGCCGATCAGGGCCTTGGGCACTTCGATCGGGTTGGCCTGCAGCAGACCTTCCATGACCTGGTTCTTGACCTTGGACTTGATCGCCTGGCGCAACTCGCGCTCCATGTTCTTCTGCACTTCGGCGCGGAAGCCATCGAGACCGGTTTCCTTCACGCCGAACAGAGCGAAGAACTCTTCGTTCAGTTCCGGCAGCTTGGGCTCGGCTACGCTATTGACGGTAACGGTGAACTCGGCAGCCTTGTTGGCCAGGTCCAGGTTCTGGTAGTCCTCGGGGAAGGTCAGGTTGAGCACACGCTCTTCACCGGCCTTCGCCCCCACCAGCCCTTCTTCGAAGCCGGCGATCATGCGACCGGAGCCCAGTACCAGCAGGGTGCCCTTGGCGGAACCGCCGGCGAAGGCTTCGCCGTCGATCTTGCCGACGAAGTCGATGTTCAACTGGTCATCGTTCTGGGCGGCACGCTCGACCACTTCGAAACGGGTGTTCTGCTTGCGCAGGACGTCGAGCATATTGTCGACATCAGCATCGGAAACTTCGGCCTGCAGGCGCTCGACCTTGATGTCTTCCAGGCCGGAAACGGTAAATTCCGGGAAGACTTCGAAGGTTGCGATGTATTCCAGGTCCTTGCCTTTCTCGAAGGACTTGGGCTCTACCGACGGCGAACCGGCCGGATTCAGCTTCTGCTCGACCACGGCTTCGTAGAAGGTTTCCTGGATCAGATCGCCCATGGCTTCCTGGCGCGCGGAAGCTTCGTAGCGCTGACGAATGACACTCATCGGCACCTTGCCGGGGCGGAAACCTGGAATCTTGGCACGACGGGCGGTCTGCTGCAGACGCTTGTTGACTTCGGTCTCGATACGCTCGGCAGGCACACCAACGGTCATGCGGCGCTCAAGAGCGGAAGTGCTTTCAACAGAAACTTGCATGGATATTCCTCGTTGCACAGACGTAAGCCGGTCCTTCCGGCTCCCAGAATCAAGGGCATGCATTCTAGTAGAGGGAAAAGCAGAAGTCACCCCGCCAGGGTGCAGGCGGATCCCCGGGGTGTTTCCGGCCGCTTCCGCCGATCGCAGCCCGATCTCGAACGAGTCGCTGGAGCTTCGCCGGAAGCGGGCGCATATAATGCCAGCCGATTCCGCTCCGACCGATGAAACCCTATGGACTGCCCTACCCTCAGCAAGGTATTGCTCGTCGAAGACGACCAGAAGCTCGCCCGCCTGATCGCCAGTTTCCTTTCCCAGCATGGTTTCGAAGTGCGCCAGGTGCATCGCGGTGATGCCGCGTTCGCCGCCTTCCTCGACTTCAAACCGCAAGTGGTGGTTCTCGACCTCATGCTCCCCGGACAGAATGGTCTGCAGGTGTGCCGGGAGATCCGCCGGGTCGCGAACCTGCCGATCCTCATACTCACCGCCCAGGAGGACGATCTCGATCACATCCTCGGCCTGGAGTCCGGCGCCGACGACTACGTGATCAAGCCGATCGAGCCACCGGTGCTGCTCGCCCGCCTGCGCGCCCTGATGCGCCGGCACGCGCCCCTTCCCGCGTCCCCGGAAAGCCTGACATTCGGCAAGCTGAACATCGACCGACGGCGGCGCGAAGCGGAACTCGAAGGCCTCGGCATCGAACTGACCACGATGGAGTTCGAGCTGCTCTGGCTGCTGGCCAGCCAGGCAGGGGAAATACTTTCCCGCGACGAGATCCTCAACCAGATCCGCGGCATCGGTTTCGACGGCCTGAACCGCAGCGTCGACGTCTGCATCAGCAAGCTGCGCAATAAACTGAAGGACAATCCGCGCGAGCCGGTCCGGATCAAGACCGTCTGGGGCAAGGGCTACCTGTTCAACCCGCTGGGCTGGGAGCTCTGAATGCTGCGCCTGTTCCTGCGCCTCTACCTGCTGCTGGCCCTGGGGTTCGCCGCCGCGATCTTCGTGGTCGACCATGTCATCGACGCGTTCTACGACAGCATCGTCGAGAACTATCACCGCGACGCCGTTCGCGGCCAGGCCTATTCGCTGGTGGAAAAGCTGGCCCCGCTGGACCAGGCCGGACGCCAGCGACAGCTCGAAGACTGGCGTCCCCACTACGGGCTCGAGCTGAGCCTGACGGATGCCAGGCAGGCGAAGCTGACGCAGGAAGAGCAGGCCCTCCTCGACAAGAACCTGCTGGTGGTACGCGAGGACTTCACGGAATTCATCAGCCGCATCGACGCGGGCCCGCAACTGCTCGACATCAAGCTGCCGCCGGAACCCTCGCTGACCCCACTATTCACCGTGCTGGCCTACATCCTGCTCGGCGTGCTGGTCGGCATCGCCCTGCTGGTATGGGTCCGCCCGCACTGGCGCGACCTCGAGACCCTGCGCCTGGCCGCGCAACGCTTCGGCGACGGCGACCTGTCATCGCGCACGCGCATTTTCCGACGCTCCGACATCCGCACCCTGGCCCAGCACTTCAACCAGATGGCCGACCGCATCGAAAGCCTGATCAGCAACCAGCGTGAACTGACCAACGCGGTATCCCACGAATTGCGCACGCCGATCTCCCGCCTGTCCTTCGAACTCGAGCAATTGAACAAGCAGGTCGACGCCGAAGTACGCCACGACCTGATAGAGGACATGCGCGCCGATCTCGGCGAACTGGAGGAAATGGTCTCCGAACTGCTGACCTACGCCCGCCTGGAGCACGGCAACGTCGGGAGCCACCGGGAAATCGTCGACGCCGCGAGCTGGCTGGATAGCGTCGTCGCCGACGTCGCCCTAGAAGCCGAAGCCGCCGGAGTCACCTGCGAGATCAGCGCCTGCCAGGTCGAACAGATCCGCATCGAGCCTCGCTTCATGGCGCGCGCAGTGATCAACCTGCTGCGCAACGCCATTCGCCACGCACACTCGCGCGTCGAAATCGCCCTCCTCGATCAAGGCGACAGCTGTCAGATACGGGTCAACGACGACGGCCCCGGGATACCGGCGGACGCCCGGCAGAAGATCTTCGAACCCTTTTCGCGCCTGGACGACAGCCGCGATCGCAGCACCGGCGGCTTCGGCCTGGGCCTGGCGATCGTCCGCCGGGTCGCGCAATGGCACGGCGGCTATGCGGAAGCGCTGGAAACGCCGCAAGGAGGCGCCTCCTTCCGCCTGACCTGGGAGCGACCCCGTTGACAGCGGAGGCTTAACAATCTTTCACAGATTGCTGACAAAGCCGTAAGGACTGCCAGCCAGGCCCGCCCTAGCATGGGACACCTCGCCTTTCCGCCAGGTGTTCCATGTTTCGTGCAATGCATCTTTCCCTTCTCGGCTGCCTGCTCGGCACCAGCGGCTGCCACGGACTGCCGCCCGCCCCGCCAGCGCCGAGCGCCGCCGTGGGCAACTACGGCGAGGTCATCGACTATCTGCAACGCCACATCCGCCGGGAAATGGAAAGGCAGGACGTGCCCGGCCTGGCCCTGGCATTGGTCGACGACCAGCAACTGGTCTGGGCTCGCGGTTTCGGCTATGCCGACCGACAGCACAGGATCAACGCCAGCGAGCACACCGCATTCCACGCCGGCGACCTGTCCAAGCTACTGATCGCCAGCGCGACCCTGCAACTGGCCGAACGCGGCCAACTCTCTCTCGACGCCCCGCTCCAGGACACCTTGCGCGAGTTCTACGTACGCTCACGCTTCCATGCCGACCAGAGCGAGGCGGATCGCGCGATCACTTTCCGCCGGCTGCTCAGCCACCAGTCCGGCCTTCCTGGCGAACACCTGCCGCCCCTGTTCGGCGAACGCCCGAGCTCACTCGGCCAACTGCCGGCGAAAGTATCCGGCGTCTGGCTGAGCAATCCGCCGGGAACCCAGGTCGCCTATTCCAACCTTGGCTACGAGCTGGTCGGCGCGGCTATCGAGCGCAACACCGGAAAGCACTTCGAGCAGCACATGCGGGAGCACCTGCTGGACCCTTTGCAGATGACTCGCTCCAGCTTCGCCAGGAACGCCCTGCCCCAGGCGCAACGCGCCCACGGCTACAGCGGCGGCGGCGGCGGTCGCCCCGGCTCCGCCGCCGCCAGCGACCTCCCGGTCAACGACCTGTGGAGCAGCCCGGTCGACCTCAGCCGCTTCGTCCGCATGCTGTTCGCCAACGGGCGCCACAAGGAGCGCCAGCTTCTCCGGAAACACTCCGTCGAGGAGATGTTCCGCCAGCAGAACGCCGGCAATGCCCTGGACTTCGACTGCCAGGTGGGCCTGGCCTGGTTCCTCAGCCCGTGCGGCTCCGCGCCGCTGGAAGGAGGCATCCGTCACTATGAGTACGCCAGCGCCACCCCAGGATTCAGCGCCCATCTGATTCTGCTGCCGGAACAGCGCCTCGCCGCCATTGTCATGAGCAACGCCGATGACAGCGGGTCGCTCACTGCCTCCCTGGCCCGGCAAGCGGCGTCGCTCATGCTGCAGGTCAAACAGGGCGCTCGTCGCCCCGCCGTACAGCCCACCCCCGCGCGCGCCCCCGCACTGAAGGTGCCGAGCCCGGAGGACCGGCGACAGCTATACGGTCGCTACGCAACCCGCCAAGGCCAGATTCGCCTGTACGAGCGCAGGGGTCGCCTGTACGCGGATTTCGGCGAACAACGCGTGGAACTGTTGCGCGACACCTCGGGCTGGCTGCAGATGAGAAAAAGACTGCTGGGGTTCTGGCCTGTCGGCGTGGACAGCGCCGGACAGTTGCAACTGGACGTGGTCAGCTACGGCCAACGCCGAATCCTGGTGTCCCGCCGCCACGACCAGACCGCCTACCTCGGCGAGCGCATCGAGCCGACATCCCTGCCCCAGGCCTGGACCGAAGCCGTCGGCACCTACCGCGTCGCCAGCACGGGCCGGCACAGCTACCTGAACGGCCTGAGCATCAGGATCGAAGACGGCTTCCTGCTGGTGCGCGGGCAAGCCGGAGGAACCCGCTCCGGCGAGTTCATCCTGCAACCCATCGACAGCGCACACGCCGTCCTGGCCGGCAGCGGCCAGGGCCTGGGAGACACCTTCAGTCGCGACTTCGACGGTCTGAACGCGCTCGGCTACCGCTTCGCCCAGCAAGGCACCAAGGCACGTCCCTGGCTGCAACGGAAGGAGTCCCCATGAGAAGCCCCTCCCTGTGCCTCGCCGGCACGCTCGCCAGCCTCTGCTCCGCCGCTGTCGCCGAAGAGTGGCATGACAGCATCGGCCCGAGCGCCCTGGTGGAATACCGTTTCTGAAACACACCGAGAGAGAATACGAACATGTTCACCGCCTTCGCCTTCCGCGGCCGCCAACCTTATACCGTTCGCCGGAACACAGCCCAGGGCGCGACCTTGCGCCCGAAACTGGCGAACCGGCCGGATGCGCCGGTTTCAGCCGGGAAGTCCTGAACTGCGGAGCGTCTACGGCCTCATTGGCAACGGATCACGCCGCTGGCGATTTCGTCGTCGATGGAGCGCAGCGCATCGGCATCCTGGTGCATCTGCTCGATCACCTCGAGCAGGCGCTGCGCCAGCTTCGGATCGTTCGCCCGCTCGACGGCGCGCATGACCTCGACCGCAGCCGATTCATGATTGTTCGCCATCTGCTTGAGAGCCTTGCGCAAGCGCTGCTCGGTCCATTTCATCGACATGTCGCTTCACCCAGACTGCATATACGGACCCGCCAGGAACGACAGGCTCGCTTAAGAGCGCCGGACCCGGAACAAGTTCAACCTGCCGTCGCGCCCATGAGGGCGGATTGGGTACCGGAAAGGCAAGCGGAGAAGAGATCGTGAAGCGCAAACGAAAACGCCAGGCACAAGGCCTGGCGCTTCGAAATATGGGGTGGACGATGGGAATCGAACCCACGACACCAGGAGCCACAATCCTGTGCTCTACCAACTGAGCTACGCCCACCATATCGTGAATCGTGCCGGACGTTCCGGCTTCAACCGCAGCGGCCGGACAAGCCGAGCCTGAAGGTGGTGCGGACGGAGAGACTCGAACTCTCACGCCTTGCGGCGCTGGAACCTAAATCCTGTCTCGCACCTCAGAAGCGCTTATATTACAACAGTTTACGCCGACCGCAATCACTTAAACTGTGCCAATCGTGAAATTCCTTTTCACGTTTTCCATTTCCGCGCTTCACGTTTCCGTCACGCCCGGCATTTAGCGGTCCGACTCATAAGCCGCGACGCCGGTCCCTACCGCCCGCCATTCGTCCTGCGGCATACGCGAATCACAGATGAATACCTCGACCTCCCCGCCTTCTTTCGGCTCCGCAGGCCGAATAGCAGCATGCCGGAGAATCGTCTGCATGTCCGGTACGTAGCTGCTCTCCGAGCCGTGGAAAGACCAGAGGCCATGTTTCCCAGCGCTGCCCACCTGGTGGTCGAGTTTCACCGACCAGCCCTTGAATCGAATGACCAGCATCACCGAGCTCCGTAGGAAAGGCCGTAGTCTACTCCTACTGGCATGCTCCGTTGGCAGCCAGCAGTTGAGCCTCATACCCGATCCGCTGCCGCCGCTCGGCCAGCAGCGCACGGACCTTGGTCTGTAGGTCGTCGCTCTTCTTCAGCCCAGCCGCTGCCCAGGCCGGCACTTCTACCGCCGGCACTCGGCACGGCACCGCCACCGGCACATCTACGCGCACCGTGCGCGGCTCGGCTTCCTGCCGGCCGGCGCATCCCGCCAGCGCGAACACCACCAGCATCAGCACTATCCTCATAGACCCAACTCCTGATCAATGACCGCCTCGGCGGCCGCACACTGCTCGCCGGCGGTTCGTTCACGTAGCAGGCGCTGGGCTCCGGCATACTGCTCGGCGGCCTGCTGTCGTCCCCGATCCACAGCTTGCGCGGCATCCCGGGCGCGCTGCTCGCCGGCCAGGCGGAGCGCGGCAACCTGCCGGACCTGCTCCGCCACTGCGGACTCCAACTCTCCCCGGGAGGCACGGCAGGCGACCAGATCCGACCGTGCGGCATCCAACTGCGGCCGGTAGTGCCGCGCTCCGATCCAGACACCGCCGGCGGTGCCGAGGCCGACCAGCACCAGGCAGGCCAGCGCGATCGAAATCACGCGGGCCGAGATCACGACAGCACCGCCTTGGCCCGCTCCCACAGCGCCAGGCGCTCCGCCTGGCCGTTCGTGCCGCCGTTGATGCGCCGAGTGATGGCGGCGAACTCGCCGCGGTCGGCCAGGTCGTTCAAGCCGTGACTGGCCCACCACCAGGCCGCCGACAGCGCAGCGAACTCCGGCTGCTCGAGCAGCTCTGGTTCCTGCTCCAGCGGCTGGCCCAGCCCGGCGCCGGCGGCGCGGTAGTTCGACCGGCCGGTGATCTGTAACAGGCCGCGCCCGCGGTACCGCCAGCCGTCGCCCGATGCCTCGTCGCCATTGCCGTTGCGCGAGGCGTAGGCGTTGTTGGCGATGGCTCGGGGGTTGCGCGCCAGGCGCTGAGCCAGGGCGTTGGGCTGGCTGTCGGCGCCGAGGTACCGGCTCGGCCAGGTCGCAGCCAGGCCGCGGGCGCTGTAGTTGAGGTTCTCCACCAGGCGGGTCAACTGGCCGCTTTCATGGCCGATCTGGGCCAGAAACGCGGCGACTCGCACAGGCGACGTGATACCGAAGCGCGTCATCCCGCGGTTCAGCGCACCAACAAAAACGCCGGCGCGAGGGCCGGCGTTCGGGAGGATTTGCAGCAGTTGCTGCTCAGTGATAGGCATGCTGATCTCCAGGCACAAAAAAAAGCCCGCAGAGTGCGGGCTGGTCATAGAGTCTCGGGCTGCATCTCGGGAGGTGCCGGCATCGACAATCGGACATCGATCCAACTGTTGAGCGGGACATCCAGTGGGGCGCCCTTCCCGAGCACCATTTCGCCGTCGTCACTGAGTGTCCAGCGCTGTTTGAAGAGCCGGATGGTGACCGTCCCATCCTCAGCCTGTTCGCTGTCAGTGATACCGAGTGGGCGACCGCCGTCGGGAGACGCAGGGTCGATCACGCGCCAGCCCTCTTTCGCTAGCCCCAGGCTACCAGAGACCTTGTAGACGCCAACGGCGAGCCGTTGAACAGTAACGCCGCGGGCCTCTGCGTTGGCTACACCCCAAGCCCCCGCAGGCTCGAAGTCCAGTTCGTTGAGGTCCGGTCTCAAGCTCCCATCAACGTTGGCGATACGCACGACCGGCGATGCAGCACGAAGCGTCCCGTCGGTTGCTCTCGTCGTGTTTATAGTCGTGTAGAACTCGAAAATAGGGGCAGACGAGAATTTCCCGCACCGACCTTTGACCGTAGATGCCGGCACCTGGCCGAAAAACATCTGCGCTCCTCGCAAGTCGGATCCGTCGTAGCCGATCGTCAACACAGATCCGTTGCTAATGCCAGTTGCCACGGAGTCAACAGTTGTCGAATCGAATATCTCGACGCTTGTCGCATAACGATGAATCGATGGTGCTCGGTCAGGACGCTCAGAACCAATCCCGAATGCGCCGACCGGCATGGCGTTTCCAAGCATTGTACCGATATCGGCCTGGGCGGCGCTGCGCAACTCGAGCGAGTTCCTCGCCTGGGCCGGCGTCGGTGCCGTTGCCCACGGCTGAATGCCGGCCAGCGTCCCTCCCCACTGGTTCGCTATCAGGTTGAATCGATCGCTCAGCTCCTTGTCGTAACCCAGGATTGGCGCCACCGCATAGGGCTGGCCGCTAGCCGTGCTGCCCCGGTAGTTGGGCTTTATCGACATGACCGTCGAACTGGCGACGTTGCTCACTTCGTAGAGGCGCCCGTCAGGGGCAATAAAGGCGTCGCCTACCCGGACATTAGAAGAAAACTGAGTTCCGGTGCCGGTGACGGTCGGGCTATTTTCTGTCACCGCGACGGTGCCGGTTGAATACCATGCCATTTAAGCCTCCATCAAATTACGCGACAACAATGAGTGGCCAGTTGAACTTAAATCCGATCTCATCCGGAACTAACGAGGAGACGAAAATCATGGCCCGGGAATTGTACAGGAACCCTATACGAGGGGGTTCCAGAGTATAGATATGCTTTAGATTAAAATGACTCACCAGAAAATAGGTGGACAACCCATATGGATATGGAAGTGCCCATGTTTGCATGTGCATACCTCCGGGCCAATTAGGGTTATGGGCGTATAACTCCCACTCCTGCGCCCCTCCAACAAACCGCACAATCTCGCGATTACTGTCGAACATGACACGCGACTGAGCATCGAATACATGCATGCCCCACCCTCCTATACGGGGTAGCATGACTGCTGCGGCCTTCCACTTTCCTCCATATACCGGCGGGTCGGTATCTTGGAAACTAGACTGGTAAAACGCAAATCCAGACCAAGCCCCAGCCCCTCCCAGATGTCGAAATCTATAAATCTGGTGAGGCCCATTAGGACAGAAGTATACATATGGCTCGTATGGCGAGTTAATTGGCGCCGAGTAGTTTACAACAATTTCCACCGCCCCTTGAACGCCATACACCCCACCTTCAACAATATGCATGCAGGGGTTTGAGTCATCGATAATTGTTTGCCCATTGTTCCCTCGAACAAGGATACCGTAGCTCATGAGAACATTACCGCATGTAGGACATAGGTAACATTTGGAGATCCGTCTCGCAAAAACGTAATTACATTTCCAGATATTCTATAGGAAGGGACGTTTCCAAATGGGTAGCCGCTTGAGATTAAGAAAACTACACCACGAGCGGGATCAAAGCCGGGAATACTCACTGCCATTCCTCCTGTGATCGCTCCAATCGATTGTCGATATACAGTCCGCGCCGACTGGCCGGTGAGGTCCATCACGATCCCTCCGGCTGCGTTTCGAATTCGGATGCCATAGCTCATGCGTCGAGATTCCCGATCTGTACCCGTAACACCAGGTTCGCGTCGTAGACTTTAACGGCCTCCGCTGTCTGCCTCATGAAGCCTCCGGACGTTGCGCTGTTCATCGTCAAACTCCCTGCTTTATCAAGCTTCCACAGCGGCTCGCCGTTGGCACCGAGTGCGGTCGACTGAATCACGTTGCCGATCTTCGCGTTCGTAATCGAACCGTCCTGAATCATCGCGTTGTTGATGAACATCTGGCCTCCGACGATCGAGACCGGCGCCACGGTCTGCCCGCTGGAACTGTTGAACCAGAGGAACCGATCAGCCTGGAACGCCATGGTCGTCACGCTCGT
>Ga0247725_1000887_pt1 | contig 17880 bp, 20 predicted proteins | sample OKSTACKMCFT3sol_FD_183021 | JGI IMG/M metagenome (GOLD analysis project Ga0247725, IMG submission 183021) | Subsurface sediment microbial communities from gas well in Oklahoma, United States - OK STACK MC-FT3-sol | ecosystem: Environmental > Terrestrial > Deep subsurface > Rock core/Sediment... | reverse complement strand
CATACAGCGATTCACACAGCTAAGCAGCGACTGGTTAAACCGTATACAGAGAGGGTATTACAATGGAAATTATTCTGTTGGACAAAGTCGCTAACCTGGGTGGTTTAGGCGACAACGTAACTGTTAAGTCTGGTTATGCTCGTAACTTCTTATTCCCACAAGGAAAAGCAGTTCCAGCGACCAAAGCTAACATCGAAAAATTTGAACAGCGTCGTGCTGAGTTAGAAGCCAAACTGGCTGAAACTTTAGCTGCTTCTCAAGCTCGTGCTGAGAAGATCGCTGCTCTGGCTGAAGTGACTTTAGCTTCTAAAGCGGGTGACGAAGGCAAGTTGTTCGGTTCAGTGGGTACACGTGATATTGCTGATGCTATCACTGCTGCAGGTGTTGCAGTAGCGAAAGCTGAAGTGAAGTTACCTAACGGTACTATCCGTGAAACTGGCGAATTCAACATCGCTCTGCAGTTACACGCAGAAGTAACAGCTACTATCAAAGTAGTAGTGGTTGCTGAGGCTTAATAAGCCTTTTGGGCACACAGTTTTGTGTGCCCAATCCCTTCCTGCTTCATCCTGATTTTCCGTTAAAAATATTCTGCTTTACTGATTTTTCCACTGCTTGATACATGCTTTAATGGTAGGCTATCGCTCCCATGCAGAACTGTTATACCCCGGGTATCAGTCTGTCGCAATTTCTAGAACTTCTGGTGTTATGGACAATAAGCAAAGAGATAAACAAGTCGCTGCGGTAAAAATGCCGCCACATTCCATTGAGGCCGAGCAATCCGTCTTAGGCGGTTTAATGCTGGACAATGATGCCTGGGATAAAGTCTCAGAAAAAGTGGTAGAGCAGGATTTTTATTTACGTTCACACCGCTTTATTTTTTCTGCAATGTCTCGTGTAGCTGAAGCCAACCAGCCTATTGATTTAATTACGGTATCCGAAGATTTAGAGCGTAATCAGCAGTTAGCGGACGTTGGTGGTTTTGCCTATTTAGGTGAAATTGCTAAAAACACCCCAAGTGCCGCCAATATACTCGCCTATGCCGAGATAGTGCGTGAACGTGCTGTGGTGCGGGATATGATAGCTGTAGCACATGACATCGCCGATGCAGGTTACGACCCGCAAGGCCGCAACAGTGCTGAGCTGCTGGATTTCGCTGAAACTAAAGTCTTTAAAATTGCTGAGCAAAGAGCCAATGCCAATGAAGGCCCTGAGCCTATCAACAGCATTTTGTCGAAAACTATCGACAAGATAGACGAGCTGTTCCGCAACCCCAGTTCCGGCGGTTTAACCGGTGTCTCTACGGGTTATATGGATTTGGATAAAATGACCAACGGCATGCAGCCGTCGGATCTGATCATAGTGGCCGCCCGTCCTTCCATGGGGAAAACCACTTTTGCGATGAACCTGTGTGAACACGCTGCCATTACCAGCGACAAGCCTGTGCTTATTTTCAGCTTAGAGATGCCGTCCGAACAAATTATGATGAGGATGCTGGCGTCTTTAGGCCGTATTGACCAAACCAAAGTGCGGACAGGCCAGTTGGATGACGAAGATTGGGCGCGTTTATCCTCTGCCATAGAACTTCTGAACAGCAAAGGCAAAATGTATATTGATGACGCTTCAGGCTTAACACCGACTGAAGTGCGTTCCCGTGCCCGTCGTGTGGCGCGTGAGCATGGTGGCCTGAGCATGATCATGGTCGACTACCTGCAGCTGATGACAGTGCCAGGTTTATCGGAAAACCGGACTTTAGAGATCGCCGAAATTTCGCGTTCACTCAAAGCTTTAGCCAAAGAGTTAAAAGTGCCAGTAGTGGCCTTATCGCAGCTTAACCGTAGTTTGGAACAACGGGCCGACAAACGTCCTGTGAACTCCGACTTAAGGGAATCTGGTTCTATTGAGCAGGATGCCGACTTAATTATGTTTATCTACCGTGATGAGGTCTATCACGACGATAGCCCGGATAAAGGCACGGCTGAGGTGATTATAGGTAAACAGCGTAACGGCCCTATAGGTCGTATTCGCCTGACCTTCCATGGCCGCTATTCACGTTTTGACAACTATGCCGGAACAGCACGTTTTGAGGACGAGTATTAATGAGTCGTCGTCCACAGGCCCGTATTGATTTAGCGGCCTTATTGCATAATTTACAACAAGTCCGCGCTGCAGCTCCGAGCAGCAAAGTACTGGCGGTACTCAAAGCCAACGCCTATGGTCATGGTTTACTGAAAGTGGCCGAACAGCTCAAAGACGCCAGTGCTTTTGGTGTGGCCCGCATCGATGAGGCCTTGATGCTGCGCGCTGGTGGCATAGTCAAACCTATAGTGTTGCTGGAAGGTTTTTTCCATGCGGACGAATTACCGCAAGTGGTGGCCAGTAACTTACAGGTGGTGGTGCATCATCCAAGTCAGGTTGACGCTTTGCTGGCGGCAGAGCTCGATGCGCCTATCCATGTCTGGCTAAAAATGGACAGCGGTATGCACCGTTTAGGTTTATTGCCACAAGAGTTTCTGCAGGCTTATCAGCAGTTGTGTCAAAGTGCTAATGTGATCCAGCCTATGCGGCTGATGACGCATTTTGCCAGCGCTGATGGGCTGATGGTTGAGAGCACCCAACAGCAGATCGATCTCTTTATGAACACTGTTGAAGGGTTGGCTGGCGAGCTTTGTCTGGCCAATTCTGCCGGCACTTTGGCCTGGCCACAAAGTCATGGCCATTGGATCCGTCCTGGTTTAGCTTTATACGGCGTTTCGCCGATGGAACAGGGCAGAGCAGAGCAACACCAGTTAAAAGCTGTGATGAGCTTTAGCAGCAGCGTTATTGCGGTGCGTGATGTGAAAAAAGGCGACAAAGTGGGGTATGGCGGTACTTGGACTGCGCCCACTGATACCCGCTTAGCAGTGGTGGCTGTAGGTTATGGTGATGGCTATCCAAGAGCGGCCAGCAATGGTTGCCCTGTGCTGATTAAAGGTGAGCGGTATCCGATAGTTGGTCGTGTTTCTATGGATATGACCACAGTCGATATTGGCAAGGCTGATGTACAGATTGGTGACGAAGTGCTGTTATGGGGCGCCGATCTGCCGGTTGAAGAAATTGCGGAGCGGGTACAAACCATTCCGTACGAGCTGCTATGTAACATCACCAGCAGGGTCGAGTTCAGATATCTGGAATGAAATTGGGGTCAGATCACATTGTTAACTGTTAACAATGTGATCTGACCCCATTTTCGTTAATTATTCGTCGAAGCTGACTTCAATAAAGACTTTGCCGAAGTCTGAATCAAATGGCATCAGAATTTTCGCGCCAGTAGTTTTATGGGTGATAGTGTGGCCTTTACCTGACACTACAACAGGTGTCGCCATACTGAATTCATGGCCTTTTTCGCCGAGAATACGTTTCGCCCCACCCGTCACCATGTTGGTGATTTCGCCAACCATGTCCGTGACTTCTTCGTTAATACTGTCAGGTTTTTCACCCAACATTCTGGACATGATTTCCAGCGCCAAAGATTCTTCAAACGTGACTGAGAACGACCCTTTTGTGGTTGGGCCTATCATACCAATCAAACCTGATACTTCACCGCGAGCCTGTTCATCTTTCTTTAATCGTGGCTGTCCGGGCACAATTTTTGTATTGGCCATGGTACCTAACACGTTGACTAACGAAGAGAGAAACGGATTTACATACTCAACATTCATTTAATTAGCCTGTTCGGAGTCTAGACCTGATTGCGTTGCCAACTTCAAGATTAGGTGGCTCTGCTTTATAACACAAGTCTAGCTTATTGTTTTGGTATGAATTTTTCTAAATTATTTACAATTTTATGCTGTTCTAGTCACTAAAATAGCCAGTGTGACCAGAAGGCGTCAAGCGGATTCAGTCGTTTGACGCTTTTTTCAGACAACTTTGGCAACTGCCGTGAGCCTCCACAGTTTGCCTTTGAATTAAAAAGCCTTTTTCAGAGGCTAATTTTACAAGTTCTTGTTGTAACGGAGACGAATGTAATTCCTCTACGTGACCACATTGATCGCAGATTAACAGCTGAGCAGGGTGATGCTGCTCAAAATGATGACAAAGTAAAAAAGCGTTGGTGGATTCAATTTTATGAATAAACCCCTGCTCAGTCAGAAAATCCAAAGCCCTGTAAATTGTTGCTGGTTTAGCTGCAGGCTCACTGGCTTTCAACTGTTCCAATAGTTCATAGGCACCGATACCACCATGAGTGTCAGCCAATAAGCGAAACACTTTTTCCCGAATGGTAGTAAAACGCGCGCCATTCACATCACAAATATGGCGTGCTCTGGTGACCAAAGATTCAATCGACATAACTCAGCTCACTCTCGTAGCAATGCAGGCAGTTTATCACATAAGTTTGTTCACTCCAGCTTTTGAATGGGGATTTCCTGATACAAAACAGAAGTTAAGTCATATATGTACCAGAGCCTCTTTTTTTTATTCTTTATCTCTTCGTTTTATCAAGGGCGGCGGAGAGTCTAACTTCGTGGCTAGCTGTTTTTAGCGGAGCGCAAGGCAATAAGTGCATAGATTTATAAAGACGTTATCTGCGGCAGACCTATTCTTTGTGCCTTTAAAAGGTTGAAAAGTAATCTAACAGTGATTTTTTGTATTAATTTGTCTATGGGTAACAGTTTCTTTCTCAATGGCAATAGATTTAACCCAGTTGAAAATATTACAGTTCTTAGCAAGTTGAATGGTCAATGGATCAGCTCCGATTTTCGAAGTGTCCAAATTGACGGCAACACCACATTCAGTGCTGTTGATGCAAACAACTGTCAAATCAGTGGCATTTTAAGTGCGAAGTCCAATGGTGTGTTTGCAGCAACCTTAACTTATAGCAGCTGCGACAAAGCGGGCAGCTACGAAGGTGTCTTATGGTCATACAACTTTAATGATGTGACTTACCTGAAGTGGTTTGGTTTAGACAACGGTAACAAGGCTGTAAGCGCTTCGTTAGATACTGTTGCATCTGAGCAGGAACAATTGGCTTTGTCCGGTAAGTTAAATACGGCCTTTTACGCCAACACTACGGGCAAAATCTTATTTACCAAAAGCAACAAAGTCTATTATTCAGGCGGTAACAATGGTGGAAAATACTTTTTTGAGTATCAGACACCTGTCGATGTCACTACCTTGAACGCGGCAGGTCAAGGTATTACCTGGCCAGTCAAAACTGCTGTAAAGGCTTCATTAAAACTGATGGTGCCGAAATTGACGGGCCAGGCTGTGGAAGGCGAAATCACGTACGACACGGACCTGTCTGAATCCTTTTTCAACCTGCAACCTGTGCCAAAACAATCTTTATTAAGCTCAGTGACGGGGAATTGGGGTGAGTTGAGTATCGCTGATAATGGTAGTTTAAGTGGTAAGTTATTGGATTGTACTGTAGTGAGCGGTACTGTATCCGGCTACGACAACTCTATCGCTGACATGACAGTAGAGTTAAGCTCCTGTGATGGGGCTGGTTCATATTCAGGTGTCGTTACCGCTCAGGATTTGGAAAAAGACCGTTTAATGTTGTTTGTTCATCTAAATAATAACACTGATGTTTCAGTTGGAATTATTAGTGGTGGTTTAGATCGTACTAACTAATGGTTGGCCGGACAGAGTCGCTTTGCGCTCTGTCTGCTATTTATCTGACTCGCCTCGCTGTTTTAAGTCTCTGAATCGAAGACGAAAATTTGCGAGGCGAAAACTAGCCTAAACCTTCTTTTTTATTTGTATTTTTCGTCGTTAATTTATGGTTAATTAATTCTTTGCTATCCTACGCCAAAGCAACTAGTATGCCGCGCCCCTGACTTCGTCTTGTAACTAAAGAGTAACAAATGATTACAGTCAACTTTGAGCATAAGCATAAACTAATGAGTAACTTTGCATGTTAGAACAGCACTCCATGAATCCAGAAGTTATTCCAAAAATTATTCATTATGTTTGGGTAGGTACTGCCCCGAAAACAGAACTGGCTTTACGTTGTATTGCCAGCTGGAAGAAGTTTTTACCAGATTACGAAATTATCGAATGGAATAATGAGCGTTTCGCTGCTTTAAATAATCGTTATGCTCAAGAGGCTTTCGCAGCGAAAAAATGGGCTTTTGTGTCAGATTTCCTGCGTCTTTATGCGCTCCGGGAAATGGGCGGATTTTATTTTGATACCGACTTAGAGTTAACTGCAGATCTGCAGCCATTTCGTCATCACGGATTTGTCATTGGTTTTGAGAATTTTAAAGGACGTGTAGCGCCACTCTCAGCAATGATTGGGGCAGCCCCCCGTCATGCGGTCGTTGAAAAGTTGCTAAGCGCTTATGGCAGCAAATCTTTTTACAAAGCAGATGGTTCTGAAGATTTAACACCGAATACCGGGTTGTTCAGTGATATATTTGCCCAAAGTTTTGGTTTGAGTAAACCCTACGCGAGTGACCAGATCAATCAATTAACCGAAGATGCTTTCATTTATCCTAGTCATTACTTCTGCACACCTGAACCGGGTAAAGAAAACTTCAGTATTCACCACTTCAATGGTTCCTGGTTTGAGGAATACAGCCGGAAATTGCTGGTTTATCTGGCAGGGTATCAGTTACTGCGCTTGAAGCGTAATAAAGTCCGTAGCGGTGAGCTACCGTTAAAACAAGGCGAGAGAAAAATAGCTTTGCTGGAGCTAAGTTTGCGTTATAGCTTGTTATTGCTTAAATCTCAGCCCTGATCACCACAAACTCCGCTTTACGCTGAAATGCCGGGCTGTCTGGTGTATACTCGCGCGATTTTTCTACACTCTGTATTTAGAGCCGAAGAAAACAGCAGATTAACCAGATGGCAGCCGTTTTATGATGAGTTCGACTAATTCCCCCTCAAAGCCTGTGATTATGGATCACCGTTTTAGCATTGCCCCTATGCTGGACTGGACTGATAGGCATTGCCGTTATTTCCACAGATTATTGTCACAGCACGCTGTGCTCTATACCGAAATGGTCACTACAGGCGCTATCATTTATGGTCAGGGCGATTATCTGGCCTTTAATGAAGAAGAACATCCTGTGGTTGTGCAGCTGGGCGGCTCTGATCCAAAGGATATGGCACACAGTGCTAAGCTTTGCCAGGAGCGGGGTTACGACGCTATCAATATCAACGTAGGTTGTCCGTCGGACAGAGTGCAAAACGGTATGTTTGGTGCTTGTCTGATGGCCAAACCTGAATTAGTGGCGGCCTGTATCAACGAAATGCGCTCTGTAGTGGATATTCCTGTCACAGTAAAAAGTCGTATCGGTATTGATGATCAGGATAGCTATCAGTTTTTAGTAGACTTTGTTGGCACTATAGCCGAGTCTGGCTGCAACCAGTTTATTGTGCATGCGCGTAAAGCCTGGTTAAGTGGTTTAAGCCCCAAAGAGAACCGCGAAATTCCGCCTCTGGATTATGAAAGAGTCTATCAGCTGAAAAAAGATTTCCCGCAGTTAGATATCTCCATCAATGGTGGTGTGAAAACGCTGGCTGACTGTTTAACCCATTTGCAGCACGTAGATGGAGTTATGGTTGGACGTGAAGCCTATGCTAACCCTTTGATATTGGCACAAATTGACGCTGCTATTTATAACAACCCACGCGTGGTGCCCACGCCGCATCAGGTGGTTGAGCTGATGTTGCCTTATATTGAACGCCAGATGGCACAAGGTGCACGCTTCTGGCATATAGCACGGCATATGCTTGGGTTGTTTCAGGGCGTGCCTGGTGCCCGCTTATGGCGCCGGCATTTAAGTGAAATAGGCCACTTACCGACCAGTGGTCCACAAGTGATGCTGGATGCACTGAAAAAGGTGCCGCAGCTTTAATTTCGAAAACAAAAAAGTGGTGAATTTCACCACTTTTTTGTTTTTAATCTTTGTGTATTTTTTTGATTATTCTTTTTATTTTATTTAATTCATTAAATATCAGTGATTTAGTAAGTTTTTTCAGTATGGCATGCACCTTGAAATAGACATAGTGAACTTCACTACTCATTAAGGAGCACGACCATGAAAACACTTGCTACATTAGTCCTTGTTACCACTGCAGCTTTTGCTGTGACTCCAGCAGCGCAAGCCAATGAACTGATCTTACCTTCAGTCAATACACAAGCCGTTAGTGTGTTAGCTGCCGAATTGATGAGCCAGCAAATGGCTGAGTTAAAAGTTGCTATTCTGGAGCAAAGCCAAAAAGCTCTGGCCGAACTAGCAACCACTTTAGCGACCACCACTGAAACTGAAAAAGAAACTGTAATTGCAGTAGCTAAGGTGGACTAGGGATGCTGAGTTTAACATTAGGGTTGTTGGGTTTATTTTTATTACCCGTAGTTAGTGTTGGCCTGGTGTCTGTGATCTGGCATTGGTTATTACCGCCTTTCGATATTCCTTCTTCAACCCGGTTTTAAGTAGTACCGGGTTTTGCTTTTTTACGTCCTCTCCTGCTTTCCTGTTTATATCTGTCGATCCCTTTAGATCTACCAATTTTCAAACTTGTCTGAAGTGTCATCCTGCTGTATTTGCATGCCTGAGTTTAGTCTCAATAGGCTGTTTTTAAATCAGCTAAAAAGTGGTCAAAAATACTACTTTCGTGTTTTGAATGAAATTTGAGCTATAAAGGTTTTGTTGTTTTTATTTGATTAAGTTCATTAAAAACAATGGTTTAAAATTTATTTTCAATTTGGCACAACAGCTGCAATGTATAGATATCAACAGATGAACTGATGATGAATTAAACCACTAACTAAGGTTGAGGAGAGTCAAAATGGAAATAGCAGCACTGATGGTTGTATTAGCTTGGTTCGGTATTGTTGCAAGCTGGGCAGCTGACGAAGTCTAAATAGCAAAGCGTTGGTGAGTACCAGCAAAAGCACAAATAAAGGTTAGGAGAGTCAAAATGGAAATAGTAGCACTGATGGTTGTATTAGCATGGTTTGGCATAGTAGGTAGCTGGGCCGTAGACGAAATCTGAACGGATTAATCCGGTGAAGGAGGAACAGGACATGTCGCTGATTATCATCAACATAGTCGTGGTCTGGGCTTTAGCTGGTTTGCTGTGGATGCTGGATAAAGCGGTAATTAACAAAGTTGGGGAGTAACGTGATGAGAAACGACAAAAACGCCTGGTTTGTAAACAAGGCGAAACGCAAAATTTCTGGTGTATGTGCAGGTTTTGCCGCCTATTATGATCAGCCGATTTGGGTTATTCGCGCACTTGTAGTGGTAATGGCATTCTGCTTTCCGGTCGCAGTTTTGGTTGCTTATATAGCCGCCGCTTTGATACTGCCAGAACGTTGGGTGTACTGATATGAATTTGTTCGCAACAGGCGACCGGGCAGGTCGCCTGTAGAGCAGTTAAGCTATTAGGCTATAGATAAGGCATTAAACTTTCTTTCGCGCCGTTAAGCGCACCCATTCTTCTTTAACCGCTACCGGGTCAAACTCAAATTCTGCCGCATAGGCATCGATCACCGACTGAGCCTGACTTTCCAGAATACCGGATAACGCCAGTAAGCCACCTGGTTTGACATAAGCACTGATAATGCCGCTCAATTGTGCAAGCGGACCGGCCAGAATATTAGCCACTACTACATCGGCTTGTAATGAAGCTGGTTGATCCTTCGGCAAATACAGCTCAATTTGTTGTTCTACACCGTTACGGGTAGCGTTGGCTAGGCTGGATTCAATAGCTTGTGGGTCAATGTCGATACCGACCACACGCTTAGCACCCAGCTTTAATGCGGCAATACCTAAAATACCTGAGCCACAGCCAAAATCGACCACTAAACTTTGCGATAATTCCTGCGCATCCAGCCATTCCATACAAAGCGCAGTCGTAGGGTGAGTACCAGTACCAAACGCCAAGCCAGGGTCGAGCATTACGTTTACTGCAGTTGGGTCCGGAATATCGCGCCAGCTTGGGCAAACCCATAAACGGTTACCAAAGCGGATAGGGTGGAAGTTATCCATCCATTCCCTTTCCCAGTCTTTGTCTTCCAGTTGTTCCAGCTTGTACTGCACACCATTTTTGAAAATGGCGGCTTTTTCCAGCTGACGCACCACTTTGTCCATTTTGTGCTCGGCGTCAAACAAACCCACTACCACTGTGTTTTCCCAATACAAGACTTCACCCGGCAGAGGTTCGTAAATAGGGTTGTCTTTGGCGTCAACAAAACTGACAGCTTGCGCGCCCCAGCTCATCAGCATATCGCTGACCTGCTCGGCTTGTTTTTCAGTGCTGTTTACGCGTAATTGGATCCACGGCATGGCGTTGCTCTTCACTCTCTGGAATTGGGCGCGAATTGTAGCAGTTTGGCGGCGTAAAATCAGCGCTTAGGTGGTGCAAAAAGCAAAGCCACCGGGAAGGTGGCTCTGTAGGGGCGAGGCTTGTCCCCGCCCGTCTCATGTTCAAACACATGTGGGGCGAGAGCTTGAAGTCAACAAGGCTGCGGCTTCAAGTACGACGGCAAGACCAATACCCAAAGTAATTGATGTTGCAGCTAGGCGACAAGTGCTTGAGACCCCAGGAGCATAGTTGTCCTATGTGACTGGGGCTAGGGCACGCAGTCAACAACGCTGCAGCTTCAAGTACGCAGGGGATTATTTCAGGCCGAGTTTATGTTCAAGATAGTGGATGTTCGTTCCACCTTTATTGAAGTTCTCGTCTGTCATAATCAGCTTGTGCAGTTCAATATTGGTTTTGATGCCACCGACCAGCAGTTCGCTTAATGCATTACGCATGCGCGCTATAGCGATATCACGGTTTTCACCGTAAGTGATCAGCTTGCCCACCATGGAATCGTAGTTTGGCGGCACTGTGTAATCCGCGTAAATATGCGAATCCCAACGCACACCGTTGCCACCTGGTGGGTGGAAGCGGGTGATAGTGCCTGGCGACGGAATAAAGGTCTTGGCATCTTCAGCGTTGATACGGCATTCCACAGCATGACCACGGATCACAATGTCTGACTGCTTAATGCTCAGTGGCATGCCAGAGGCAATGCGCAGCTGTTCTTTAATCAGATCCACACCAGTGATCATCTCTGTCACAGGGTGTTCTACCTGAATACGGGTGTTCATTTCGATGAAATAAAACTCGCCATCTTCAAACAGGAATTCGAAGGTACCAGCACCACGGTAGTTCAGGTCGATACAGGCCTGCACACAACGACCACCGATAAAGTCACGCAGTTCCTGAGTAATACCTGGAGCTGGCGCTTCTTCTACCACTTTCTGGTGACGACGTTGCATAGAGCAGTCACGTTCACCTAAGTGAATGGCGTTGCCCTGACCATCAGCTAACACCTGAATTTCGATATGACGTGGGTTTTCCAGGAATTTCTCCATGTACACCATGTCATTACCAAAAGCAGTGCCTGCTTCGTTTTTGGTCATCGCAATAGATTCAACCAGTTCGTCTTCGCTGCGCACTACACGCATACCACGACCACCGCCGCCGCCAGCAGCTTTCACAATAATAGGGTAACCGATACGTTTAGCAATAGCTTTGTTGACTTCGTCGTCGTCGCCCACAGCGCCGTCAGAACCTGGTACACAAGGTACACCGGCTTTTTTCATTGCTTCAATGGCAGAAACTTTGTCGCCCATTAAACGGATAGACTCAGGACGTGGACCGATAAACACCAGACCACTTTCTTCCACTTGCTGCGCAAAATCAGCACGTTCAGCTAAGAAACCATAACCAGGGTGAATCGCCTGGGCATTGGTCACTTCAGCTGCGGCAATCAGCGCAGGAATATTTAAGTAACTTTGTGGTGATGGCGCAGGACCAATACAAATGGTCTCATCGGCCAGCAGCACGTGTTTCAGATTACGGTCTACTGTGGAGTGCACAGCCACCGTTTTGATACCGAGTTCCTTACACGCACGTAAAATACGCAGTGCAATTTCACCCCGGTTGGCGATCAGTACTTTTTCTAGCATGAGTCTGCCTTTTAACTTATTCGATCACAAATAATGGCTGGTCAAACTCAACCGGCTCGCCGTTTTCTACCAGAATTTGTGTCACCACACCGGCCTTGTCAGACTGGATTTGGTTCATCATCTTCATCGCTTCGATAATACACAGAGTATCACCCACTTTAACGCTCTGACCCACTTCAACAAAAGCTTTTGAAGTTGGAGAAGCAGCGCGGTAGAAGGAACCTACCATAGGTGAACGCATTTGATGACCAGTGATGACTGGCTTGGCTGCTTCAGCAGGAGCAGCGGCCGCCACTGGCGCTGCTGCAGGAGCTTGTTGCATTGGTGCGGCAGCATACTGCATTGGCGCATATTGCTGTACAGGACCATTGCGGCTGATACGAACAGACTCTTCACCTTCAGTAATCTCAAGCTCGTTAATGCCTGATTCTTCCAGCAGTTCGATCAATTTTTTAATTTTTCTGATATCCATGACGTAGTTGCCTAATTAATTTGATGGAATGGTTGATAAGGACGACACCGCCGATTCCAGTGCATAGTGGTAGCCTTTGGCCCCTAAACCACAAATCACACCTTTGGCGATATCGGATAAATACGAGTGACGACGGAATTCTTCCCGCGCATGCACATTGGACAAATGCACTTCAATAAAAGGGATAGCCACAGAGAGCAGGGCATCACGAATAGCCACGCTGGTATGGGTATAGGCGCCCGGGTTGATAATAATAAAGTCCTGTTGTCCTAAACTTTGCTGAATCGCATTGATGAGCTCGTGTTCCGCGTTGGATTGCAGATGAGTCAAAGTGACATTCAGCTCTTTGGCATGGGCAATTAAGCCATCCACAATGTGCGGTAAAGTAGCAGCGCCATAAATTTGAGGCTCACGTTTGCCTAACATATTTAAGTTAGGGCCGTTGAGCAGCAAAATACGTAATTTTGTAGACATATAGCGCGAATATCCCGTCATTTTATTCATTGTTTCCTATCTTGCCGAAGCTAGAAAACAATTGCATCTTTTTTGTTCAGCGATCAGCTGTCGCTGCAGATTTGCCGCTTATTATAGTGAAATCGTTGCAAATGGCAGCAAAATACTGGTCTTATCAGCAGAGCGGAACTTTTTTGCGAAGTTGAAAATGAAGCTGTGAAATTTCGGCAAAGTCAGAGCCAGTCTGACTTTGCCGTGAGTAGCGCGGGAATTTTTACTGCAGTATTGGGCCTAAATGGGCACTAAAATCTTTTGGTCCCATAAAGCCTGTAATGCGAGATTGCGTTAATTCGCTGCCGTTTTTGTCAAATAACAGCAAAGTTGGTAAACCTAAAACCTGAAAATGATCCAGTAATTGCTGATCCTGTTCTGTGGCGTTGGTCACATCCACCTTAATTAAGGTGAACTGCGCCATTAAGCTTTTCACTTCGCCATCAGCAAAAGTGATGTGCTCAAACTCTTTACAAGCCACACACCATTCGGCGTATAAATCCACCAGCACAGGTTTACCTGCTTCAGCCGATTTTTCCACTTCCTGTTGCAGCTCATCCAAAGTTTTCACCAGTTTAAATTCGGTGTTTTGTGTCTGAGTGACTTGCGTCGTTGTCACTGTAGCGCCAGGTAACCAATACCATAAGTTCGCACCTGTAGTGCCCAGCACTATCACTAAGGCCAGCATCCAACTGATGCTTTGGCCTGTAGTACCGGAAGAGAGTTGCTGCGATAAGCGGTGTAAATACACAGCCAGCATCAACAAGACGAGAGTTGCGGCAATGACCACCACATAAGCAGGCAGGAAACGGCTGAGTAACCAGACAGGTACTGCTAATAACAGGAAACCAAAGCTGGCTTTAACCACATCCATCCAGGCGCCGGCTTTGGGTAAAAACTTACCTCCCGTGCTGCCTAAAATCAGTAATGGCAAGCCCATACCCACACTTAAGATATAAAGCGTTAAAGCGCCCAGGGCTAAATCGCCGGACTGAGCTACATATAAAAGTGCTGCTGTCAGAGGGGCTGTGGTGCAAGGGGAGGCGACTAAACCTGATAACAAGCCCATCAACGCTGCACCTTTAATGCTGCCGCCTTGTTGTTTGTTGCTTAAGTTATTTACTTTGTTTTGCCATTTTTCCGGCAGGCTTAAGTTAAACACGCCAAACATAGCCAAGGCTAAAAACACAAATAAGATACTGATGGCGATTAAGACAAAAGGGTGCTGAAAATAGGTCTGGAACTGTAAACCTAAGCTTGCGACTAATAAACCCAATAAGGAGTAGCTGACCGCCATACCCTGCACATAAGCCATAGACAAACTAAAAGCGCGTTTGCCGGACAACTGCTGGCCCTGGCCTACAATAATGCTGGTTAAAATCGGATACATAGGAAACACACAAGGCGTAAAGGCCAAACCTAAACCCAGCAGGAAAAACAAAAACAGCGTTTTGACCGTGCTGTCGCTTTGTAATTTATCTAACAGTTGCAGCTGTTCTGAAACCGGTGCTGTAGCAGTTGTTGTTGAATCATCAGTAGCAGAGTTATCCGTAATACCTAAAGCGGCTGCGGCATCTGCAGTACTGGCACTTGCCGCCGAGCCTTCGTCAGCCGCAGGTGCTATCAAAGGAATATCCAGCGTTTGCACCGGGTAACATAAACCGGCTTCTGCACAGCCCTGGAAGCGCACCTTCAGCATGGCTTCAGAACCCAATTGGCTTAACGGAATATCCAACACCACCTGATGGAAATACACTTCGGACTCACCAAAGTATTCGTCAGTAATCATCACACCTTTTGGGTACTGTGGATGAGAAAAGGCAGCATCTATGCCGACAAACTTAAACTTGTCTTTATACAGGTAATAGCCGTCCGCTATGGTAAAGCTAACCTGCAACTTGTTTTCTTGCTGGCGGAAATCCATCACAAAAGCCTGTTCTACCGGCAGAAACTGCGAACCTTGCTGCAAGGCGGCCAGTGCGTTGGTGCTTTGCGCCTGACTTATAAAAGACAAACTCAGCAGCAGGCTAAATAAAAAACTCTTAATCACGACTCGTTACCTCTTGAACCCACTGTAAATAAGGGGCGAATACTTGTTGTGCGGCAATGGCAATAATTTCAGGCACCTGATACGGGTGTAAAGCACAAATAGCCTGTTCAATTTCTATAAAATCTTCTTTTCTGGCTTTAATCAAAAGCGGAATTTCAGTGCTTTGTTCAAGTTTGCCCTGCCAGACATAATGCGATTGCACAGCAGGCAAAACGTTAACACAAGCGGCCAGTTTTCGCTGCAGCAAGTGCTGAGTGATACGCTCTGCCACCTGTAAATCAGGACAATTGCACAAAATCAGTTCCATCATCATGGCTTTATCCTCTTTATCACGGCAAACAAGACCCGTGAACTGCTGGTTTTGTTGCATAAAATAAATTATTTGGCTGAAAAATGAACAAATAATCTCAGTTATGAGATTTTTTAAAAAATAGCCCTTGGGTTCATAAGGAGATTGCCCCATATAGCAAGCACAACAAATTTAACACCTAATGTTAAAACTCAAATCGCTTTTAGGAGATAAAAAAGCATGAATATTCGTCCATTACACGATCGCGTCATCATCAAGCGTTTGGAAGCTGAAAGCAAATCTGCTGGTGGTATTGTGCTGACTGGCGCTTCTGCTGAAAAATCTACTCGTGGTGAAGTGGTTGCAGTTGGCAACGGTCGCATTTTAGAAAACGGCACAGTCCGTCCTTTAGATGTGAAAGTCGGCGACAAAGTGATCTTTGGTGCTTACGTAGAACGCACTGAAAAAATCGAAGGCCAGGAATATGTCATCACCAAAGAAGACAACATCCTTGGCGTGATCACCGAATAATCTAAACCGAACTTTCTAATTTAATTTCAAAGCATTCAGAGGAATTTTTAAAATGGCTGCAAAAGACGTACGTTTTGGCGATGAAGCCCGTAACAAGATGCTCAAAGGCGTCAACATTTTAGCAAACGCAGTGCGCGTAACTTTAGGCCCTAAAGGCCGTAACGTGATTCTGGACAAGTCATTCGGTTCGCCAATCATCACCAAAGACGGTGTATCTGTGGCCAAAGAAATCGAGCTGGAAGACAAGTTCGAAAACATGGGCGCACAAATGGTGAAAGAAGTTGCTTCTAAAGCCAATGACGAAGCTGGTGACGGTACTACGACTGCTACCGTGTTAGCACAAAACATTATCAACGAAGGCGTAAAAGCTGTTGCTGCCGGTATGAATCCAATGGATTTAAAACGTGGTATCGACAAAGCCGTTGTTGCTGCTGTTGAAGAGTTAAAAGCTTTATCTCAGCCATGTGCCGACACTAAAGCTATTGCTCAGGTAGGTACTATCTCTGCAAACTCTGACGATGAAATTGGCCAAATCATTGCCAATGCCATGGACAAAGTAGGCAAAGAAGGCGTGATCACTGTTGAAGAAGGCCAAGGCTTAGCCAACGAGCTGGCTGTGGTTGAAGGTATGCAGTTTGACCGTGGTTACCTGTCTCCGTACTTCATCAACAACGCTGAAGCTGGCCAGGTAGAACTGGACAACCCGTTCATCCTGACTGTGGATAAGAAAATCAGCAACATCCGTGAATTACTGCCGGTATTAGAAGGCGTGGCCAAGTCAGGCAAACCACTTCTGATCATCGCTGAAGATTTAGAAGGCGAAGCTTTAGCAACGCTGGTTGTCAACAACATGCGCGGTATCGTGAAAGTGTCTGCAGTAAAAGCTCCAGGTTTCGGTGACCGTCGTAAAGCTATGCTGCAAGACATCGCGGTATTAACTGGTGGCGTGGTGATTTCTGAAGAAATCGGCATGGAACTGGAAAAAGCAACGCTGGAAGATTTAGGTACTGCTAAACGTGTTGTGATCACCAAAGACAACACTACGATCATCGATGGTGCCGGTGAGCAGGACGCTATTGACGGTCGCGTGAAGCAAATCCGTCAACAAGTGGAAGAAGCCACTTCAGACTACGATAAAGAAAAACTGCAAGAGCGCCTGGCTAAGTTAGCCGGTGGTGTTGCTGTGATTAAAGTAGGCGCTGCCACTGAAATCGAAATGAAAGAGAAAAAACACCGCGTAGAAGACGCGCTGCATGCAACCCGTGCTGCGGTTGAAGAAGGCGTAGTACCTGGCGGTGGTGTGGCGTTAGTTCGTGTAGCGGCCAAACTGGCTGATCTGCGTGGTATCAACGAAGACCAGAACCACGGTATCAAAATCGCACTGCGTGCGATGGAAGCACCTCTGCGTCAAATCGTGGATAACGCCGGTGAAGAGCCATCAGTTGTGGTAAACAACGTGAAAAACGGTTCAGGCAACTACGGTTACAACGCTGCAACTGGCGTGTACGGCGATATGCTGGAAATGGGTATCCTGGATCCAACCAAAGTAACCCGTTCTGCTCTGCAGTTCGCAGCTTCTGTTGGTTCTCTGATGATCACCACCGAAGCTATGGTCACAGAACTGCCGAAGAAAGATGCTCCTGCAATGCCAGATATGGGCGGCATGGGTGGTATGGGAGGCATGATGTAACTTAGTTACATCATTGTTTTTCAAAGGAAAATCCGGCTTATGCCGGGTTTTCTGTTTATGGACATAATGGATTTTGAAGGGGACAAACCGCTCTCCGAACCAGCCCAACCACCACCAACTACTACGTTCGCCCGTTCGCGCCTCCCGCGCTCACTTTTGATTGCTCACTACGCAGTTACTGGTGTTTGGTATTAGACTTTGTTCATTTCCTCTCCGCTAATCGTTTAAGTATAACTGACCGAGCCGAAGCATTATCTGTACCTAAACCCGCAGAAATCTGAGCTTCGGCAATTCTTATTTCTGCCAAGAGTTGCTGCGCGTCCTGTTTTGCATTTGAAATTGGTTTTGATTGTATTGGCTTCATCAGTATCTCTATTAGGTTACAGAATA
>Ga0247725_1000886_pt1 | contig 17896 bp, 16 predicted proteins | sample OKSTACKMCFT3sol_FD_183021 | JGI IMG/M metagenome (GOLD analysis project Ga0247725, IMG submission 183021) | Subsurface sediment microbial communities from gas well in Oklahoma, United States - OK STACK MC-FT3-sol | ecosystem: Environmental > Terrestrial > Deep subsurface > Rock core/Sediment... | reverse complement strand
CCAGCGCCGCATAGGCCGAAGGCAGCTGGAAGCTGGCGACCGCCAGGCCGATCGCAGCGAGGGCGTAGACGAAGCTCAGGGTGCGCACCCCGCCGAAACGGTCGGCCAAGGCGCCGCCCACCGGCCGGATGAAGGAACCGGCGAAAACGCAGGCGGCGGTGAAGAAGCCCGCGATGACCGGATCCAGGGCGTATTCGGAGTTGAAGTACATGGTCAGCGACGAGGCCAGACCAACGAAGCCGCCAAAGGTCACCGCGTAGAGCAGCATCAGCCACCACGCGTCCGGGACCTTCAGGACGTCCAGGTACTCGCTCAGCTTCTTGGGCGCGGGCTGCTCGGGCGCGTCCTTGGCCAGCAGCATGTAGACGACGAAGGCGATCGCCAGCGGGATGGCCGCGAGGCCGATCACCGTCTGCCAGCCGAAGACCTTGGCCAGGGCCGGCGCGAACAGCGCCGCCAAGGCGGTGCCCGAGTTGCCGGCGCCGGCGATGCCGAGGGCCAAGCCCTGGTGTTCCTGCGGATACCAGCGCGAGGCCAGCGGCAAGGCGACCGCGAACGAGGCGCCCGCTACGCCCAGGATCACGCCCAGGGCCAGGACCTGATGATAGTTGTGGATCCCAACGACCCAGGCCAGGACCAGGCCCGCCAGCACGATCAGCTGGCCAATCATACCCGTCTTCTTTGGGCCGATCCGGTCGACCAGCACGCCGTTGACCAGGCGCAGCAAAGCGCCAGCCAAGACGGGAACGGCGACCATCAGGCCCTTCTGGGCGGGATCGAGATGGAAGTCCTTGGCGATGGCCACGCCCAGAGGCCCCAGGATAACCCAGACCATGAAGCTGAGATCGAAATAGAGGAAGGCGGCGAACAGGGTCGGCGCATGGCCGGCCTTCAGGAAGTCGCGGGAGATCATGACGGCCTCGGATGGTTGCGTGTCTGCGAGAGCGGAGCGTCGTCGCTCCGGGTGGCTGACCGCATCCGAGCGGTCCTCTGGCAGCCGCGAACGCCGTTGTTCGTTGGCCTGAGCTAAAGGGAAACGATGCCGGGCGATCTGTCACGCTGACCGAGACGCAGAGACCGACATCAACGCTCGGCGCTCACTTGCTCATCATTGAGGCAGCGACGGCGCCCGCGAAGAAGGCAGATCAGCCCTGAACACGGGCGATGTCGAAGCTCTCGGCATAGGCTCGCGCGGCGTTCGGGTCGAAGGGGCGTCCATCAAAAAGCCGCGCCTCGACGGGGGCGACGGCATCGGCGAACACGAGCGCCGGCTCCAAGACGGGACCCAGCGACAAGGCCGCCTCCCGATAGAGATCGGGCCGATAGACCTGATCGACGATGGCGTTCAGGTCCCGGCTCGGGTCGATCTGTCCCCAGCGGATCATCTGGGACAGGAACCAGAGGCCATGCTCGCGGCGCGGCAGCCCGGCGGCGTCCCGGTGGAAGATCAACTCGTGCTCTAGGGCCCTGGCGATCGCCGTCGGCGTCGCCTCGATACGATCGGGGCCGGCGAGATGCGCGATCAGCGCGTCGCGATTTTCGGGGGCGTCCGCCCAGGCCGCTCCGCGAATGATCGCCCGCAAAAGCGCGCGTAACTCGTCGGGCTTCCGGACGGCCAGCGCCCCGCTGACCCCAAGGACCTTGTCGGGACCGTCTGGCCAAAGCTGAGACGAAGCCGCCAAGATGCGACCTATTCCCTCCAGTTCGGCGACGGCGTTCCAAGGCGCCCCGACGCAGAAGCCGTCGATCTCCCCTGCCCGCATCCGCTCCACCATGCGTGGCGGCGGGATCACGACGAGGCGTACGTCGCGGTCCGGGTCGATCCCGCCCTGCGCCAGCCAGTAGCGCAGCAGATAGTTGTGCATCGAATAGGGAAAGACGACGGCGAAGGTCAGCGGCCCATCGCCCCGCGTGCGCCGTTCGGCGATCAGCGCCTGGAGACATGCGGCCGATGGCGGCGGCCCGGCGAGGCCGGTGGACACGCCTCCCAGCGCCTCGAAGAGCGCCATCGAAACCGTGATCGCGCTACCGTTCCGGTTCAGAGCCAACGGCGCCAGCACGACGCTTCCGGAATCCTCGGCCGCCATCGCCAGGGCCATCGGCGCCAGCATATGGGAGCCGTCCAGCGCGCCGACGGCGACCTTGTCGCGGACGGTCGCCCAGGAGGCCTCGCGGACCAGCTCGACGGCCAGGCCCTCGTCCTCGAAGAAGCCTTGGGCCTGGGCGGCGATCAGCGGCGCGCAATCGGTCAGTGGAATGAAGCCGAGGCGGAGTTCGGACAAGCCGCTCACGAAGCATCCCCCTTCAGCACGCCCACGAAGGCCAGGAGGTCCGCGGCGATCACGCCGATCGGCTTGCCGCGATCCATGGCCAGCTTGCGCAACAGGCGATAGGCCCCATCCTCGTCCAGGCCCCGCTCCTTCATCAGGAGGCCCTTGGCCCGGTCCACGACCTTGCGCGACTCCAAGTCCGCCTTCGCCCTGGCCAGATCGCTACGAAGCTGGCGCGTCAGGGCGAACCGGCTCATGGCCACGTCGAGTATGGAACGAACGCGATTGGGCGCCAGGCCATCGACCACATAGGCGGCGACCCCGGCGCGCACCGCCTGCTCAGCCAAACCCGGTTCGGATCGATCAACGAACATCACCACTGGATGGCCCTGACTCGACTCCTTGAGGCTGTCGAGCGTGTCGCGGTCGGGGCTCTCGGCGGCGATCACCACCACGTCGGGCGCGAAAGCCAGGACTTCGGCTTCGTCATAGAGTGCCGAATGGCGCACCTCGAGGGGCTCGATACCCTCAAGCCCTTCGGCCACCAGTTCGGCTCGGACCTGATCGGGGTCTATCACGAGGACGCGCATGAGGCTGACCTAGGCGTTGTCGGACAGGTTTGTGGAGCGCCGCCACGCCGCTGCTTTTCGTAAAGTCAAAACTGCCCAAATCACAGGCGCCGCCCAATTCGTCCATCAACGCGCTTCAAGCCGGCGCTTACCCCTGTTTAAGAGTGGTTGGTTCGCGGCGGCTTTTGGAGCGTTGACCGCGGCCAGTGCGCTGTGGCTACGCTTTCTCCCATACGACCCGCTGGAGTGGCTATGGCGCTCCCTCGTCTATTGGAAGCGTCAGCCCATGGTGCGGTGAAGAAGGGCCTTTGCTAAGCCGCCGCTTGGCGCAAGGCGTACCGACGCGCGGTTTGAACCAACGCCCTGAACGCGGCCGAAGCGTTTCTACGGCCTGAGTAGTAGAGGCAGAGCGGCGCGATCGGCGGGGTCCAGTCCGTCAAGAGCCGGACCATTCGACCGGCCGCGATGTCGTCGGCGACATCGGCTTCCATGAGGTAGCCTATGCCCATGCCTCCCAGAACCGCGGCGCGCACGAGGCTTGTTTCATCGAGGGTCAGGGGCCCCTGGGGATCGAGCTGGATCACTTCGCCCGCCTTTTCGAACCCCCAGCGAAGCAGCGCGCCGTTGGGCAACCGAACCCGAATGCACGGATGGTTCAGCAGATCCGCTGGAACACGCGGCGGATCGGCCAGGTAGTCGGGCGAGGCGACGACGGCGTGGCCGCGAGGGACGCCCAGAGGCAGGGCGATCATGTCGCTCGGAACCAGATCGGCGCGTCGAAGACCGAAGTCAAAGCCGTCCGCCACGATGTCGACCAGCTTGCCCTCCGTGACCAGGTCCACGTGCACCTGCGGATAGCTGCGTACGAAATCCAGGATCAGCGGCTCAAAGATCTCCCGTGCGGCGCTCGGAAAAGCGTTGATGCGCAGCATTCCGGACGGCGTGTCCTGCTGCGACCGCGCCGCCTCCACCGCGTCATGGATGCTCTGCACCGCCGGGCGCAACTGCGCGACAAACGCGCGCCCCGCGTCGGTCAGGGAAACGCTGCGGGTCGTGCGATGAAACACCCTCACCCCGAGCCGTTGTTCGAGCTTGGCGACGGTGTTGCTCAGCGCGGTCGTCGACAAGCCCAAATCCAGCGCGCCCGCGCGGAAGGATCCTTTGCGAGCGATGGCCAGCACGGCTTCCAGCTCGATGAGCTTGAGACGCTCCATTATCCCCTCCAGCGCAACACCACGTGCCGATTTGTCCCGATTATCTGGATGCTGGTCCAGCTGTAAATTGAGCTTATCGGCCGCGCTCGAAACCAACTTCAACCCAAGCCGGTCCTTGGGCCGGCCTTCGCTTTTCCCGGAAAGGAGCCGTCATGACCATCGCGTTGCCCCGCCCCATCTCCCGCTATTTCGACGCCGACAAAAGCAAGGATGCGGACGCCATCGCCCAATGCTTCACGGGCGGAGCGGTCGTTCGCGACGAACGCAACACCTATGTGGGGCGTGACTCGATCCGTCGATGGAAAGAGCAATCATCGAAAAAGTACACCTACAGCGTCGAACCGTTCGCGATCGTCGTCGACAAGGGCCGCATCGTCGTGACCGCCCACCTTACCGGCGACTTCCCCGGCAGCCCCACGGATCTGCGCTACTTCTTCGTTCTCGAGGACGACCAGATCGCCGACCTGGAGATCACGCTGTGAGCCCGCTCGACTTCGAGGGCGTTCGCGCCGTGGTCACCGCCGGCACCAAGGGCGCTGGGCGCGCGACGGTGGAGCGCCTGCTGAAAGGCGGCGCGCGTGTCGTCACCGCCGCCCGTAGCGCCGCCAACGCCCCCATCGGCGCCTCTGTCGTGGAAGTCGACCTGACGAGGCCGGAAGGCGCGGACCAGCTGGCGCGGGCCGCGATCGAACGCCTGGGCGACGTCGACGTCCTGGTCCATGTGCTGGGTGGTTCGTCCTCACCGGGCGGCGGCTTCGCCGCGCTCACCGACACGCACTGGGCCGCCGAGCTCGACCTCAACCTGATGACGGCGGTGCGTCTGGACCGGGCCCTGTTGCCGCGGATGCTGGCGCGCGGCCGTGGCGCGGTCGTCCACGTTTCATCGATCCAGCGGACGCTGCCGCTCCCCGAGTCCACCACGGCCTACGCCGCCGCCAAGGCCGCCCTCACCACCTACAGCAAGGCGCTTTCCAAGGAAGTCGGCCCCAAGGGCGTGCGCGTCAACGTGGTCTCGCCGGGTTGGATTCACACCGAAGCGGCCGACGATCTGATGCGCCGGATCGCCGACAGTACGGGCGGAAGCCTTGAGACGGCGAAACAAAGTATCCTCGACGCCCTTGGCGGGATCCCGCTCGGTCGGCCGGCCAAGCCCGAGGAGGTGGCGGAGTTGATCGCTTTTCTGGTGTCGGACCGCGCCTCGGCCATTCATGGCGCGGAGTACGTCATCGACGGCGGCACGATCCCCACCGTCTAGCCGCCCAGGGTCACGCCCCGCATCGGCGCCCAGACCGTCGAGATCAAGGGCGGTCAAGTCCTCGTCCTTAGCCAACCCGAGCAGGCGTCGGCCCGTCATGCGCGCCGGCGGCCTCGCCGAGAATGACGGCTGGAAGCCGCCGGCGCTCTCCTGCTATGCGACAAGCTCCATGACTTTCAGAATGCCCCCCGTCACCGCCTGGTCCGCCGCCCTGATCGCCGCCCTGATCGGCTTTGGCGGCACGGTGGCTCTAGTGGTCCAGGCCATGAAGGTCTTGGGCGCCAGTCCTGAACAGACGGGCTCCGCCGTCACCGCCCTCTGCCTGTCGATCGGTCTCGCGGGCGCGGCGATGTCGATCGGCCTGCGGATGCCTGTGGTGCTGGCCTGGTCCACGCCGGGCGCGGCCTTGCTGGCCGGAACCACCGCCCAGCTCTCATGGCCCGCCGCCGTCGGCGTCTTCGTGGTCGCGGCCGTGCTGGCGATCGTGCTGGGCCTTATTCCGGCTCTGGGTCGACTGGCCGAGAAGATTCCAAGCACCGTCGCTTCGGCCATGCTGGCCGGCGTCCTGCTGCCGTTCTGTTTGACCCTCTTTCGCACCGCTGCGGTGGATCCGGTCCTGGTCGGCGTGATCCTGGCGGTCTTCCTCGCGGCCCGGCGGCGCGCGCCGCTGTACGCCATGCTTCTGGCCTTAACAGCCGGAGTGGCCCTGACGCTGGCGCGCGGCGGCCTCTCCTTGCCATCCTCGGGCCAAGTCCTGGGAATGCTGGCGCCTCAAGCGCCCGCCTTTCAGCCCGCGGCGATCATCAGCCTCGCCCTGCCGCTGTTCCTGGTCACCTTGGTCTCGCAGAACCTGCCCGGCCTAGTGGTGCTGCGCACGGCGGGCTATCACCCACCGGCTCGGCCGCTGCTCGCGGGGGTCGGTCTGGCGTCGTTGCTGGCCGCGCCATTTGGCGCCCACGGCGTGAATCTCGCGGCCATTACAGCGGCCATCTGCACCAATCCAGAAGCCCATCCGGACGCGGCGCGGCGATGGATGGTCGGCGTGATCTATGCTGGCGTCTATCTGCTGCTGGCGTTGTTTTCGCCGTTCCTTGTTGGCGTGTTCTTGGCGTTGCCTCACGCGGTGATCGCGGCCCTGACGGGGCTGGCCCTGATCCCAGCCCTGCTCGGCGCGCTAGAGTCTATGTTGGCGCCGGGCGCGGACCGTGATCCAGCGATCGTCACCTTTCTGGCCACGGCTTCGGGGGTGTCGCTGCTAGGCGTTGGCTCGGCCTTCTGGGGTCTGACGGCGGGCTTCCTCGCCCTAGGCGTCCGGGCGCTCCTTCGCCGCGGCGCGCGGGCGAAGCGGGCGGGCTCAACCTAGTATCGCAAGCGTCGGTTACGACTGAAACCCAAGAGCTCGCATCCGGCGTCACCCGGTAACCGAGACCCGTCACCAAACGATCGATGTCGTTCTCACGGGCTCGATCATGACGACTTCCGCGCCCCGCGCTTTGGCGCCCGACGAGACGCCCTCGACGACGCCATGGAGACACCGCCCGTCGCTCAGGCGGCGCCTTGAGCTTCACGCGCCCCGCCTCCTCCGCCGCTTCCTTAAGAGCTTCGCCTTGGCCGCCGCCGCGATCGCGTCAGTCTTGTCCACGCACGCCTAGGAAAACGTCACGCGGCCGGTCTGACTATTACCGCTGAAACCGTCCTTTTATTGCGAACCCGCCCACCAACGACGACATTCCATCTCAAGAAAGCGCCACGTTCTTCCGTTCTCTTGAGCATCGGGACGGACAAACCTTAAGGCGCTCACCTCATTCGTCCCCTCCCCGACCCTCGGGACGACGACTTCGGCGCGCCCTTGGCGCGCGTCCTTCGGCCCAGACGGTGATCGGCGCTCTCCAATCCGCGTCGCGACTCCCGGCTGAGCCGGCCCAGTGGCGGCGGGCCCCACGCCCGCCGTCGTTCTTTCAGATCTTTTCGGGCGCCGCCGCGCTGGCGCGCGCCAGCACCGCCTCGGCCGCTTGGAGACGCAACCGAACAGAGGTCGACTGGAGCGGCTCGATCGAAACGATCTCGGCGCCGTGTCCGTCCAGAACCTGGATCCTCAGCGCCGTCCCAAAGCGGCTCGAGAGCTCACGCCAAGCCATGAGTTCGGCGAAGTCCTCGCCGGCCGAGGCGGTGGAATACAGCGACACGAACGGCGCTTGAGCCAGAGCCCGATAGAGGAAGGGGCTCTGAGCGAGCGGAAGCTTGGGTTCGCGGCGATAGACGGAGCGGGCGATCACACTGGCCGCATAGGGCTGCGCCAAGCGCCGATAGTCGACCCATACGGCCTTGAAAGGGCCGCCGCCCGTGGTGACATCCAGCGTGCGATCGACCACGTGCGTGGCCTCGTGCAGCAGAATATAGGTCAGGGCCGAGGCGTCTCCCGCCGTAACCCGCACGCTGTAGCCCGACCCATCCGGAGAAAAGAGCGCCGCCTCCTTCTGCGTGAGGAAGGCGGAAAGCGATTGTTCGAGCACCTCGGCGCGTATGGTGATGTCGAGCACCGGTTCGCCGTTGGGGCCCTCGGAAGAGCGCGTCAAGGCCGTGCCGAGGCTGGACGGCGCATCGACGAAACTAAGCCGGGCGAGGCGTCGTTCCAGGACCCGCCGATACAGCTCGGGAAGATCGGCGATAGCGCTTTCGACCAAGGCCCATTCCCGGTCGGTGAGGATATGGGCTTTGGTTTCCGTCGCGCCCGCGGCGACATAGGCCTTGAGGGTTTCCTCGTGTGGCGGAGCAATCCTTCCCCGGAGAACCGACGCGGTTTGGTCGCTTTGCGTCGCCATCGGCGCCGCGGCGGCGCGGGCGAGCCCAAAGCCGGGCGAGGCGAACAATAGCAGGCCGCCGGCGAGGAGCGCGCCCAACAGGGGAGCCGGACGCGACGGGAGTTTGGGCATGGGCGGTCTTTCTTGTCGATTTCAGCTCATCAAGGGCGATGATGTCCGGCCAAGTGAGCCCCGCCAAGCCTCCTTGGGCGGCTGTGGTGTCACGGCGGTAACGGCCCTGCTTCGACCGGCGCATCGGCGCGCACATTGAAACGGTTACATGGAAAAGTTGCGGACGATCGCCATGGCCGCACGTTGATCGAGACGGTGCATGGTGCGAGCTATGCTTTCCCGGCCCAGGTGGAGCCGACCCGGGCTGGCGAGTTCCAGCCGCGGCGGCGCCCCCGTCAGACTGTCTCGACCGCCACCGCGAGCGCGTAGCCGGCGCCGCGCTCGGTGCGGATGATGCGCTGACCATCGGGCCAGGCGGCCAGCTTTCGGCGCAATCGCAGAATCATCACGTCGATGCTGCGATCGGTGACTTCGTCGGGATGCACGCGACAGGCGGCGACCAGTTGCTGGCGGCTGAGCACCTGGCTGGGCGTCTTGAGCAGGGCCGCGAGCAGGTTGAACTCGGCGGCCGTCAGCTTGACCAAGGCGCCGTCCGGCGCCGTCAAACTGCGCCGACGCAAGTCGGCTTCCCAGCCGACGAAACGCCATCGTGCGCGTGGCCGCGAGCGCGCCAACCGCGCCGGCCCCGCGCGCCGTAGGACGGTGCGGATCCTGGCGAGAAGCTCCCGGGGATTGACCGGCTTGCTGATGCAGTCATCGGCGCCCAGCTCCAGCGCCACCACCTTGTCCGGAGCCTCCCCCGGCGCGCCGGTCAGGCTGATCACGGGCGCCACGTCGCGATCGATGACGCCTCGCATAAGGTCCAGCCCGTTCTCGGCCCCCAGTTCCAGATCCAGGACGACAAGATCCACCGGCCGGGCGGCCAAGATCCGCTTCATGGCCGCGCCGTCCGGCGCCGTGCTGACCTGAAAGGCGTAGGCGCTCAGATAGCCTTGGAATTCGTCTCGGAGCCGAGGATCGTCGTCCACCACGAGGACGTGTCTCTGGGCGTGCTGCATGCATCCGGCTTTCTTGGAGATCCAAACTCACGGGACGGATACGGCCGCAACCTCGAAAGGCGCGGCCGCGTCCCGTGTCAAAGCCCGTGGGCGGCGCGGATGTATCGGGAGGCCTTCTCTCCGATGATCACGCAGGGCGCCATGGTGTTGCCCGTCGCGACCTTGGGCATGATCGACCCGTCGGCGACGCGCAGCCCTTCGACGCCGTAGACGCGCAGGCTGGCGTCGACCACCGACATCTCATCCCGCCCCATCTTGGCCGAACAGGTCTGGTGCCAATAGGTCACCGCCGCGTCCCGCACATATTGCTCCATGTCCGCCTTGTTCAGCGGCCCCGGCATGGCTTCACGGGTGACCAGGGGAGCGAAGGCCCGCGTATTGCCGAGGTCGCGGCAGAGCTCCACGCAGGCGAGCGCGGCTTTGAGATCGTCCGAGTGGCTGAAGGTGTTCAGCTCGATCCGCGGGGCGATCATCGGATCGGCCGAGGCCAGGCGCACCCGGCCGCGGCTCTTAGGATGGGCCAGGCCCGCGAACATGGTCCAGCCGTGCTCAGGAACACCGCGCAGGGCCGTCTCGGGACTCGGGACCGGGAACTCGACCTGACAGAACAGCAGGTCCGGCTCAGTGAGCGCCGCGTCGGACTTCCAGTAGAGCGTCGCTTCGCTGCCGCTGTTTCGCGGCGCGATGGGTTCCTTGTATTCCCAGATGCAGCCAAACGAGACGTGGTCCTGCAGATTCGCGCCGACGCCCGGCAGGCTTTGCGCCACCTTGATGTCGTGAGCGCGCAGTTCCGACTCGTCGCCGACGCCGGATCGCATCAGGACGGTCGGAGTCTGGATCGCGCCCAGGCAAAGGATCACCTCGTGGGCCGCGCCGAAGCGATGAAGCACGCCGTCGCGAACGGCCTCGACGCCGATGGCCCGCCCACCTTGGATCATCACCCGGTTAACCTGGGTCTTGGTCAGCAGAGTCAGGTTGGGCCGGTCGAGATAGGGATAGGTGAAGGCTCGGAAGATGGAATGGCGCTTGCCGTCGCGGATCAGCACGTCGCTGATCGCGCAGCCGCCCGCGGTCTCCATCATCTCGCCGTTCGGCGAAGCGTAGGTCGGAATGCCAAGCTCCTGGGCGGCGTCGACCATGGCGTAAGCCGCAGGGCCGGGATTAGGCGCCGACTGAACATAGACCGGCCCGCCCGTCCCGCGCCGCGCGGGGTCAGGCGCGCCCTGCCAGTTCTCGATCTCCCGGTAGAGGCCCAGCACGGCGTCGTAGCCCCAGGAGGCGTCGCCGCTTTCCTCGGCGAAGTGGTCCCAGTCGCTGCGGTGGCCGCGCGACCACACCATGACATTAATGCTGGAGCCGCCGCCGCAGACCTTCCCCATCGACATCGGCATCGCGCGTCCGTTCAGCTGGGGATTGGGCTCGGCCACGAAACCCCAGTCGGTATCGCCGCCGAGGTTGGTCGGCCAGGCTGCGGGCTCCATCACGCTGGCGCGCTCGTCGCTGCCCCCCGCTTCGATCAGCAGCACTTGCACGGCGGGGTTCTCCGCCAACCGTCGGGCCAGAACCGAGCCGGCGCTTCCCGCGCCGCAGACGATGAAATCGTAGGTCGCCTTCAAATGGGCCGCCCGCTCGGCTTGGTTGGCCGCTACGCGCACGGCGAAATCGGGGTGGTCGCTTGGGAGGTGGTCGATCATAGGTCAGACTCCAAAACTCAAAATGAAGTATCAAATTTATCAAATTCATCAAATGCATCGAATTTAGACCTTGTCAAGGCAAGGCGGGGTAGGCATCTGTCCGCTGCGGCGAGAGGCCTGGAGACACGATGGACACGGCCGAAAAGGACATCCTGACCACCACGGACGTGGCGAAGATCCTGGGCGTGTCGGTACGCACCGCGCAGTTGCTGATCGAGGGCGGATCGATCCCTTCGTGGAAGACGCCGGGGGGTCATCGCCGCGTCTTTCGATCAGATGTCCTGGCCTTGATGCCAGGCGAAGCCTTGGCCCTGCCGGTGTCGGCGCGGGTGATCGTCATCGCCGGCCCCGACGCCCTGCCGGGGTTGACCGCGCGGCTGGCGCACGCGCCCTCCTGCTTCATCGACGCCTATCCCGAGCCGTTCTCCGCTCTGCTCAACATCGGCGGCCGCTCTCCGGCCGCCGTGGTGATCGACGCGGGCTCGTTGCCCATGGCCGCCGACCTGCTGCGAGCCCTGGCCTCGGATTCGGCGCTGTCGCAGACGGCGATCCTGCTTGTCGGCCCCAAGGCTCAGACCGCGGCCTTCGCCGCGGCGGCCGGAGGTCGGGTGGGCTTCGTGGAGGATCTGGACACACTGGCCCAAGCCGCTGAAACGGCGGTGCGAGGACCGGCGCTGGTTCCGGCCGCGCCCGAGGCCAGCCCGAGCGTCCCGCTGCCCGCCAACGAAGCCCAACGCCTGCTGGCGCTGGAGCGCTCGGGCCTCGTGGACACCCCGCCCGAGGACGCTTTCGACAAGCTGACCTGGCTGGCCGCGCAGACCCTGGGCATGCCGATCTCGCTGATCACCCTGCTGACCCCGACCCGCCAGTGGTTCAAGTCGCGTCATGGCTTGGACATGGCCGACACGCCCCGCAGCTGGGCCTTCTGCAACCACACCATCCTGGAAAGGCGCTGCATGGTGTCGGAGGACCTGTCGGCCGACCCGCGCTTCGCGGACAATCCCGCCGTCGCCGAGGCGCCGCACTTTCGGTTCTACGCCGGCTGCCCGGTCGTCGATCCCGACGGCTTCACGCTGGGCTCGCTCTGCGTGATCGACACCAAGCCGCGCACCCTGGACGCCACCCAACAGGCGATCCTCACCAATCTGGCGTCCCTGGTGTCGGACGAGATCAAGCTGCGCGTCACCGATGGCCGGCTGCGGCGCGCCATGGATGTGCTGGATCGAAAGCCGCGCTAGTCCGCGCCGCGACGGTTACAACGGTCATCGATCAGCACCTCCGCTGCAACGCGGAGGTGACATCCGATCAGCAGGGTCGAGCGATCGGTCAGAGCCATTGGACGGCTCATCGGCCGTCTCGCCGAGGACCTCACGATGACCGCTTCCCCCCAACGTCCCGATCATGCCCCTCAGGATGGCCATTCAACGGGACAGCCGCCCTTCGTCTCCTCGTCAGCCCTGGAGAGCGATCCGCACACCGTCTTTCGATACTGGCGGGCCAGGACGCCAGTCATTCAGCGCGAGGATGGCGCCTGCCTCGTGCTCCGCGCCGCCGATGTCGACACCCTGCTGACCGATGACCGGACGCGGCAGATCGATGGCGGGCTTTACAGCCGCATCCGCGGCGTCCCCCCAGGACCGCTGCAGGACCTGCTGGTCGAGTCGCTGCTGATGTCGGAGGGCGACGCGCACCAGCGCCGCCGCGCGCCGATGTCTCGCGTCCTGGCGTTCCACGCCGTTGAGTCCCTGCGCGACACCATCCGATCGGCGGCCGAACGCCTGATCGACGACGTCGAGGCCGGGGCGAGGTTCGACGGCGAAATCGATCTGATGGCCGCGTTCTGCGCGCCTTTTCCGCCACTGGTGATGAGCCGTCTCCTGGGCGCGCCGCCCAGTGAAGCCGAGGCGTTCGCGCAATGGGTCTATCAGGTCTCCCCCGCCTTCGCGCCCGCCCTCCCCGGCGAGGACATGGCGTCGATGGTCGAGGGCGCCGGGCGGCTAACGGCCTATGTCCAACAGGGCTTGGCCAAGGCGATGGCGGGCGAAGGCGCACGCTCGGAGCTGATGGAAAACATGGTCGCGGCCATCGGCGCCGACGCGCTCACCCAAGCCGAGGCTGTCGCTCAGCTGGCGACCTTGATCATCGGCGCTAGCGACACCACGCGGACGGCGATAGCGATCCCGACCGGGCTAATGTTGGCGACGGGTCAAGCCTGGAAACGTGTCGGTGACGACCCGAGCCTGGCCCGCGCCGCCGTCGCGGAGGCGCTGCGGGTGCAACCGGCCGTCGGCTCGGTTCCGCGGCTCGCGACGCAGGAGATCGTGCTGGACGGGGCGATCATCCCCGCGGGCCGGCTGGTGTCGCTCTCGACCCTGTCGGCGATGCGCGATCCCGCCCGGTTCTCCGATCCCGACGCCTTCATCATCAACCGGACCGACCATCCGCGATGGCCGCTGGTGTTTGGCGGCGGCGCGCATCGCTGTATCGGCGAGGCGCTCGCGCGGCTTGAACTCGAGGAGGGCCTAATGGCGCTTAGCCGTCGCTTGCCCAGCCTGCGCCTGGCGGGGCCGCCGCCGAAGATCGAAGGCTATGCCGGCATCCGCCGCATCGATGGTCTGCGGGTGGCGCTGTGATCCGGCGGCGATTGCTCAGGAGCGCGGCCTACGGCTTGGCCGCGTTCACCCTCGGCGGTCTGGCGGGATGCCAGACAAAGAGCCTCTCGGGACGAAACGGCTCCTCTAATGCGCTAGGCATCCGGGCCGAGGGCGACTTTGAGCGCGAAGGCGCCCGGCTCTGGTATGGCGTGGTCGGCGAAGGCCCTCCGGTGATCCTTCTCCACGGGGGCCTCTCCAGCCACAAGGTTTGGAGCGGTCAGGTCCCCGCTCTGGTTAGAGCGGGCTACCAGGTCATTCTGTTCGACAGCCGCGGACATGGCCGCAGCACTCTGGGCCCGGAGCCGTTGACCTATGAGCGGATGGCTGCGGATGTCGGCGCCCTGATCGCGCGCCTTGGCCTTGAGCAACCCGCGATCGTCGGCTGGAGCGATGGGGCGATCATCGCCCTCGTTCTGGCCATGGCCCCTACAGCCGACCTTGGGCCGATCTACGCCTTCGGCGCGAATATGAACCAGGAAGGCGTGCGTCCGAACGCCGGGAACGCTCCGATCCTTAAGCAGGTCGGGCCGCGGCTCGCTGCTGACTACGCCGAACTCTCGCCAGCGCCAGATTTCGCCGCGTTGGCTCAGGCGGTCAGAACCATGCAGACTTCAAGGCTCAACCTGGGCGCGGACCAGGTCGCCCGCGTCCGGTCGAGGGCCGTCAGGATTGCGACGGGTGACCGCGACGAGTTCATTCTTCCAACGCATGCGGCCTGGATCGCGCGCACCATCCCAGGCGCTGAACTCGAAGTTCTGTCCGGGTGCGGTCACTTTGCGCCCTGGCAGGCGCCAGCGACCTTCAACCGCTCGGTCCTATCGTTCCTGGAGGCCCGCGGTCGCCGCTGAAGGCCCCTTAGGCATCCCGACCGCGCCAGCGTGGCCGGGATGTCTTCACACGCTAGAAGCTCCCCCTGATCTGCCGCCGAACCTCATCGGCTAGAGGGTGGAGCGCCTGGGGCGAGCGCGGCGCGACAAGGCTGTAGCCCACGCCGTCGGTCGCCCAGGATACGCCGCCGAGGTCGGCATCCTCGCGCTCTGTCATCGCGACGTTCTTTTCCAACTGCATCGGCCGCACCATCACCGCCAGGCGCAGACCATCGGCGCCGTCGTAGATGAACATCGCCGCCGGCCCATGCGGCGTGGTGACCAGTCGTCCGCCGATGAAGCGGTATCCCGCGGCCTGCAGATCCGGCACCGCGACGGGGCTACGGAGACGATTGGAGACCCAGCGCACCAGGTCCGCCTTCTGAGTTGAATCGATCTCGACGGGGCGATGAACATCCGAAGCATAAACTCGGTAGTTGTCGGCGGCCTCACGCGACAGAGCGCCGACTCCGTTGAGCGGCGGCGCGACAACGCCCCTGGCCGTCCATCCGGCCAGTCCGCCGATCGCCAGCACGGCCGCCGCGGCGATCGCGGGGCGCCAGTAGGCTTGGCGCGCGCGCCGAGCCTCGATCATGGCGCGCAAACCTAGCTCCGGCGGGATCGGCTCCTCGGCGATCGCGCTCAGAGCGGCGCGCAAGGCGGCGCGATCGCCGACATAACCCCTGATACGCCTGGCTTCTTCGGGGTGGGCCGCGAGATAGGCCTCCACCTCCTGGCGACGCGTCGGAGGAAGAGCCTCGTCGACATAAGCTTGCAGGTCGTCTTCGCTAATGGGGCGCGGGACGCTCATTTGATCCTCCGCAGAAGCGGCGTTCCAACCTGGGTGGCCGAACCCTTGGCCATGATCTGGGCGAGGCGGGCGCGGGCGCGCGACAGTCGCGACATCACTGTCCCGATCGGGACGCCCAGCACCTTGGCGGCCTGGGCATAGGAAAGGTCTTCGACCCCGACCAGCAGAAGCACGGCGCGGTAGTCCTGCGGCAAGGCCGCGAGGGACCGGAGGATATCGCTCTGATCTACGCCGTCCTGCTGGGTGGCGCGCTCGGCCAAATCCGTCTCGGCCAGCTCGTCCAACGGCACCTCTCGTCCACGGCGGCCCAACCGGCGCCAGCGGCTGACCGCCAGACTATGCAGGATCGAGAAGAGCCAACCGCGCGCGTCGCTGGTCTCGCGGCGCTGGGTCCAACGCCCGACCGCTCTTTCCAGACAGTCCTGCACGAGGTCGTCGGCCTCGGCGGCGTTCTGGACCAGAGAGCGCGCATAGCGGCGCAGGCTCGGGATCGACGGCTCGATCAGGCGGGTCATGTCGTCCACGGCGGCTCTCCGGGCGCGCCCTAGCGGGCCTGAACCTGGACGGGCGCGCCGAACCGTTCGGCGGTTCCCGGCGCGATCACCAGATAGCGCCTCTCCGCCCCGCTCGGCGCTTGCACGACTTGGCGGATAGGCCCGATCGCATTGACGATCGCCGCGCCCGCGGGGTTGGCCGTGAAGCTGGCCAGCGGCTCGAGAGGGCCGGAGCCGTCAGGCTGTCGCGCCAAGGCCAGCACATAGGCCTGCTTGGGCGCTAGGCCGGTGACAGACGCCTGCAGCACCTGCAACAGCCCCTGGTCAAACAGGCTCACGCTGGTGGGCTCCTCGCCACCCCCGCCGACGGGACCCAACACCAGATGCGCGGCGGCTCCGCCCTTGCCCAGCGGCTGTAGGTTCTGCGTTCCGGGCCCCTCCGGAACCGCGTCGGGCACGTAGCTCAGGGCCTGAGGAGCCTGGCCGACCGGCACATAGGCGACGACTTTGTTGGTCGCCGTATCGATCACGGCCAGCGCGTCGGCGTTCTCCAGTCCGACATAGATCCGTGCGCCATCCCCCGAAGGCCAGAGGCCGTGCGGAAGCTTGCCCACGGGAATGGTCGCCACCTTGGTGAAATCGTCTGTTCGAAACACCTGCACCTCGTTCTTGCCCCCGACGGTGATGTAGGCGAACTGGCCCTTGGCGGTGCGTACGAAGTTCACGTGGTTGGTGATCGGACCGATATCCAAGGTCTTTAGCACGTTGAATGGCGGACGCGCGTTGAAGGCGACGGCCTTGCCGACGTCCTTTAGCGTGAACCATACCTGCGCGCCGTCCGGCGTCGCGGCGATGTTGGGACAGAAAGGGCTTGGCTGCGTGACGCGTCCGACAATCTCACGCGCGGCGACATCGATGACCACGGTCTCGGGATTGAACGACGAGCAGACATAGCCGTAGCGGCCATCCGGCGAGAAGATCGTCATGCCGGGGCCGGCGGGGGTGACGATCCGCGCGATCTCGGCATAGGTCCGAGCGTCGATCACCGAGATATAGTTTTCGCCCCGCACCGTGACCCAGACCTCCTTGCCGTCAGGCGTGAAGAACGCCTCGTGGGGCGAGCGTCCGACATAGGTGGTGTGCTTGACGGCGTTGGTGCCCGTATCGATGAAGGTGACGGCGTTCGAGCCGATCGACACCACGGCAAGGGTCTTGTGGTCGGGCGAGGCGCCGAGGCCATGAACCAGCAGCTGCCCCTTGTAGAGCGGACTGAGATTGCCCGGCGCGGGATCGCCCAGTTTGATGAAACCGAGGAGGCGATTGTCGACCGGATCGGTCACCGAGACGGTGTTGGAGAACTGCTCGGCGGCGTAGACCCGGTCTCGATACGAGACGGCGATATCCGGGTCGCGGGCCTTTCTCGGCGCCTGGCCGGCATTTGCGGGCATGGCGGCCAAGAGCGCCAGAGCCGAGCTTAGAAGCAGGGCGATCTTCATCTCAGTGTTCCTGGCCATGGTGGGCGGCGCTCGTCGAGCCGTGCGGGGCCGGCGTCGTCGGGGAGGGATTGGAAGGCGGCAGGGGTTGGCCCACAGCCAGGCGCATGGCCGCGACCTCCTGCTGCTGGGCGACAATGATTTCCTGGGCCAACCGGCGCAGCTGCTCGTTCTTGCCGTAGCGCAATTCGGCGATGGCCATGTCGATGCCGCCCTGGTGGTGAGGGATCATCATGTTCACAAAATCGCGGTCCACATCGCCCGATGGCTTGATGTCCATGTCGGCCATCATCTTGATCATGGCCGCGTCGTTGGCGCTCATGAACTCTCGGTGCGGCGTGCTGGCCGCCAGCGGCGTGGCGGCCAGCACCGCGGCGAAGGCCAGGGACCATCCTCCCGAGCGTTTAGAAGATGTTTGACGCGAGGACATGGAAGGTCTCCGGACCGCGAGGCGATCAACCGCCTCGGTCGTTAGACGCCCTCAGGCCGCAGGTTATTCCCGCGACATCGACGATGACGAAAAAATCGTGGGCTGGGAATAATCGTCGATGGCGGGCGTCTCACGGTTCAGGTCGCCCCGACCGTCGGAGACGCATCACGCCAAGACTCTTCATCGCTGGAACATTGGTCGGCCTGTGCCTCGTC
>Ga0247725_1000883_pt1 | contig 17937 bp, 5 predicted proteins | sample OKSTACKMCFT3sol_FD_183021 | JGI IMG/M metagenome (GOLD analysis project Ga0247725, IMG submission 183021) | Subsurface sediment microbial communities from gas well in Oklahoma, United States - OK STACK MC-FT3-sol | ecosystem: Environmental > Terrestrial > Deep subsurface > Rock core/Sediment... | reverse complement strand
CCATCCTTGTCCTTGCGGACGCTGGTGGTGGCCAGGCTGATGCGGGTGATCGCCATGCCGCTCTGGGTGTACTTCACGTCCGGGTCGTTGCCGAGGTTGCCGACCAGGATGACTTTGTTGATGCCGCGCGCCATAGGTAAGTGATTCCATTGTCCGGGGGCTGGTGCCTGTCATAGCACACAGCCGGAGTTGCCGATACCCGGCCGCCCATGGGTGGGCATTGCCAGAAACCCGGCATTCTATCATCGAGCCCCGGCCCACCGGGCTTGCCTCTACTCCCCCGACCGCCAGCGTGGCGACCGGGGCGGACGTTCACCTCTCCCGGATCAGGCCGCCTGCGACGGCACGCCGCCCAGGGTCACCTTGTCACGCCGGCCGGTGGCCGGATCGGTCCGGTGCATGGACAGACTGCGCCCCGCGAACGGCCCGGTCAGCAGATCGCCCAGCATGGCCTCGGCCAGGCCGTTGCCGGGCTGGGCGAAGGGAGTGATGAACTCGATCAGCCACAGGCGATCGCCGCTGTTCCAGTCGTCCAGTTCCAGCCGCTCGCCGGCTTCCAGCTTGCGCTCGGCCTCCTCTGACAAATTGGCCCAGATTGCAACTCCAAGCGGCAACTGTTCCAGCGCCTGCTGGGTCACCCCGGCGAAGGCCGCACCGGCCTCCTGCATGCCCGGCAACGGCGGCAGGGTGCCGAAACGGAACACCCGGAACTGCTCCTTCAGCAGCGGCGGCATGAATGACCATTCGAGGTCCTTCAACTGCATCTCACGGTGCAGCGGCGACTGTGAAAGCAGCCAGACGATCTGGCCGAGGGCCTCGGCAACGGTGCGCGGCGCCCCGTCGGGGGTGGTGGTGGTGGCGGTGGCGGTCGTGGACGTGATCATGAACGGGAAATCCTGTAGTCGGGAATGGCGGTCAACAGTTCCATGGTGGCCGGATCGCGCGCCGCTGTGCTGATGCCCTGGGCATAGGGCTGGGCGTCGAACGTGGACATCGCTTCGATCATCTGGAACCGCTTCTTCTGTGCCAGCGCCAGATTGTCATGCAAGGCTGAGCGCTGTGATGCCTGGCCGGAGGGAATGCTTTCGTCGATGGGAGCACGATGTTCCGAACGAGCCGATTGCTGCATCCGCTCGGCGGCTGTGGGCTCAACGCCACCGAAACGATCCCCCGGTTCCGTCACTGCTTGCGCCACCGGGGCCTGCGGCAGGTCAGCTGCAGGCGCGAAGCGTGGATCGCCGCCTCGACGGTTGACCCGGCCGGAGGCGGCATCACCGCTGCCCAGGTCGCGTCCGCCCTTGCCGGCGCCAGCATTCAGATTCAGGCCGTCACCGTTGCCCTCCTCATCGCGCTCGCCGAAAGCGAAGAACATGTCCGACAGCGCCGCCTGGGTGCCATCGGTACGGGTGTACTGACCGTTGGCATAGGTGGTGTTGTCCGCCGATGTACCCGGCATCTGCCCGGTACGGCGCGCATCGAGGTTGATCGACGCCACGCCGGCCTGCTGCAACGTCAACAGCTCACCCGCCTGGCTGATGCCATCGCGGTTGGCGTCACGCCAGACCTGGAACTCTCCGAAGCGGGCGTCATTGGCATCCAGACGCCGATCACCATTGCTGTCATAGGCAGCCAGACCTTCGAGGTCGGAATGGGCCCCCTCCAGATCCATCGTGAACGAGATTTCGGCGCCGGAATCAATCGTGCCGTTGCGGTTGCGGTCGAGCACCAGTAGACCGTCGTGCGGCCCGACCCAACCGGTCAGATCACGTACGCCATCACCGTCCATGTCAAAGCGCGTGGCGCTCTGCGCCCAGCCCACGGTCTCCACGCCGTCGCCATCCAGGTCAAGTACGACCGGACCGAGGCGCCCGCCCCATTGGTTGACGACAAACTTCAAAGGATCACTCCACTGCCCTGCAGAATCCACCGCCTGAACGACGATTTCATACCAGGTGTCGTAGTAGGTTTCCTGGTAGTAGCCCGCGCCGCTGCCTCGCGGATCGCCCCAGTTTCCAGATATCTCCGTTCGACGGCCGCCACGGCCCACGATGCGCGAATCGAAGATGTTGCTTCCGTAAGAAGTAAGGAAACCATCGCCCGAGATACCGCGCGTTGTAATACCTCCATCGAGCATTTCGGTTTCACCCGAGTAGGTATCCCAATACTGGCTGGAGATGCCAGTGAACTCCACTGCACTGGTGACATGCATGATGGCGTAGAAGTCCTCCTGGTCACTCGCTGAGAGCACCTGATAGAAATTCCCATCCTGCCAAGTCACGACCGTCGGCCGCTCATTGACGTTCTGCACATTGATCGTCACCCAGGTGCTGCTGGACAAGCCACCACGATCGGTGACCGTCACCTGGATCTGGTGGCTCTGCGCGGTTTCATAGTCCAGCTGCCCGTGCAGCGCGATCTGACCCGTGGTGGCGTTGATGCCGAACAGGTTGCTGGCACCACCTGTGATGGCAAACCGGTGGTCGCGGTTGTACCACTGGCTGTCGGGGTCGGACCAGTTGGTGAACTGGAACACGGTCTGGCCCGCGCCCGGCGCCGATTCGGCCAGCGTCAGACTCTGGCCCCAGGTCGTCGGTGCCTCGTTGACGTCTTCGATGCGTACCGTGATCTCGCGATTGCCCGACACCAGCGCACCATCCGTGGCACGGACCGTGACGTTGTAGTAAGCCTCCAGCTGGCCGTCGCCGTCGCCGTCGATCAGCTGCAGGTACGGTGCAACCGCTTCGAAATCGAAACTGCTGACGTTGTACTTGAGCTGGTTTCCGGAAATGACGAACCAGGCAAAGGGGTCGTTGATGATCTGATACGAGGGTACGGTCCCGTCCGGATCAGACGAGGACAGCGTGGCTACCACCTGCCCGGACACGCCGGTGTTCTCGGAGGTGAGCGCCACGTGCTGTACGACGTCCGGCGTTCGTGGTGCTTCGTTGACGTTGGACACGCCCACTTGGAACACCTGGTCGCGGGTCGCGCCGTGGGTGTCGGTCACCCTCACCGTGATTGCATGCGAAGTGGCGGCCTCGTAGTCCAGCAGCCCGCCATTGGCAACGCTCAGTACACCAGCCGCGGTGATGGCAAAGCGGCCGCCAGCGTTGTTGACCAGGGTGAAGGTCAGACCGTCGGTAACGTCCTGGTCCTGGCCGCTGAACCTGCCGACCTCGGTGCCGTTGCCCGAGTTCTCGGCAATGCTGAGCGAGCGGTCGGCAGTGATGCCATGAGGCGCGTCATTGACGTCCTCCAGGCGTACGGTAATGGTGCGCGCACCTGCCGAGGTCAATCCACCGGATACCGCCTTCACCGACACCGAGTACACCACTTCCTGGCGGCCATCGCTGTCAGCATCGCTCAGGGTCATGCCGGCGGCCTTCAGCGCCTCGAAATCCAGTACCAGGCCATCACGGAACTTCAGCTGGTTGCCGACCAGGGTGAACCAGCCGCGCGCGTCGCCCTCCAGCACATAGCTGTAGGTGCCATTGCCACCGCTGGAAGCCAAGTTGGCAATCACCACACCACCCAATGCTGCATTCTCCGCAGCAATCGCCACCGGCTGGCTGGAGACGGTCGGCGTGGCCGGGGCTTCATCGACGTTGGTCACCGCGACGGTGAAGGTCTTGTCGCGGGTCAACCCGCCCGAATCGGTCACCCGCACCACGATCTGGTGCGAGGTGTTGGCCTCGTAGTCGAGCAGGCTGGCATTGGCCACGGTCAGCACACCGGCTGCGGAAATCGCAAAGCGGCCGCCCGCGTTGTTGGTCAGGCTGAAGGTGAAGCCATCGTTGTCCGCATCGACGCGGGCGAAATTGCCGAGCACCGTGCCATTGGCCACCGGTGCATCCGCGGTTGACTCGACCGTACTCAACGCGCGGTCGACAGTGATGTCGGTCGGACGCGCATTGATGGTGACCGACAGCGTCTGCGTCTTGCTGCTGGTCTTGCCCGTCGCGGTCTCCTTGGCGATGGCAGTCACCGTCAGCGCCGCAGTGCCGGTCAGGTCGGCCGACCACGTGGCCGGACCGACCAGCGCCAGACCGGCCAGCTGCGCCGGCGTCAGCGACCACACGCCGTTGCCCAGGTTCGTGCCCTTGTTCAGGGTCAGCCCGGTCGGCAGGTTCGAGATGCGGATCTCCAGGGTCTCCGAACCATCGGCATCGGACAGCGCCGCCTGCACATCCAGCGTCAGCGTGCCACTATCAAGTGTCTTGCCGACCTGCACGGCACGGGTAATCACCGGCGCGTCCACTACCGGCGCCACATTCATGAAGAACACGCGCTCGGTCACCAGCCCACCGGCATCGGTTGCGATCAGCTTGATCGCAACGCGTCCGCTGGCGTTGCCCTTCGGCACCAGCGTCACCGTACGCTCGCCGTTGGCCCCCGCAGTGATCGTCGGAGTATTCATCCAGGCCACCACCGTCGTGAGGTCAGTGGCATCCACCGCCACGGCACGTACGGTGACCCCGGATGCCGGGGTCAGGTCATCACCGACGGTGAACTGCAGGGCGACCTGGCCATCCTCGTTGATCGACTGATCCGGCACGATGCTGATCGACGGCAAGCCGTTGCCATCCCAGTAGTGCCGCCACTGGTTCTCGAACGTGCCGTCGGCATGCAGTGCCTGATAGGCCGCGACCGTGGCCGGCCTGGTGCGACCGGCCATCAGCGCGACCAGTGCCTCCGCATTGATCGTGCTGCTGGCGTGCTCGCCGGCCAGGAAGAAATCAATCTTGTAGTTGGCGCGATCATTAGCATTGGTGGTCGTGTACCAGCCCTTGATCGTGGTCACCACGCTGGTGCCGATCACCGAGATCACCAGGTCATCGCCGGTTCGACTGAACCACAGATCATTGCGACTGATGTCGCGATAGCCGATGACGTCGATATCGTCGCCACTGGAGTCGTAGTTGCGGATTTCGTCGGCACCGGAGTTGCGGTCGATCAAGTAGACGTCGCTATCATCGCCACCAATCAGGATGTCGTTACCGGCGCCGCCATACAGGGTGTCATTGCCTGCCTGCGCATCGAGCAGGTCGTCACCATCACCGCCATACAGCGTGTCATTGCCAGCGCCGCCGTAGAGCTTGTCGTTGCCCGCGCCACCCTCGATGTAATCATCCCCCGCGCCACCAGTGATGACGTCGTCGAACCCGCTGCCGATCACGCGCTCGAACGCATCTTCCAGCACATCGCCGGCGGCCGCCCCGCCATGTGTTCCGGTAGCCAGGTTCAGCACGATGCCCGCAGTCGCCGAGGCGTAGGTCAGCGTATCGACACCGGCGCCTCCGGACAGGGTGTCGGCACCGACGCCGCCATCGAGGATATCGTCGCCATCGCCACCGCGCAGGATGTCGTTGCCGACGCCGCCGCGCAGCGTGTCATTTCCGATGCCCCCTTCCAGCAGGTCATTGCCGGCACCGCCATCGAGGATGTCATTGCCGGCGTCGCCGTACAGGCGGTCATCACCGTCTTCGCCATACAGGTTGTCATCGCCATCACCACCACGCAGTTCGTCGACGCCTGCGCCACCGTACAGCGTGTCGCGACCCAGCTCGCCCCACAGTTTGTCGTCGCCAGCCTCACCGCGCAGATTGTCATCGCCATCGCCGCCGTACAGGTCGTCGTTGCCACCGCCGCCGTTGATGATGTCGTTGCCGCCGAGCCCCTGGATCACGTCCCGGTTGGCCTGGCCGACCAGCGTTTCGCCAGCGGCAGTGCCGTACAGGTAGTCATCCCGGTTGACCACGGTGAAGACCAACTGCTTGCTGACGCTCAATCCGGCGCCGCCGCGATCGGTCGCGGTGACCGTCACGGTGACGTTGCCTCCCGCTTCATAGTCAACGATCGCACCGGCCTTAAGGCGCAGCTGGTTGCCGTTGATGATCTCGAAGCGGCTGTCGGACACGCTGAACACCATCGTGGCGAAATCACTGCCGGCGGTGGTGTCTGGATCGGTGGCCGACAGCGTGCCGAGCAGGATCGCCGGCAGCGCGGTTCCGGTGGGAACGCGATCGGTTTCGCTGAAGCTGGTGGTGGTGGCCGCGAACACCACCGCCGTCGGCGCTTCGTTCTCATCTTCAATGGCATAGGTGAAGCTGAGCGTCGAGGCCGATGCCAGGCTGCCGTCGTACGCCCTCACGCTGGCGGTCAGCAGCACCTCCTTGATGCCATCGCCATCCAGATCGACCAGGGTCGCGCCCTGCGCGGCGGCCAGCGTCTCGAAGTCGATCGCAACGCCCGCACGCACACGCACCTGGTTGCCCACCACTTCCAGCAGGCCACCCGGGTTGGTCACCAGCTGCAGGGTCGGCGTGGTCTTGTCGGGGTCCCCGATCACGAAGGTGCCCACCACCGTACCGGCCCCGGTCTTCTCGCCGGCCAGTACGGCCGCAGTGTTCGGTGGCCGGGTCGGCGTGAACGGCGCCTCGTTGACGTTGCGGACGTCGATCTTGAAGTCCTTCTCGAACCACGCGCCGGCGCCGTCGGTCACGCGCACCCGGATGGTGTGCGCGGTGGCGGTCTCATAGTCCAGCTTGGTGCCATCACGAACGCTGAGCGTGCCATCGGCGGTGAGCTTGAAGCGGCCGCCGCCATCATTGATCAGGGTGAAGCTGGCCGTATCTTCCGCGCCGTCGCGATCGACATGGCCGAAGCGGCCCAGCGACAGGTTATTGGCGGCGTTCTCGTCCACGGCCAGCGGTCCGGGTGCGAGGATGTCGCTGGGCGCGTCGTTGACCGAGCGCACCACCAGATCGACGATCTGGTCGGCGGTATTGCCGTCGGCATCGGTGACCCGGACCACGAAACGGTCATTGCCGTGGCGGTCCGCCGCCGGCGTGTAGACCCAGGCGCCGGTGGCCGCATTAAGCGTGACGGTCCCCATGCCGGGGGCGGTGATCACCGTGTACCCGGTGATGTTCCCGTCATGGTCGACGGCATTGACGCTGCCACTGAGCGGCACGTCCTCGTCGGTGGCCAGGTACTGCGTTTCGACCAGCGGTGCCGGCTTGCTCGAGTTCTGCCAGTAGCTGCCGAGCATGCCCTGCAAGCTGGAGGACATCCCAGCCGGCACGGACGCCGACTCTGCCGCCATTGCCGCAAGCAGCGGCTCGGCGTGGGCGAGGAACAGCGAGCCTGCACCGGTCGCGATCTCGGTGATCCGGCTGGCGCCGGTGTAGTAGCCCGCGATGGTGATCCGGGTGCTGCCTCCGATCACGCTGACCAGCAGATCGTTGCCCACCTTCTGCAGCCAGACCTCGTGGTTGGCCACGTTCTGCAGCACGATGCGATTGACGCCCAGTGCGTCTTCGATGCGGTCGTTGCCGCCGTCCCGATCGAACAGGTAGGTGTCATTGCCATCACCGCCCCGCAGCAGGTCGTTGCCGGCTTCACCGGCCAGGGTGTCGTTGCCGGTCCCGCCGTCCAGCAGGTCGTCGCCCGCGCCGCCTACCAGGGTATCGTTGCCAGCCTCGCCGTAGAGCTGGTCGTCTCCGTCCTGGCCCCCCAGCGTGTCATTGCCTTCGCCGCCCCAGGCCTTGTCGTTGCCTGTATCACCGCTGATCTGGTCCTCGCCCAGCCCACCGTAAAGCTCGTCGGCACCGGCACCGCCAGCCAGCACGTCGTTGCCAGCGCCACCTTCAAGGCGATCGTCACCGGCATCACCAGACAGCGCATCGTTGCCGTCGCCGCCCATCAGGGTGTCGTTGCCATCACCACCGATGAGCACGTCGTCGCCGCCCCGCCCATCCAGCCAGTCGTTGCCACCCAGCCCGATCAGGCGATTGGCGCGTGAATCACCACTGACGGTATCGGCGAAGCCGTCGCTGCCCACCACGTTCTCCAACGTGCTGACGCCGTTGACTGCAACCAGGGTATCGCCATCGGCATGCCCGCCCGACAGCGTGCCTGCGGCGAGGTCCAGCACCAGCGACGCGGTGGACGTCACATAGCGGACGGTATCGCCATAGGCTTCACCCGCCACCGCCGCCTGGCCAAGGCTGATGCGGTCGCTGCCACCGTCGAGGATATCGGCACCGGCGCCGCCCTCCAGCGTGTCGTCGCCGTCGCCGCCCCGCAGCGTGTCATTGCCATCACCACCGGCCAGCACGTCGTGACCTGCAAGACCCGTAAGCGTGTCCGCGCCCTCGGACCCGAACAGTACATCGTCATTCGCGCTACCGCCTTGGGAAAGCTGGCGGAACTGGCGCAGATCCAGCACCAGTCCGTCCTTCAACTGCATGAACTCGACGCGACGCTCGGCATTCGTGTGATTTGCGAGCTTGATCGTACCGTTCTGTGCGGCGAAGACATCCACCTGGAGCGTCGCCCCGCTCAGCGCCAACCGAAGATTGGAGAGGCTTAGCCCTGCTCCCAGTACCAGCGTATCCTGGCCCCCGTCGGTGGCCTGGAACACTTCGCGCACGATCTGTTGCCCATTTGGCCCGTTTCGCCAGGTCGACGAACGGAACTGCCCCTGCGCCGATGGCCACGTGGTGGAGGCTGGCGCGTTCGCCACTGGGGCGTCAAACAGGAAGTCCACCTTGTCCACGCTCTGGTAGACAACAGTGCCGGATGCGATCTCCTTGACCGTCAACCGATACTGATGCTTGTTGCCCGCAGTTGTCTCGCCAAGGCCCAGATACTCCCAGGACGCCGTGTAGGCTGATCCCAACGTCCCTGAGCTGGACATCACCTCATCCAGATAGAAAGCGCCTTCATAGATGACATCACTACCGTCGCCGATGTTGTACTCATAGGCATCGTCGCCCTCACCGCCGTACAGCGCATCCGCACCACCTCCACCACGCAGCACATCCGCACCGATACTGCCGCCGAGACGGTCGGCGCCGGCGCCGCCCTCGATGCCTTCGATGCTGCTGTAGGCATCGCCCTTGGCATCGCCGGTATTGGCGAACGTGCCTTCCAGGTAGACGCGCACCGCCGCGCTGCCCGCGTAGGACGCGATGTCCACGCCACCGCCACCGAACAGGGTGTCCGCGCCGGCACCGCCGTGCAGCAGATCGTCACCCTGGCCGCCGTACAGGATGTCGTCACCCGCACCGCCACGCAGCGTATCGTCGCCTTCGTTGCCCATCAGCAGGTCATTGCCCGCGCCGCCGTCGATGACGTCATCGCCACCGTTGCCGGTCAACCAGTCCTTGCCAGCCGTTCCAGCAATCGTGTCATTGCCATCGCCGCCCCCGAGCAGGGTCATGTCGGTGAGCGCATGGCGGCCGGTCGCGGCAAACACCATGTTCTCGATCGATCCACCGAGTGCGTACCAGTCCTTGATCGTGATCCGGTCACTGGACGCCGAGAGGCGCTCCTTCTCGCCATCGCGGCCGATCACCAGGCGCAGGTCATTGCCATCTCGCTGCAGCATCACATCCTGGATGTCGATGCCGACGCCAAACTCCAGCGAATCAACACCCGCATTGCGCGCAATCAGGCCATTGAGCGCTCCCTTGTGCCGGCGCAGCACCTGCGCCTCGTCGTTCCAGTCGTTGTGGCTGATCCAGGTGGAACCGTCGAAATAGACCACGCCGTCCTTGCTGACGGTGCCATCGGCATTGCGTACATAGCCATTGACGTAGGCGCCCTTCTCCCAGACCAGATCCCAGTTGTCGACATAGTCGTCCATGACAATGTCGTCGCCATCGCCGCGCTGGTAGCGGAAGACGTCATCGCCTTCACCGCCCACCACTTCGTCGTTGCCACGGCCGCCGACCACCAGGTCCGAACCCGTACCGCCATACACACGGTCATTGCCATCATCGCCAAACACCGTGTCATTGCCTGCGCCGCCCAGCACCTGGTCGTTGCCGGAGCCGCCCATCACCCAGTCCTGGTCGCCATCGCCAGCAACGAAATCGTCGCCCGAGCCACCATTGCCGAAGTCATTGCCGGCCAGGCCTCGGATCTCGTCATTGCCGGCGCCGCCATACAGGAAGTCAGCGCCGTAGGTGCCCAGGATCACATCCGAGCCACCGGTGCCGATGATGTACGAGGTCATGTCGCCGATGCGGATGTCCTCGCCATCGGCAAACCGCAGCCACTCCACGCGATGCGAGGATTCGAACCAGTCCTTGATGGTCAGCTCATCGCCGGTGAGGGTCGCGTTGCCGGCGGCGTCATAGCTGACCAAGGCAATGATCAGGTCGTTGCCGGCGCCGCTGGCCGAGGAGCGGCGCATCTGGATGTTCTGCAGCGACAGGCCGGTGCCGAACACGATCGCGTCCTCACCACCCTTCACCGAGCCGTTGACCTCGTACTCGCCACCACCGGCCCAGTTGCGCGCCAACTGTCCATTGGCGATCTTTGCGAGGCGGTCATTCAAGCTGTCGCCGCTGCCACGGATGGCGTCTGCGCCCTCTTCGTCGTAGACCACATCGCGGCCGTCACCAAGCCGGAACAGGTACTGGTCCGCGCCGCCCCCACCGAACAGGCGTGCTTCGCCATTGGCACCCCGATCATCGCCAGCGCCACCGGCGATGATGTCCCCCCCTTCGCCACCCACCAGCAGGTCGTTTCCAGCGCCACCTTCCAGCCAGTCCGAACCGGTGCTGCCATACAGGCGATCATCGCCGGCACCGCCGTCGAGGTAGTTGCCGTTGCCACCACGCGCAGCGATCGCCAGCGCCTGTGCGCTGGCATCACCGATGGCGAAGTTCACATTGGTGATATTGCCGGCGAACAGCACGTCATTGCCGTCCCCGCCAAACAGCCAGTCATCGAGCAGGCCGCCCACCAGGGTATCGTTGCCGCTGCCGCCGAGCAGATCGTTGCCGAGGTCTCCACCCCGGACCAGATCGTCACCTGCACCGGCATCGATGACAGCCGCGATTTCGATGCGATGCGTGGCCGAAGGTGCGTTGCCGTTGACCAGCAGGCCGGTGGTGCTGGACAGCAATGCACCATTGACGATGATGCTGTCGCTGCCGGTTCCGCCGAGGATCCTGTCTTTATCTGCGGTGACGATGGTGTCGCCCAACGAGTGAACTTCGTCTCCGGTCCAGCTGACCAAGGTACGCTTTCGTCCTCCATCAGGATCGAGCGCCAACGTCATGTTGGAGGCGACCAGACCGACACCGTCTACAGCGCCGTCTGCCAGTTGATCAAGCCATGCAGCAAATCCCCCCGTCCAATCAGACGCTGCACGGCGGTTGAGTCCGAGCTCTTCGACACGGACGAGCGTAATGGCCCACTGTGCGGCGAACCCACTCTCAGGCGCTCCCGCAATCAGAGTATTGATTTCCCATGGAGACGCAACATATCGAGCGTAGTCGGAAGCAACGGCTATGTCGCCAAACAGATTGGTCGCACTGAAACCTGTCGGCGCATCTAGGCTGACAAGATTCTTTCCGATGGCACGCTTGATGTAGATGTCTCCACCAATCATCCGATCGAGTAGATTGGACAACGCCCGCACCGTACCGTAGGAAATTACATCCTCGGCCTTGGAGGTGGTGAATGAAGGCTCCGACCAATAGCGATACTTCTTGCCGTACGTTCCATAGGTACCGCCATCCACCGTCGCACCCGTTGCCACCCGGCTCCCCGACACCTCCAGTACCGCATTCATTGTGCCAGCGACCTGATTGGCCAGTAGCGTCGCTCCGATACTCACGCCGCCCGAGCGGGCACGAACGCCAGAAACGGTGAAGGTCGAGTTCGCCTCGTCCCAGGTGACAGATGCCCAAGAGCGCGGCTTCCCACTGGAGAACAAACTTCCGATCAATCCTCCGAATATGTACCCAACCAACGCGCCAATAGCCGCGCCGATGGGTCCGGCATAGGTCGTGCCAACGGCCTGCAGCAAGGCACTCCACGTCTGTGCCATCGTGGCACCAACATAGGCGCCCACAGCAGAGCCGATCTGAGCGCCCAACTGTCCACCCACTGTTTCGAACTGGACGAGGCTGGCGCCCAGGCGCGCGCCGATGTACCCACCGATCGCGGTAAAGACCTGCCCCTTTGACAAGCCATCTGTGATGCCGATCGTGGCGCCATCAGCAATCTTGATCGCATTCTCAATGATCTGGCTGAGTGAGCTTGCGGCAACGCTCTGTCCGACCTCTCCCAGCGTGCCCTTGATGCCAAGCGAGCTGATCAGCTCAGCCGTCAAATAGGCAGAAACCGTGCCAGCAGCGGCGCCCTGAAGGCTTACTCGAAATTCGTCCGGAACATCAGAGAGCAGATCCAAGACGCCCGCCCGGGTCACGACCTTCGTTCCACCGGCGGCTGCAATCTCGCCCAGATTTTTGCCTACCGTCTTCAACGTGGCTGAAGCGAGCACCTTCCACAGTGGATCGTTGATCTTCAGCGCAGAGGCTATTGCCCCGCCAATGGCCCCGCCCAAACCCCCAGACATGGTGATTCGTTGCAAGGTTTCACTGTCAACGGGGAGCTGTATCTGTGAAGGGCTTCGCGGCTTCTGCGAAGCATCACCCTTTCTATTGAAGACCCGCAATGGCCCTCGGCCATCAGAGAATATGAACTGGCTATCTCTTCCGCTGAAGTACAGGCCGTCTGCTTCAAGGACCGCCTCGTTGCCACCTATCGCCTCAAGATCAATCCGAACGTCGCCAGGCTGGTTTCCCGCCGGCATCAGCCGCTGCATCTGCAGCTCGGCTTCGATGATGTACTCCAATTGGGGACCCAAGTAGTAGTTCCGGTAATCGAGCCCCCCGGATTGGCCGAGCCCCGCACCGGTACCGTCGTAGTAGCAGATTCCGAATCCCTCGATGTTCGGCGAATTCCTGCTGGACTCAATGGAGTAGTTGCCGCGCATGGTGATGCCCTGTGCGAGCTTGTAACTACCATTGGGCTCCTTGATGACGCATCCCGGTGGCATCGCCTGATACATCCTGGCCAAGAACGACTGCTGGTCAATGCCATTGCTGGAATTGAGTACGGCTCGTCCCCAGACTGCGTTCCATCCGCCGATCATCGCAACCGCTTCGTTTTCGCGAGTAGCCTTGAGGTAGGCAGCCAGGATGGGCGTGTAGTCTCTGACACCCTTCACGACCGAGAGTGCGTATACCTGCTGGCGGAAAGTTTCGAGCGCTTTGGCGTTCTCGACTTGATAGATGCTATGCGCGGTTTCATGGCCGAGCACGAATGCCAGCGCGTCCAACGCAGCTTCACCTCCAGCAACGAACCGATCGCGACTTATACGGATGACTCCGGACCCGGCGCTGTAGTGCCCTCCCTCTGTCGCACCGGAGGGAAGCAGTTCGATTCCCTTCAGCGTTCCATTCTTGGCGGATACGTTCAAGCGAATCATGAGTTCGGGTGAACTCTCGATTGTCCGCCTAATGGTCTGCTCGGCCTTGGAGAACTGCCCTCCCTTCTGACGGAGGCTCTGCAGAACGGCTTCAAGCTCGTTGTTGATCGATGGCATGTTCAGAACTCCCGGGGACCGATGCTGATCGTTTCAACGCACTGATGGCGCTGACCATTGGTAGTGCTTGTGTATGTCCTGACCGCAACCTCCACGTTTCTGGCACCGAGGTACCAGGTCTCGGGAAGCAGCGTTGATCTGACTGGCCCACCCTCCATCCCGATGGCCTTGAGCCTCCGGGCAAACTGATCGGCATTGAAGGTGCAGGTGCTCCCTGGCGTGGCAACGTAGGTGTCGAGGCGCGTTTGATAGCCACCGTTGCGAAACTCGGTGTGCATCCAGAAAGACCAGCCTTCGACCGTGACCCCCTCCCCTCTGCCGGAAGAAGGCAAACCTGCTCCACGCCGCCAACTGACCCGCATCGCCTGTTCCAGAGTGCTCGGCGGGATGCCCTTCCAGTGGTCCCCGCCCTGTCGGGCCAGCAGTCCAACCAGGCGTTCCTGCAGGTCCACCGACCTCAAGGAGGCGTGATCTCGTGCCTGTAGATGCCAAGGGAGGAGTACCAGCGCGAGAATCAGACCAAGAGCCCGCATAGGTACAGGGTTGCCGTTTGAGGCTCGAACTCCGCTTTTCATCGCTCCCTCCCCGCCTCCTGAACACGCCGCGACAGCGGTGACAGCAGGTATTCAATGATGCGGCGATCACCGGTCTTGATCTCCGCCGTGGCAGCCAAGCCTGGCGCCAGCGCGCGGCGCCGGCCATCCACTTCGATCCAGGGCTTCAGCAGGCGCACGCGCGCCGGGTAGCGTAGCCCTTCCTTCTCGGTCTGCACCGCATCATGGCCCACGGTCTCCACGATTCCGTCGACCACGCCGTAGCGGGTGAACGGGTAGGCCTCCAACTTCACCTCCACCGACTGGCCGTCGCGGACGAAGCCGGCATCACGATTGGGCAGCATCGCATCGACCACCAGTTCGCCGTCGTGCGGCACCAGCACCATCAGCGGATCTGCCGGCTTCACCACGCCGCCGATGGTGTGCACCTGCAGCTGCTGCACCACGCCGGTCACCGGCGCGCGCAGTACCATGTGCCCGGCCTTGTCATGGGCCTTCTTCAATTCTTCGCCACGCAGCGCGCGCGCCGCTTCGGCCTCGGTCAGGGCGTCCAGTGCTTCACGTGCGAACTCGCTGCGGCTCTTGCTCATCTGCTGGCTGGCCGCCAGTTGCGCTGCGGTCGCTTTGCGCTGCTCTTCGCGTCGGATCGCCAGGTCCTGGCGCATGCCGACAACACGCTCCTTCACTTCGGCCACCTGCAGTCGCGGCACATAGTTGTCGCGGCTCAGCTCCTCCAGCTTGTTCAGCTGGTCTGTAGCCAGCGGCAGCTGCTCTTCCAGCTTGGCGATCTCGGCCAGGATCATGCCGTGCTCGCCATCGCGCTGGCTGCGCTCCTGCTGCAAGCCGCCCACGGTGGAATCGAACTCGCGCTGTTTGGCGGCCACCAGTGCCTGCTGGATGGCAACGATGCTGTCAGATGCTCCCTCCGGTGCGATGAACCGACCGGCCCGGCCGGCAACGTGGTCAACCACGGCCTGCGCCCGTGCCACATCGATCTGCGCGGTCAGCAACGCCTGGCGCGCCTGCTCGACCTCGGCATGGCTGACCGTCGGATCCAGTTCGAGCAGCGGCGTGCCAGCCTTCACCGACTGCCCTTCGACCACATGGATCGCACGGACCACGCCCTGATCCGCCGCCTGGATCACCTTCACGTTGCCGCGCGGAATGACCTTGCCTTCGGCCACGGCAACCATGTCCAGGCGGCCAAGGCACGACCAGACCAATGCGATGGCCAGGAAGGCGATCAGCAACCAGAGAACGGTGCGGCCGATAGGGTTCGGGGGCTTTTCCAGAATTTCCAGCGCCGCCGGCAGGAAGTCCGGCGCGGCCGAATCCCGTTGATCCGGCTGCGCACGCTCTGCGCGCAGGCTCTCGCGCAGGATGCCCAGGTGATGCCTCAGTCCCTTCAACATGCGTGCTGTCCTTGGCTGGGCCCGCAGTGGTCAGTTCAGCGGGGCCGCCACGGCGGGCAGGCCCATCTGTTTGGTGTAGAGCAGTGAGTAACGGCCTCCCGCGCGGAGCAGATCCTCGTGCGTGCCGGTCTCGGTGATGCGGCCACGTTCGAGGGTCACGATGCGGTTGGCCTGGCGTACCGCCGACAGACGATGCGCGATGATGATCACGGTGCGGCCGGCGGACATCCGCTTGAGGTTGTCCTGGATGACCTCTTCGCTCTCCGCATCCAGCGCCGAAGTCGCCTCATCGAAGATAAGGATCTTCGGATCGATCGCCAATGCACGCGCGATCGCCAGGCGCTGCCGTTGGCCGCCGGAGAGATTGCCCCCGCGCTCGTCGATGCGCGTGTCGTAGGCCTCGGGCAGCTCCAGGATGAAATCGTGCGCGCCAGCCAGCTTGGCCACTTCCACCACCCGGCTCATCGGCATCGCCGGGTCGGCCATGGCGATGTTCTCGCGCACACTGCGGTTGAACAGCAGGTTTTCCTGCAGCACCACACCCACCTGTCGCCGCAGCCACGCCGGATCCACCATGGACAGATCGACACCATCCACCAGCACACGGCCGCGCTCCGGGGTGTGCAAGCGCTGGATCAGCTTGGTCAGGGTCGACTTGCCGGATCCCGAGGGCCCGACCACGCCGAGGATCTCACCCGGAGCAATCTCCAGACTGACCGACGACAACACTTCCTGCCCCTCAGGCCGATAGCGGAACGACACGTGCTCCAGCGCGATGCGGCCATCCACTGCCGGCAGGCTGGCACGCGAGGGTGAGCTGGCCGGTTCGGTAGGGGAGTTGAGGATGTCGCCCAGCCGCTCCACGGCAATGCGCGCCTGCTGGAAGTCCTGCGCCAACTGCGCCAGGCGCAGCACCGGCCCGGCAACCTGCCCGGCAAGCATGTTGAACGCCACCAGTTCGCCCACGGTCAGCTTGCCGTCAATCACCAGCCGCGCGCCGAAGAACAGGAGTGCCACGGTGGCCAGCTTGTGGATCAGCTGCACCGCCTGCGAGCCCCAGTTGGCCAGCATGCTGGCGCGGAAGCTGGCCTGGATGTAACCCGCCAGCTGCTTGTCCCAGCGGTTCTGCGCCTGCGGCTCGACCGCCAGCGCCTTGATGGTCTCCACACCGGTCACTGCTTCGACCAGGAACGACTGGTTTTCGGCACCGCGCACGAACTTTTCATCCAGGCGGCGCCGCAGCATCGGCCCGACCACCATGACCACCACCGCGTACAGCGGCAGCGTGATCAGTACGATCAGCAGCAATGCAGGGCTGTACAGCCACATCACGGCCAGGAACACGATGGCGAAGAACAGGTCCAGCACGACCGTCTGCGCCGAAGAGGTGAGGAACTCGCGGATGGTTTCCAGTTCGCGCACGCGCGCCACCGAATCGCCCACCCGGCGCGCCTGGAAATAGGCCAATGGCAGATGCGTGAGGTGGGAGAAGAGCTTCGAGCCAAGTTCGGCATCAACGCGGCTGGTGGTGTGCGAAAACAGGTAGGTGCGCAGTCCGCCCATCAGCACTTCGAACACCGAAACCACCAGCAGGCCGAGGGCAAGCACTTCCAGCGTGGTGATGCCTTTGTGCACCAGTACCTTGTCGATCACCACCTGGAAGAACAGCGGCGTGATCAGTGCCATCAACTGCAGGAAGAACGAGGCTACCAACACGTCACGCAGCAGGCGGCGATACTTCACCAGGGCAGGAATGAACCAACCGACATCGAAGCGCCTCACGGCGCCGGCCACGCTTTCACGCGTGGTCATCAGCAACAGGCGGCCATCGAACTCCTGCGAGAACTCGCCAAGGGACAGCGTGACCGGGCGTCCGTCGGCCGCCGCGTCGAAGCACAACACGTTCTCGGCGTCAGCCTTGAGCACGAGCGTATAGCGCCCGTCGGCCAGGCAGGCGATGGCGGGCAGCGGATGGTCGCGCAGCGCGGTTACCCGCGCCTGTACCACGCGTGCTTTGACGTCCATCCGCTTGGCCAGGCGCAACAGATCCTGTGTATCGATACGGCCTTCGGGGTGGCCCAGCTGGTGCCGGAGCTGGTCGGGGTCGGCAGGCCGATCCAGAAACCCCAACAGGGCGACGAAGCACGCCAGCGCGCCTCCATCGTCCACGCACAGTGACTCCTGCAGATCGATCCCTGATCCGTTACTGCCCACGTCAACTGCCTTGTTGTCCCCTGGTGCGCGGACTCTAGGGCCATGCCATGGCAGCTGTCCATCTGCTGAATGCGCTTTTGTGCAAATCAGGTCAAAGTGACAAATTGGTCACATTTTTCAACATCAATCCCGTTCATCCAGACAGGAGCGCACCTGCGAGCGGAGGGCCAGCCTCATGGCATCATGATCGCTGCACGTTCCCTATCCGTTCCCATGACGATCAAAGGCAAAGCCACCTCCCTGGACATCGCCCACCTGGCCGGGGTCTCCCAGCCGACCGTGTCGCGGGCGCTCCGTGGCAGCCCGATGGTCAACGCCGAGACCCGCGAGCGCATCCTGCGCA
>Ga0247725_1000882_pt1 | contig 17960 bp, 18 predicted proteins | sample OKSTACKMCFT3sol_FD_183021 | JGI IMG/M metagenome (GOLD analysis project Ga0247725, IMG submission 183021) | Subsurface sediment microbial communities from gas well in Oklahoma, United States - OK STACK MC-FT3-sol | ecosystem: Environmental > Terrestrial > Deep subsurface > Rock core/Sediment... | reverse complement strand
CTCGCCATCAGGATCGCCGTCGCCCGAAAGCTCCTCGTCCGCCTCAACGCCAAGGCCAGGGACGCGCGAAACGCAATGGCCAACGCTTGACCATCCAGACAGTCGCTCTCTCTAAGAGAGAGGGATTTCGCTCCAATGCCCGCAACGGGTCGAAAGCCCGTCTTGGTCCCAGGCCCGTTATCGGACGTTATTCGTCGCCGGCCGCCGCCGCCATGGGCGGATGCTCCAGCGGCTTCAAATCCGGCGCGACCCAGCCGCGCCGGGCCTCGACCGAGAACAGGCGCTCGCGCGACCAGTAGGTCAGCGGCCAGGCCTTGTCGCCCATCGGCGTGGCCAGAAGCCCGGCGACCGCGTCGCTGTCGCGGGTCCCCGCCGGCAGGGCGGCGACGAAGGCGCGGATGGCGGCCAGATAGGCCTGGGTGATGGTCTCGTGGTAGCCGCTGGTGTCGTCGTTCACCCCGCCGACGGAGATGTTGTAGCTCTGGATGATCCCCGGCAGGTCGCGCTCCAGCCCCGCGTCGCGGATGCGGACGAGGCGCAGGGTGGCGGCCAGGTGCGCGGCGTGGGTCCAGCGCTCCTTGGGCAAGTCGCGGCCCACCAGGCCCTCGGCGAGGGCGGCGATGTCTTCGTCGGTATAGGTCATGAAACGCTGTTAGCCGATGGCGGGCGGCGAAGGCTAGAGCGGGCGCGACGGCCGACGGTCTCCATCCAGCGGAATGACCACGTCGGCGGCGCCCGGCAGATCCTCCGCGATCCACCGCGTCAGGCGTTCGTAGTGGGCGACGAAGCGGTCGAGGGCGGCCTCGTCCATGGCGAGCGCGGGATCGCGACCCTCGGCGGCGAGGCGGGCGCGCAGGCGGGCCTCCTGCTGGCCTCGCCAGGCGCGGACGACGGCGAAGGCGGGGGCGGTCAGCAGCACCAGCCGGTCGAGGCGCGCGAACAGCGTCGCATAGGGGGCCGCCAGCGCTGCGTTGGCGAAGCCGCGCCAGACGCCGTTCGGGTCCTCGTCGCGCTCCAGGGCGTTGACCGGCGCGGCCAGCCGCGCCGCCGGCTGCGGCCGCGCCCCGACGCACCAGCCTTCCAGCAGCACGACATCGACCGGACCCTCGACGCGCGGCCAAGAGGTCTCGGGCGCGCGATCGTCGGCGGCCTTGTCAAAGCGGGGCAGGGCGGTGGTCTCCGGCCGCCCCAGCGCCTGCAGCACCGCCAGACCCAGCGCCGGGTCGTGCGTGCCGGGAACGCCGCGTGTCGCCAGCAGCGGATGAACCTCGCGGGCCAGCCGGGCGCGCTCGGCCTTGGTCCGGTAGAGGTCGTCGATCGACAGCGTCGCGACCTTCAGGCCTCGCGCCGCCAGCAGTCGTCCGACCAGCGCCGCCAGGGTCGACTTGCCCGAGCCCTGCGGTCCGCAGATCCCGACGACCAGCGGCGTGGCGCCCTCGGCCGCCCAGCCGGCGATCCGCGCCGCCAGCGGCCGGTGCAGGCGATCGGCCAGGTCCGCGAAATCCGCCGGCAAGCCCTCGTCGCGGACGAAGGCCGCGATGATCGCCGCCTCGGATTCCATCAGTAGGGATTGGCCCAGCGCACCGTCTCGGGCAGGGGCAGGCTGGCCTCGAACACCAGGCCGTCGGCGCGGAAGTCGAAGCGGGCGTGGCCCTTCTGCTCGCGGCGGATCGAGCTTTCGATCAGCCGGGTGCCAAAGCCGCGGGTCTTGGGCGGCGTGACCGGCGGGCCGCCGACGTCGCGCCAGGTGAAGCCCAGGTTGCCGGTCACCGGATCGAGCCGCCAGGAGACCTCGACCTCGCCGCCCGGAACCGACAGCGCCCCGTACTTGGCGCTGTTGGTGGCCAGTTCGTGGAAGACCATCGACAGGCCGACGGCCGTGTGCGGGGCGAGGGCGACGGCGGGGCCTTCCCGACGCACCCGGCCGGCGTGCGCGCCCAGGGCCTTCTGCACCAACTGGTCCATGTCCGCCTCGCGCCAGCCGGTCTTGGTCAGCAGGTCGTGGGCGCCGGACAGGGCGATCAGCCGTTCGGTGAAGACGTCCACCGGCGCGCCGTCGGTCTTCAGGAAGGTCTGTCGGGCCAGGGCCTGGACGGTGGCCAGGGTGTTCTTCACGCGGTGGTTCAGCTCGTTGATCATCACCACCTGCCGCTCTTCGCGGGCCTTCAGCTCGCGGGAGGCTTCGCGCAGGGCCGAGTGGACGGCGGCGATTTCCTCCAGGCTGTCGGCGTCCGACGGCGGCAGGGTCTGGCCGCGCCCGATCGCGGCGGCGTCGCTGACCAGGCGTCGCATCTCGCCATTGATCCGGCGGGCATAGAGCAGCGACAGCGTGATCCCCAGGACCAGCAGCGCCAGGAACACGGCGCCGGCCAGAACGACCGAGCGGTTGACCGTGCTGGCCAGGTCGTCGCGCGGGATCGCCACCACCAGCGTCCAGCCAGTCTGGGGCGAGCGGGTGTAGGCCACCATGGTCGGCACGCCTTCCAGGGAAAGGCTCTTGTTCACGCCCTCGGTCGAATGGCGCAGGTTCTCCTCCATGTCCTTGGAGGCCAGGGCGCCGGTGAACTTCTCATTCAGCCGCGAGCGGGCGATGACCCGGCGATTGTTGTCCAGCAGGGTGGCGACCCAGCGGTCCGGCACCCGCTGTTGGCGGAACACCGAGGTGAACGAGGCCGACTCCACGACGTACGACAGGACATACGGCTCCCCCTTGACCAGGATCGGGGTGGAGACCGTGATCACCGGCTTGCCGGCCACGATCCCGACGCGCAGGTCCGAAATCTTGCTGCGGCCGGCCAGCAGGGCGCTGCTCAGGTCGCCGGTGCGCGGGGTTCGCGGCAGGCGCGCGCCGTAGGGCTTCAGCGTGTTGAGGATCTGCTGGCCATCGTCGAGGTCGGACACCACGATCCAGCCGGGTCGGCGCTGGACGACCCGCTGCGCACGGCGGTGGAAATCGGCCCAGTCGCCGTTGATCAGGGCCTGGTCGCTGGCCAGGGTCTCGACCACGGCGACGCCGACGGCGGCCTGGCGATCGACGGCACCCGACAGCGCCCGGGCGGTGGTGACCAGCTGCTGATAGAGCTGCCCGCGCGACTCGCGATCCGCGCCCGCCAGCAGCAACACCATGGAAACGATGGCCGGGATCAGCAGGCTGATCGTCAGGAGCACCAGCCGCCCGCGCATCGTGCTGACGCGTCGGCGGCCGCCCAAATCCCCCCCATCCTGATCCGTCATTCGTCGGCGCGCCCGCCTCGGCGAGGGCTCAGCTTCGCCCTCACGACTTGTATATCGAAGCGAGTCGCGGACGGCGTCTTAAAAATCGCCGTTTTTCGGGGGAAGGTCTCGCGCGACGACGCGCAGCGGAACCGTATCGCCGTCACGGGTTTGTCGGTATGAGAAGCGCATGAAGTCCCTGCCCAACATCCTCACCAGCTCGCGCCTCGTGATGGCGCTGTTCATGTTCGTGGCCCTGGCGGCGGCGGCCGGCGCCGTGCCGTGGGTCAGCGACCAGCTGACGGCCGACGCGCAGCTGCGCCTGGAGCGCTGGGCGTTCTACGCCTTCGTGATCGCGGCTGTGACCGACTTCTTCGACGGCTGGCTGGCGCGCAAGCTGGACGCGGTCAGCGTCTGGGGCGCGATCCTCGACCCGATCGGCGACAAGATCCTGGTCTGCGGCGCCCTGCTGGGCCTGATGGCTCTGGGCCCCAACCCGCTGGTCGTGCTGCCGGCGGGCCTGATCCTGTTCCGCGAGTTCACGGTCAGCGCCTTGCGCGAGGTTGGCGCCGGCAAGGGCGTCAAGCTGCCCGTCACCCTGCTGGCCAAGTGGAAGACGACCCTGCAGCTGGTCTCGATCGGCGCCGAGATGATCCTGGCCTCATGGGGCGCGTTCGGCCTGCCGCAAGAGCCGTCCGTGGTCGGCGGCTTTACCCTGGCGGCCCATGGCCTGCTGTGGCTGGCGACCCTGGTCACCTTGATCACCGGCGCCCAGTATTGGGAAGCGGCGCGCAAGGCGCTGGCCTAGGGGGCGAAGCTTCTCCTTCCTCCCCCTCTGGGGGAGCCGAACGGCGGTGGAGGGGGCTTGCGGCGAACGCATCACCGCTTCGCGGACTCCCTCCGTCTCGATGCGTATTCGCATCGAGCCACCTCCCCCTAATGGGGAGGAAGCATTTCCCTACCGCCCCGATCGTCCCGCCGACCTGCGGCGAGAGGCCTCGCGCTCCAGGGGCGTGATCACCTCGGCGACGGCGCGGCGCTGCTCGGGCGTTCCGGTCACGTCCAGGCGGCGGGCGTTGGCGAGCAGGGCTTTCAGTTCGGCGTCGCGGAGCGTGGGGATCTTTTCGAGAAGGGTCATGGAAGGCTCCTGTTTCGACGTCGAAAAACGGCTGTGTCGATATGAAAACGCGTGAGGCGCAGCTTGGGTCCGCGCGACCCGCCAAGTCGTCTGAAAATATTTTCCTTGTTATTTCCTGGAAGTGCTCCAGAATAACGTTATCGAATTCGCTGCCGCTCGGCCTGCTATTCCTTGCTCCGCGAGCCGGAGCGCCGGACGCGCCTTCCGAACTTCCAACGAAATTTGATCGTCGACCGAGACGTTTTCGGTCGGCGAACACATGCCTACAAGGATACTCACCATGGCTACTGGAACCGTGAAGTGGTTCAATTCCGCCAAGGGTTTTGGCTTCATTCAGCCGGACAACGGCGGCCAGGACATCTTCGTCCACATCTCGGCCGTTGAACGCGCCGGCATGAACGGCCTGAACGAAGGCCAAAAGCTGTCCTACGAGCCGGAAGTCGACCGCCGCAGCGGCAAGACCTCGGCTGGTCAGCTGCAGTCGGCCTAAACCCCGACGCTCTTCACGGCCCCTCGGGTCCGTAACGGAACAGGCCGGCGCGTGCGCCGGCCTGTTTTCGTTTGAGGCTCAGATCGCGAAGCCGTGTTCGCCGGAGATCCTGATCTGGCAGGCTTGGCCCTGTTGCAGATGCTCGCGGGCCCGCTTGGCCGCCGAGGCCTTGGCGATGTCCTTTTCGAGGGACGCGCCGAAGAATACGCCGCCCTCCTCGGCGGCCCACAACCCTTCATTTTTGCAGACCGTAATGACCACGCGATGGACGAGCGGCTTTTGCATCTAGATTTCCTGTGTTTTCCGCGCGGCGCGAAGGCGTCGGGCGTTCACCTCGACGAGGTGGTGTTTCAGTCGGCGGTCGAGGCGTCGCCAGGGTGCTTTTCCAGATGGTCCAGGCCTTCGCGCGTCGGCAGCCATCCGCCTCGCCCGTGGCGCGCGAAGCCCAACTTGGCGAGCTGCTGGGCATGGCGAATGTTCACCGCCTCAAGATGACCGCTCCGCGTCCGACGCTCCAACTGGCGCAGCGTCCGCCACTCCTCCGCCGAGAGATCGGACGAACCGGCGTCCTGCTGGGAAGGCGGCACGACTCTCAGTCCGAAAGCGGCGGGGTCTGCGTCATCGGTCATGCTTGAGCCCTTATGGACGTTTCAGACCGACGCCGTGCGCAGTCGCGTCATCCGGCCGTGGTCGGCCCGCAACCGCGTCACCATCCAGCGGCGCAGGGCGCGGCCTTGATCGCCCGTCGGACGCCGGTCGGCGCGCACGGCGAAGGCGGTCATCAGCGTTTCGTGCACCAGGAGGCGCGACTCGTTGCGATCGGTCGTCAGTCGATCAGCGAGGCGCTGCAAGCCTCTAGACAGACTGGCGAGTTGTGAGTTGGAGTGCGATTGAATGGGCATTATGTTTTCCTTCAAAGGAATCGCCAGAAATCGCGGAAAATCGCCTAGAATTTCTATTATTCTTAGAGATTCATGAGGTCCGTGACGAGTATTTTGGAATTTATTTCTCGAATATCTATGCGCCAATTTTCTGCACAATGATAGTTTAATCGTGCTGTCTTCTTGCAGTTGCCGGCTTGAACCTCACGGCGCGTGAAGGGTTGATGATGGTCGCCCGCGCGTGGGCGGCGTTCGAATCCAAGGACTGGCCATGCTTCTCGAGGTCGAAGCTTCGCTGACCTACGACTTCGCCGGGCCGTGCGAGGTCCTGCTGCTCGTGGAGGCCGCCCATTCGCCGGGGCAGGCGGTCCTCTCCGACGCGCTCACCTTCTGGCCGCCGGTCGAGGCGACGCGGATCGACGATCCGGTGACGGGAGAGCGGCGGACGGTCTTCACCGCCGCCGGCCGGGTCAACGCGCTGTATCGCGCCACCGTCAAGCTGACGCCCGCGAACCAGGACCTGGCCGGCGAGCCGGAGATGGCGCTCCGCGACCTGCCCAGCGAGGTTCTCGCCTATCTTCGCGCCAGCCGCTACAGCCCCTCGGATCGCCTGCTGCGCTTCGTGGAGCGCGAGTTCGGGACGCTGAAGGGCGGGCGCAAGGTGGCCGCGATCCTCGCCTGGATCGCCGAGCACGTGGACTACGAGGCCGGCGTCAGCCACGCGGGGACGACGGCGATCGACACCTTCATCGACCGGGCGGGGGTGTGCCGCGACTTCAGCCACCTTGTGATCGCCTTGTGCCGAGCGGCCAATCTGCCCGCCCGCGCGGTCAGCGCCTATGCCTGGCGCCTGGAGCCGCCGGACCTGCACGCGGTCGCCGAGGTCTATCTGGGCGGACGGTGGCGGCTGATCGACGCGACGGGACGGGCGCCGGTCGATGGCCTGGTCCGGGTGGCCACGGGCCGCGACGCCGCTGACATCGCCTTCATGACCATCATGGGCGGCGCGACCCTGGTCGAGCAGCACTTCAAGATCGACAAGGTCGGCGATTGACATGGCCCCGCGACGGACCCCGCCCAGGCCCGACCTGCCCGCCGGCCTGGGTCCGTTCGCTTACGCCTTTCGGCCGAGCCCCGCCGGCGAGCACGGAACGATCCTTATTCGCGCTTCCGAGGGCGCGCCGGCGCCGGCCTGCGGCGACATGCTGCTTCTGGCCACCGACGATTGCCACGACGCGGACTTCGAGGTGACCGAGGTCATGCGCAAGGCTTCCGGCTGGTGGGCGGGCTGCGAGCGCAGGCGCCGGACCTAGTCTATGCGGCGTCGTGGTCGCCGTCGGCGCGGCTACTCCGCCGCCAGCCGTCGGGCGGGTTCATCGTCCCGCTCGACCACCTCCAGATCCGTCGGTCCGTGCAGCAGCCAAGAGAGGTCCGGATCCGGCTCGACGCGCTTGGCCCTTTCCGCGCGCATCATCCAAGCCAGTACGCTCGCGCCCGTCGTTCTGTAGACCATGATCGACTCCCTGTCGCTGATATTGAGAATGACTCGCAAATATGGACGATGGCAAGGCGGCAATTCCCCTAAGGGGCCGGGGCGGCTAATCATCGGGCGTTCCTTCGGAGACGCTTTCGATGCGCGGCTTTCGCGTCCTCGCCGCCCTGATGGCCACGCTGGCGCTTTCGGCCTGCGGCACGGTGTCGCGCGACGCCTTCACCGCCCAGGATCTCGGCGCCGTGGCGCCGCAGGGCCTGGCCGACGTGCGGTTCAGCGCCGCCGATCCCGCCGCGGGCCTGAAGTTCGCCCAGGAGGTTCACAGCCACACCGCCGGCCGCAAGGTCAATGTTCTGGCGATCTCGGGCGGCGGCTCGAACGGCGCCTATGGGGCGGGGGTGCTGGTCGGCTGGACGGCGGCGGGCGACCGGCCCGACTTCGACATCGTCACCGGCGTCTCGACCGGCGCCCTGACCGCGCCGTTCGCCTTCCTCGGCAAGGACTGGGACCGCCGCCTGACCGAGGCCTACACCAGCAAGGCCGCCGACCGGATCCTGCAGAAGCGGGGCCTGGATCTGTTCTTCGCGCCCAGCATCTTCCGCAATCACGCCCTGCGCGATCTGGTCGCCAAGTATGTGGATCCGCCGCTGCTCTATGCGATCGCCATCGAGCACGCCAAGGGCCGGCGACTGATGATCGCCACCACCAATCTGGACACCGAGCAGACCATCATCTGGGACATGGGGGCGATCGCTTCGCGCGGCGACGCGGCCGCCCTGCAGCTGTTCCGCCAGGTGCTGGTCGCCTCGGCCAGCATCCCAGGCGTGTTTCCGCCCAGCCTGATCGAGGTCGAGGGCCCCAACCGCAAGTTCTCGGAAATGCATGTCGACGGCAGCGTCACCACGCCGTTCTTTGTCGCGCCCGAGACCTTGCTGCTGTCGGTCCTGCCAGGGCAGGCCAGCACCGGGCCCGGCGAGGTCTCGGTGATCGTCAACGGCCAGATCGACGGTGGCTTCGGCTTCACCAAGGGCGACGCCCTGTCGATCCTGGGCCGGTCGTGGATCGCCATGAACAAGGCCCAGCTGCGCACGCACCTGACCGCCAATGCGGCCTTCACCCGGCGCAACGGCGGGGTGTTCCGCTACACCGCCATCCCCGACGACGCCCAGGGCGACTTTTCGGGGCTGGACTTCGCGGCCGAGGGGCGGCGAGCGCTGTTCAAGCTGGGCTACGACCTGGGCCAGTCCGGCGCGGCCTGGGTCGCGCCGACGGATCCCTCGGCGGAGGCGAAGACCGCCGACCCGGCCTCGTGATCGGCTTCGCCGAGAGGCGTCCGCGCTCCTGAACATCGTTCAGCCAAGCTGGCGTTAACCCTTTGCAAAGATGCGGGGTTGCGCCGAACCGACTCCGTCTCTACACGGGCGCCTTAACCTGCAAGATGGTCGACAGCGGGCGCGCGGATGTGCGCGACCGTGTCTTTGCGCGAGTTAGCCATGCCCAAGAGAACAGACATTTCCTCGATCCTGATCATCGGCGCGGGGCCGATCGTCATCGGTCAGGCTTGCGAGTTCGACTATTCGGGCGTCCAGGCCTGCAAGGCGCTGCGCGCCGAGGGCTACCGGATCATCCTGGTCAACTCGAACCCCGCCACGATCATGACCGATCCGGACGTGGCGGACGCGACCTATATCGAGCCGATCACGCCGGAGATGGTCGCCAAGATCATCGAGAAGGAGCGCCCCGACGCGCTGCTGCCGACCATGGGCGGTCAGACGGCTCTGAACACGGCGCTGGCCCTGGAAGAGCAGGGCGTTCTAGCCAAGTTCGGCGTCGAGATGATCGGCGCCAAGGCCGAGGTCATCGACAAGGCCGAGGACCGTCAGAAGTTCCGCGACGCCATGGACAAGCTGGGCCTGGAGAGCCCGCGTTCGCGCGCCTGCCACACCCTGGACGAGGCCATGGAAGGCCTGGAGTTCGTCGGCCTGCCGGCGATCATCCGCCCGTCCTTCACCCTGGCCGGCACCGGCGGCGGCATCGCCTACAATGTCGAGGAGTTCAAGGAGATCGTCGAGCGCGGCCTCGACCTCTCGCCGACCACCGAGGTGCTGGTCGAGGAGAGCGTCCTGGGCTGGAAGGAGTACGAGATGGAGGTCGTCCGCGACAAGGCGGACAACTGCATCATCGTCTGCTCGATCGAGAACATCGACCCGATGGGCGTGCACACCGGCGACTCGATCACCGTCGCCCCCGCCCTGACCCTGACGGACAAGGAATATCAGTGGATGCGCGCGGCCTCGATCGCCGTGCTGCGCGAGATCGGCGTGGAGACCGGCGGCTCGAACGTCCAGTTCGCCGTCAACCCGAAGGACGGCCGCATGGTCGTCATCGAGATGAACCCGCGGGTGTCGCGCTCGTCCGCCCTGGCCTCGAAGGCCACCGGCTTCCCGATCGCCAAGGTCGCCGCGCGCCTGGCCGTCGGCTACACCCTGGACGAGCTGAAGAACGACATCACCGGCGGCGCGACCCCGGCCTCGTTCGAGCCCAGCATCGACTATGTCGTCACCAAGATCCCGCGCTTCGCCTTCGAGAAGTATCCGGGCTCCGAGCCCCTGCTGACCACGGCCATGAAGTCGGTCGGCGAGGTCATGGCCATCGGCCGCACCTTCAAGGAAAGCGTCCAGAAGGCCCTGCGCGGCCTGGAGACCGGCCTGGCCGGCTTCGACGAGGTCGAGATCCACGGCGCCGATGATCCCGACACCGGCAAGGCCGCCGTCGTCCGCGCCCTCGGTACGCCGACCCCCGACCGCCTGCGCGTGATCGCCCAGGCCTTCCGCCACGGCCTGACCGTGGAAGAGGTCAACGCCGCCTGCAGCTACGAGCCCTGGTTCCTGCGCCAGATCGCCGAGATCGTCCGCCAGGAAGGCTGGGTGAAGGCCGGCGGCCTGCCGACCGACGCGGCCGCCTTCCGCGCCCTGAAGGCGCAAGGCTTCTCGGACAAGCGCCTGGCCCAGCTGACCGGCAAGACCGAGAACGAGGTCCGCGCTCTGCGTCAGGCGCTGTCCGTCCGCCCGGTCTTCAAGCGCATCGACAGCTGCGCCGGCGAGTTCCTGGCCTCGACGCCCTACATGTACTCGACCTACGAGACCGGCGCCCTGGGCCAGCTCCCCGAGTGCGAGAGCGATCCCTCGGACCGCAAGAAGGCCGTGATCCTGGGTGGTGGTCCCAACCGGATCGGCCAGGGCATCGAGTTCGACTACTGCTGCTGCCACGCGGCCTTCGCGCTGGACCAGATCGGCGTGGAGTCGATCATGGTCAACTGCAACCCCGAGACCGTCTCGACCGACTACGACACCTCCGACCGCCTGTATTTCGAGCCGCTGACGGCCGAGGACGTGCTGGAGCTGCTGCACGTCGAGAAGTCCAAGGGCACGCTGGCCGGCGTGATCGTCCAGTTCGGCGGCCAGACGCCGCTGAAGCTGGCCCACGCCCTGGAAGAGGCCGGGATCCCGATCCTGGGCACCAGCCCCGACGCCATCGACCTGGCCGAGGACCGCGAGCGCTTCCAGCAGCTGCTGAACGGCCTGAAGATCGCTCAGCCGGAAAACGCCATCGCCCGCAGCTGGGACGAAGCCCGGGCGGAAGGCGAGAAGATCGGCTTCCCGTTCGTGATGCGTCCGTCCTACGTGCTGGGCGGCCGGGGCATGGAGATCATCCGCGACCACGAGGCGATGGAGCGCTACATCGCCGGCGCCGGCGAGATCTCGTTCGAGCACCCGATCCTGCTGGACCACTATCTGAGCCGCGCCACCGAGGTCGACGTCGACGCCCTGTGCGACGGCAAGGACGTGTTCGTGGCCGGCGTGCTGGAGCACATCGAGGAAGCCGGCGTCCACTCGGGCGACTCGGCGTGCTCGATGCCGCCCTTCTCGCTGAAGGCCGAAACCGTCGAGGAGCTGAAGCGCCAGACGGTGCAGATGGCCCTGGCCCTCAACGTCCGCGGCCTGATGAACGTGCAGTTCGCGATCGAGGAGCCGCACGGCGACAACCCGCGCATCTACGTGCTGGAAGTGAACCCGCGCGCCTCGCGCACCGTGCCGTTCGTGGCCAAGACCATCGGCCAGCCGGTGGCCGCCATCGCCGCTAAGATCATGGCCGGCGCGAGCCTGGAGAGCTTCGGCCTGAAGGACACGCCCTATGACCACATCGCGGTCAAGGAAGCGGTCTTCCCGTTCGCCCGCTTCGCCGGCGTCGACACGGTGCTGGGCCCGGAAATGCGCTCGACCGGCGAGGTCATGGGCCTGGACTGGAAGCGTGACGGCGAGACCGACATGGGCCCGGCCTTCGCCCGCGCCTTCGCCAAGAGCCAGTTGGGCGGCGGCGTGAAGCTGCCGCGCGAGGGCGCCGCCTTCGTCTCGGTCAAGGAAAGCGACAAGCCCTGGATCGTCGAGCCGGTGAAGCTCTTGCTGGCCGCCGGCTTCAAGGTGCTGTCGACCGAGGGCACCCAGGCCTATCTGGCCGAGCAGGGCGTCCAGGTCGAGCACGTCAAGAAGGTGCTGGAAGGTCGTCCGCACATCGTCGACGTGATGAAGAACGGCGGCGTGCAGCTGGTGTTCAACACCACCGAAGGCAAGCAGGCGCTGGAAGACAGCTTCGAGATCCGCCGCACGGCCCTGATGATGAAGGTGCCGTACTACACGACCAGCGCCGGCGCCCTGGCGGCCGCCCAAGCCATCGCCGGCGCCCCGGCGGAGGCCTTGGACGTGCGTCCGCTGCAAAGCTACGCCTGATCCAGATGGCCCCTTCTCTTCAGAGGGAAGGGGCCATCCATCAAGGCGGCAAGGGCCGGTAGCGGATTTCCTTGAGACCGACGCCTAGCGCCCTCTTGTCCTTCGGCGGCTGCCGGGCGCCGGGGATCAGCAGCACCACATCGACCGGACCTTTGCCCCCCTGCGGCGGAACGACGAAGGCGTAGGGAAGAAAGCCGACGGGGGCGACGTCGATCTTGGCGATTGTCTCCGCTCCGATCCGCACCTCCACCGCCTGTGGGCGAAGCGGAAGCTCCGAATAGGCCAGGGCCTGCAACGTCACCAGGCTCGGCCTGTCCTTGGCCAGGGGTAGGCGCAGGACCGCGCGCGGGCCCACGCTCCACACGCCCCGCGGTTCGGGCTGGTCCCAGCCTTCCGCCAGGGCCGCCGGCTTGGGACGCGAGGCGTCGGTCGGAATCCAGCCTTCCAGCTCCCCCGCCTCGGGCAGGAAGTCCTCGCGCCGCAGCGGCGGGAGACCCAGGCCCCACAGGCCCTGTCCGCAGAGAACGCCCCGCCGCAGGCGATGGCAATCCGCGCGATCGGCGAAGGCCGTCAGCCGGCCGCCTCGGCTTTCGCCCTCGTTGAAGATGACGGTCAGACGGTGGTCCGAGGGCGCGGCCGTCTGGAGCAGGTCTTCCGTGGGCTGCTCGCAAGCCTTGGTGGGGTTGTGAGCGGTCGCCAGGCTGCTCACCGATCCGCCAAGGCGCAGCGCCACGTGGGCCGTTTGCGAGAAGGCGATGATGTCTTGCGGATCCGTCACGCAGAAATACCTCGGGGCGAACACCCAGGGGCGGCCCGAGAGGGCCTGGGCGGTCTTGGCGTCGACGGCGAGGTTGGGCGTAAGCGGCGTGTGGAAATAGCCCCGGACCATAGCTCGAGCGGGGGACGAGTCGATCGCCTGCAGCGCCAGCGCCGCGACGAGGATCGCCGCCGCGGCCTTGCGGGGCAGGGTCTTGCACACCACGGCGATGGCGAAGGCCGCCAGGAGATAGCCTGGCAGCCAGAAGAAGCGGCCATGCGCGCGGAACACGCCCAGGGCCTTGGTCAGACCGGCGGGGAGCGCCAGATCGTAGATCGGCCTGTCGCCAAGATAGACGCTGGGCCCGACGGCCCAAACGGCCAACGCCAGGGCGGCGAGCGACAGGGGCCACAGGGCGGCGGCGCGGGCGATGACGCGCTGTCTGGCCGAGGCGTTAGCGCACAGGATCACCAGGGCGACGAGGATCAGGGCCAGCACGCCGGCGCCCAGATACTGGTAACCCTCGATCCCCTGTCCGCCCGTCGGATTGGACGCCCCCTGGAAGCTTCCGCCCAGCCACGTCTGCTTCAGCAGGCCCGAGCCGGCGGGCCGCCACGGGCCGTCCAGGTTCATGGCGTAGAAGCCGGGCCGGCTTTCGTCGCCGCCCGCGCCGTCGCCCACGTCATAGGCCAGGAACAGAGCCGCCGCGACGGTCGCCAGGGACACCAGCGCGCCGCCGGCGAGGACCGAGCCCAGCGCCTTGCCGCGGGTCCTTACCAATTCGGCGACCAATGCGGCGGCGAACATCAGGCTCAGGGGAGCCAGGTGGTAGGCGTGGATCCCGACGGCGGCGGCGAAGAGCAGGCTGAAGGCGGCGATGTGCCGGCCGCGCAGGCCCCTCAGGGCCGCGTCGACGGCGAGCGCCGCGCCGAACAGGAGCAGCGCGTGAAGACAGAGCGCCGGATGGCCGAACTGGCGGGCGATCCAGGGCGGCGCGAGCAGCGACAACAGGCCCGCCGCCAACAGCGGCAGGCGCTCGGTCACGCCGCAGGCGCGGACCAGGCTGATCGCGCCGAGCGGCTGCAGCACATAGGCCAGGAAGAGGACCACGCCCAGCGGGTTGAGCAGGCCGCCCAGCCCGAAGGCTTTCAAGGTCAGGGAAACCCAGGGGACGCTGTCGGTGAAGACAATCGAGAGCGGATGCGGGCCAAGCCCTGTCACCACCGTGGGACGCAGCGACCATGGCGCGGCCAGGAAGCGGTGATAGCCGCTCATCATCGCCGCCATGTCGAAACGCGGCGTGACCCAGGCTTGCCCGGAGGCGTGCAGGGCGTCGAACCCTATGGTCCAGCCGAACAGCACCACGGCCGCCGCCACCGACACGACCGTCGGCCGCGTCACGAACTCCTTCAACGCCGCATGGTTGAAACGCATTCCCACCCCGCCCAAATCGGTCGCCGCGAGCAATAGCGAGGCGCGGGGCGCAGGGGAATAGAAGCGTTCAGGGCCGGTTCGGCGGCCTTCGTCCGGGCGAGAGCCGCCCCCCGCTAGCCCGGGCGGCCCACGGGAACCCCGTTCTTGACGAGATAGCACCGTCGCTTGCCGAGCTCGGTCCCGCAGAAGCCGGGCTCCATGGTCCCCTCGTGCAGCATGACGTACTGGTCGCGGCGGCATTCGAACCAGGCCTTCTGGAAGGCCACGTGCTCGACGTCGCGGTGGAACACAGGACGCTGGTCCACCGTGTAGAACCGGGCCATGGCGGTCAGGCCTCCGAAGCTGCCTCGGCCATTGACGAGACCGCAGACCTGTCCCGTGCGGGTGGCCCAGACCGCGCCTAATTCCAGAGGATTGCGCTGGTTCAGCCGCGCCTCCAGATGGACGCGCACCTGCCGCCATTCCCCGCGCGCGATCGGCTCGAACCGGGCGCGCTGAACCGGCGTCGGCGGACGCCTGACGGCGTTGTCGCGCTCGAACCTGGCCAGGTCCAGCGCCGTGAACAGCAGCGCGCCCAGCGCCCCGACGACGGCAATGGACGAGAAGGCCAGCGGCGTCCATGACCGTCGGATCGTCCGGGTCCCGAAATCCTTCACCCTCATGACGCCGCCCTCCTGGAAGGCAGCATGGCGGGTAAAGCGGAAATTACAAGAATAAAATTATTAGCCGTGTAATTTCCGGGCGCGTCTTCAAGGCGGCGGTCCAGGGTGTCCGCGCGCGACTTCGATGCTATGCAGCCTCGTACCGTCCGAGGGAATCCATGCGTTCGCCGAAGTCCTTGTCCCGCCAGCGGATCCTGTTCGCCGCCGTCGTCACGATCGTTCCGATCCTGCTTTGCGGCTTCATGTTCGGCTTCGACATTCCGCTGGCCTCGGCGCCGTTCTGGCGGATGCCCAAGAACGACATGATGGCGATGACCGCGGCCTACGAAGCCTATGTCCGCCAGCCTTGGTCGTTCCCGATCACCATGGTCTCGGGCCTCCTACCCAAGCCGTTCTCCATCGTGTTCAGCGACAGTATTCCCTGGCTGTCGATCCTCTTGAAGGCGTCGGGCCTGGGGCCGTACTTCAATCCGCTCGGCGTCTTCCTGATGCTGTCCTATCCGCTGCAGGCCTGGGGCATGGTCGCCTTGCTGCGGGCGCTGGGCGTCAAGGACAAGGTTCCGCTGGCGATCGGCGGGCTGATGGCGCTGGTGTTCCCGACCTGGATTTGCCGCCAGTTCGGACACATTGCGCTGTGCGGTCACTGGCTGATCCTGTTCTCCCTGGCCCTGACCGTCACGTCGGGGCGGCTGGGTCTGACCTGGAAGCGGGTGGGAGGCTTCGCGGCCCTGGCGGCTCTGGCCACCGGCATCCACGCCTATCACCTGGTCCCGGTCGGCGCCTGCTTTGGCGCGGCGCTGCTGGCCGAGCTGCTGCAACGTCGCGACGGCGCGTGGAAGCGTGTTCCGCTGGCCGCCGTCGTGGTGCTCGCCAGCGTCGCCGTCCCGGCCGTGATCCTGGGCTATGGCGACGGCTCAGGCGTCACCGGCGGGGCCCTGTCGATCGGTCTCTATTCGATGAACGTGCTGGGGCCGGTCTGGCCCCAGGCGTCGAACCTCTTCGGCCAGTACTGGACTGGCGGCTGGTTCCTCGGGACGCTTGATCCCAACGGCGGGCAGTACTTCGAAGGCTTCCAGTTCATGGGCGTCGGAACGCTGCTTCTGGTGCTGGTCATGCTGGGCCTGTTGGTCCGAGGCTTCGCCCGAGGGCAGCGGCCCGAAGCGGGCTTCTGCGCGCGCTGGACGCCGCTGATCCTGGCCATGGTGGCCCTAACGGCCTGGGCGATCGGCTGGGTCGTCTACGCCGGCCCCGTTCACCTGTTCGACCTTCCCAAGCCCAGCGGCGCGATCGCCGAGATCATCGGCGGCTATCGCGCCTATGGCCGCTTCTTCTGGGCGCCCGGCTACCTGCTGATGGCGCTGGCGATCGCCAGCGCCAGCCGCGCGCCGCGCCGCGTGGCCGTGGGTCTGCTGGCGGCGGCGCTCGCGATCCAGGTCTTCGACTCCAGCCCGCTGAGGCAGGGCGTACGCCATACCTTCGCGTCGCCGGAGGTCCTGGACATGCCGGTCGCCTTCGCTGAAAGCCCGGCCATACGGGGCCGCCCGTGGGTGTTCCATCCCAGCTATTTCTGCAGCCCAAGCACCTTGGACCGGCGGGTCATCAGCCAGATGATCGTGATCGGCGTGCGCAACGGCGGGACCTTCAACACCTTTCCCACCGCGCGCAGCAACGATGCGCCGTGCGACGTCAAGCCGCCAGGCCTTTCGGCGGACGCCGCCCCGGGCGATCGCCGCATCACCGTTATCATGGCGGACGGCAAGATGGAGGGGGGCGATCTGCAAGCGGTCGCTCAGCGCACGGATTGTCACCGCTTCAAACGCGGCGTGGTGTGCGGCCGCGATCTTTCCGGCATCGCCGGCTTGGCGCCGGTGCTGGCCGGCGAATTGGCGACCGAGCGCGCGCCGTTCATGTTGCTACGCCTGGACCAGACGCCCACGGCGAGGGCCCTCATCTCGGGGTGGGCCAAGCTGGATCCGGGGGGCAAGGGTCTATGGACCCTGGGCCACAAGGCCGTGTTCGTCTTGACCGCCCCAGAGACGATCGGACCCAATGGGTTCTTTGTCGATGTCGTCGCGATCGGCTTCTCCGACGAGCCCATGCGGCCGCAACGCGCGACGCTGTATGCCGACGGCCAGCGCCTCGGCCTCCAGAACGTCGATCCCGGAAGCTTCTACGTCTATCGCTTCGAGGTCCCCCGCGACGCGGTCAAGCCGGGCCAGCCGGTGCGCTTCACGTTCGACCTGCCCGATGCGCGTCGGTCGCTCGACGACGAGCGCGTGCTGGGCATCGGCGTCCAGGAAATCAGGATCGTTCAGTAAGGGCCTCTTCCTCCTGGTGGGCGAAGACCCAGAAGTGGCTCAACAGGAACAGGGCGGCGGTGTAGCTGACCGCCGCGGCGCCTTGGGCCGCCACGCTCCAGAGCGCGCCGTGCGGCAGCACCGCCTTGGCCAGGGTCAGGACGCCCTGGTTCAGGGCGAAGGCGCTGGCCACAGCGATCACATAGCGGACCAGCGCCGAGCGCGCGGGGCGGCGCGCGCGGAACACGAAGAGCTTGCTCAGGGCGAAGCTGACGCAGATCCCGATCGCATAGCCGATGGCGTTGGCCAGGTGCGCGGACAGGCGCAGGCCCACGTCCAGGGCCACGATGATCGAGAAGCCGACCAGGGTGTTGATCACGCCGGCCAGGCCGTAGCGCAGGGCCGAGAGCAGGAAATCGCGCCGCGCCGGCGTCAGCAGCGCGCTCAAGCGGCCGCGTCCTCTTTTGGCTCGAAGCCGTAGCGGTCCATGACCACGTACAGCGGCCGGCCCTTCACCTCCTGATAGATCCGGGCCACGTATTCGCCCAGCGAGCCGATGGCCAGCATCTGCAGGCCGAAACTCATCAGGATCACCACCATCAGCGACGGATAGCCCGGCACGTCGCGGCCGAACAGCAGGGTGCGCAGCACCAGCAGGCCCGCCACGCCCACCGCCAGCACCCCGGCGACCAGGCCGACATAGCTCCACACCCGGATCGGCGCGGTGCTGAACGAGGTGATGCCGTCCAGGGCGAAGTTCCAGAGCTTCCAGTAGCGCCACGAGCTGGTCCCGGCCGCGCGCTCGGGAC
>Ga0247725_1000881_pt1 | contig 18022 bp, 21 predicted proteins | sample OKSTACKMCFT3sol_FD_183021 | JGI IMG/M metagenome (GOLD analysis project Ga0247725, IMG submission 183021) | Subsurface sediment microbial communities from gas well in Oklahoma, United States - OK STACK MC-FT3-sol | ecosystem: Environmental > Terrestrial > Deep subsurface > Rock core/Sediment... | reverse complement strand
GAATGGAGATCGCACCATGCAACGTCGCAGCCTGATCAAGGCCTTTACCCTTTCCGCTTCCATCGCCGCCATGGGCCTGAGCTGGTCCATCCAGGCCGCCGAGACCATCAAGGTCGGCATCCTGCACTCGCTGTCCGGCACCATGGCCATTTCCGAAACATCGCTCAAAGACATGGCGTTGATGACCATCGAGGAGATCAACGCCAAGGGCGGCGTGCTCGGCAAGCAGCTGGAGCCGGTGGTGGTCGACCCGGCCTCCAACTGGCCGCTGTTCGCAGAAAAAGGCCGCCAGCTGCTGACCCAGGACAAGGTCGCGGTGACCTTCGGCTGCTGGACCTCGGTATCGCGCAAATCCGTGCTGCCGGTCTACGAGGAACTCAACGGTCTGCTGTTCTACCCGGTGCAGTACGAAGGCGAAGAGATGTCGCCGAACGTGTTCTACACCGGCGCAGCGCCGAACCAGCAGGCCATCCCGGCGGTGGAGTACCTGCTCAGCGAAGACGGCGGCGGCGCCAAGCGCTTCTTCCTGCTCGGCACCGACTACGTCTACCCGCGCACCACCAACAAGATCCTGCGCGCCTTCCTGCACAGCAAGGGCATCGCCGACAAGGACATCGAAGAGGTCTACACCCCCTTCGGCCACAGCGACTATCAGACCATCGTGGCCAACATCAAGAAGTTCGCCGCCGGCGGCAAGACCGCCGTGGTCTCCACCGTCAACGGCGACTCCAACGTGCCGTTCTACAAGGAACTGGCCAACCAGGGTCTGGAAGCCACCGAAGTGCCGGTGGTGGCCTTCTCCGTGGGAGAAGAGGAACTGCGCGGCATCGACACCAAGCCGCTGGTCGGTCACCTGGCGGCCTGGAACTACTTCCAGTCCGTGGAGAACCCGGTCAACGAGAAGTTCGTCGCCGACTGGAAGGCCTACGCCAAGGCCAAGAAGCTGCCGAACGCCGACACCGTGGTGACCAACGACCCGATGGAAGCCACCTACGTGGGCATCCACATGTGGGCGCAGGCCGTCGAGAAGGCTGGCACCACCGACGTCGACAAGGTGCGTGAAGCCATGGCCGGCCAGGAGTTCGCCGCGCCGAGCGGCTTCACCCTGAAGATGGACGAGAAGAACCACCACCTGCACAAGCCGGTGATGATCGGCGAAATCCAGGAAGACGGTCAGTTCTCCGTGGTCTGGGAAACCGAAGGCCCGATCCGCGCCCAGCCGTGGAGCCCCTTCATCGAAGGCAACGACAAGAAAGCCGATACCCCGGTGAAGTCGAACTAAGGCAAAAGCCCTCTCCCGCAAGCGGCAACCGCAGCTCGTCAATTGAGTTGCAGTGCCGCTTGTCTCCCCTCTCCCGCTTGCGGGAGAGGGGCCGGGGGAGAGGGCAGCCGTAGCCCGGATGCAATCCGGGAAGCTCGCCCCGGACTTCATCCGGGCTACGCCAAGGACACCCTTATGCCCACTGCCCTTACCCGAATTCTCCTGAGCCTGCTGCTGTGGCTGCCACTGGCGGCGCAGGCCGGCGAGGCCGACGATTTCGTCGCCGCCAACGCCGGCAAGCAGGCCAAGCTGCTGCAGGACTGGGCCGCCGCGCCCAATGCCGAACGCCTGCCACTGCTGCAGGCTCTGCAACAGGGCCGCGTCGGCAGCGACGCCGACAAGCGCGCCTTCATCGAACAGAACGGCACCTGGCAGGCCGCCGATGGCGCAGCCGAGGCCAACGGCACGCCGCGCAAACTGCGTCTGAACAACCGTCTGCGCGGCCTGCTGGGCGTGGCCATGGCCAGCCATCAGTTGCTCGCTGACGATGCCGCCGCGCGCCTGGCCGCCGCCAAGCAGTTGCAACGCAATACGCCGCCGGCACTGCTGCCGCTGCTGGAAAGCCGGCTGAGCCTCGAAGCCGATGAAACCGTGCGGGACGCCATTACCCTGGCCCTGGCCAACCTGCAGCTGGAGGCCAGCGACCCGACCGTGCGCCTGGCCGCCGTGGAGCGCCTCGGCAAGACCGGCGACCCGCTGGCCCGCACGCGCCTGCAAAGCCTGCTCGATGGCGAGGAAAGCGATGCCACCGTGCGCGCCGCCGCCGAGAAAAGCCTGGCCCAGGTGAAGAACAAACTGCTGATCGGCGAGCTGCTCGGCCAGGCCTTCAGTGGCCTGTCGCTGGGTTCGATCCTGCTGCTGGCCGCGCTGGGTCTGGCCATCACCTTCGGCCTGCTCGGGGTGATCAACATGGCCCACGGCGAGATGCTGATGCTCGGTGCCTACACCACCTACGTGGTGCAGCTGAGCTTCCAGCGCCTGGCCCCCGAATACCTCACGCTCTACCCGCTGGCCGCGCTGCCCATCGCCTTTCTGGTCACGGCCTGCATCGGCATGGCGCTGGAGCGCACGGTGATCCGTCATCTCTACGGCCGCCCGCTGGAAACCCTGCTGGCCACCTGGGGCATCAGCCTGATCCTCATTCAACTGGTGCGCGTCACCTTCGGCGCGCAGAACGTCGAGGTGGCCAACCCCGCCTGGCTGTCCGGCGGCGTGCAGGTGCTGCCCAACCTGGTGCTGCCCTACAACCGCATCGTCATCATCGGCTTCGCCCTGTTCGTGGTGGCCCTGACCTGGCTACTGCTGAACAAGACGCGCCTCGGCCTGAACGTCCGTGCTGTGACGCAGAACCGCAACATGGCCGCCTGCTGCGGCGTGCCCACCGGGCGCGTGGACATGCTCGCCTTCGGCCTCGGTTCGGGCATCGCCGGCCTTGGCGGCGTGGCGCTGAGCCAGATCGGCAACGTCGGCCCGGACCTGGGTCAGAGCTACATCATTGACTCCTTCCTGGTGGTGGTGCTGGGCGGCGTCGGCCAGCTGGCCGGTAGCGTGCTGGCGGCCTTCGGTCTGGGCGTGGTGAACAAGTTTCTCGAACCGCAGATCGGCGCGGTACTGGGCAAGATTCTCATCCTCGCGCTGATCATTCTGTTTATCCAGAAACGCCCGCAGGGTCTGTTCGCACTGAAAGGAAGGGTGATCGACTGATGACCAGTGACCCTTATTGCGCCATCGCGCGTAGGGCGGGTGAAACCCGCCAAACCACCTCCCAGGCCACCGCTACAGCGGCGGGTTGCACCCGCCCTACGGACTTGAAGGACGAGTGACCAACAGATGAATGCACTCAATCAAACGCTGCTGGCCCGCGCCAGCGCCAAGCTCGGCCCGCAGGTTTCGCTGGCCATCGGCCTGCTGGCGCTGGCCGTGCTGCTGGCCATGCCGCTGCTGCACCTGCTGCCGTCCGACCATGCCCTGCACGTCTCGGCCTACGCCCTGACGCTGGTGGGCAAGATCCTCTGCTACGCCATCGTCGCCCTGGCGCTGGACCTGGTCTGGGGCTACGCCGGCATGCTGTCGCTGGGCCACGGCCTGTTCTTCGCCCTCGGCGGTTATGCCATGGGCATGTACCTGATGCGCCAGTCGGCCGGCGACGGGCTGCCGGCCTTTATGAGCTTCCTGGCCTGGAGCGAGCTGCCCTGGTACTGGTACGGCACCTCCAGCTTCCTCTGGGCGCTGTGCCTGGTGGTGCTGGCGCCCGGCCTGCTGGCCCTGGTGTTCGGTTTCTTCGCCTTCCGCTCGCGGATCAAGGGCGTGTACTTCTCGATCATGACCCAGGCGCTGACCTTCGCCGGCATGCTGCTGTTCTTCCGCAACGAAACCGGCTTCGGCGGCAACAACGGCTTTACCGGCTTCACCCGCATCCTCGGCTTCGACATCACCGCGCAGGGCACCCGCGCCGCGCTGTTCTTCGCCACCGTGGTGCTGCTGGTAGGCAGCCTGTACCTGGGCTTTCGCCTGGCGCGCAGCAAGTTCGGCCGCGTGCTGACCGCCCTGCGTGACGCCGAGAACCGCCTGATGTTCTGCGGCTACGATCCGCGCGGCTACAAGCTGTTCATCTGGGTGCTCTCCGCGGTGCTGTGCGGCCTGGCCGGCGCGCTGTACGTGCCCCAGGTGGGCATCATCAACCCCAGCGAGATGGCGCCGACCCAGTCCATCGAAGCCGCCGTGTGGGTCGCCCTCGGCGGTCGCGGCACGCTGATTGGCCCGCTGCTCGGCGCCGGTATCGTCAACGGCATGAAGAGCTGGTTCACCGTGGCCTTCCCGGAGTACTGGCTGTTCGCCCTGGGCGCGCTGTTTATCGTCGTCACCCTGTTCCTGCCACGAGGCGTCGTCGGCCTGCTCAAGAAGGAGAAGGATCAATGAGAGCCACTCCCCTGCCCGAGACCATGCTCGAAGCCGCCTTCGACCCCACCGGCCTGGCGCTGGATACCGGCAAGAACGTCGGTAAGGGCGTCAACGTTCGCCATGGCACCATCCTCACCCTGGAAGACATCAACGTCAGCTTCGACGGTTTCCGCGCGCTGACCAACCTGACCCTGTACATCGGCGTCGGTGAGCTGCGCTGCATCATCGGCCCCAACGGTGCCGGCAAGACCACCATGATGGACGTGATCACCGGCAAGACCCGGCCGGACAACGGCGTGGCCTACTTCGGCGAGCAGTACGACCTCACCAGCATGAGCGAAGTGCAGATCGCCCAGGCCGGCATCGGCCGCAAGTTCCAGAAGCCCACGGTGTTCGAGGCGCTGACGGTGTTCGAGAACCTGGAGCTGGCGCAGAAGACCAACAAGTCGGTGTGGGCCAGCCTGCGCGCCAGGCTCAGCGGCGAGCAGAAGGATCGCATCGAGGAAGTGCTGACCACCATCCGCCTGGAAGCCTCACGCCATCGCCCGGCCGGCCTGCTCTCCCACGGCCAGAAGCAGTTCCTCGAAATCGGCATGCTGCTGGTGCAGGAGCCGCACCTGCTGCTGCTCGACGAGCCGGTGGCGGGCATGACCGACGCCGAAACCGAGTTCACCGCCGAGCTGTTCAAGTCCCTGGCACGCAAGCACTCGCTGATGGTGGTCGAGCACGACATGGGCTTCGTCGGCTCCATCGCCGACCACGTCACCGTGCTGCACCAGGGCAGCGTGCTGGCCGAAGGCTCGCTGGAGCAGGTACAGAACGATGAGCGGGTGATCGAGGTTTATCTGGGTCGCTGACAGTCGGTGCGCACGGCGCACCCTACCCGGCGCGGTGCGTTTCATCCCGTAGGGTGCGCCGCGCGCACCGCATGCTTAAGGACATCGATATGCTGCAAGTCCAACAACTTCACCAATACTACGGCGGCAGCCACATCCTCCGTGGCCTGTCGTTCGACGTGAAGGTCGGCGAGGTCACCTGCCTGCTCGGCCGCAACGGCGTGGGCAAGACCACCCTGCTCAAATGCCTGATGGGCCTGATCCCGGCCAAGGACGGCCATGTGCAATGGGAAGGCAAGGCCATCACCGCCTACAAGCCGCACCAACGCGTACACGCCGGCATCGCTTACGTGCCCCAGGGCCGCGAGATCTTCGGTCGCCTGACGGTGGAAGAGAACCTGCTGATGGGCCTGTCACGCTTTCCCGGCAGCCAGGCCAAGGAAGTGCCGGCGTTCATCTACGAACTCTTCCCGGTGCTGCGCGAGATGAAGCATCGCCGCGGCGGCGACCTGTCCGGCGGCCAGCAGCAACAGCTGGCCATCGGCCGCGCGCTGGCCAGCCAGCCGCGCCTGTTGATCCTCGACGAACCCACAGAAGGCATCCAGCCCTCGGTGATCAAGGAGATCGGCGCGGTGATCAAGAAGCTCGCCGCCCGTGGCGACATGGCCATCCTGCTGGTGGAGCAGTTCTACGACTTCGCCGCCGAACTGGCCGACCAGTACCTGGTGATGAGCCGCGGCGAGATCGTCCAGCAGGGCCGTGGTGAGAACATGGAAGCCGAGGGCGTACGCGGGCTGGTGGCCATCTAGTAGGGTGCGCCATGCGCACCGCGGCCCTCTCAAGGCATAGAAATCCTCCTGCCGCTCGCAGGCGGGGTTCGCACGGCGGACGGTTACCGCGAATGTCTCGCCGCTGATCCGCCTTGTGGGAGGGGCTTTAGCCGCGACGCCTCGCTGGAGCGGTGCATGGTCCCGAGCCCTGGTGCGCAAGGCCTAGGCGGCCCCGCGACACCCTACGTGGGCGTGTGGCCGCATACCGCGTCACACGCACCGAATTGGTTCGAGGCACGCCTCTTGCTTGCCCACTCGGTCAACTATTGTGTGGAACCTGCCCTGCCATGAATCTGCCTGCCGCCCTGTTCACGCCCAGCTGGCCCGCCGAGCTGGAGCTGGCCTATGCGCGCCACGGCGAACGCACCACACCGGTGCGCAGGCGTCACCTCGGCCCTCTCAGGGTGCAGAAACACCTCTACGCCGAGGGGCCGGAGGTGTGCCAGCACATCATCGTCCACCCACCCGGCGGCATCGCCGGTGGCGACCGCCTGGACATCTCGGCCCATGCCGGCGAACGCACCTGGGTGCAGCTCACCAGCCCCGGCGCAGCCAAGTGGTACCGCGCCGCCGGCGTCGCCCGCCAGGATCTGCGCCTGCGCGTCGAGGCCGGCGCCACGCTGGAATGGCTGCCGCAGGAAACCATCGTCTACGCCGGCGCTCAGGCCGAACTGCATACGCAGATCGAGCTGCACGGCGATGCTCGCCTGCTGTATTGGGATATCGTCGCCCTCGGCCGCCCCGCTGCCGACGAGCGTTTTGCCAGCGGCCACTTTCAGGCCGCATTGGATGTTCGCCGGGATGGCAAGCTGCTCTGGCACGAGCGCCAGCGCGTGAGCGGCGGCGACGGCCTGCTCGACTCGCCCATCGGGCTCGACGGCCAGCCGGTATTCGCCACCCTGCTGGTCAGTGGCGAAGTGGACAGCGAACTGCTGGAGCGCTGCCGCGAACTGAAGATCGAAGGCGTACGTGGCGACCTCAGCCAGCTCGCAGGCCTGCTGGTCGCCCGCTGCCTGGCCAGCGAAGCACTCAAGGCGCGGGCCTGGCTGATCGAACTCTGGCGTCTGTTGCGCCCCGCGCTGCTGGGGCGAGAGGCGGTGCCACCCCGAATCTGGAATACCTGAGGCGGAGGCTGCCTGCAGCCACCCCATGAACTGGAGCGAACGATGGATCTGAGTCCACGCGAGAAAGACAAGCTGCTGATCTTCACCGCCGGCCTGGTGGCCGAGCGCCGTCTGGCCCGAGGGGTCAAGCTGAACTACCCGGAAGCCATGGCCTATATCTCCGCCGCCCTGCTCGAAGGCGCGCGCGACGGCCAGACCGTGGCCGAGCTGATGCACTTCGGCACCACCCTGCTGAGTCGCGAACAGGTGATGGAGGGCGTGCCGGAGATGATCCCGGAGATCCAGATCGAAGCCACCTTCCCCGACGGCACCAAGCTGGTGACCGTCCACCAACCGATTGCGTGATTCATGAGTTATTCGATAGTGAAGGCCGGCGAAGCCGATCTGCCCGGCATCCTGGCCATCTACAACGACGCCGTGCAGCACACCACGGCGATCTGGAACGAGACCCTGGTGGACCTGGCCAACCGCCGCGCCTGGCTGGCCGAACGCACGGCGGCGGGCTTTCCCGTGCTGGTCGCGCATGACGCCGCCGGCGAGGTAGTCGGCTACGCCAGCTACGGCACCTGGCGCAGCATCGAGGGCTTTCGCCACACCGTCGAGCACTCGGTCTACGTGCGCGCCGACCAGCGCGGCCAAGGGCTCGGCCCGGCGCTGATGCAGGCGCTGATCGAGCGCGCTCGGGCCGCCAACCTGCACGTCATGGTCGCCGCCATCGAGTCGGAAAATGCCGCCTCGATTCGCCTGCACCAGCGCCTAGGGTTCGTCACCACCGGGCAGATGCCCCAGGTCGGCCGCAAGTTCGGCCGCTGGCTGGATCTGACCTTCATGCAACTGATCCTCGACGCCAGGGAGTGACCGGTGAACGTGACGCTGCAGCAACTCGACAGCGCCAGCTTCGCAAACTACCGCGAAGGCTTGATCGCTCTGCTGCTCGATGCGGTCGGGCATGGCGCATCGCTAGGCTTTCTCGCCGATCTCGACGAGCGAGACGCCGCTGAGTACTTCGCCCAGGTACAGGCCGGCGTTGCCGACGGTTCAATGCTGCTCTGGGTGGCCCAGGAACAAGGCCGCGTTCTGGGTAGCGTGCAGTTGAGTCTGTGCCAGAAACCCAACGGGTTGAACCGCGCGGAAATTCAGAAACTGCTGGTACTGAGCACGGCGCGTCGTCATGGCATCGCTCGCCTGTTGATGCAAGCCGTCGAGCAGGAAGCCGTATCTCGTAAACGCGGCCTGCTTTACCTCGACACCGAGGCCGGCAGCGATGCGGAACACCTCTATCGCCACCTCGGCTACCAGTGCATTGGTGGCCTGCCCGATTACGCCTGCGGCCCGGACGGTACCTACCGGGCCAATGCCATCTACTACAAGACGCTTGCGAGACCTTCACCATGATTCCCGGCGAATACCAGATTGCCGATGGCGAGATCGAGCTCAATGCCGGCCGCCGCACCCTAACTCTGTCCGTAGCCAATAGCGGCGACAGGCCGATCCAGGTCGGCTCGCACTATCACTTCTTCGAGACCAACGATGCGCTGATCTTCGATCGAGCATCCACGCGAGGCATGCGCCTGAACATCCCCGCCGGCACCGCGGTGCGTTTCGAACCTGGGCAGAGCCGTGAGGTGGAACTGGTCGATCTAGCCGGCGCACGCCGGGTATTCGGCTTCGCCGGTCGGGTGATGGGCGATCTTTGATGGGCGAGGCGCGCCCTCCAGTAGGGTGCGCCATGCGCACCACAAGCAACGCGGATAACCATGGTGCGCACGGCGCACCCTACGAGGGCATTCAATGAAGATTTCCCGCCAAGCCTATGCCGACATGTTCGGCCCTACCGTCGGCGACAAGGTGCGCCTGGCCGATACCGACCTGTGGATCGAAGTGGAGAAGGACTTCATCACCTACGGCGAAGAAGTGAAGTTCGGCGGCGGCAAGGTGATCCGCGACGGCATGGGCCAGGGCCAGCTGTGCGCCGCCGACGTGGTCGACACCCTGATCACCAACGCGCTGATCATCGACCACTGGGGCATCGTCAAGGCCGACGTCGGCCTCAAGGACGGGCGCATCGCAGCCATCGGCAAGGCCGGCAACCCGGATATCCAGCCCGACGTGACCATCGCCATCGGTGCCGGCACCGAGGTGATCGCCGGCGAGGGCATGATCCTCACCGCCGGCGGTATCGACACCCATATCCACTTCATCTGCCCGCAGCAGATCGAAGAGGCGCTGATGAGCGGCGTCACCACCATGATCGGCGGCGGCACGGGGCCGGCCACCGGCACCAACGCCACCACCTGTACCTCGGGGCCCTGGCATATGGCGCGCATGCTGCAGGCCGCCGACGCCTTCCCGATGAATCTGGGCTTCACCGGCAAGGGCAACGCCTCGCTGCCGGAGCCCTTGATCGAGCAGGTCAAGGCTGGCGCCATCGGTCTGAAGCTGCACGAGGACTGGGGCACCACCCCGGCGGCCATCGACAACTGCCTGAGCGTGGCCGACCAGTACGACGTGCAGGTGGCGATCCATACCGACACCCTGAACGAGTCAGGCTTCGTCGAGACCACCCTCGGCGCGTTCAAGGGCCGCACCATCCACACTTACCACACCGAGGGTGCCGGCGGCGGCCACGCGCCGGACATCATCAAGGCCTGCGGCTTCCCCAACGTGCTGCCGTCCTCGACCAACCCGACCCGGCCCTTCACCCGCAATACCATCGACGAGCACCTGGACATGCTGATGGTCTGCCACCACCTCGACCCGAGCATCGCCGAGGACGTGGCCTTCGCCGAGAGCCGTATCCGCCGGGAAACCATTGCGGCAGAAGACATCCTCCACGACCTCGGCGCCTTTTCCATGATCAGCTCCGACAGCCAGGCCATGGGTCGCGTCGGCGAGGTGATCACCCGTACCTGGCAGACCGCCGACAAGATGAAGAAACAGCGCGGCGCCCTGCCCGAGGACGCCCCCGGCAACGACAACTTCCGCGCCAAGCGCTATATCGCCAAATACACCATCAACCCGGCCATCACCCATGGCATCAGCCATGAAGTGGGCTCGGTGGAAGTGGGTAAATGGGCTGACCTGGTGCTCTGGCGCCCGGCCTTCTTCGGCGTGAAGCCGACGCTGATCCTCAAGGGCGGGGCCATCGCCGCCAGCCTGATGGGCGATGCCAACGCCTCCATCCCCACGCCGCAGCCGGTGCACTACCGGCCGATGTTCGCCAGCTACGGCGGCAGTCGCCATGCCACCAGCATCACCTTCATCAGCCAGGCAGCGTTCGACGCCGGCGTGCCCGAGCAGCTCGGCCTGAAGAAGAAGATCGGCGTGGTCAAAGGCTGCCGCGAGGTGCAGAAGAGCGACCTGATCCATAACGGCTACCTGCCGAACATCGAGGTCGATGCGCAGAACTATCAGGTCAGGGCCGACGGCCAGTTACTCTGGTGCGAACCGGCCGAGGTGCTGCCGATGGCGCAGCGTTATTTCCTGTTCTGACGCCTTCCGTGGGCTCATGCAGGAGTAGCCAGCGACTAGACTGAGGGGTCCCGGTGCCTTCTGGAGAACACCACCATGACTCTCTCGTCGCTACATTCCCACCTGCTCGGTGGGCTAGTGCTTCTGGTCGTTCCTGTCGCCTTTGCCGAAACCCTGACACCGCTTCAGGGCCAGAGCCCCGAGCAGATCCAGTCCGATATCGCCACCTGTCAGTCGCAAACCGGTTTCACCGGCCAGAGCAACAGTAGCGATGACTCACGCGGTGGTGAACGCTTGCGTGGCGCCGCCGTGGGCGCTGCTGCAGGTGCGGCGGCCGCCGAGGTGCGTGGCCGAAACCACGAAGGCGCTTACGACCGCGTGAATGACGATATCAAGCAGGAGTACCGGCAGAATCAGGCCAAAGACGCGGCCGCGGTGGGCATGGCGGTGGGTGGTTCCAGGCAGCGCCAGGATCGCCGTGAAGATCGCCGTAACGAGCGCAGCAGCGAGGATGCCCAGCAAGCCTACTCGGCCTGCATGAGCGGGCGCGGCTACAGCATCATGCCCTGATCAGCGCAGCTGACTGTCCTTGCTACCCCGGCGGTTGTAGCCGGTGAAGGCGGCGTTTTCCCGGTCGTGCTCGGCCTGGCACTTGACGCACAGGCGCACGCCGGGAATCGCCTGGCGACGGGCTTCGGGAATGACGGCGTCGCATTCCTCGCAGTGCCGCAGGCTCTCGCCTTTCGGCAGCTGGCTGCGGGCACGCGCGATGGCGTCCTCGATGCTGCTGTCGATCTGTTCCTGTACCGCGTCGTCGTTCGCCCAACCACTTGCCATGCCGCACCTCCTCGCCCCTACCGAACAGATATGCGCCCGGGGCATGCGAAGTGCAAGTGCTGCCCGTCGCTACTCGCGGACTTCCATGAACTCCTTGGCCCAGAGAATGTAATCCTCCGGCATGGTGTACTTGTGGGTCAGCTCGGTGGCGTTGAGGTCGCACGGCTGCGCGCCGCGCTGTTCGCGCAGGCAGTCGTAGGTGGCCTTGATCGCGGCGAAGTAGGCGGCATGGCCGTTGACCACGATGCGCACGCCCAGGCGCGCCAGGCGCTGGTTGTCGCGCAGCTCGGGGTTGCCGTAGGTGACCAGCATCAGCGGCACCTTGAGGCCTGCGGCGATCTGCTCCAGGTGAGCGAAATCCCTGACCCCGACCAGGCAGATGCCGTCGGCCCCGGCCGCCTCGTAGGCGCGGGTGCGGCGGATCACCTCGTCCACCTCCAGCACCCCGGCATGGGTCCGGGCGATGATGGAAAGTTCCGGGTCGACGCGCGCTTCCAGCGCGGCGAGGATCTTGCCGACGCCCTCCTCGATGGAGATCAGGTCGGTGGACTTGCGACCGAACTGGGCCGGCAGCAGGGTGTCCTCGATGGTCAGCGCGGCGACGCCGGCGCGCTCCAGCTCGACCACGGTGCGCATCACGTTGAGCGCGTTGCCGTAACCGTGGTCGGCATCGGCGATCACCGGCAGGCGGGCGACGCGGCCGATGCGCGCGGCCTGCTCGACGAATTCGCTGAGGGTGATCAGGGCGAAGTCCGGCGCGCCGAGCACCTGCAGGGAGGCGACGGAGCCACCGAGGATGCCGACCTCGAAGTCGAGATCTGCGGCGATGCGGGCGGACATGGGATCGAAGACCGAGGCGGTGTGGTAGCAGCGCTCGGAAGCCAGCAGCGCTCTGAAGGCGCTGCGCAGCTCATGGTGGGATGCACGTTGCAGGATGGGCATGGGGCGTATTCCAAAGTCGGTTGAATCGCTTTTTTCTCTTTTTAATGATGGCGTAGACGCGACGAATGCTAGCGCAAGGCACTTGCTGCCAGCTTTCAGACGACTCGCCCTGGCGTATGCCCAGCAATTTATCGGCCAGCCAGCTCCGCGGGCAGCGCCGGGAAGAAACCGCCACCGCTCAGCAGGCCGTATGCCATCCAGCCGGCGACAGCCAGATAGAACAGACGCGGCCCCCAACTGGCCAGCATCTGCTGGCTCGCCGCCAGCTGCTGCGCCTGCAGGCGGGCGAAATGCAGCAGTGCCTCGCCAGGGCGGCCGGTCGCCTCGCCGGTATTGAGCACGCCGATCAGCATGGCCTTGCCGGGGAAGCTCAGCCCGTCGAAGGCACGCACCAGTGACAGTCCGGCGGCGACTCGCGGTGCCAGGGTGGCGAAATCCCGCCGCAGCCGCACGTTGCTCATCGCGCCACAGGCGCGCGGCAGGGCATCGAGCACCGGCATGCCGGCCTCCAGCAGCAACCCGAGGCTGTCGCAGAAATCACGCATGTCAGCACGGCGCTGCAGGCTGCCCACCAGCGGCAGCGCCAGCAGCAGATCATCGAGGGGGCCGGGCTGATCGGTTCGTCGCTGCTGCCAATGGCGCCACAGCGCGCGTGCGCCGAACAGCAGGGCACAGAGCCAGAACACCGGCAGCAGCACGGCTGCCAGGTAGCCTGTGCCGCTCAGGTTTCCCGCCACCAGCGCGGGCAGGGGTTTGACCGCCAGCGCCAGCAACAGCACGCCGGCAGGCAACAACAGACGTGAGACAAGCTCGGCGGCCTGGCGCGCCTGCGCCTCGTAGCGCTGCGCCAGCCGCTGGTGGATCTGCGCCAGCTCGCCGGCCTCCTGTGCGGCGCGCACCAGGGCGCTTTCCAGTGGCGTGAACACGCCACTCAACTGGCCGGAACTCGCCAGGTCGCGACCGTTGCCCACCATCTGCCGCAAGCGCTTCACAGCGGCCTCATGGCGCGCACCGAGACTCAGACCGGCCAGCGCACGATCGATGGGCACGCCCGCCCGTTCCATCGCCGCCAGATGGGCGAACAGGCTGGCGCGGCTGCGCAGGTCGAGAGCGAGATGGGCACGCGGCATGATCGGGCTCGGTGGACTCCAGCGCTCAGGTTAACCAGTAGCCGGGCGAGCCGCTACGGTTCGATGGGCGGCATGGGGGCATGCGGCAGCCAGCGCCTGAGGATGGCCTCGAGGCTGCCGTCCTCGTGCATCTGTCGCAACGCCTGTTGCCAACGCGCCACACGTACCACCGAGGTCTGCGGGGAGAAGGCGATGTAATAGGCCGAGCGCATGAACGGCACATGCGCGGTGACGTCCTGCGGCTTGAGATCGACGGAAGCCAGTTCGCCGGCCAGGGTCAGGTCCTCTGTGGCGATCAGCTTGACCCGGCCATGCTTGAGCATGGTCATCATGTGCTTCGAACTGGGCACGCCGTAGAGATTGGTGAAACCCTTGGCCCCCAGGGTCTCGAAGGTATACCACTGCTTGGGCAGGGCCAGCGGCCCGCTGTCCGCGGCCTGCTGCAGCGTGTCGATGCTCAGGTGGCGGGATTTCAGCGAGTAGAAGCTGGTGGTGCCGACCACGATGGGCCCGACCCATTGGAATTTCTCCTCACGCTCGGGCGTGCGCACGGTGGAAAACAGCCCCGTATCGGCATCCTGCTGGGCGAGGTGGAAAGCACGCGTCCAGGGCATCAGCTCGATCTGGCCACGGTCGCCCGTGCGCGCCAGCAAGGCCCTGACCACCTCGATGGCGAAACCACTGGGTTCGCCTTCGCGCATGAAGCTCATCGGCGGCGCATCCTCGGTGAGCAGACGCAACTGCGCATCGGCCGTCGCGCACAGCGCCACCAGCAGCACACCCAGCCATCGATACAGGCGCTTGCCCATCATTGCGCTCCTCCCGCCTGCAGCCTAGCAAGCGCTGCAACCGGACGCAGCAGGCTCATTCGACTCGCAGCAGGTCGGCCAGCGTGCGCGCGTCCGCGTTGGGAAACCAGTGCCGGTAGATGCGTTCCAGGCTGCCGTCCCGACGCATGTCCTGCAACGCATCCTGCCAACGGGCGACGCGTGCGACATCGGTCTGCCGGGAGAAGGCGATGTAGGAGTCGTTGGGCATCAGGTCGAACTGCTCCTGCAGCTGCCCGGCATGCATGCCCTGCTCGGCGAGCATGCCGTCGAGGGTCAGGGTGTTGGCCAGCAGCAACCTGACCCGGCCGAGGCGAAACATGCGCAGCATGTCCTGCGGTGTCGGCACGCCATAGAGGTTTTCCAGATTCTGCTCGCGCAGCACTTCGTAGCTGTACCACTGCTTGGGCACGGCGAGGGTGCCGAGTTGGCGCACGTCGTCGAGACTGGTGACGCGCAAGCCGGCATCCTTGTGCGTATAGAAACGCGTATAGCCTCGCGCGATCGGCCCGACCCACTGAAAATCGGCCTCGCGCTGCGCCGTGCGAACGGTGGAGAACAGCGCGGTATCGGCCTGGTGGCGAACTTGGTGATAGCCGCGCGTCCAGGGCACCAGTTCGATGCGCGCCGTGTCGTCGGTGCGACGGATCAGCTCCTCGACCACGGCGACCGCCATGCCGCTCGGCTTGCCGTCCTGCAGATAGCTGAAGGGGCGATAGTCCTCGGTGTACAGGCGCAACTCGGCCGCCGACAAATGAGCGGCGAGACTGCAAAGCAGCAGCAGGACTACGACCAGGTACTTCAGGTTCATTGGCCAATACCGTCAGGGGCGCGCCCAACAGCGAATTCAGGGCGGCCAGACGCAGGATCATAAACGCCCGCACAGTCGATCACCAAGGCTGCAGCGGCGCGGTCGTCTCGGCCAACTCGCTGGCGGTCAGTACGCGTGGCTCGAGCAGCAGTTGCAGGCGCGAGATGGCTCGCTCACCGCTCAGCGCGCGGTGCACCAGACGCACCGCATGGTCTCCCATGGCCTGCGGCTGCTGCAGCAGCAATGCCTGAATCTGCCCCTCACGCAGGGCGTCGAGCAGCAGCTCGCCACTGTCGAAACCGACGAACTCCACCTGCCCGGCCTTGCCCAGCTGGCGCAAGGCCGCCAGGGTTGCACGACTGCTGCTGCCATTGGCGCTGAACAGGCCGTCGAGGCTGGGCAGCTGCTCGCTCAGGGCCTGGACGATGCGCTGGCGGTCGTCGCCCAGGTAGGTGTCGAACGCCACCTGCAACCCGGCCATGCGCGCCGCCAGCAAAAAGCCACGCTCGCGCTCCTCGGTCGACTGCAGGCCCGGGCGCAGGCGCAACAAGCCGACTCGACCCCCTCGCCCGACACGCTCGGCCATTTGCTGACCGGCCAGCTGACCGGCGAGAAAGTTGTCGGTCGCCACCAGCGCATAGGCGCCATCGCCGGGCACGCTGCGGTCGACGTAGACGGTGGGAATGCCTTCGGCGCGCAGGGCAGCGACACGCGAGTCGATGGCGTCTCCGGCCGGCGCGATGATCAGTGCCTTGCAGCCATGGTCGAGCACGCGCTCGATCAGTTGCAGCTGCACCTCGACGCTGCCCTCCTGGGTCGGGCCGCGGGTATAGAGTTCCAGTTGCAGGTCGTCTGCGCTGCGCCTGGCGCCGGCCTCCAGTTCGCTCCAGTAGGCCGAGGTGCCGGCCGGCACAAGGCCGATGCAGTCACGTGCCCAGGAGGGTGTCGCCGACAGGCCCCAGGCAAGCAGCAGCAGGCAGATGAAGGGGATATGTCTTGGCATGTTCGACTCCCGGGCCTTGCCATCACTTTAGCAGCGCAGTGGCATGCTGCGACGCCTGTCGGCCAGCTGTCGACTCATACTTTTTCACATTCAAAACCGACAGTCGGGCTAGCTCTGGCGCGCCGGGCAGGCGATCATCGGGCCTCCTACGCAGACTCCAGCTAATCCATGACCGCCACCACTGACAGCCGCACCCCAACGCACAAGCCCCGCCCACTGATCGATCTGGCCATCAGCATCCTGATTCCCTCGTTCATCCTGATGAAGCTCAGTGGCGAGCATCGCCTCGGCGCCGATGGCGCGCTGTTGCTGGCCCTGGCCTTCCCGCTGGGCTGGGGCGCGTTCGAGCTGATCAAGTACCGCAAATTCAACTTCATCGCCCTGCTCGGCCTGATCAGCGTGGCGTTGACCGGCGGCATCGGCCTGCTGCATCTGGACAACCAGTGGCTGGCCGTGAAGGAAGCCGCCATTCCCGGGCTGATCGGCATCGCCGTGCTGGTTTCCACCCGTACCCGCTACCCGCTGATCCGCACCCTGCTGTTCAACAAGACGGTGCTCAACGTCGACAAGATCCACGAGCGCCTAGAACAGGGCGGCCACGTTGAGCATTTCGAAACGCGGCTGATGCGCGCCACCTACTGGCTCAGCGGCACCTTCTTCTTTTCCTCGTTCATGAACTACGTGCTGGCCAAGTGGATCGTGGTCAGCCCGGCCGGCACCGAGGCGTTCAACGACGAGCTGGGACGCATGACCCTGCTCAGCTACCCGATGATCGCCATCCCCTCGATGATCATGCTGATGGCCATCTTCTACTACCTGTGGAAGACCATTCATGGCCTGACCGGGCTGAGCCTGGAAGAGATCATGGCCAACAGCGGCCAGGAATCGCAGCACTGAGTCGCGCCGACCTCCGGGTCGGCAGCGCTGCATATGCTCGGTCTTTCCGCCTACCCGGCCCTGTTTCTCTCCGCCTTTGGCGCGGCGACTTTGCTGCCGCTGCAGTCCGAAGCCGTGCTGGTCGCCCTGCTGCTGGCCGGCCAGCATCCTCTCTGGGCACTGCTGCTGACGGCCACCCTGGGCAACGTGCTGGGCTCATGGGTCAACTGGCTGCTGGGGCGCTCGATCGAGCATTATCGTGAACGCCGCTGGTTTCCCGTCAGCCCGGCTCGGCTGCAGCAGGCGCAGGCCTGGTATGCCCGTTACGGGCGCTGGTCATTGCTGCTCAGCTGGATGCCGGTGATCGGCGACCCATTGACGCTGGTCGCCGGGGTGATGCGCGAACGTCTGTGGATATTCCTCACCATCGTCACCCTGGCCAAGGCCGGCCGCTACGCGGTGCTGGCAGCGCTGACCCTGGCCTGGATATGAACGTATCGGAATGATCGCTGACACAAATACTGAGGGGCGCCTGCATGCTTGCCAGTTGAGTACTGACGGCGCCTCCCTGATACTGCGCAGCGCGCCGCGCGGGCACGATCCGTCAACGGCCGTTGCGAACGCCCGGCAAGCCGGTGAACAGCCGCCTCGTCAGAGGCATGCGGCCCCACTACCCCGGGGCCTGGTGAGCGAGGAATTGCGGTGTCTGTCCTAGAAGCCAAACCCAAACTGAAGCGCAGCGACCTGATCTGGACGCTGATCGGGCTCAGTGCCGTGGTGCTCTCCGGCTTCCTGCTCTATCGCGAGCTGCGCAATATCTCCCTCGACCAGATCAAGGGCAGCCTCGAGGCGATCTCGCACATGAACTGGCTGCTCGCCGCCGCCGCCACCCTCGGTGCCTACTGGGCACTGGCCTGGTACGACCGCATCGCCGTCGCCCACCTCGGCAAGAAGATTCCCTGGCGCTTCATCACCCTGTGCTCCTTCACCACCTACGCCCTGGCCCACAACATCGGCGCCTCGGTGTTCTCCGGCGCGGTGGTGCGCTATCGCGCCTATCGCAGCAAGGGCCTGACGCCACAGGAAATTGGCATCCTCATCGTCTTCTGCTCC
>Ga0247725_1000880_pt1 | contig 18093 bp, 29 predicted proteins | sample OKSTACKMCFT3sol_FD_183021 | JGI IMG/M metagenome (GOLD analysis project Ga0247725, IMG submission 183021) | Subsurface sediment microbial communities from gas well in Oklahoma, United States - OK STACK MC-FT3-sol | ecosystem: Environmental > Terrestrial > Deep subsurface > Rock core/Sediment... | reverse complement strand
CCACCCGAATCGAAGTCGTCGGCGCACTCGTAGAAACGGGCCAGGGCCTTCATGTCGTCTGGCAGCAAGAAGTTGGCCGGCTCGGCCAGTGCTGGTGCGGAAGGAGCAGCAGCGAGCATGGCGCCGTAGCACATGCGCGCCTTGTGGGCGGCTTGCTGGCAGCCGGTCATCGCCTGAAACGCTTCCAAGTCCTCGGGCTTGTCGAAGAATGCATCCGGCCACGATTCGAAGCCGTTCGCGATCATCTGTTCGGTCGGCTCGAAAGGCACCAGCTTCCAGCCTTCCGGCACGGCTCCAGCAGTATTGGTAGCGGCAAATTTCGACTTAAAGTATTCGACGACATCCTTGCGGCGCATGTTTCGCGCCTGAATGTCTCCTGTTGCCATCTCGTATGCTTCGAGCAATTCGACCAACTCTACGGTGTCGAGGATTGGCGAGGCTCCAGCAGTATGAGCGGTGGGGCGAGCAGCGCGGTCGGCTGCGATGGCTTGGCGGGCGTATTCGTGCATTTGGTCTGCGCTGTAGTCGGGAGCAAATCGGCTATGCGTTGCCTCCGGCAGCGCCGGCAGCTCGCCTTCTTCTGCCGCCTTATTGGCAATGCCCGGCAGGATTTCCATGACCTCCAGCACTTCCTGGCCCGGCTGGGCGTGCTCGAAGCGGCTGCCGTATTCCTGCAAGATTCCGTGGCCTGCGCTGGTGATGAGCGCGGCCCAGCGACGGCGCTGGCCTGCCTCTGGCCCGAAGTACAGCGGCTCGGTCGGGCGCTCGCCGTGGCGCATGCGGCGCTGCGGGTCAACGGTGTCGAGCTGCGCACGGATCGCGGCCACTTCGCCGGCCACGACATAGCCTGCCGTGTTCGGGATCGCAGCCAGCGCTCCAGCAGCGCCCATGAATTCGAGCAGCTCGGCGCCGGCGGCGGCCATGTTGTTCGCCAGCTCGGTACGGCGGGCGTGGAATTCGTCGTTGGTCATGCAGTCTCTCCAGGTTGATATTGTTGGGCCGGCTCACTCCAGCGCACGTCGCGCGCGGCGCCGAAGGCGTACAGAAACTCGATGAAGGCCGCAGCCTCCTTGACGCGGAACTCCCGCGACTGGATGCCGAGCTGGACGATGCGCCGCCCGTCGAAGCTCGGGACCACGCGCGCATCGTGATGCAGCGGGGTGCCGGCGGCGCGCATCTCGTCGGCAAACTCGTCGATCAGCAGGCGCTTCATGTCGTCGGTATCCCACTTGCGGCCGATGTGCTCGACCTGGCGCGCGATATCGCCGATCATGGCGTGGTACTTCTCCTCCTGGATGCGCTTCTTGGCTGGCTCGGAGATCACCACCATGAAGCCCGGCGGAGCATCCATCACGCAGCGCGCGGCGTTGTTGCGGGCCTGGTCGTGCGCCAGGACGAAGGTGCGGCGGGCCGTCACTTGCGTCCCCAAGCGGCATCCTTGAGCGAGACACGCTGCGCGGCCAAGCCCTCAATCGCGCTCACGCACTGCTCGATGCGCGCCAGTGCCTGACGGCCGGTCTCCAGCAGCTCATGTACGGCCGCCATATCTGGTTGTGCATCGCCGTCAGGTTGCATGCAGCGCAGGACCTGCGACGACACGGCGCTGAACTGGCCGCACAAGATGGCGAGCCGCTTCTTCTCGTCTTCGTGGGCGCCGCGCACGGTGGAGTATTGGCCGCGCGCGATGAGGGTTTCTTGGTCGATGGTCGTCAGATCGATCATGCTGCGCTCCCCTGCCCGCCGCCGAGCATCTGCATGCTCTCGGCGATGATGTCGGTGGCGTAGCGCTCGATGCCGTCCTTGTCGGTGTACTTGCGGGTCTGCAGTCGGCCTTCGACGTAGACGGCCGATCCCTTCTTGAGGTACTGGCCGGCGATTTCAGCCAGGCGGCCGAAGAAGCTGATGCGGTGCCATTCGGTGGATTCCTTCTGCTCGCCAGTGTTCTTGTCCTTCGACTTGAAGGTAGTGGCGACCGCGATGTTCGCGATGGCGTCATCGCTCGGCATGTAGCGCACTTCTGGATCGCGGCCCAGGTTGCCGACGATGATGACTTTGTTGACAGATGCCATGGTTATGCCGCCTTCTTGAGTTCGCCCATGCGGGCATTGAAATGGCCGGTGTACAGGCGCTTCTGCTCTGCTGGCAGGGCGTTCATCACCTGGGTAAGCGCCGGCACCGTCGCCGCAGCATTGAACTGCGCCAGGATCTCGGCATCCGGCTCGGGACCAGCCTGCTTGCCCTGAGCCTGGGATTGCTGTTGCGCCGGGCCGGCTGCCTGTTTGCGCGGCTGGGAAGCCGCATTGCCGTCGTCATCCTCGGGGGCGATGCCGCAGGCGGCCATGAGCGAGTACCGCCGCGCATAGGTCAATGCCGAGCCGTAGCCCTGCGGGTCCTGCTTAGCTGCAGGAACATGCAGGCGGCCACCCTCCAGGCATTCGCCCGATTCGTGGATAAACACGGTTTCGACCGTTACTCCGCGCTCGTCGTCGTGGGTGCGCTGGATCATGGCTATGCCGTGATTGTTCAGCGAATCGATAACCGCCTCGACACAGGCAGCCAGGTCGGCGTACTTGCTCTTGAAGTGCGGGTTGCTGGACGACTTCAGCGCAGGCGCAAACTCCTTCTGCGCCTTCACGAATGCCCCGTAAATTTTTGCCTTGTCGGTCATGGTCAATCCTCAGAATGGCAAGTTGTTGTCTTTGATGTGCTGCTCGTGCTCTCGCTGCTGCTGCTCGGTCAGCTTCGGCGCCCAGACGCCTGCAGGCTTGGAGCGCGGGGCCGGCGCGAACCGGCGTGCATGGATGCGCTGGAATTCGTACGCCACCAGGGCGTCGTGTGCTTCGGACTCGAGCTTGTTCATGGTCAGAACCCCAGCCAGTACGTGCGCAGAGCGCGGAAAGCGGCCTTGCGCGGGCCGAAGCCGGCCAGCAAAGACAGGTGATACTGTTGGCGGAAGTGGCGGATCACAGCACGCCCCTTTCCACGCCCAGCAGCTTTGCCGAGAGCTGCGTCATGCGCTTGTGTTCGGCGTTCAGCATGCAGATCGCCTCGATGCGCGCGTCGTCGATTGCCCGGATGTTCTGCTCGCTCAGGGCCAGCTGGTGGCGGATCACGGCCAGGCGCAGCGGCTTGAGCAGCTTGCGCGCCAGGCGGCGCACGACGCGGTACGGGCCGCGGGTCAGGCGGATGGCGGCGATCATTTGGCACGCTCGGCGAGCATGGCTTCGGCCATCTTGTAGGCGCGCGTTGCGACCTCCTCCGCCTGTGGGTTGAAGTCAGGGTCCGCCAACATCCCTTGCATCGCCTTCGCCGCGAAGTAGTCCAGCAGCGACATGCCGTTGAAGTCTTCGTCCTGCTGCAGCCCTGGCACCGGAAACGCCGGCCCGCCTGTCTTCTTGCTCATCCCTGCTCTCCTTCGTTTGCGCCGGCGCGGCCGGCTTCGGTTAATTAGTAAGCGATCGACACGCCCGGCACCTGGCCGGATGCGATCAGGGTCACACACTGCTTGGCGCATTCTTCCGACAGGCCACCGGCGACCAGCGCGGCCAACGCAGCGCGGTTGATCTTCGCCTTGTGGGCCTTGTTCGCCTCGCGGCGCGCCAGGTCGGCGGCAGCGGCGGCCTGCTCGGCGGCGACGCGCTCCTGCTCGCGGCGCACGGCGTCGGCTGCCTGGCGCTCGGCCTGCTCCTTCGCTTCCTGCTGCTGGCGCTCGGCGCGGGCGGCGGCATCGATGCGCTCCTGTTCAGCGCGCTGCTCGGCTTCGACACGGCGGCGCTCGGCGGTCTCGGCGGCCAGCTTCAATTCCAGTTCGCGGCGGGCGGCGGCTTCACGCTCGGCGGCGGCGCGGGCTTCGGCTTCCTGGGCGGCGCGGGCGGCTTCAGCCTTGGCGCGCTCTTCGGCAGCACGGACGATGGCAGCTTCTCGCTCCACGCGCTCACGCTCGGCGGCTTCGGCGCGCAGGCGGGCCAGCTCAGCTTCGCGGGCCTCATGCTCGACCGCTGCAGTGTGGCGCTGGCGCAAATCGCGCAACACGGCGTCTTTCGCCTCCAGCGCCTGGGGCTTAAACTCTGCCCAGTCGTCGCCGATCACGACCGGCTCCAAGGCAGCAACCTCTTCGGCCAGCGCGACGGCGTTGCTGGCGGCGGCGCCGGTATTGCGCAGCTCGGCCAGGCGCTCAGCCAAGTCGGCAACGCGCTGCTTCTCGCGCTGCTCGATTTCATCGATGGCGGTCTGGTGAACGGTGATCATGGCCTCGATGCGGGCGTTGATTTCCTTCGCCTCGGCATCGATGGCGCGGCCCACACGCAGCGACTCTTCCTTCGCTGCCTTGCGGGTGCGCTCCAGCGCGCCTTTCGTCAGGCGCAGGGTGTTCACATGGCTGCGCGCTTCCTTGTTTCCCTTCGGCGATTCGTAGTCGAACACCAGCGAGGCGTTCTTCTGCTCCAGCTCAGCGAGCTGCGCGTAGAAGGGCTGGTACTCGGCGACGGCGCTTTCGACCTTGTTCAGCAGTTCCATCATTTCTCCTTGTGGTTGTTGGTGCCGGTTACGTCTCCGGCGCCGCTGGTGCGGCCGTGGTGTGGTGGCCGGTGCTGATTTCCGGCTTGAACTATCACGGGCTTAGGCGGCACCTCCGAAGAGGGATATGAATGTCCACCCGCTTTATCTGACGCTCTTGGCTTACCTGCTATTTACCCGCCTTGTCTTACAGCCAAGCTCCTGCAACATCAGTTCGCTGCTCGAACAACTGCGCATCAGCCTGCGCATTCACCACAGAGCTTGGCCCTGTCCAAGCGTCCTTGAGTGGGCCAGGCGGGGGATCGAACCCCGCAATGCCGCCCGTCACCAGGCGCCGCTGTACCAGTTTCGCGTTCCGACCTCAAGACCAAGCTCTGTGGTGGCTCCTTACGGGAGCCAGTCGGCCTCTGACGCGGCGTGCGGGGCATACTCAGATCCCACTGTCCCGTTTTCCTGACCCGGGCAAGGCAATCCGCGCGTTACGGGGCGCGGCGCGCCGTCTTGCTCTATGCCGCCCTTGCGTCCAGCCAGTTCGCAATGCGGTCGTCCTCAGCTGCCTGGCGAAGATTCGCCTTGTCGACCAGCTGCTCAGGCTCGGCGCGGCTCAAGGCCTCGTTCCACACCATCTGCTCCATCAGCTTTTCAAAGCCCTTGCCGCCTGCCAGCGAGTCCCGGACCAGGGAGTTGGTCTGTGCACGGCTCGATGCAGCCAGCCATTCGTCGAACTGGCTATAGACGCGGCTCTGCTCCTTCGTGTCGCCGGCCAGAATCGCGGCCTTGATCTCCCTGAAGTGCTCCCAGGTCAGTTCGTGCAGCTCCTCGCCGTCAGGGTCATGGCAGTCGGGTGGGTTGTGGTAGCACATGGCTCTCTCCAACTCAGGCAGCGACCACGCCCAGGTAGCGGAAGATGCGGTCCGCAATCGACGGCTCACGGCGCGCTTTCTCGGCCAGCTCCTTGCGCGCCTGGCGTTCGCCAGTCTCCAGCGCGATCCGCTGCATCAGGTCAAACAAGGCGTTCTCGCCGCGCGCCGAACGCTGCACCAGCTCGGCCAGCGCCTGCTCGTCGTTCATGTACACGCCAACGTGGCGCGCCATTTCGAGGGTGTTCAGTGCGCCGTCGGCCTTGATCGCGGCCATGATCATGAAAGCCTTCTCGCGGGTCAGCTTGTCGAGCTCGGCTTGCTGCGTGATTTCGTTCGGTGCCATCGTCTTCTCCTGGTGCGCCCGGATGGGCTCGGTTGCGTCTCGGTCACTACAACCACAGGTTACAGCAGCCTCAACAGCATTGCAAGTAAAAGTTGTAGATATGGACGAAAAAAAGCCCGGTGTGCAACCGGGCTGTTGTAGAGCGGGGGGGGTTACTTCGCGTCCTGGCCTCGCGGAATGCCCATGAAGCCGCGCATCACCCATCCAGCGCACCAAGTGAATGCGGAGAATATTGCCGCAGATATGATAGTGCCGATAATAATCCCGCCATAACTCTCGATACGAGCGCTGTATATTGCATCATCGAGTGCCACCAATTCTGAATCGCCCAGCTTGATGGTTTCCGGTCCATATTCTGATCCGCAGACATAAACAGAGGCCCATTGCGGCCGCCCCTCTACTCTGGCCTCATAACGAGGACCGCTGCCGCACGTATCAACTAAAATCGGCTGCCCTTCGAACATGCCGTACTGTCTGTAAAAGTGCGGCTCTACATTAAACAGAAGTATAGCGCCGGTTAAAACAATTAAACCGGTGATAATCTTCGCTATTCGCCTTGCCCCTTCAAAAATATTCACGCCACCTCCGTCAAATATGCGTGCTTTCTTTTCTAACGACCTTGCCGATAACGATGCACTCGGCGCCCTTGCATGACTTCCTGTGGTACTTGCGTTGATCCAGGTTGTCGGACGTGAGCCACCACATCCCAGCGTCCCGCATCATGCGCTTGACCACAACCTCACCTTCATAATTCACCGCGTACACTGAGCCGTCGACCAGCTTTTTGTCGCCGGTGTTCACCACGATCACGTCGCCGTCGAACAGCGACGGCTCCATGCTCTCGCCGCGAACGGTGATGGCCAGCAGGTCGCCAGCCACGAAGCGCTCGTTGCGCACCCATTCCGTGGGCACGCGCATCGTAGTGCCGTCGTGATGCTCGGGCTCGACGCGGAAGCCGGTAATCCCGGCCTGCACCTTGATCGTCACCTTCATGATCGATGTAAGGCTGGGGTCATCCTCGTCGGCAGCCTGCACTCGCATCATCCCGGCTGGCACCGGCGCAGCGGCGCCCGGGTGCTGGTCCATGACGATGCCGAATTTCAGGTGCGCGGGCGTAACGCCCAGGAAGTCAGCCGCCAAGTCGAGGTTCTTCCCACGCGGCTCCGAGTCGCCCGCGACCCACTTCTGCACGGCCTGCGGGCTCACGCCTACATGACGCGCCATTTCTGACTGGTTGCCGCCGTTCCTCGCCTGCAGGAGCTGTTCGATTCTTGTAGCCATAGTTTCCATTCAGCCATCTTACAAGCAACCGTTGTAGATAGCACTGCAAAAATAAGTTGTAATTGAACGTGCGATGCTGTAACCTAGGGTTGTAACCAACGACTAGAACCGAAGACCATGGAAACCGGAATCGCAAAAGCAATTCGCCTCGCTGGAAGCCAGACCGCTCTCGGCAATCTTCTCAAGCTCACGCCCCAGGCGATCCAGAAATGGGCCGCTCAAGGTGTGGTGCCTGGCGAACGCTGCCGCGAAGTCGAATCCCTGCTCGACGGCCAAGTCACGCGCTACGAGCTGAACCCAACCGTGTTCGGCGAACCACCCCAGTCGCAGTAATCCGCGGCTTTTTTCTTCGGGCAAAAAGTTGCCCGTAGTACCTGTACCAGAAGCACCTACCCCGTAACCCGCATCACCAAGGAGAAGTAAATGTTCCACGCAGCCCAAAACGAAGACACCCGCATCCACCGCGTGGAAGTCCTCGTCAGCACGACGGAAAAGAGCAAGGCAAAGGAAGTGGCCGCGGCTGCCGGCCTCGGATTGTCGGCCTGGTTCCGCACCCTCGGCAACGAAGCGATCAGGCGCCATGGTAACGGCCCGGCGACCGGGAAGGAATCCCGACATTGTCCGGGTCGTGGCCGCCCAGCAGCACGGGCGCGCGGCGTGGCGTCGGGCCGGAGGCACCTTTAATGGCTTCAGGCTTCGAGGCCAGGAGACAGGCAAAAAAATAGCCCGGTTTGGAGCCGGGCCATGAAAGGATTTCAACAGTGAGCACATTATCACCCGAAAACCACGCGGCGACAAAGGTTATCGCCAAGGCGTGTAGTTGGGCCGACCAGCGGCGCACCGTTCGCGATGCTGCAGATGACCAGAAAGGCCGCGCCATTGGCCGCCTGGCCAAGAGCAGCGACGAGCTGGCCGAGGCCGTCGAGAAATACCGCAAGGCCGGCGGTCAGCCATGACGACCTATGCTACCTACGGCCCAAACAGCTTGGGCCATTACATCATCGGCTACCCCACCCCGGGCGCTCCCCACGTCCTGACCGCCATCGGCGTCGCCTCTACGAAATCCGGCGCCGATGCAGAATGCGCGCGCCGCAATGAGGCCCAGGTGGCCGAGCAGCGCGCCAACCTCGCCCGCAAGGCGTCTCTCGTCATCCTGGATGTGGGGCGCCCATGAACTACTACTCCTTCCACCTGGGCGACTACGCAGCCCACACGCGCCATCTGAGCCTGCTTGAGGATCTGGCATACCGCCGCATGCTCGACCTGTACTACACCACCGAAGCACCGTTGCCGTCTGATCCAGCCAAGGTTGCTCGTCTGATCGGCATGCGCGAACACATGCAAGAAGTCACCGATGTGCTGTCTGAGTTCTTTACGAAATCAGAAGCAGGTCACAGCAGCTCGCGCTGCGATCGTGAAATCGAGACCTATCGCGCAAAAGCTGAGCGCGCGAAATCCGCCAACAAGGCGCGTTGGACTCCGAAGCAAGATACAGGCGCATCTGAACCTGATATGAAATCAGATATGAAGTCTGATCTGAAATCAGAAAGCGCTCAGATCCCAACCAAGAACCAAGAACCAATAACCAAAGAAGATCCCCCCATACCCCCCGCTGGGGGGCAGCACGTCGAGCAGAAACGGAAAGCAGCCGTCTCCCTGCAGACTTTCCTGGCGGACTGCCGTTCGGTCGGTGAGAAGCCAATCCCCGATTACGACCCCGTGTTCGCCTATGCCGACAAGGTCGGGCTTCCGGCCGAGTTCCTGTCGCTGCACTGGCGCGAGTTCAAGGATCGCTACCTGGCTCCCGGGTCGAAGCGCTACACCGCCTGGCGGACCGTGATGCTGAAGTCGGTCAAGGGCAACTGGTTCAAGCTCTGGTTCGTCGGCAATGACGGGAACTACGCCTTGACGACCGTTGGCCAGCAGGCCCAGCGCAACCACGCGGAGGCCGCATGATCGAGCTGTTCAACATCCAGGCCGAGCAGGATGTGCTGGGCGCCCTGCTGCGCGACAACGACGCCATCGATCGCATTCCCGAGCTCGACGCGGCGCACTTCTTCCGCGGCGACCACCGCGCGATGTTCACCGAGATCACCGCGCAGCTAGCCGCCGGCAAGCGCGTCGACGCCGTGACCCTGGCCGACAAGGTCGGTGCGGACGCCCTGCCCTACCTCGCCAGCCTGCACTCGTCTGCGGTCAGCGCGGCGAAGATCGAGTACCACGCCCGCATCGTGGTCGACAAGGCGACGAAGCGCGCCCTGCAGGCGTTGTCGGTCGATCTTGAAAGCGACGTCCAGTCGGGCAAGGACAGCGCCGAGTGCATCGCCGATGCCGCGGCCAAGCTGGACGACCTGGCCGCCCGCAAGGCGACCAAGGACCCGCGCCGCATCGATGAGACCCTAGGCGAGTACCTGACGCTGCTGCAGGACCGCATGGACGGTAAGATCCGGCCGATCCCGACCGGCTACCAGCACCTCGACGACATGCTCGACGGCGGCCTGGAGCGCGGGACCCTGACGGTCATCGCCGGCCGCCCCGGCACCGGCAAGACCGCTGCAGGCCTGGGCATCTGCCGCAACGCCGCGCGCCATTACTCGTCGCTGTTCCTGTCCATGGAAATGTCGACCAACCAGGTCAATGACCGGAATATCGCCGCGCTCGCTCGGGTCGATATGTCCTGGCTGCGCAAGCCGGGCGAGACCGCCGCCGACAAGGAACGCTGGGATGCGATCGTCGAAGCGACGACGCGCTCGCGCCAGATGAACCTGTTCATCGACGACCAGACCGGCCTGAGCATCCCGGATATCCGCGCCAAGGCCCGCAAGATCAAGCGCATGCACGGCCTTGATGTCCTCTGCATCGACCAGCTCTCGTTCATCACCGGCGCCAAGTCCGACAAGCTGCACGAGGCGATGGGCGAGTACACCCGCGGCCTGATCGCCCTGGGCAAGGAGCTTGACGCCGTGGTGATCCTGCTGGCCCAGCTGAATCGCGAATGCGAGAAGCGCGCCGACAAGCGCCCGATCATGTCCGACCTGGGCGTGTCCGGCTACATCGAGCAGGACGCCGCCAACATCATCTTCCTCTACCGCGACGAGCTGTGGAACCCGGAGACCGAGGACCGCGGCATCTGCGAGTGGATCAGCGCGAAGCAGCGGCAAGGCAGCCCGGGCGTGGTTGGCCTGCAGTACATCGGCTCGCAGACCAGGTTCGAGAACCCGCCCTTCCGCTGGTTCCGCCGCCCGCCGGCCTCCAAGCCCACCACCAAGCGCGGAGGTTTCGAATGAGCGCCGATCGTGACACCTGCGTCCACTGCGCGCACTTCAGCATTGCCGGCCGCCCAGAGCTCGCAGCCACCGGCCACGGCTGGTGCGACTCCTGGGACATGCCCAAGCCCTGGAACGGCCAGATCGGCGTGCTGTTCGTGGAAGCGAAGGACCGGGCGCCGCGTGCGAGGTATGTGGCGCAGCAGCAGGAACAACAACAAGAATTGGAGAAAGAATGATCAACGAGATCCACTTCGGCGACTGCCGCGACAGCCTGCGCGCCATGGCCGCCGCCGGCGTAAAAGTACAGACATGCGTGACGTCGCCTCCTTATTTCGGCCTGCGCGACTACGGCCACGACGGGCAGATCGGGCTGGAAGAAACGCCCGACGCCTACATCGCGCGCCTGGTCGAAGTGTTCCGCGAGGTGCGCCGCGTGCTGACCGACGATGGTACGCTATGGCTGAATATCGGCGACAGCTACGCCAGTGGCGGACGCACCGAATACGATCCTGATCCGAAGCTGCCCAACCGCGGTGGCAAGCACCGCCAGCGCTCGACTGCCGCAAATGGTCTGAAGCCGAAAGATTTGATCGGCATCCCCTGGATACTCGCGTTCGCCCTGCGCGCCGACGGCTGGTATCTGCGCCAGGACATCATCTGGCACAAGCCGAACCCGATGCCGGAGAGCGTAACCGACCGTTGCACGAAGGCGCACGAATACGTGTTCCTGCTGTCGAAGTCGGGCCGTTATTTTTACGATCACGAGGCGGTAAAAGAAGCTGCGGCGGGCGTTCCGAACGGCGGCCGGATGCGCGCCGGGGTTAAGTCATTTGAAACTCAAAGCGGCGGAAAAGAATCGAGCACGCTCGGCGCGGCCGCTACCGAAACCCGCAATCGCCGCAGCGTTTGGACGGTTGCTCCGCGCCCCTACGCCGGCGCGCACTTTGCCGTGTTCCCGCCCGCGCTGGTCGAGCCGTGCATCCTGGCCGGCAGCCGGCCTGGCGATGTCGTGCTCGACCCGTTCATGGGAAGCGGCACCACGGCCGCCGTGGCGATCGAGCATGGCCGCCAGTTTATCGGCTGCGAGCTAAACCCCGAATACAAGCCGCTGCAGGACGAGCGGATTACCGAGGCGCACGCAGCAGTCGCGGCCCTGGAGGAGGAGCGAGCTACGGCCGCAGCGCAACTCGACATGTTTGTGGCGGCTGCATGACGCTCAACCGCACCCCCATCGCCCGCACTGGCACTCTCAAGCGCAAGACCCCGCTGCCTCGCGAGGCGGCGCCGGCGGCCGGCAAGCCGCGCACGAAGAAGTGCGGCAACCGCGCCTGCCGCGCGCCGTACCAGGTGGATCCGAAGCGCCCGTGGAAAAACTGGTGCAGCGACGACTGCGCCGTTGTGATCGCCGTCACGAAGCTGGACGCGCAGAAGGCGAAGAAGCAGAGGGCCGAGCGCGCCCAGGACAAGGCGAAGCTCGACGGCATGAAGACCTATCCGCAGCTCATCGCGGACTGCCAGCGCGCTTTTAATGCGGTCGTGCGCTGCCGGGACATGCTGGCTGGCCACGCCTGCATTTCGAGCGGTCGCGCGCTGGACTGGAGCGGCAACGCCGTCGACGCCGGCCACTACCGTTCGACCGGATCCGCGCCGCATCTGCGCTTCAACTTCGACAACTGCCACGCGCAGAGCAAGCACGACAACCAGTACAAGGCCGGCAACGCCGTCGACTACCGCATCGGCCTGATCGCCCGCATCGGCCTGGCGCGCGTCGAGGCGCTGGAGGCCGACAACACCCCGGCCAAGTGGACGCATGACGACCTGCGCCGGATGACCAAGGAATTCCGCGCGCAGCTGAAAAAACTGAAGGAGAAGGCATGAATAGTGCGATCCACAAGAACGCCATGATCAGCGAAGGCCTGTGCAAGCAACTGGTTGCGAGCTACCTCAGCAAGACACGGGGCGGTAGCGTGAAGCCGCGCGTGGCCCTGCGCGAACTGATCAACACCGTGTACGCACAGGGGCATCAGGCTGGCGTTCAATCGGTCTACAAGGAGGTTTTCGATGAGTAACGTTTCTCAGCTTCGCGACGGCAAGCATTACGCCCTTGAGGCAGAGATTGCGGCTCGTCTCAAGGGTTTGATTATGGAATACGAGGGCCGGATTTCCCTCGTTGCCACGGTCGGAATTCTCGAGCTAATCAAGGCGGATCTGCTGAAGGAGGCAGCATGACGAACGCATCGAAGGCTTGGGCCTGGCTCAAGTCGCTGTGCAGGCCGAAGCCGGCGCCTGCGCCGCGCATGGGTGAGCGCGCTCAACTGCACCGCTGGATTCAGCAACACATGCCTGAGCTCGACGCCGAGCTGGGCCCGATGACCAAGAACCAGGTGCGCATCCGCCTGAACGAAATCACCGGCTGCAACGTGTCCTCCGGCAGCCGTGTAGAGGATGGCTGCGCCGCGTTCCTGGCCGCGCTGAAGAAGATGAAGGAGTCCGCATGATCGACAACCACACCTTCTCCAGCCCGAAGGCCCAGGCCAAGATCGCCAGAATCCTGGCCGCGCTCGAACAACAGCCAATGACCCGCGACGAGCTGCAGTGCTTGCTGGGCATCGCCAAGCCGACCATGCGCCGCTACATCGCGCACCTGACCACGGCGCCGCGCCTGATCCACATCCGGCGCTGGAAGCGCACGACGGGCAAGCCAGCGCCGGTGTATGCCGTCGGCAGCCGCAAGGACGCCGCACCGCCGCGCGTCGCCACGCGCACCGAGCGCAATCAGCTGGAATGGCAGCGTATCAAGGCTGACCCTGACCGCCACGCCCGGGTAAAGGCCACCGCACGTGTGTATGCCCGCATCAAGCGCGCCTGCGCTACCCCGCAGCCATGGTTCGCTGCGCTACTCAACACCCGCACTATCGAACGGAGGAATGCACCATGAAGAATGTAAAGTACGGAGACCGGCGCGAACGCCAACGCGTCGCCGCGCGGGAGCTGCGCGAGAAGCTGCTGGCGGAACTCGAGCTGGGCCCGCGCACGATGCGCCAATTGATCGCGACATTCGGCCTGGAGCGCGAAATGATCCATCGCGCGCTGCTGGTGCTGCGCAAGGCCGGGCAGGCGCACAGCCAAGTAGATCGCCGGTCGGACGTCTTAGGCGTGATCGGCTCGACTTGGATGCTAACTGGCGACACCCTGCCCTCGCGCAATGACCCTGTGCCGCTCTACAAGCCGTCTCGCAGGGTGTCTAAGGGTCCATGGCCCGCCCCGCCGCGCGATCCTCTGCTGTGGGCACTTTTCGGAGCGCAGCCATGAACGCGCGCGCCAACTTCGACATCATCGCCCGGCTCGAGAACTGGAGCCGCTACTGCACCGAGACCGAGCGCCGCATCGAGGTCAGCCCGACCGGCAAGATGATCGACCGCGCGAAGCGCGCCGCCGGCATCATCGAGGACCAGGCCAACGAGCGCCGCAACGTCGACGAGGCAGACGCCCAGCTCATCGAGCGATGCATGCGCAACCTGCTGCCGAAGTACCGCGTCATCCTCAAGTGGCACTACGTGCGCCGTGCTCACCGTGGCGTGGTATGCCGAAAGGTGGGTATCGACCACCGGCCGGCGTCGATATTCGATGACCTGCTGAGGAAGGCGCATGAGACAATCGAGGCGCTGATAAATACTGACAAAGGGATGGCATGAACCTATATCTGGTGAAGCGAACCGACGAGTGTGATTACGATGAGTTCGATGCATTCGTTGTAGCGGCGACCTCCGCGCAAGAGGCTGAGGCGATGTGCAATTTCCATGCAGCCGTGCGCGGCCCCCTGTCCACCACACTGCTCGGGATCGCCGCAGAAGGCATCGCTGGCGAGATACTCGGGTCGTTCAACGCCGGCTGATCGGAAAGCAACAGGCCGCCGAAAAAGATTGACTATCGGCAAACAACAGGATAAATTCCAAGCTACAACTTAATTCCGTCTAGAAATTCGACGAGCGATCCCACCAGGATGACGCTCGTCCCTACGGACGACGATGAAGGCCCGCCACTGAGCGGGCTTTTTCTTTGGTGGGTCGCTCAACCCGGAAGCCGCCCCGGTAACGAGCGCGGCACATCGAAAGACACCATGGACGACAAAGCAATCGAGCAGGAAATCCAAGCCAAGGGCAAGACCGCGCCGCGCGTCACGCCTGCCGACATCGAGGCGAACATCGCCCACGAGTATTTTTTTACTGCCGCTCAGGGCATTGTTGGCTCGGTGGCCGCTGGCATCGAAGCCAAGGAGGCCGTGCCGTACGGGCCTGAACAGGTGGTTGAAATCCTCGACGGGCCAGCCAGCCTGTTGACGTTCTGTGTCATCGTCCTGAGTAACGGCTTCACCGTCACCGGTGAGTCCGCATGCGCATCGCCCGAGAACTTCGACGCTGTGATCGGTCGCAAGATCGCGCGCCAGAATGCCGTGCAGAAAATCTGGCCGCTGATGGGCTACGCGCTCAAGCAGCAGCTGCACGACGCAGCATAAGCGCCCTGCCCGGTGAAAGCCGGGTCCACACGACTTCGCCCTGTAGATATCGCAGGACGAAACCGTGTGGTGGACACCCTCCCACCCCTTCCGTCCGCCGTGTGCGGCACCACGAGGCGTGTCCACCCTCCTTGTCTCCTCTCCCTGGGTTGCCACTCGGGACTTCGCCCGGCCACGTGCCGGGTTCTTTTATTCCACCACCATGAGCGATAAACCAGCCAAGACCCGCAAGAAGGCGGAGACGGCTGTGGCCGCTCCTCCAGGTAAGCCAGGGCGCCCAAGCACGTTCAGCCAGGAAGTGGCGGACGAGATATGCGAGCGCCTGTCGCAAGGTGAGCCCCTGCGCCAAATCTGCCGTGATGACCGGATGCCAGCTTGGCAAACCGTCTATGGGTGGAAAGCGGCGCACGAGGATTTTGCCAAACGCATCGCGCACGCACGCGAGGCCGGCTTCGACGCCATCGCCGAAGAATGCCTGGAGATCGCCGACGAGACCGCGTTCGACACGGTGATCGGCGAAAACGGCGATCGCGCCAACACCGAATGGATCAGCCGCAGCAAGCTCCGCGTCGAGACGCGCCTGAAGCTGCTGGCGAAGTGGGACCCGAAGCGGTACGGCGACAAGATCACCCAGGAGCTCACCGGCGCCGGTGGTGGCGCCATCCAAGTTCAATCCGCCGCGGCCCTGACCGATGACCAGCTCGCGGCCATTGCCGCAGGCAACCCATGCAACTGACACAACAGCAGGCCGCAGCAATCCTTCTGGAGCGCCGCGCCGCGCGCAATGACCTTGTGACGTTCGCCAGCCGCGTACCGGTGCCTGGTTCGCCGTCGGAAGATGCTGACGAGGCCGCGCCGATCCCGCTGATCGAGAGCCACCAGGCCGAACACCACAAGCTGATCCTGCGTGAGCTGCAGGCGTGCATGACAAAGCGGCACGGCCGCCTGATGATCATGGCCCCGCCCGGCTCGGCGAAGTCCACGTATGCGACTGTCGTCGGCCCGAGCTGGTTCCTAGGGCGCGAGGCGAACCGCCGCGTCATCCTGGCCAGCTACGGCTCGGACCTGGCCGGCCGGCATGGGCGCCGCACGCGGCAACTGCTGCGGGCCCAGGAAACGACCGGCATCCTGCAATGCGAGCTGAGCGCTGAATCGCGCTCGGCAACCGAATTTGCCCTGACCAACGGCAGCGAGTACATCGCCGGCGGCATGATGTCCGGTATGACCGGTAACCGTGCGCACGGCATCGTCATCGATGACCCGATCAAGGGCCGTGAGCAGGCCGATTCGCAGACCGTGCGCGACAAGACGTTCGCTGCCTACGAAGACGACCTGCTCACGCGCCTGATCCCTGGCGGCTGGGTGGTCATCATCAATACCCGCTGGCACGAAGATGACCTGTGCGGCCGGATCCTGCCAGAAGACTGGTCCGGCGAGTCTGGTGATATCGAGTGCCGCGACGGCAACACCTGGCGCGTGCTGTGCCTGCAGGCTGAGTGCCAGACGAAGACCGACCCGCTCGGGCGCAAGCCTGGCGAAATGCTGTGGTCCGAATGGTTCGACGCTAAGCACTGGTCACAGTTCCGGCTGAACCGCCGCACCTGGTCGAGCCTGTACCAGCAGATCCCGGCACCAGCCGAAGGCATCCTGTTCCGCAAGGATGACATGGGCACCTACGACAAGGTGCCGGACGGCCTGCGCATCATTGGCGGCAGCGACTATGCGGTGACGCCCGACGGCGGCGACTGGACCGAGCACGGAATCATGGGCATCGCACCTGACGGCACGTGGTACTTGCTGGACTGGTGGCGCGGCCAGGTCGGCCCCGAGGAATGGATCGAACGGAAGATCGACATGATGATCCGTTGGACTCCGCTCGCTTGGTTCGGCGAGGCTGGGCCAATCCGTCGTTCGACCGAAGGCAGGCTGCGTGCCAGGATGATCGATCGGCAGGCGAAATGCCGCGTTGAGTGGCTGCCGTCCATCCAGGACAAGGCGACACGCGCACAGTCAGCGATTGCGCAGGCTGGTATGGGACGGCTCTTGTGGCCGCGCGCCGCCTGGGTGGCCGAGCTGCAGCGGCAATGCCTGGTCTTCCCGGCTGGGTCGCCCGATGACGGCGTCGACACCGTCTCTATTCTCGCGCGCGGCGCCGACACGCTCGGCAAAGCAGTGAAACCAACTCCACCACGACCCCGGCCGCCCGCTTCTGCCGGGGGCTGGATGGGATAACACATGGCTGACCTGAAGAAGACCCCGAAAGCCGAGGACGGCGACGACCTGCACGCCGAGGGCATCAAGATTTACGACTACGCGGTCGAGCGCGACAGCCACAACCGCGAGCGCTATGCCGAGGACATCCGGTTTGCGCGCCTGGGCGAACAGTGGCCCGAGGCCATCCGCCAGCAGCGCGAACGCGAAGGCCGCCCCTGCCTGACGCTCAACCGCATGGCTGCGTTCATCCGCCAGGTGGTGAACGACGCGCGCCAGAACAAGCCGAGCATCAAGTTCCACGCGGTGGGCGACGGCGCCGACCAGTGGACAGCCAAGGTGCAAGACGGCCTGGTGCGCAACATCGAATACAGCAGCAACGCCGATGTGGCCTATGACACGGCGATCGACAACGCTGTCTCTGGCAACGTGGGCTATTTCCGCATCACGACCGACTACGCCGCCGACGACGTGTTCGACCAGGACATCCGCATCGAGCGCATCGCGAACAGCCTGTCCGTGGTGCCGGATGCCTACTGCTTTGATGCCGACTCGGCCAACTGGAATGACGCCTTCGTCACCGAAGATTATTCGCTCGACGCGTTCAAGGCGAAGTGGCCGAAGGCCGATACCGCCAGCTTCGAAGGCGACCGCCGCGGCGATATGGCTGCTGGCTGGATGACCGACGACGGGCTGGTGCGCGTGGCCGAGTGGTGGAGGCGCCGCGAAGTGCCGGCTACGATCGTCAAGCTGTCCAACGGCATGGTGGTGCAGGCCGAGAAGCTGGAAGACGAGGAATTCGTCGCGCTGCTGGAGACTCAGGGCGTCACCGAGGTGGCGCGCCGCGAGACCAAGACCATGAAGGTCACGCAGCACCTGATGAACGGCTGCGAGATCCTGGAAACCAACGAGTGGGCCGGTAAGTACATCCCAATCGTGCCGGTCTATGGCGACGAGGTGATCATCGATGGCCGGCGGCATCTGTTCTCGATGATCCACCAGGCCAAGGACGCGCAGAGGATGTCCAACTACTGGCGCACGGTCTCTACCGAGCTGGTGGCGCTGGCGCCGAAAGCGCCGTGGGTGGGGCCGACC
>Ga0247725_1000879_pt1 | contig 18115 bp, 14 predicted proteins | sample OKSTACKMCFT3sol_FD_183021 | JGI IMG/M metagenome (GOLD analysis project Ga0247725, IMG submission 183021) | Subsurface sediment microbial communities from gas well in Oklahoma, United States - OK STACK MC-FT3-sol | ecosystem: Environmental > Terrestrial > Deep subsurface > Rock core/Sediment... | reverse complement strand
AAAGAGACAGTAGTGCTACAACAGCATATTTGCGTAGCATAAACCTCCCGGCACAACCTGAAGTGCATCTGACATTAGCATTCAATCCGGCACCTTCCCTGACATAGTATCCCATTTAACCAGCTCTGAGCGCGAGTTAAAAACAACCCTGTTGTTAAGCAACCCAGATTTGATTGAAAAAGATACATTAATTTGCCACTTTCTGCCTGATTTGCCAAGGTGCAGGACCATGATTAAATAGTTAGCCTAAGCTTGTGCATTCGTTTGGGGCAAGCATGCACCAGTTTAGCCCAGGCCGACGGAGCGATCTAAGGTAAAATATTACAGTATTTATCATACTTATCACATTTATCAAATGTCAGCTATCGAATTTAATGTTTTTTACTGGCACAAGTTATGCTTTGCTTTGTAAATAGCCGCTTGCTGTTGTATAGTCGTGCGCGTTTTTTCACTTTAATGTCACACTATGCACTTAAAGTGAAGCAGCGTATTTTTCATCCTGTTTAGGGATGATGCACTAAAGGCGAGGGACGGCCTTTGCTGAGTAGTTGAGCGAATAAACCAGATTTCAATACAACTTTTTGATTCGGCATTACTTTCTGGCACAACAAAATGCCACAAAGCAAAGCTCAATGATCGCTCATAGGCGCTGTGATCGAGCACAAGCGCAGCGATCTGGCATAAGTAAAGAGGGATTTTAATATGCAAGCACCAGATATTCGTAAAGTAACCAGAGCTGTTATACCTGTTGCAGGCCTTGGTACCCGCATGTTACCAGCCACTAAAGCCATTCCAAAAGAAATGCTGCCGGTGGTGGACAAACCTCTGATCCAGTATGTGATCGAAGAAGCCGCAGCTGCAGGCCTTACTGAAATAGTGCTGGTGACCCACAGCAGTAAAAATTCCATCGAAAACCATTTTGATACCAGTTTTGAATTAGAAACCCAGCTGGAAAAGCGGGTAAAACGTTCATTGCTGGACGAAGTACGTTGTATAAACCCTAAACACGTGACGGTAATTTCTGTGCGCCAGCACCAGGCGCTGGGCCTGGGCCATGCCATTTTGTGTGCTGCGCCAGTGGTTGGTAAAGAACCTTTTGCCGTGTTATTGCCAGACGTACTGATAGACAAATACCGCAGCAACTTAAAACAAGACAACTTAAAAGCCATGATCCAACGCTACGAACAAACGGGCGCTAGTCAGGTAATGGTAGAGCCTGTGCCAAAAGAGTTAGTCAGCAGTTACGGTATTGTCGATTTAGCAGGCCAGCCTATAGAAGCAGGGCATTCAGTAAACTTAAAAGCCATGGTCGAAAAACCAGAGACCGACGACGCCCCGTCCAATATGGCCATTACCGGCCGTTATGTGTTGTCGCCTACAGTGATGGAAATTTTAAGCTTTACCCAACCAGGTGCCGGTGACGAAATACAATTAACAGACGCTTTAGCACAACTGTTGACCGAAGAAGCCATGGAAGCCTACCGCATAGTAGGACGCAGCCACGACTGCGGCAGCAAATTGGGTTATTTGGAAGCCATAGTAGATTACGCCTTAAAAGACCCAAAACTTGGGCCAGATTTCGCTGCTTTATTAAAAAAGATGATGGCTGGCACACCACTGAGTTTAATTGCCTAAGCAAAAATAGCGACGCATTGTGTTGGGTTTAGCCCGCCCACAAATAAAATAAATAAAGGCATGAGCTAAAGCCTGGCCAAAAATTATCTGTGACGGATTATTCCGTCTATACATTGTAGGGGCGGGGTTTACCCCGCCCGCGAGACATTAAAAAATACGGCAGGAAAAACCGCCAAACGATAGAAAGGGAATGGGAATGAAGATCAGTATTTTTGGTACAGGTTATGTTGGCCTGGTTACCGGCGCTTGTTTGGCTGATGTAGGCCACGACGTGATCTGTGCAGACGTTAATCAGGCAAAAATTGAAGGCTTAAAACAAGGCATCATTCCTATCTACGAACCCGGCCTGGAAAGCGTGGTAAAAACCAATGTTAGCCAGGGCAACTTGCGTTTTACCACCAACGCTGAAGAAGCAGTTCAGCACGGCGAAGTAATCTTTATAGCAGTAGGCACTCCACCAGACGAAGACGGCTCCGCCGACCTGCAATATGTAATGGCTGTGGGCAAAACCATAGGCCAACTGATGCAAAGCTATAAAGTGGTGGTAAACAAAAGCACTGTACCAGTAGGCACGGCCGATAAAGTAACAGCTGTTATTCAACAAACTCTGGCAGAACGTGGTTTTGCGGCAGAGTTCGACGTGGTTTCCAACCCGGAGTTTTTAAAAGAAGGCGCAGCAGTAGCAGATTGCATGAGACCAGACCGCATAGTGATAGGCACCAGTTCTAAGTTTGCCGAAGAAACCATGCGTGAGGTGTATGCGCCTTTTAACCGCAACCATGACAAAGTGATAGTAATGGATGTACGCAGTAGCGAGCTGACTAAATATGCCGCCAACTGCATGCTCGCCACTAAAATTAGCTTTATGAACGAAATGGCCAATATAGCGGAGCGGGTAGGGGCCGACATCGAAAACGTGCGCAAAGGTATAGGCTCAGATCCCCGTATTGGTTACCACTTTATCTACCCTGGCTGTGGCTATGGTGGCAGTTGCTTCCCGAAAGACGTACAAGCTTTGGCCCGCACTTCTGATCAGTATGGTTATGAGTCAAAAATTCTGAATGCAGTAGAGCAGGTAAACGACAAGCAAAAGTACAAACTGTTCGAACTGATCTGTAAGCACTATGGCGTATGGCAACAAGCGGCCAAAGGTGAAATTAAAGACATTTTAAAAGGCAAAACTTTCGCTTTGTGGGGCCTGGCTTTTAAACCAAATACCGACGATATGCGTGAAGCCTCGAGTCGAGTGTTAATGGAAAACTTATGGCTGGCCGGAGCTACAGTAAAAGCTTACGACCCAGAAGCAATGGAAGAGACCCAACGTATTTATGGCAACAGAGCTGACTTAGTCTTGTGTGGTACTAAGGAGGCAGCCATCAATAACGCTGATGCTTTAATTATTTGCACTGAGTGGAAGAACTTCCGCGCACCAGATTTTAGCGCCATAAAAGAACAGATTAACGACCCTGTTATTTTTGACGGCAGAAATTTATTTGAGCCTGCAACAGTGCAGCGTAATGGCTTAGCTTATTATGCAATAGGCCGTGGTGATACTTTAAAAGTGGCTGGCAATTAAGATATGAAGTATTTAGTAACAGGTGCTGCTGGTTTTATCGGCAGCCGCGTAGCAGAAGAATTAGCCTTATCAGGCCATGATGTCATAGGTTTAGACAACTTAAACGACTACTACGACCCGAACCTAAAGCTGGCGCGTTTAAAACGCATCGAAACTTTACTTACCGAGCATGGTAAACAACAGCACTTTCGCTTTTTAAAGATGGACTTAGCCGATAGAGAAGGCATAGCGTCACTTTTTGCTACAGAAAAGTTTCAACGTGTCATACACCTGGCTGCACAAGCTGGTGTGCGTTATTCCATAGATAACCCAATGGCTTATGTCGATTCAAACCTGGTTGGTATGATGACCATATTAGAAGGTTGCCGCCATAACAAAGTTGAACACCTTGTTTATGCCTCTAGCAGTTCTGTATATGGTAATCAGGAAAAAGTGCCGTTCTCTGAGGACGACAGAGTAGATCATCCAATATCGCTTTATGCGGCCACCAAAAAAGCCAATGAGTTAATGGCTCATACCTATAGCCATTTATATCAATTGCCTACCACAGGTTTGCGTTTCTTTACTGTGTATGGGCCTTGGGGCCGTCCTGATATGGCGCCTTTTAAATTTACCAAGGCAATTTTGGAAGGCCGCTCAATTGATGTGTATAACCATGGCAAACTTAGGCGCGATTTTACTTATATAGACGACATTGTTGAGGGGGTTGTTCGAATCCAGGATTGTATTCCGTCGTCTCAATACAGCATTTTTAATATTGGTAATAATCAACCTGTGGCGTTAGAAGATTTTATTCAAGCAATAGAAGCTGCAACAGGAAAGGAAGCGATTAAGAATTATCTGCCAATGCAGGCTGGAGATGTTTATCAAACTTATGCTGACATTGGGCGTCTTCAAGAGGCAATAGGTCTAGAGCCTTCTACAGATATTTATACGGGGATTAGATCTTTTTGCTCTTGGTACAAGAATTATATTAATGACTCAAAGTAATCACTCTAATATTGCAAAATTGTTACATATTGTCTCTGGGTTTCTACTTGGACAAGGCTCATTTTTTTTAGCTTTGAGTTATTTAGCATTTTGTAAAGAGTTTTTAGTAATAGCGCAAGTAAGTTTAGGCTTAAGTATTCTTTCTTTATCTCAATGGATTGCGGATGGGGGCGGTACCTATTTACTTAGAGATTTGAAACGGAGTTCAGGCACTGTATTATCGTTCATCTTAGTAAGATTGATTCAATCAATTGTATTATCAGTAGTTTTGGTTTTTATATTTAACATGCTTGATTTCGGAGAGCAATTTAATGATATAGCTATTTTTTCCACAGTATGTGCTGTTATTTGGGCGTTTAATCTCACTGGTGTAATTGACAAATCAGGTAAAAATAAAATAGCTGGACCGATATCTGGACTTAGTTGGGTGCTTTCTTCAATAGCTGTTTTATTGTTTTACAAAAGCGATAATTACGGATTAATTGTAGGTGTGGCTTTTTCAATTGGATTAATGATTACAGTGTTATACCACCATATATTACTGGATTTTGATTTTAGGCGTATGTTTTTTGATAGAGTATCGCTTGAAGATTTCAAGGTAGATTTTAATCTTGTATTTTTTTATAATTTAAATTTTTCGATAACGCAGATATATGGAAGGTCTCTAGGCTTTATTGTCAATTACTATTTATCTGCAAGCACAGCAGGACTATTCTTGTATGCGAGAAGTGCTTCCAATGCAGTGAGTCAGATTTTACTGTTTAGCAGGCGTGTAGAATTTGATAATGAGGTTTACTCTATTAATTTTCGTTCTCTACTGAAATTTCAAAAGCTAAGTGTGGCTCTTAGTATTGCTGCATTTAGTGGAGCGCTGTTTTTAACACTAGTTCTCAATTATTATGGAGACGAGGATTTTTATTTAATATCTCTGTATCTCCTGCTTACTCTATTCTCTTTAATAGTTTGGAATTTTTCCAATAGCTTAAGTATGATACTTGTTAAATTTGAACTTGTAGATAAAGTTGCGTTTATTTCATTGATTACTATCTCGATACAAATTGGATTCTTACTAATTTTTACACCCATATACGGTATATATACTCTATTTGTGAGTGAGGTGGTGTTGTTTTTGGTGCAGGGCCTGCTGTTTCTTTTCGTTGCTAAAAAGAATTTCAAGAAAAGAGAGGTTTCTATTCATGGGTAAAATGACTAAACCTTCGGCTGTGTTTTGTTTGATCGTTCTGTTTAATTTCCTGATTTATTCATTTGTAATTATTTCCGGGGTAGATAGAGAGTATTTTAATGTAGATGGTGCGTACTTTACTTCAATGCCATTTGATTTCGACTACTCCTATGAAACAGGGGTGGTTGTTGTATTTCTTTCATTAATGATGTGTGGCTTTGGCGCATATTTAATGAGTGGTACGAGTGCTGTCGAGCACAAAAATTCAAATGTTAATTTTAATTTCAATGTCAAGCATATTTTAAACGAAAAATCGTCGCGCTATGACACACAAGCGACATTGATTCTTTTGACTTTAATTTTATTTTCCTTAGTCCATTTCTTAATGATTGAAAAATCTGTTTTATGGTACAACCTAGATTATCAGATAATAAAGACTCCTGAGGATATCGGAAATTCTGGAATTTTCTTTCGAATGTACCACTTCCTTTTTAGAATTGTCGGTATATTTGCAGCAGTAACTATGGTCTATTATTTTAGCACTGGGAAGTTTTTAAATTTTGCCGCATCTTTTGTATTGTTCTCATACTCCTTTTTTCTTTTATATGTTGGTGAAAGCCGTTGGATTAATATCTATATATTTGTTCTGTTTTTTTCACGATACATATTCTTTAGGCGGAAGCCGAGTTTTTTGGAAATAATCTTCTGGTTAGTCATTTTTGTGTTTTTATTTGTAAAAGTGATCGTTGGAAGAAATTTCGGAGTTTATGGCGTCGCTGTTCAAGGCGAGATTATCTCTGAGGTAGCTTCGCTGAATTGGATCGCCGTTTTATTCGGTATGATGATTAACTTCGGTGATGGTTTTTTAAATTTGGCTAACACTTCCGTTCATGACTTCTTGTATAGCCTTGAATATAAAGTAGGATCTTTTTCTCCCTTCCCTTCGGTGATAGATGGCTTTTCCGAAATACAAGAGGAGGAACACAGGATCTCTTTGTTCGTGCCATTTAATGCTCTGTCTGAAGCTTACTCTTTCGGCGCGCCTTATTTTTTACTTTTATTGTTCATTATATTTTTGTTTCTTTACTCTTCGGACCGTGTTTATAACTTAGTTGGCCTTTATGGCCGGTTAATCTTAGTTGTAATTCTTTTTTGGAATGTGTTTCTTATGTTTGGTTATCCAATTAGAAACGTAATGCGTGTTTTTGAGTACGTTACACTCATTAATTTTATAATTATTATTAGGAAATCTTAGGATTATGGCAGGAAATATCATTATTATAGGGCCTTTTCCACCTCCTGTTCATGGGATGTCAAAAAACTTGCTTGCATTACACGACGATTTAAATCCGAACGTCGATTGTATTAAATTGAATACCAGCCCTGGGACTTTAGTTCGTGGTTTGCGATATCACGGTATGAAGTTTTTGAGAGTTGTCTATTCTTTCTTTAAGTTGATTTTTCTTTCATTAGTTAGAGACATTAAATGCGTGTATTTGCCTCCTGACGCAGGAGTTGGGACGTGGTATTCGCTCTTGTTTGTTTTGGTTTGTAAGGTTTTTAATCATAAAATTTTTATGCATCATAGGAGTTTTGCATATATACACAAAGCCCACTTACCAATGAGGATTTTAACATCTGTTAGCTCTAATATAGCTACTCACATATTTCTTTGTAACTGTATGGCAGATAAGTTTATTCAAAGATATAAAGGGTGTGATAATCATTGTGTTGTATCTAATGCTATGCATATTAAAGAATTTTACCCAAAAGTTCGTGATTTTGACCGGAAGGTTCATTTGGGTTTTCTAAGTAATGTCAGTTTTGATAAAGGTATTGATGTTGCAATTGAAATTGCAAAGAATGTTTTTGATACAGAGGTAGACATTGATTTTACTATAGCTGGTCCTTTTGAAGACGAAGCTGTAGAGTCGTTTGTCACTGACAAGATTGCTGAGAACTCTTTTATTAAGTATTTAGGACCTGTTTACGGTGAGGATAAATTTAAATTTTATAGCAACATAGATTTTTTCGTATTCCCTACACAATACAGAAACGAAGCTCAGCCGAATGTTCTTTTCGAGGCCATGGCCTATGGTGTTCCTATTATTTCTCTCGACATCGCATGTATAAGGAGTGATATACCTGAATCATGTGGTTTTATAGGCCAATTGAACCAAAATTTTGTATCTCATGCTGCTAATTTTATCACTCAGAATTTTCCTGGAACTGAAAAATACACTGAAATATCTGATAATTGTATTAAGTTTATAGAATCTAGCTCAGCTAATTCGTTAATTTCATATAAAGAACTGTTATCTCGCTTGTCAAACGCTTAGGGTAATAAATAATATGGTTTTTTTGCTTTATAGTATTAATTATTCTCCCGAACTGACGGGTATTGGAAAGTATAATGGTGAGCTTTCTCCTGCAATGTCACGTGCAGGGCTGGATATGCATGTAGTTACTGCTCCACCTTATTATCCTGAATGGGTTATCAACGAGAGCTTTCATAATCGCTATACAGTCGCGAATGACGAAAATGGCGTCACTATTTATCGTTGTCCTCTTTATGTGCCAGCGAAAGTCACAACGTTAAAACGTCTTGTCCATCTGTCTTCATTCGCTATCACGTCGGCATTCCGATTATTTAGCTTATGGCGGGTAAAACCTGATGTGCTCTTTTTGGTGCAACCTACCTTATTTTGTGCGCCTTTTGCATTGTTGTTTTGCAAGCTACGCGGTACTAAAAGCATTCTGCATGTGCAAGATTATGAGATCGACGCTATGTTCGGCTTAGGGCTAGGCCAGTCTGGTTTTATAAAGAAGATGGTAAAAGGCATTGAACGTTGGTTGATGAGCAAGTTTGATGTGGTGTCGTCTATCTCTTACTCCATGCTCGACAATGCCAGGAAAAAAGGGGTGCCTGAAGATAAATTGCTGTTTTTCCCAAATTGGGCCGACACCAACTTTGTCCATCCCGACGTCGACTCTTCAGCCTTACGTGCCGAATGGGGGTTTGCCGAAGAGGACAAGATCGTACTTTATTCTGGAAATTTAGGCCAAAAACAAGGGCTTGAAATAGTTATAGATGCTGCGCTTGCCTTTAAAGATCAACCTCATGTCAAGTTTGTCATTATAGGGTCAGGCGCTTATCGCGACACTTTAGAGCAAATGGCGTTAGATAAAGGCATTAGCAATATTCAGTTTAAACCTTTGCAGCCATGGGAATTAGTGCCACAAATTTTGGTGATGGCTGATGTGCACTTGGTAGTACAGAAAAAAGGTGTGGCAGATGCGGTCTTGCCGTCAAAGCTAACTAACATTTTAGCGGCTGGTGGTCATGCCTTGGTGACTGCTGAACAAAACACCGAACTTGGCAAAATTTCTGCATTGTACCCAGGCATCTATCAGTTGGTAGAGCCTGAAGACCCAGCGGCTTTTATTCAGGGGTTGGCAACTTTGCTATCTACAGACACTAAAACTACAAACCAGTTGGCACGGCATTACGCAGTCGAAAATATTAACAAGGATAAAGTGATACAACGCTTTATTCAGAATTTGGAACAGATCACTAAATCAGGGAGTATTAAAAATGTCTAAAAAAGTAGCGTTAATCACAGGTGTAACAGGGCAGGATGGCTCTTATCTGGCCGAATTTTTGCTGGAAAAGGGTTATGAAGTGCATGGTATTAAGCGCCGTGCTTCATTGTTTAACACCCAACGTGTTGATCACATTTACCAAGACCCACAAACCGACAATAAAAACTTTGTTTTGCATTATGGTGATTTGTCCGATTCGTCCAACTTAACCCGCATTATTCAGCAGGTTCAGCCAGATGAAGTCTATAACCTTGGTGCTCAGTCTCATGTCGCAGTTTCTTTTGAGTCACCAGAATACACGGCTGACGTGGACGCTTTAGGCACCTTACGTTTGCTGGAAGCTATTCGCTTTTTGGGCCTTGAGAAGAAAACCCGTTTTTACCAGGCTTCAACTTCAGAGCTTTATGGTTTAGTGCAGGAAATACCACAAAAAGAAACTACGCCTTTTTATCCACGTTCTCCTTATGCTGTGGCAAAAATGTATGCCTACTGGATTACAGTGAACTACCGTGAATCTTATGGGATGTATGCCTGTAACGGCATTTTGTTTAACCATGAATCACCACGCCGAGGCGAAACTTTTGTTACCCGCAAAATTACCCGTGCCATCTCTAACATCGCTTATGGTTTAGAGCATTGCCTATTTTTAGGCAATATGGATGCGCTGCGTGACTGGGGCCATGCTAAAGACTATGTGCGTATGCAGTGGATGATGTTGCAACAAGAACAACCGGAAGATTTTGTTATAGCTACAGGCAAACAAATTTCTGTGCGCGAATTTGTGCGTATGTCAGCCAAAGAGGCTGGTATTGAATTAGCCTTTAGCGGCGAAGGTGTAAATGAAATCGCTACCGTTACCGCAGTTGACAATAACAAAGCGCCTGCTGTGAAAGTAGGTGACGTAATTGTTAAGGTTGACCCACGTTATTTCCGCCCTGCTGAGGTCGAAACTTTATTAGGCGATCCAGCTAAGGCAAAGAATAAACTAGGCTGGGAGCCAGAAATTCAGGTAGAGCAGCTGTGTGCTGAAATGGTGGCCCATGATTTAGATAAAGCCAAACAACATGCGCTGCTGAAAAATCATGGTTACGACGTCAGCGTGTCATTGGAATAACTGCTGCTGTAAATATAAACAGGCGCTATCAGCAAGTAAAAAGGCAAAGGGAAAACGGCTATGAAAAAGGTGTTTGTGGCGGGCCATAATGGCATGGTGGGTTCAGCTATAGTCCGGCAGTTAAGTCGGCAAGCGGGTATTGAGATTATTACCCGCAGCAGAAAAGAGTTGGACTTATGCAACCAGCAGGCTGTTGCCGATTTTTTTGCATCCAACCAAATAGATGAAGTTTATCTGGCTGCAGCTAAGGTTGGCGGCATCATAGCGAACAATACCTATCCGGCCGACTTTATTTATGAAAACCTGATGATTGAATGCAACATTATTCATTCAGCCCATATTGCCGGCATTCAGAAATTGTTATTTTTAGGTTCCAGCTGTATTTATCCAAAGTTAGCACAACAGCCCATGACCGAAGCCGCGTTACTCACTGGTTTGTTAGAACCAACGAACGAGCCATATGCTGTCGCTAAAATTGCTGGCATAAAGTTATGTGAAAGTTACAACAGGCAGTATGGTCGTGATTATCGCTCTGTAATGCCAACAAACCTTTATGGCATGAACGACAATTTTCATCCTGAAAACAGTCATGTCATTCCCGCTTTAATCCGGCGTTTTCATGAAGCAAAGTTGGCTAATACAGCAGAAGTTGTCGCCTGGGGAACTGGTACTCCTATGCGCGAATTTCTGTATGTCGATGAAATGGCTGCTGCCAGTATTTATGTCATGGATCTCGAAGCAGCTATTTACCAGCAGCACACTCAGCCTATGTTAAGTCATATAAATGTTGGCACAGGAGTAGATTGCACTATTCGCGAATTGGTGGAAACAGTAGCTAAAGTTGTTGGCTATCAAGGGCGTATAGTGTTCGACGCCAGTAAACCAGACGGTGCTCCACGTAAGCTTATGGATGTGTCCAGGCTAAAACAGTTGGGCTGGCAAGCGCAGGTATCACTGGAACAAGGTTTACAACAAACCTACCAGTGGTTTTTGCAACATCAGCATAATTTCAGAGCTTAAGCCTGGGCTTGTTGAAACAAGGCTGGAGTGACAAATGTTCTTAGACAAAGACACCTTTACCACAGTACTTCATAGTACTCCTTTGGTGTCGTTAGACCTTATCGTCTCTAACGCAGAAGGAAAAGTACTTTTAGGGCAACGACTAAACAGGCCTGCTCAAGGTTATTGGTTTGTACCGGGTGGGCGTATTTTTAAAAATGAAGCTCTTGCCAGTGCTTTTAGCAGGCTAACCCAGGCAGAACTGGGACAGGAATTTAGCTATTCGCAGGCTACTTTACTTGGCGCCTATGATCATTTTTACGATGACTCTGTATTTGGTGAAGGAATCTCTACCCACTATGTGGCATTGGCACATCAGTTTTCAGTTCAGCAACTTGTACATTTACCAACGGAACAACACCATTGTTATGCGTGGTTTGAGGTAGAAGAGTTACTGGCAGACGACCTGGTACATCCCAATACAAAAGCTTATTTTATAAAAGGACCTTAACATGCTTTTTCCAATTATTATGGCCGGTGGTACTGGTACTCGTTTATGGCCTCTATCCCGCAGCAATTACCCTAAGCAGTTTATTCCGCTTTGTGGGGAACGCAGTATGTTGCAGGAAACCTTATTAAGGTTAAAGGGCTTAGCGCATTTGCCACCTATGGTGATCTGTAATGAAGACAACCGCTTTATTACTGCTGAGCAAATTAAGCAGTTAAACTCCGAGCCAAGCTTGAAGAATGCGCAAATTTTGCTTGAGCCAGTGGGCCGTAATACCGCGCCAGCTATAGCTTTGGCTGCTTTCACAGCGGTAGCTAAGGGAGATGATCCTCTGTTGCTGGTATTAGCGGCCGACCATGTGATTAAAAATATTCCGGCTTTTCATGCCGCTGTAGCTACTGCTACCCGTTTGGCTGAAACTGGTAAATTAGTTACTTTTGGTATTAAAGCCGATCATCCGGAAACAGGCTACGGTTATATCCGCCGTGGTGCCGCTGTTGAAGGCGCTGTGGTTGGCACAGATGAAAGCTACGCCGTTGCTGCTTTTGTCGAAAAACCAGATGCAGTTACAGCTCAAAGCTACCTGGCGAGCGGTGAATACTACTGGAACAGTGGTATGTTTTTATTTAAAGCCTCGCGTTATTTGGCTGAGTTAAAGCTACATAGAGCGGACATTTATCAGGCCTGTGAAAAAGCAGTCAGCGAATTAACAGCCGATCTGGATTTTATCCGTATTCACAAAGAAGCCTTTTTGGCTTGTCCGGATGATTCTATTGACTATGCAGTGATGGAAAAAACAAAAGACGCAGTAGTAGTGCCTTTAGATGCTGGCTGGAATGACGTTGGCGGCTTTGCTGCTTTGTGGCAGGTGGCCACAAAAGACGCACAAAACAATGTATTACGTGGTGAAGTATTTAGCCATAACTCACATGACCTGTATGTGCATTCGGACGACAAAATGGTTGCTACTGTAGGTGTGAACGATCTGGTGATAGTGAATACCAAAGATGCTGTTTTAGTTGCGCATAAAGACTATACCCAGGACGTAAAACACATAGTGAATCAGCTAAAAGCAGCTGAGCGCACAGAAGTTAATTTTCACCGGGAAGTGTATCGCCCCTGGGGTAAATACGATTCGGTCGATAACGGTCAGCGTTTTCAGGTGAAACGTATTACGGTAAAACCTGGTGCTAAGTTATCAGTGCAGATGCACCATCACCGCGCTGAGCACTGGATAGTAGTAGCTGGCACAGCCTTGGTGACTATAGACGGCAAAGAGCAATATTTGTCGGAAAACCAGTCAGTTTATATTCCTATTACCGCTGTGCACGCACTGGAAAACCCAGGCAAAGTGCCGCTAGAGCTGATAGAGGTGCAATCAGGCAGTTATTTAGGTGAAGACGATATAGTGCGTTTCTCCGATAAATACGGTCGGGTTTAATAGGATTAAACCAACCAACGCGTATCGATAGAATTGTCGGGCAAATAGAATACCGGATATTGGTTTAAAACCACGGGCGACCATAAAGGTCGCCCCTACAATAAACCGGGACTATGGGAACAGATTGTAGGGGGTTATCCCCGCCCGTGAATTGTCGGCCAAATACAAGGACGGATATTGGTTTAAAACCGCGGGCGACCATAAAGGTCGCCCCTACAATACATCGGACATATCTGGATTTATTGCAGGGGCGCGGTGTATGCCGGTCCCGGGATAAATAGGCCCCCTAGGTTTGGTTAAATTGCAGTGGTGCGGTGTATGCCGGTCATAGGATAAATAGGCACCGCAGGTTTGGTTAAATTGCTGAGGCGCGGTGTATGCCGGTCCTAAGGTAAATAGGCACCATAGGTTCGGTTAAATTGCCGTGGTGCGGTGTATGCCGGTCCATAGGATAAATAGGCACCGCAGGTTTGGTTAAATTGCAGAGGCGCGGTGTATGCCGGTCATAGGATAAATAGGCATCGTAGGTTCGGTAAAATTGCTGAGGTGCGGTGTATGCCGGTCTTAAGATAAATAGGCACAGTAGGTTTGGTTAAATTGCCGTGGTGCGGTGTGTGCCGGTCATAGGATAAATAGGCATCGTAGGTTCGGTTAAATTGTAGGGGCGGGGTTTATCCCCGCCCGAAAATGAACAACCCAGAAATACTCAATAAAGAATCAGAAAACCAGGAGTCAGCATGCTCAATACAATGGACGTTATAGCCAACAGCGGTATTGCTTTTGGTACCAGCGGGGCCCGTGGTTTAGTCACGCAATTTACCTCTGATGTTTGTGCTGCTTTTACTCACGCTTTTATCGCACAAATGCGGATCACTTTTCAGTTTGACAGCATAGCCATAGGCATAGACAACAGGCCCAGCAGTTTAAACATGGCGCAGGCATGTGCTGTTGCAGCACAACAAGCTGGTTTAACGCCGATATTTTATGGTGTGTTACCCACACCAGCTTTAGCTTATGTGGCGATGCAACAAACTATACCCGCCATTATGGTCACTGGCAGCCATATTCCTTTTGATCGCAATGGCTTAAAGTTCTACCGGCCAGATGGTGAAATCAGCAAACAAGATGAGTTTGCTATTATTCACTGCGAAACCGAATTCGAAGCTATAACTTCTCTACAAGTTCTAACGGTAAATACCAGTGGCGCTGAAGCTTACATCAAACGTTACACAGATGTTTTCCCAACAAATTTGCTGCAAGGCAAACGTATAGGTATTTATCAGCATTCCAGTGCTGGCCGTGATTTATATAACCAGTTATTTAGTGCCTTAGGTGCCGAAGTGATCACGCTGGAGCGTACCGATCATTTTGTGCCTATAGATACCGAAGCTGTATCAGCAGAAGACAAAGCAAAAGCTAAGTTATGGGTGGCAGAGCATCAGCTGGACGCTATTTTTTCGACAGATGGCGACGGCGACAGGCCACTTTTGGCCGATGAACAAGGTCGTTGGCTAAGAGGCGATATTTTGTGCTTATTGGCGGCGCATCAACTGGAGCTTGAAGCATTAGCCGTACCTGTCAGTTGTAACACCGCCATTGAAAGTTCAGGCTTTTTTAACACTGTAATACGCACCCGTATTGGATCGCCTTATGTGATTGCAGCTTTTGACCAGTTAGCCGCCGGCTTTAACAGCTATGGTGGTTTTGAAGCCAATGGCGGCTTTTTATTAGGCAGTGACGTTACTCTAGGTGCTGTAAAACTGGCGGCATTGCCAACCAGAGACGCTGTTTTGCCAGCTTTGGCTGTATTGGCGTTGGCAGGGCACGGTGCTGTTTCTGCGTTGCAACACAACTTGCCGCAACGTTTTACTGCCAGCGATCGTATTACTAATTTTGCTACGGCCAAAAGCCAGCAGTTATTAGGCCTAGCAGCTGCTGCGCCTGAGCTGTTTGTACAGCAATTGGGGTTTGAAGGTCTTCAAATCACAGAGGTAAACCAAACTGACGGTTTACGTCTAAGTTTAAGCAACCAGAATATTATTCACTTGCGACCTTCAGGTAATGCACCTGAATTACGTTGTTATGCAGAGGCTACTTCGGAAATTGAAGCTATAGCTTTAGTACAGCAATGCTTGAATGGACTAACTGAAATGGTCTGAAAAAATTTCGTCTACTTAGTTGCAGCTAAAAATTGATGATTGATAGTACGTTACATTTAATGTGTGACAAAAATATATTGTTGTTTTCGCATGTTGTTATTTAAATTTATACGAGTGGGAAATCAGATTTCCCTGTTTTAGTACGGCGAATACTTTAGTTATAGAACGGATGCCCAAGAATTGACAACTAATGATTATCTATTGCGCGCTTAAATAAGGATATTTAATTTAATGAAAATGCTCATTTATATTTTCTCAGTATTATTGTTATCGCCGCTACAGTCCCTCGCTCTTGATTTATATGTCTCTCCTAATGGTAATGATTTAAACTCTGGGACCAAAGAAAAACCGTTTAGGACAATGACTGCGGCCAGAGATTCTATACGAAAAATAAATAAAACAATGACTGAAGACATCGTGGTTTACATTCGCGGTGGCTTATACAGTATCACTGATACAATTGAATTTGAGCCAGAAGATTCTGGTTTCAACGGCCATAAAGTTACTTATCGTGCCTATGGTGGCGAAATACCTATCTTTAGCGGTGGTATTGAGTTAATAAATTGGAAACTATACAACAAAAGTAAAAACATTTACCAAAGTAACGTACCTAAAGGAGTTTACAGACAACTCTACATCAATGGTGATAGAGCCATTCGAGCGCGAACCCCAAATAGGAAATCGGAAGAAACATTTGGTCCATACTTAAGATTAAATCCGACAGAGCAACGCGAGTTAAAGATCAGTAAGGTGGATTGGAACCTTTTGTCTGGACTCGCTGAACTTAGTGAAGTGGAACTTATTGTCGTCAGTCATTGGTATCAGCAAAGAATACTTGTAGCTAAACATAGAGCTACAGAAACTGATGTTATCGTGACTCCAGTTAATGCTGACAAGGTCATGACGAAACCTATCGAGTTTTATGATAATTCCATTTTTTTCTTCGAGAACTCTTTGCATTTTTTGGACGAGGCTAAAGAGTGGTATCACGACCGGAAGACGGATCAAATATTTATCGCGGTGCCAAAAGACATGTCTCCTTCTGATATGCATACCGTAATTCCAAAGACTGAGGTGTTGCTGAATATAAAAGGGACTGTAGATAGTAAGGTTGAAAATTTGGAATTCATCGGTATTACATTTGAGACTACAGCATGGAATGAGTCATCTAAGCAAAGTATTAACTTTACGCAGTTTGCGCAAAAGGCAGTTCATGATACTCGTAATATTTTACCTTCAGCTATAAACGCAGTGCATACCAGAAATCTAGCGTTTAGAAATAATACTATTCGTAGAATAGGAGGAAATGCAGTTTATTTGGAAGATGCAGATAACACAGATGTTGAAGGCAATAAAATTTATCAGGTTTCTGCAAATGCTCTTGTCATAGACAGGGAAATAATAAGACCTAAGCCAGATGAACAAAGCACAGGTATTGCAATCTGGAATAACCATATCTATAAGACTGGGCAGGACTACAGTAATGGTGGAGCAATTTTAGCGAATAACGTCCGCAATCTTATTGTTGAGCATAATTTAATTAATCAAATGCCATATAGCGGTATTCAGATCTGTAATCATCCCAAAGGAGTAAGTGATATTGGATGTGGCGATAATCGCGTTTGTTACAATCATGTACATCATGTAATGCAATTACATGATGACGGAGGAGGAATATATACACTAGGAGGAGTACAAAAAGGAACAGTTATAGCGGAGAATTTTCTTCACAATATTCGTGGCGGTGAATGGGCAGGTTCTTATCCAGTGAGTATGATCTATCTTGATAATTACACATCTGAAATTATGGTGAGAGACAATGTGATTCGCGGAGGCAAGGCTGAGCAAAGAAATGGGGCAGTAGGTAATTATTTTGTTAGGAACGTTCAGGGTGATACTAGCGTTGAAAGTAGAGCAGGGATAAAGGAAGGATACAATCCGCGATTAAATTCATGCCCTATAACTATCGATCAAGGAAATATCAAATCGAAGGACGATAAATAGTGGTTTATGGGGCTATAACAAGCGATGATAAGTGCTTGCTAATTTATTTAGTTGATGTGCCGCAAAAGTCCTTATCTATCTTTTCTCGGGTTTCTGATGAAAACTCTGTATTTTTTAATTTTAGATAGATACAAAAGGGGCGAGCTAACTTATAGCTATTGGCGATTTCTAAAGCATTTCTGTAAGTACCATAAGAGTTTTTAATCATTTGCTCTAACGCTTTAAAGCTTTGCACTTTTTGTTCCCCGTTTAGTAAAGACCAACGGCTGGCAGATATTAGCAAAGTACGTTGATAAACCTCTGAAGTGTAGGGGCCGTAATGCGCAGCTTTTGCCAGTTCAGCAAAAGCCTCGCTGATTCTGAAATTTACTATGCCTAAATAGTATGCGTAATCGGCATAAGCATTAGGCCAGGCAGGTCTTAACTCTATGGCGAGTTTATAAAGCTGTTCATTCACTAAAATTTGGTCTGCGGTTTTTATCTTTTTATACCAGGCCCATTCATTAATTTTCGCTAAAATCAGCAGGTAGTGTGGATGTGTAGGGTGCAGTTCTACCGCTTTTTCAATGGCTTCTGCCGCTTGTTGCCAACTGGCTGCAGTTAAAGTGTCTGGCTTACGTTGCCATAACTCCAGGTAGTAATTGGCTTTAAAATAATAAGCGCTGGCCATGCCTTTATTTACTACCGATGCCGCCAACCAACAGCAGGCTATTAACAGCAGGGCTGGTAGTAGTTTATGAGTCCATAACTGGTTATTAGCCAACTGCTGATTAGGCTGTTGGGCACCATAGGCTGAGCTGGCTTTAGCTGGCAAATAACACCTCACTAATTTGTTTTGGCATATCATGCACTAATAGCTCGGCATAATCGGCACTTACCAGTTCACTAACTTGTTGTGCTGCT
>Ga0247725_1000878_pt1 | contig 18130 bp, 12 predicted proteins | sample OKSTACKMCFT3sol_FD_183021 | JGI IMG/M metagenome (GOLD analysis project Ga0247725, IMG submission 183021) | Subsurface sediment microbial communities from gas well in Oklahoma, United States - OK STACK MC-FT3-sol | ecosystem: Environmental > Terrestrial > Deep subsurface > Rock core/Sediment... | reverse complement strand
CTATCCGACTTCGACTTCGACCTCCCCGAGGATCGCATCGCCCTGCGGCCGGCCGAGCCGCGCGACGCCGCGCGTCTGCTGGTCGTACGGCCTGGCCAGGGTCTGGCCGATCATGTGGTTCGCGAGCTGCCCGATTTCCTGCGTCCTGGCGACGCCATGGTCTTCAACGACACCCGTGTGATCCCGGCGCGTCTCGCGGGCTTGCGCGAGGGGCGGACGACGGACGGCACGCCTGTCGCGGTCGAGGCGACCTTGCACCGGCGCGTCGCGCCGGACCGCTGGAGCGCCTTCATGCGTCCCGGCAAGCGTTTGAAGGTCGGCGACCGCGTCGCCTTTGGCGCGCGCGACGACCGCGCCTGCGAACTCGACCGCCTGGACGCCACGGTCGCCGAGAAGCACGAGGGCGGCGAGGTCCTGCTGGCCTTCGACCTTTCCGGGCCTGACCTCGATATCGGCATCGCTCGCCATGGCGACATGCCGCTGCCGCCCTATATCGCCGCCAAGCGCGGGGAGGACGACCGGGACCGCGCCGACTACCAGACCGTCTATGCGCGCGAAGACGGCTCCGTCGCCGCGCCGACCGCCGGACTGCACTTCACGCCTGAACTGCTCGAGGCCCTGAAGGCCAAGGGCGTTTCGACCCATTTCGTCACCCTCCACGTTGGGGCGGGCACCTTCCTGCCGGTCAAGACCGACGACGTCTCCGAACACAAGATGCACGCCGAGTACGGACAGGTGACGCGCGAAATCGCCGACGCCCTGAACGCCGCCCGCGCCGCTGGCGGCCGGATCATCTGCGTCGGCACCACCTCGCTGCGCCTGCTGGAGAGCGCCACGGGCGAGGACGGCGTCGTGCGGCCGTTCGCCGACGAGACCGCGATCTTCATCACGCCGGGCTATCGCTTCCGCGCCGCGGATGTGCTGATGACCAACTTCCACCTGCCCAAGTCGACCCTGTTCATGCTGGTCAGCGCGTTTGCCGGACGCGAGACGATGCGCGCGGCCTATGAACACGCCATATCGACGGGCTATCGCTTCTATTCCTATGGCGACGGCAGCCTGCTGTTCCGCGCCGAGCCCGAGAGCCGCTGATGGCCGCGTTCCCTTTCGAGATCAAAGCCACGGACGGCAAGGCGCGCACGGGCGTCCTCAAGACGCCGCGCGGCGACATCCGCACGCCGGCCTTCATGCCGGTCGGCACGGCCGCCACGGTCAAGGCGATGACCGTCGACCAGGTCAAGGACACCGGCGCGGACATCATCCTGGGCAACACCTACCACCTGATGCTGCGGCCCTCGGCCGAGCGCGTGGCGCGGCTGGGCGGGCTGCACAAGTTCATGCGTTGGGACAAGCCGATCCTCACCGACAGCGGCGGCTTCCAGGTCATGAGCCTGTCGGGCATCAGCAAGCTGACCGAGGAGGCCGTGACCTTCTCCAGCCACGTCGACGGCTCCAAGCACGTGCTGACCCCCGAGCGCTCGATCGAGATCCAGGCCGACCTGCTGGGCAGCGACATCGTCATGCAGCTGGACGAGTGCGTCGCTTGGCCGGCCGAGGAGGCGAGGGCGCGCAAGGGCATGGAGCTCTCCGCCCGCTGGGCCAAGCGTTCGAAGGACGCTTTCGGAACGCGCGACACCCAGGCCCTATTCGGCATCCAGCAGGGCTCGACCTTCGAAAACTTGCGTCGCGAGTCTTCTGAAAAGCTGCAGGAGATCGGTTTTGACGGCTACGCCATCGGCGGTCTGGCGGTTGGCGAGGGCCATGAGGCGATGTGCGAGGTCCTCGACTACGCGCCGGACCTGCTGCCCCACGATCGCCCGCGCTACCTGATGGGCGTGGGCAAGCCGATCGACCTGGTCGAGGCCGTGGCGCGCGGCGTCGACATGTTCGACTGCGTGCTGCCGACCCGCTCGGGCCGCCATGGCCAGGCCTGGACCTGGGACGGGCCGATCAATCTGAAGAACGCCAAGTACGCCGAGGACGATACGCCGCTGGATTCGACAAGCGACTGCCCGGCCAGCCGCGACTACTCCAAGGCCTATCTGCGCCACCTGTTCAAGGCCGAGGAAATCCTGGGGCAGGTGCTACTGTCCTGGCACAACATCGCCTTCTTCCAGGCGCTGACCGCCGCCATGCGCGCGGCGATCGCGGAGGGGCGGTTCGAGCAGTTCCGCCGCGACTTCGCCGCCCGGCACCTGTCGCAGTAGGAGCGTCAGGAAGACTGACCTTTAGGCTGGGGCGGAAGCTCCTCCTTGTGGATGGGGAAGCGCGGTTTGCGCGGGCCGTAAGGGTCCGGAGGCGGCGGCATGCCTGGATCGACGACCGGGGGTGGCGCTGGCGGCTTGTGCTGCGGCGTGGCCGGCGGATTGCAGCCGCGGGACTCGCCCAGGCCCTTCAAGTAGGCGCGGCGAACGGCGCCCGAAGCGATGGCGCTCTGCACGAGGCGATCGTGCCGCTCGGCGCCGGACAGCTTCCGCACCCAGCCTCGCATGGGGATCATGTCCTGCGCGGCGCTGGCGACGGCGCCGAGGGCGGCTTCGCCAGCGGCCTTGCGCCCGCGGTCCATCAAGTCCTCATCTCCGGTCGCGGGCATGCTGTCGAGGTCCTCGCCCAACGCCGCATCCAACGGTTTGATCAAGGAGATCAGGCTGGCGCAGCTCGCGGGGACTGGACGCCTGTACGGATCGTCCATGGACTCAAGCAGGACGCGCGGAATCTTGGTCCGGATGACATTTACGTCTCGCAGCGGCGCGGTCATGGCGCCGGTGATTCCGTCCTTGTTCGCTTCCGACGCCGATTTGATGCGCTCATCCGACTCCTGAACGGGCGGCGGAGAGGGCGCGGCCTGTTGGCGCGCGGACGCGCATCCGGCCGCCGCGACCGCCAGAAAGCCCGCTAAAAGCAAGGTTCTACGCATGACTCACCCTAACCCGCTCACAGCTTTACCACTCTGGACGGGAAAAACGGCGAAAGCGTGCTTGCGGGCCCGACGACCCCCGACTATGGTCCGCGCCGCTTCCACCGGCCCCCGCCGGATCGTGAGCGGGCCGGTAGCTCAGTGGTAGAGCATTCGACTTTTAATCGAATGGTCCTGGGTTCGAGTCCCAGCCGGCCTACCAAACTTCAAGTCCCTGATCTGAAAAAGCTTATCCGCCGCGCGGTTTCATCGCGCGGCCGCAGTTGATGACTGCGTCTCGTGGGGCATAGGTCGCCGCGCTCGCCAGTTTTTCTCCATGTCCCATCCGGCTTTTCTCGTTTGCCCCATGATCGTGGTAGAGATTTAAGCGGCTCAGTTTTTCGCGACGCCGCCGGGACCGGACACGGTCCCGAGCACGTTCAGCCTCAACAGAGCCATGTGGCGAGCCCGGACCCTGGACGACGATCAGACGATGACCGCCGACACCGCCGAGCGCCGGCCGCCGGCCAAGAGACCCCTGTTTCGCCGCCGCTCGGCCATTCCGGGATTTGGGCTGACGATGGGCGTAACGCTCTCGGTCCTGTCGCTGATCGTTCTGATCCCGCTGTCGGCCGTGGTGCTGAAGGCTGCGCAACAGTCGCCCGCCGAGTTCTGGACCGTCGCCACGTCACAGCGCGCCTTGGCGGCCTATCGGCTGACGTTCGGCGCGGCCTTCGTCGCGGCCCTGGTCAATGGGATCTTCGGGGTCCTGACCGCCTGGGCGCTGGTCCGCTATGACTTTCCCGGCAAGACGATCGTCAACGCCCTGGTTGACCTGCCGTTCGCCCTGCCGACCGCCGTGGCGGGCATCGCCTTGGCGACGCTCTATTCGCCCAATGGATGGATCGGGCAGTTCTTGACGCCCTTGGGGATCAAGGCCGCCTACAACCCGATCGGCGTCACCATCGCCCTGATCTTCATTGGCCTGCCGTTCGTGGTCCGCACGATCGAGCCCGTGCTGCGCGACGCCGCCGAGGACGTCGAAGAGGCCGCGGCCAGCCTTGGGGCCAGCCGTTTCGACACCATCGTCCGCATCGTCCTGCCGGCTCTGGCGCCCGCCTGGCTGACCGGCTTCGCCCTGGCCTTCGCCCGGGGCGTAGGTGAGTACGGCTCGGTGATCTTCATCGCTGGTAACATGCCCTACAAGTCCGAGATCGCGCCGCTGCTGATCATCATCCAACTGGAGCAGTTCGAGTACGCCCGCGCCGCGACGATCGCCGTGGTGATGCTGGCCGTCTCCTTCACGATGCTGCTGGTCATCAACGCCATCCAAGCCTGGTCGCGGAGGTTCGCCTGATGAGCGCCGTCGCTACGCGCCACCGCCGCGCCACCGACGATCCGACCTGGGCCAAGGTCCTGGTCATCGGGACCGTCATGGCCTTCCTGGCGCTGGTCCTGATCCTGCCCCTGGTCGCGGTGTTCGCCGAGGCTCTGCGCAAGGGCCTGGACGCCGCCCTGGCGGCCGTCAGCAATCCCGACGCCCTGGCGGCCGTGAAGCTGACCCTGATCACCGCCGCCATCGCCGTGCCGTTCAACGCGGTGTTCGGTCTGTGCGCGTCCTGGGCGATCGCCAAGCACGACTTCTGGGGCAAGCCGTTCCTGATCACCCTGATCGACCTGCCGTTCTCGGTCTCGCCGGTCGTGGCGGGCCTGATCTATGTGCTGGTCTTCGGCTTGCAGGGCTGGATGGGCGAGTGGCTGCTGGACAATGACCTGAAGATCATCTTCGCCGTGCCGGGCATCGTCCTGGCGACAATCTTCGTGACCTTCCCGTTCGTGGCGCGCGAGCTCATCCCGCTGATGCAGGAGCAGGGGACCAGCGAAGAGGAGGCGGCCGTGTCGATGGGCGCCAGCGGGCTCTATACGTTCTGGCGGGTCACCGCGCCCAATGTCCGCTGGGGGCTGCTGTACGGCGTCCTGCTGTGCAACGCCCGCGCCATGGGCGAGTTTGGCGCGGTGTCGGTGGTCAGCGGCCACATTCGCGGCCTGACCAACACCATGCCGCTGCACGTCGAGATCCTTTACAACGAATACGACTTCGTCGGCGCCTTCGCGGTCGCGGCCCTGCTGTGCCTGCTGGCGGTCGTGACCCTTCTCCTGAAGACGGCGCTCGAAGTCGCCCAGCCCGACGTTCGCGCCGGGCGTGGCGGACACTGAACGGACTGAACGGCCCATGACCATTTCCATCCGCTCCGTCGAAAAGAAGTTCGGCCGCTACCCGGCCCTGAACAAGGTCGATCTCGAGATCGCCGACGGCGAACTGCTGGCGCTGCTGGGCCCTTCGGGCTCGGGCAAGACGACCCTGCTGCGTACGATCGCGGGCCTGGAGTTTCCCGACGAAGGTCAAGTGCTGTTCGATGGCGAGGACGTGACCTACGCCTCGGCCGCCGCGCGGCGCGTAGGCTTTGTGTTCCAGCAGTACGCGCTGTTCAAGCACATGACCGTGGCCAAGAACATCGCGTTCGGCCTCGACGTCCGAAAGGGCCAGGACAAGCCGTCCAAGGCCGAGATCGCGCGGCGCGTGGAGGACCTGCTGAAGCTGGTCGAGCTTGAAGGCCTGGGTCAGCGGTATCCATCGCAGCTGTCGGGCGGCCAGCGCCAGCGAGTCGCCTTGTCGCGCGCCCTGGCCGTGCAGCCCAGCGTGCTACTGCTCGACGAGCCGTTCGGGGCGCTGGACGCTACGGTTCGGAAGTCGCTGCGCCGTGAACTGCGCCGCGTACACGACGCCACCGGCGTCACCACGATCTTCGTCACCCACGACCAGGAGGAGGCGCTGGAACTGGCCGACCGGGTGGCGATCCTGAACCAGGGGCGCATCGAGCAGATCGGCACGCCCGACCAGGTGCACGACCAGCCGGCCTCCGCCTTCGTCTGCGGCTTCGTTGGCGAGGCCAACAGCTTCCAGGGTGAGGTCTCCAGCGGCCGGTTCAGCGCTGGCGCCTTGGCCTTGCCGGCGTCGGGCGTTCGAGACGGCGCGGCGATGGCGTATGTGCGACCGCATGATTTCGTGCTGGACGACGCCGGCTTCGAGGTGCGCGTCGATCGGGCGCACGTGCAGGGCGCCCTGACGACCGTCAACGCGACGACGCTTGATGGTCGGCGGATCGAGATCAGCGCCTCGCGGGCCGAGGCGGCTCGCTTCCAGGGCGCGGTCCGTGTGGCGGCGCGCAAGGCGCACGTCTACGCGGCCTAGAGCGAGCCCCTTGCCTCCCCGGATCTAGATCTCGAAAACCCGGTTTGGTGAATGGGCCGCTGGGCGCAGACGAAATATCAAGGCTTACGGTAAACTCTCTCGCCGACTCGGCAGAAGTTTTGAAGGTCTTAGGTCTATGGTCGAGCCCTCGGGCGCGGAGCGTCGCGCGCATCCTCGGATGCCGGCGGCGCGCAAAATCTACATCGTCGACGATCCGCGTTCGTGGAAGTGCTCGCTGCTGGACATCGCCGAGCGCGGCGCGCGGCTGTCGACGGCTGGCGTCGCGCCGCCGCCGGACCGGTTCATCTTTGTCGACGCCGGCGGACGCCGCGTGCATCTGGCCGAGGTGGTCTGGCGCTCGTCGGTCGAGGCGGGCGTGCAGTTTCTGGAGACCAGCCGCATCGGGCCGCGCGCCGGCGGCGCCGCGGGGGCTCTGGACATCGCCCGGCGTTTCGCCGCGACGCTTCCGGCTTGATATTCGGCGGCGGTCCAGCCGCCGCCGCGCCTACTGCTGCTGTTGCTGCTGCTGATGCATGTCCTCGCGGACGGCGGTCGGCCGGCGACGGCCGCCGGCGAAGTTCGGCCGCGCCATGCGCAGGAATTCCGGCTCGGCCATCGCCGCCCGCGCCCGGCGGACGCTGACGCCAACCGCCAGCTGGCTCTCGGAATCGCCCTTGTAGACCCCGCGTGACGGCGTCACGTCCGCATAGTCGCGACCCACGGCGACGGCCACGTGGCGCTCGCCGGCCATCATGTTGTTCGTCGGGTCGAAGCCGACCCAGCGCAGGCTGGGCAGGAACACCTCGACCCAGGCGTGGGTGGCGTCGGGATCGGAGCGGTCGCCGGCCTCGCGATCGGTGAACAGATAGCCCGAGACATAGCGCGCCGGCACGCCCCAGCCGCGACAGACCGCCAGCATGATGTGGGCGAAGTCCTGGCAGACGCCTCGGCCAGCGCTCAGCGCCAGGTCGATGGGGCTGTCGGCGTCCGTGACGCCCGGCTGATACTCGAAGGCGCTGTAGATCGTCTCCGACAGGGTCCGGACGGCTGTCAGGGGGTCCTTGCGTCGAAGGGCCTCGAGATCGTGCTCGTTGATGAAGGTCTGCAGCGCTTCGGTCGTCTGGACGAAGCCGTGCGGCCTCAGGAAGTCGAAGCACTCGCCGCGCACGAACTCGCTGCGCATCCGGTCCCACTCGCCCATGTCGAGGTGCTCCGGCCGCTCGGGCGGTGGTTCGGTCTCGACCGCGGAGCGGGCCACGATGGTCAGATTGTCGTGCGGCTGCGGGACGTCGAAGTGGTAGACGGCGTTGCCGAAGCTGTCGGCGTAGGAGAACACTTGGGCGGCGGGCTCCAGGTCTAGCTCGAAGCTGACCAGCCGTTGGCGCGCGGTCTTCTGGGGCTGCATCCACAGCTCCATCAGGCTTTCCCGCACCGGGCGCTCGTAGTGGTACTGGGTGACGTGGCGGATTTCGAGCAACACGACTGAGCTTCCCTAGGCCGGCAGGCGCATTTCGAGCGGATAGGCCACGAAGGTCTCGTAGATCGCTTCGTGGATGCGGGCGCACTCGTTGACGACGGTGGTCAGCAGGGGGCCGGCGCCGACGGCCTTGAGCTCATCGACATCGGCGTACTGCAGGCGCGCCTTCAGCCGGCCCGCCAGACGCTCTGGACCAGCGCGCTCGCCGGCCGAGACGCTGCGGGTGAGGGCGGTTAGGTGCTGCTCGATCTGGGCGGTGGCGAAACGGATCGAGCGCGGAAAGTCCTCGTCGAAGACCAGGAACTCCAAGATGTGCCGCGGTTCGATCTCGGCGGTGTAGACGCGTAGATAGGGCTCCAGGGCGCAGGCCATGCGCAACACGCTGACCAGGGCCACGTGATCGTCCAGTCGTCCGTGGCGCGGAGAGTCGGCGAAGCAGACCTCAAGCAGCCGCGAGACCAGCTGGGCGCGCTCCATGTAGGCGCCCAGCATCATGAACCGCCAGCTCTCGCCATGGCTCATGGTGGTGTCCGCCGCGCCCTTGAAGAGGTGGAGGTCGGCGATGACGTCGTGCAGGAAGTTGGTCGAGCTGTCGGAGAACTCCTTGGCCGCGCGGGCGTCGGTGACCTTCAGATAGAGCAGGTTCAGCCGCTCCCAGGTCTCGGTCGTGATCTGGTCGCGAACCTGGCGGGCGTTCTCGCGCGCGCGGGCCAGCGAAGAGACCACGGAGTTCGGGTCCTGGCGGTCGAGGACCAGCTTCTGGGCGGCTTCGAACGAGGCGACGCCGGCGCCGTCGCCGGGCTCTCCGACCGCGGCCATGGCGATCCAGACCGCATGGGCGCCGGCGTCCGTCTGGTCCAGCGTGGCGTTCAGCATCACGCTGGACAGGCGCGAGAGGTGCTCGGCGCGTTCGATGTATCGGCCCAGCCAGTAGAGGCTGTCGGCGACCCGAGCCAGCATCATGGGCGGACGCTCCCGTTGCCCGGACCATGTTCCTCGGCCAGGACCCAGGTGTCCTTGGAGCCGCCGCCCTGGCTGGAATTGACCACCAGCGAGCCGCGTTTCAGCGCGACGCGGGTGAGGGCGCCGGGCGTGACGATCGTCTTCTCTCCGGACAGGATGAAGGGGCGTAGGTCGACGTGTCGCGGCTCGATCCGGCCGTCGACCAGACACGGCGCGGTCGACAGCTGGATGGTCGGCTGGGCGATGTAGTTTTCCGGATCGGCCTTGATCGCCTCGGCGAAGGCCTCGCGCTCGGACCGCGAGGCGTGCGGCCCCACCAGCATGCCATAGCCGCCGGAAGCGCCCACCGCCTTCACCACCAGTTTGTCGAGATTGGCCAGCACGTGCTGCAGCTGGCGGGGCTCGCGGCAGAGATAGGTCTCGATGTTGGGCAGGATGGCGTCCTCGCCCAGATAGTAGCGGATGATGTCGGGGACATAGGCGTAGACGGCCTTGTCGTCGGCGACGCCGGTGCCCGGCGCGTTGCAGATGACCACATTGCCGGCCCGATAGGCGTTGAACAGCCCCGCAGCGCCCAGCGAGGAGTCGCGGCGGAAGGTTAGCGGGTCGATGAAGTCGTCGTCGACCCGGCGGTAGATCACGTCGACCCGGCGCAGGCCGGTCGTGGTGCGCATGTAGACCATGTTTTCGTGCACCACGAGGTCGCGGCCCTCGACCAGCGGCACGCCCATCAGGCGGGCGAGGTAGGCGTGTTCGTAGTAGGCGCTGTTGTAGACGCCGGGCGTCAGCACCACGACCTGCGGGTTCGAGCGCCAGTCGGCGGTCATGCTCTTCAGCGTCGCCAGCAGCAGGTCGGGATAGCGTTCGACCGGACGCACGCCGGCGGCGCGATAGGTGCCGGGGAAGGTCCGCTTGGCCGCGTCGCGATTGGCCAGCATGTAGGAGACGCCGGATGGGACGCGCAGATTGTCCTCCAGCACCGCGAACTGTCCGTCCTGGCAGCGGATCAGGTCGCTGCCGCAGACATTGGCGTAGGCCTTGTGGGGCACATAGAGGTGCTGCATTTCGCGGCGGTAGGATGGAGCGCCCAGCACCAGTTCGCGCGGCACGACGCCGTCCATCAAGATCTGCTGGTCGCCGTAGATGTCGTCGAGGAACAGGTTCAGCGCGCGGAGGCGCTGGGTGAGACCCGCCTCGATCCGAGCCCATTCGGCGGCCGGGATGATCCGCGGGAAGAGGTCGGTCGGGATGATCCGTTCGGTGGTGTTCTCGGCGCCATAGACGGTGAAGGTGATGCCCTGGAGCAGGAAGGACCGCTCGAGCGTGCGCTGCCGTCCCGCCAGCTCCTCGGCGCCCAGCGTCGACATTCGAGCGTGCAGCGGATCGTAGTGGGGTCGCACGTCGCCTTCGGCCGTGAACATCTCGTCATAGGCGACGCCTGGCAGGTAAGCGGCCTCCGTCATCGGCAGGGGTGGGGCTTCCGCCAAGGTCTGGGTCATCCCCGCCATGCTCTTTTCCAGGCCCATCTTCCGCCTTGAGACCGTCTTCGTCTTGGACGCGACGCCGAGGCGCCCCGCCGATCGACTCTAAAGCCTGGCGGCGACGAAGGTCGAGGGATTCGACCCGCGCCGCGCCTTTGCGCACGACTGCCTAGCATTTGGGCGCCGGTTGGCCGCTTTGAGAAGCGGCGATCGCGGACAATCTGGTGCATTTCGGATCGTGACATGGGCCCCACCCGAGACTACAGCAGGGGCGGGGGCGCATCGCGCGGGGAATGAGAACTGGTGCTTGGGCGAACTTCCCTGGCTTTGACGGCAATGGCCTGGCTTATGGCCACGTCGGCCTGGGCCGATGAACCAATGGCTCAGATCCAGGGCGTCGAAGATAAGGCTCTCCGCGAGGCGATCCAGCGCGCCCTCACGGAATCCAAACATCCCGCTCAAAGCCGGGCCGAGGCGCGTCGGCGCGCCCGCCAGGCCGGTGAAGATGTCATCGCCGTTCTCCGCGCCGAGGGCTACTACGCCTATACGGTCGAGCCCGACGTGCTTGAGGGCGAGCCGCCGCGCGCGGTGGTCAAGGTTACGCCTGGCCCGGTCTTCGTGATCGCAGAGCCCAAGATCGACTGGTCGGGCGATCCCCCGGACGAAGGGACTCGGCAGCGCGCCGCGGTCGCCATGCGCCTGACCGAAGGCGATCCCGGACGTTCGGCCGATGTCGTCGGCGCCGAGGGGCGCGTCGTCGCTCAGGTCGCCAAGCTGGGCTATGCCGACGCCGAGGCCCAGCCGCGCGAGGTGATCGTCGACCACGCCGACCATACCGTCAGGCCATCTTTCAGGATCGCCGCCGGCGAACTCGTGCATCTTGACGGCGTCGAGGTGGTCACGAAGGGACGCACAAACCCGGCCTGGGTCGGGCGACTGGCTCCCTGGGTGGCTGGCGACGTCTACGATCCCGAGGATGTCGCCGAGCTTGAGCGCCGTTTGCGCGACACCAGCGTCTATGACTCGATCTCGGTCTCGCTGGCGGGGGCGGACAAGGCCGCCGCCGAAGGGTTCCGGCCGGTCGTCGTCACGCTTGCCGATCGTCGTGCGCGGACGGTGGAACTGGGCGCGGGCTATTCGACCAGCGAAGGCGCCGGCGTCGACGCCAAGCTGATCCGCTACAATCGGCTGAAGCGCGCCGATACGACGACCTACGCCCTTCGCTTCGCCAAGCTGGAGCAGAGCATTGGCGCGGAGATCTCGTTGCCCCACTGGCGGCGTCCCCAGCAGACCCTGAAGCTCAGCAGCTCGCTGTTCCGCAACGACACCGACGCCTACAACGAGACCGGCGGGCGCGTGGGGGTCGATCTGACCAAGCGCCGACAGACGACGGCCTACCGGACGTTTGGCGTTTCGTTGGACCTCTCGCAGACCAAGGAGCAGCTGAACCGAAACGGCTCGGTCGCCGGTCGCAAGCTCAACCTGGCGACCATCGCGGGTCTCGCCGCCTATGCCTGGGACTTCTCGGACAACATCCTGGATCCCAAGCGCGGCTGGCGGCTCGAGGCGCGCGGCGAACCCACCTATGTCGTCGGCGACACGACCTTGCCTTATCTGAAGCTGACGACCCAGGGCTCCGCCTATCTGCCGTTCGGCAAGGGTGCGAGCACGGTCCTGGCCGGTCGCCTGAAGCTCGGGGCGATCGTCGGCGGCGGCATCCCTCAGGTTCCGGCCGCTCGGCGCTTCTACGCGGGCGGCGGCGGCTCGGTGCGCGGCTATGCTTATCAGGCGATTGGGCCGCGCTTGGCCGACAATACGCCGCAGGGCGGCGTGTCGTTGGTCGAGACCTCGTTCGAGCTTCGGCAGAAGATCACGGGGAATTGGAGCGGCGTCGCCTTTGTCGACGCCGGCGCCATCGGCACGCACGAGACGCCCCAGCGCGAGGATTTCCGGGCCGGCGCGGGCCTTGGCGTGCGCTATGATCTTGGCTTTGGCCCCATTCGCGCCGATGTCGCCGTTCCCCTCGGCCGGCGCGCGGGCGACCCCGCGTTCCAGATCTATCTCAGCATCGGGCAAAGCTTTTGAGCGGCGAACAGGACAAGCCCGATCTGGCGGAAACGGTCGCCCAGGCTGCGGAGGTCGCGAGCGAGACCGCCGTCAAGGCCGCCAAGAAGCTTGGCTGGGGCGGCGCCGTCTTGATCGCCGCGGGGATCCTGGCCGCCATCCTCGTTGTCATGGCCGGCGGCCTGCGCCTGGCGCCGATCACGCCCCAGGGGCGGATGTTCCTTGAGGCGCGCGCCTCGGGGCTGAAGCTGGGGCGGATTGGCAAGCTTCATATCGAGGGCTTGTCTGGCGACATCTGGAAAGACTTCGGCGTCCGCCGCCTGACCATTTCGGATGAGCGGGGCGTTTGGCTAGAGGCCCACGATCTGCGCGTCGCCTGGCGAGCCACTGAACTGTTCGGTCGCCGTTTCCACGCCGAACGTATCGACGCCCGCGACGTGATCGTCCTGCGTCGCCCGGCCATGGGTCCTAAAGGCAAGTCCGGCGCCGCGCCGGTGTCGGTGGATCTGGACGCCTTCGCCTTCCGTCTCGTGACGAGGCCGGCGTTCAGCGGCCGCGATGGAGACTTTGACGTCACTGGCGAATACGAGATGGCTAGGCGCGGCGGCCAGAAGGGAAAGCTGGCGGTGGCCTCCCGACTGCATGCCGGCGATCACCTGACCTTCGATTTCGATCTCGGACGCTCCAAGAGCCTGCACCTCTCCGCCGATGCTCTCGAGGCGAACGGCGGCGCCATTGCTGGCGCGCTAGGGTTGCCCGCCGATCGCCCGTTTGACCTGAAGGCCAAGGCCGACGGGACCGTTAGCCAGGCGACCTTCAATGTTCTGGCCAAGTCCGGCGCTGACACGCCCCTGGAGGCCAGCGGGGCCTGGACGCCTCAGGGGGGCTCGGCGCGCGGCCGGCTGGATCTCGGCGCCTCGCGCTGGACCCAGCGACTTGAGCGGATGTTCGGGGCGCAGGCCAACTTCACGATCGACGGCAAGAAGGCGACCGCCGACGGGCTTTCGGCCCTGACGCTGGACGTCCGCGCCGACAATCTAACGCTGCAAGCGCGCGGTCTCGCAGACCTCGCCAAACGCCGCACGGGTCCGGATGGGCTCGCCTTCACCGCCCGCATCGGCGCTCTGAAGCGCATCGTTTCGATCCCTCAGATGGGGCAAGGGCTGGCTGACGGGGTCTTCCGCCTAGAGAAGGGCGGCTTCTCGGTCGAGGGGACCGCCGACGTCGCCGATCTCGAACTGCTAGGCTACCATTTGAAGCGCGCCAAAGGGCCCGCGCTGGTGCGATGGGCCAAGGGCGAACTGGAGATCAAGGCCCAGGCGACCTCTTCGGGCGGCGGAGGAACGGGACTGCTCGCCGTGCTGGGCGCGAGCCCCAAGGCGACGTTCGAGGGCGCGCGGATCAAGGGCGGCCGGTTCCTGATCCGCTCGGCCCGCATCGATGCGCCGAACCTGATCGTGACGGGCACGGGCGAACGCGGCGTTCTGGGCGGCCTGTCGTTCGATGGCGAAATGAAAGTCGCCAGCCTGGGGCCGGTGCGTCCCGGCGCCAAGGGCTCCGTCACCGCCAAATGGTCGGCCTCCAGCTTCGCCGGTCGGCCGTGGGCGTTCACCGTCGACAGCCGCGCGGCCAACTTCGCGACCGGCTATGCCGAGATCGACCGACTGCTCGGCGCGACGCCGCGCCTGAACGGCAAGGCCAGCTGGAACGAGGGCGTGCTGACGGTCGCCGAGGCGCGGCTCGAAGGCGCGGCCGCCAACGCCAACACCTCCGGCAAGCTGGGGAAGGGGCTTTCGCTGGACTTCGGCCTGGACTGGACCGCCACGGGGCCGTTCCGCGCCGGCCCGGTCGAGATCGCCGGCAAGGCCAGCGGCGACGGCAAGATCGGCGGCGTTCTGTCCGGGCCGCGCGCCGAGCTGAACGCGGATTTCGATTCCATTGATCTGCCCCGCCTGCCGCTGACCAAGGCGCGCCTGACCGTCGTCTTCGCGCGCGGCGCAAACGCCACCGACGGAACGGCGGCGCTGCAGGCCCAGAGCGCCTATGGACCGGCGCGCGGTCGGACGGCCTTCCGCTTCTCGCCTGGCGGGGTCGAGCTCAGCGATCTCGACCTCGACGCGGGCGGAGCGAAGGCGAAGGGCGCGATGTCCTTGCGCAACGGCCTGCCGGCGACGGCCGACCTGACCCTCGCCATCGGTCCCGGGGCCTTCATCCCTCAAGGGCAGGTCAAGGGCTCCGCGCGCCTCGTCGACGCGCCGGGCGGCGGAACGGCCAACGCCAGCCTGAACCTCACCGCCCAAGAAATCAGCTTCGGCGGCTGGAAGGTGCGGGCGGCCGCGATCAAGGCTGACGGCCCGCTCTCACGCCTCCCGCTTTCGATCGATGCGCGGGGCGACGCCCCCAATGGTCGCTGGCGGCTCGGCGGCTCGGGCGAACTGGCCCAGGCCGGCCGCGCTTATGACCTGACGCTGAACGCGGCTGGCCGTCTCGGGCGCACGGAGATCAAGACCAACGAACCGGCCAAGCTGAGGTTCGGCGATGGTCCGACCCAGGCGCGTCTGCGGCTGGCGATCGACAAGGGGCGGGCCGATATCGACGCCGACCTCGGCGGCGCGACCGCCATGCTGAAGGCGGAACTGACGGGCGTGACCCTGACGGCCTTCAACCCTGACCTGGACGGCGACATCGACGGGTCGTTCAATCTGCGCGGCCAGGGCGAGACGCTGGGCGGTGATTTCACCATGCGGCTCTCCAACGCCCGCGAGCGTGGGGCCAAGGTCGAGCAGTCGCTGGACGCCAAGATCCACGGCGATCTTACCGACAGCCAGCTGACCATCGTCGCCGACGGCGACAACCGCCAAGGGCTGAAGGCCGAGGCCAATCTCGTTCTCCCGGTCGAGGCTTCGGCCCAACCGCTGCGGCTGATCATCAACAAGAAGCGGGGCGTGCAGGGGCGCTTCTCCGCCCAGGGCGAGATCAAGCCGCTGTGGAACCTGCTGATGGGCGCCGATCGCTCCCTCTCGGGTCGCATCAACCTGCAGGCCAGCCTGGGCGGCACGCTGGCGGATCCGCGCCTGCTTGGCACGGCCACCTTGGACAACGGCGGCTTCGAGGACGGTCAAACCGGTCTTCGCTTGCGCAACGTGACGCTGCGTTCGTCCATGGCTGACAACGCCATCGACGTGCTGCAGGCGATCGGCGAGGACGGGCAGGGCGGCTCGATCTCAGGCGCGGGGCGGATCAGCCTCGCCCGCGATGGGGTCGGCAGCTTCAAGCTCGACATGAAGAGCTTCCGGCTGATCGACAACGACCTGGCTTCGGCCGTAGCGACGGGATCGGCGACGGTGAACCGCTCGGCCGACGGCAAGATCAAGCTGTCCGGGGCGGTGACCCTCGATCGGGCCGACGTCTCGGCGCAGACCAAGACGCCGGCCGGGGTCGTCGCGATGGACGTCGTTGAGCGCAATCGGCCGCTGGATCTGGATCAGGGCCTGCAACGACGTCCGACGACAGGAGGCATGATCCTGGACCTCGACCTCAAGGCGCCGCGCCGCGTCTTCGTCCGCGGGCGGGGGCTGGATGTCGAACTGTCGCTGAACGCCCATGTCGGCGGCACGTCGCTGGCGCCGGCGCTGAGCGGCGTGGCGCGCGTCGTGCGAGGCGAATACGACTTCGCCGGCAAGCGCTTCGAGTTTAACGACGACGGGACCGTCTATCTCGCCAGCCAGCTCGACCGCATCGTTCTCAACCTGTCGGCGACCCGGCAGGACACCTCTCTCACCGCGGTCGTGCAGATCAAGGGAACGGCCGCCAAGCCCGAGATTACCCTGACCTCGAAGCCCCAACTCCCCAGCGACGAGGTGCTCAGCCAGGTGTTGTTCGGCTCGTCCGCCGCGCAGTTGTCCCCGATCGAGGCCGCTCAGCTGGCTTCGGCCCTGGCGTCGCTGGCCGGCGGCGGCGGTTTTGACGTGATCGGCAACCTGCGCAGCTTCGCGCGACTCGACCGTCTGGCCTTCGCCGAGGGCGCCGCGGGCATGACCGTGGCCGGCGGCAAGTACCTGACCGACGACGTCTATCTCGAGATCATCGGCGGTGGTCGCGAAGGCCCAGCCGCTCAGGTCGAATGGCGTATTCGGCGCACGCTTTCGCTGGTCTCCCGCATCGGCAGCCAGAATGACGCCAAACTTTCGGTCCGCTGGCGAAAGGACTACTGAGCAGGCAGGGGGTTGCGCGATCTTTCGAACTCGGTTCGAAATGGACGAGCTCCAGCAAGGCTGTTGCGCGGGCCCTCGGTTACCTCGTTTCAGGTAAGCACGATTTGCCCGCGGCCCTTGGTTATCCTGACTGAGGGAGGACAGGCTATTGATGCGTCTTGAGTCAGAAGACCGCGCGGTTCTGGACCATATCGCGCAGGCCGGCGGCCAGATCATTGATCGCGCCGTGGACTGGTGTGCGATCAATTCCGGAAGTCGCCACTTGGCGGGGCTTGAGCGTCAGAGGCAGGTTTTGCTCGACGCCTCCGCCAGCCTGCCGGCCGCTTCCGTGGAGATCCCGCTCACGCCATCACGCGAGGTCGCCGCCGACGGCCGCGAGACCGAGCTGGCCCACCCGCCGTCGCTGGCTGTGATCGTGCGTCCCGAGGCGCCGATACAAGTCGTTCTGACCGGCCACTACGACACGGTCTACCCGGAGACGAGCGCCTTCCAAAGTGTCCGCACGCGCCCGGACGGCGCGTTGCATGGCCCTGGCATCGCGGACATGAAGGGGGGGATTTCCGTGATGCTGGCGGCCTTGGAGGCGTTCGAGCGCCACCCCGACTCGGCCCGCCTCGGCTATCGCGTGCTGCTGTCGCCGGATGAGGAGATCGGCTCGATCGCCTCCGCGCCCGTGCTCGCCGATTTCGCCCGGCGCGGTCACGTCGGCCTGACCTACGAGCCGGCCTTGGCGGACGGAGCCCTGGCTTCGGCGCGCAAGGGCTCGGGAAACTTCCACATCGTGGTCCACGGCCGCGCGGCTCATGCCGGTCGCGACTTCGCCGCCGGGCGCAACGCGGTGATCGGCGCGGCCCGGATCGCTGAGCGCCTTCACGCCCTGAACGGTCAGCGCGATGGCGTCACCGTCAATGTCGCTCGCATCGATGGCGGCGCGCCGCTGAACATGGTGCCGGAGGTGGCGGTCGTCCGCTTCAACGTCCGCTTCCCGCAAGAGGAGGCCGCGGCCTGGTTCGAAGCCGAGGTCGCCCGGATCGTCGCGGCTGTGGGCGACGATCTGCACGCCCATCTGCACGGCGGGATCACGCGTGGCGCGAAGCCCTTCAACGCCGCCCAGCAACGGCTATTCGGGGCGGTGAAGGATGTTGGGGCGTTGCTCGGCCAGGAGATCGTCTGGAAGCCGTCCGGCGGCGTCTGCGAGGGCAACAACCTGTTCGCCTCGGGGCTGCCCAATGTCGACACCCTGGGCGTGCGCGGCGGCGACATCCACAGCGAGGCCGAGCACGCCTGGCCCGAGAGTTTCGTCGAGCGCGCGCAGCTCTCGGCCCTGATCCTGATGAAGTTGGCGAGCGGCGCGATCGACGCCCGCGCGATCCGCGCCGCCATGGACACCCTGGGGGAGATCCACTGAATGCTCGTTGTCCGTCCCGCCGGTTCCGCCGACTTCGACGCCCTGATGGAGCTGGCCGTGCTCTCGGGCAGAGGGTTCACCAGCTTGCCCGAGGATGAGGCGACCTTGCGCGCGCGCCTGGCGCTGTCGGAGGCCAGTTTCCAGGCCGGCGTGGCCCCGCCCGAGGCTTGGTACACCCTGATGCTGGAGGAGACCGAGACGGGCTCCGTCGAGGGCGTGGCGGGGGTGAAGGCTGGGGTCGGCCTGAAGCGGCCTTTCTTTTCCTTCCGGGTCGTGACCTTGGCCCAGTCGTCGCCGACGCTGGAGATGCGCTTTGACCACAAGGCCCTGGTTCTGGTGAACGAATGCGCCGGCTGGTCCGAGGTCGGCTCGCT
>Ga0247725_1000876_pt1 | contig 18145 bp, 15 predicted proteins | sample OKSTACKMCFT3sol_FD_183021 | JGI IMG/M metagenome (GOLD analysis project Ga0247725, IMG submission 183021) | Subsurface sediment microbial communities from gas well in Oklahoma, United States - OK STACK MC-FT3-sol | ecosystem: Environmental > Terrestrial > Deep subsurface > Rock core/Sediment... | reverse complement strand
GTGAAACGATGCATCGCCGATGGTAGTGTGGGGTTTCCCCATGTGAGAGTAGGTCATCGTCAAGATTCATTTCGCAAAACCCCTATCTGCGCGAGCAGGTAGGGGTTTTGTCTTTGTGCCCGGAAAAGTCTGTGGGGCTGGCTTGCCGGCGATGCGCTGCGTCAGCGGCGCTCTCTACGGCTGATTGGCTTCATCGCAGACATCCCTGCGTTCACCGCAAATATCCTTTGCTCGTCGGCTACCTCACACCGCCTCGTCACAGGTGCGACAATATTGCCGTCACATTAAGTGACTTCCCCACACCTACCCTGCGTCAAGGCTTAGGTTCGGGGCAATCCTGGCACCCGGACCGAGCGATGCCAGCGTACCGTGCTGCGCATTTCTGGACTTTCACCGTCCTATTACTTGAGGTTAGAAGCAAGATGGCCAAGGCCGCCGATGTCGTTGTGCAATGCCTGGAAAACGAAGGTGTCGAGTATGTGTTCGGCATTCCTGGTGAGGAAAACCTCGACCTGCTCGAGTCCCTGCGCAAGTCGAAGATCAAGCTGGTACTGACCCGCCACGAACAGTCCGCGGGCTTCATGGCCGCCACCTATGGCCGCCTGACCGGCAAGACCGGCGTCAGCCTGTCGACCCTCGGCCCTGGCGCGACCAACCTGGTGACCGCCAGCGCCTACGCCTACCTGGGCGGCATGCCGATGATGATGATCACCGGCCAGAAGCCGATCAAGAAGTCCAAGCAAGGCCGCTTCCAGATCATCGACGTGTGCGGCATGATGGACCCCATCACCAAGTACACCCACCAGTTCGCTTCGGCCGACAACATCCCTGCGCGCATGCGTGAAGCCTTCCGCCTGGCTGAAGAAGAGAAGCCGGGCGCCGTGCACCTGGAACTGCCGGAAGACATCGCCGCCGAGCAGACCGATGCCCTGCCGATCCCGCGCAGCCTGCACCGTCGCCCGCTGGCCGAGCACGTGGCCATCGAAGCCGCCGTCGAGAAGCTGAAGAACGCCCGTAACCCGATCCTGGTGATCGGCGCCGGCGCCAACCGCAAGATGACTGCCAAGGTCCTCAAGCAACTGATCGACAAGACCGGCATCCCGTTCATCACCACCCAGATGGGTAAAGGTGTGGTCGACGAGCGCCACCCGCGCTTCCTGGGCAACGCCGCGCTGTCCTCCGGCGATTTTGTACATCGTGCGGTTGAAGCCGCCGACCTGATCGTCAACATCGGCCACGACGTGATCGAGAAGCCACCGTTCTTCATGGTCCGTGGCGGTACCGAAGTGATCCACGTCAGCTTCCGTTCGGCCGAGGTGGATGCCGTGTACTTCCCGCAGGTGGAAGTGATCGGCGACATCGCCAACGCCGTGTGGCAGATCAGCGAAGCGCTGACCGACACCAGCCACTGGGACTTCACCCGCCTGATGGCCATCCGCGAAGCCAACGAAGCGCAGATCGCCGAAGGCGCTGACGACAACCGCTTCCCGGTCTACCCGCAGCGCATGGTTGCCGACATCCGCCGCGCCCTGCCGTCCGAAGGCATCGTCGCCCTGGACAACGGCATCTACAAGATCTGGTTCGCCCGCAACTACAAGGCGCACAAACCCAACACCGTGCTGCTGGACAACGCCCTGGCGACCATGGGCGCCGGCCTGCCATCGGCCATGGCATCGCACCTGGTCTACCCGGATCGCCCGGTGATCTCGGTCTGCGGCGACGGCGGCTTCATGATGAACAGCCAGGAGCTGGAAACGGCAGTTCGCTTAGGGATGCACATCACCGTGGTCATCCTGCGTGACGACGGCTACGGCATGATCCGCTGGAAGCAGGCCAACATGGGCTTCACCGATTTCGGCCTGGACTACGGCAACCCGGACTTCGTCAAATACGCCGAAGCCTACGGTGCCAATGGCCACCGCGTGGAGAGCGCCGAAGGCTTCCTGCCGCTGCTCGAACACTGCATCAAGACCCCGGGCGTGCACGTGATCGACTGCCCGGTCGACTACAGCGAGAACGACCGCATCCTCAACAGCGAGCTGCGTGAGCGCGCGCTGGCGGTCTAAACCGTAGCACCCTCATCGCGGGGCAATCCTGCTCCCACGTTGTGCAAGAACAACGTGGGTGCGGGATTGCCCCGTGATTGCGTCTGTTCTGGCAACGACGCACTCAGCACCGCGATACCCATCTACCACTCACCATCTCCCGGCTCTCGGCATGCTCAGGCTCCACCTACCCTGAGAACCCGAAACCATGACCATCGGTTCAACGCACAACCATCCCGCCCACCTGGCCGTCGAGCCGCATACTCCAGTGCTGCCATGGGCCGCGCGCTTCCCGAACCCGCCTGACCTGTGTTTTGACTACCGACGTCTTGTTGAACAACAAGGTGGCATTGCCCAGGCTGCTCGTCCTGCACATCGCATCTGCATTGTCGGTGCTGGCGTCACCGGCCTTAGCGTCGCACGTGAACTGCTGCGCTGTGGTTTCACCCATATCACCCTGATCGAGCAGGCCCGGCGTATCGGGGGACGTCATCTCACCGTTTCGACCCCGGCTGACAAGTCACCAGCACACACCGCCCCCTTCGAGATGGGCGCGATGCGCATGCCGTTCTTCAACCGAAGCGGCGAGCCGCCCAAAGCCGGACGTTCATTGATGGCTTACTACGCAGACCTGTTCGACCTGCGGCTTTCCAACTTCCCCAACCCTGGCACGCAGTGGGTCAATGCGACGGGTATCTACCTGCGTGAAGGCCAGCTGGAAGGGGAGTGCGATCCGAAGTTGCTGTTCTGGAAGAATTCCGAAGGTCACACCCCGCCACCTACTGCAGTACTGCAGAAGATTCATGGCAAGTGGCGACGCTTTGCCGAGCGCTTTGCTGAACAGGTGGCCGCCATTTACGGCACAGAAGGTTGGCTGGCGATGTGGTCGGCAATCGTCGAGCGATATCACAGGCTGTCATTCCGGGATCTCGTATTGCTGCCGATCCAGGAGGCTTGGGACCCTGCCAATCCAGGCGATTTCGGCGGTCTTGGGATGGACCGTGAAGAGTCGGCGATCTTCTACGCAATTGGCATCGGTGATGGCAGCTGGGGCGCCTTCTACGACGTGAGCTGCCTCTATCCGCTGCGCACCGCCATTTTCGGGTTCAGCAGCCACCTGCAGCTTGTGCATGGGCGTGTAGATGAAAGGGGGCGAGTGCTTGCAGCGCCGTATCAGGATGCCGAGACCGTGCCCGACAGCAGAGGCCTGCATTTCCAGGCGCCTGCCTACCTGGGGATCGCCGCGTTGGATGAGGCCCTGCTGTTCATGGACATCGCTGGCTTGGGCGAGTCTTTGTACAGCCAATGCGTGGCGCGTAAGGATGGCTTGCTGACGGACAGCACTGTTCATGGCCTGCACAAACTGGCCGATGGCCGCATCCGAGTCGATTACCGTTGGCGGCACAGCGATGACGCCAAGGTTCAGCCGATGAGTGACGTGTTCGATAGCGTAGTGCTTACCACGCCGTCCTGGTGGATCGAAACAGGGATGCGTCTGGACGGGTTCTCCCGGAGCATGCTGCCACCGGCCATTGTCGAGGCCTGGAAGCACGCCCATTGGGAGACCAGCTGCAAGGTTTATGCGCCGCTGCGTAAAAGCTTTCTCGATCAGCATCCGCATCTACCGCAGATCCTGGTCACCGACAGCTTTGTGCACGATGTCCATGCCTACCGTTACAACGATCAGCACAGCCGCGATTGCATCCTGCTCAGCTACACCTGGGAGGACGATGCCACCAAGCTGGCGGCGTATTCAGACACCGAGCTGGTGGAAAAATGCGTGGCGGAACTCGATCGGATTCTGTTGCGTTGTACCAACATTGGTGAGCCCATCTCGCCGCATATCGACATTGGAAACACCCGCATACAAAGATGGATGACAGACAGGAATGCACTCGGCTGTGCGAAATTGTACCGGGCAGGTGCCTACTACGACGCGGTTAGCCTGATGAAATACAACCGTGACCTGAGCGCCCATTCAGGGCTTTACCTCGCCGGTGAGTCCTTCTCTGTCGATGCCGGCTGGACCGAACCGTGTCTGCGCACCGCCATCGACACCGTGATCAACCTCTGCAACAACACGGGTGCTCACTTCAAGGGTGGCTTCAGCCTTGAGCACTATCCGCATTATCAGGTGCCTCGACAGCCGCTCTGAAACAACTTTGTAGGAGTGCTCCTCCACGTTTTTTCGCAATCTCCCCCAGTTCCAGAGGATCCTGCTGACTGTCGTTCCATCTGCCATGCCCGTTCTACTGGCGGCCTTCCACAACAACCAGAACAGGAAGCCGCCATGCAGGAACACACTATTCCCGTCAGCCCCGTGCGCATTGCCGTCATCCAGTACGACCCGCAGGTCGGCCTCGACCATTGCGATGGCAACCTGAGCCGTGGCCTGGCCCTGGCCCGCCGCGCCGCGTGTGAAGGGGCGAACCTGATCGTACTGCCAGAGCTGGCCAACACCGGCTATACCTTCAACTCTCGCGCCGAGGCCTATGCTCACGCCGAGTCGCTGGATGGTGGGCGAAGCCTTGATGCCTGGGCGGAGTTCGCCCGTGAGCAGCAGGTGTATCTGGCTGCAGGCTTCGCCGAGCGTGACGGCCTCAAGCTCTTCGACAGCGCCGTGCTGTTCGGCCCGCACGGGCTGCTCGGGCATTACCGCAAGGCGCATCTGTGGAACCAGGAAAAGCTCTGGTTCACCCCTGGAGACCTGGGCTTCCCGGTTTTCGAAACGCCCATCGGCCGCATCGGCCTGCTGATCTGCTGGGACATCTGGTTCCCGGAGGTGCCAAGGCTCATGTCGGCGCAGGGCGCCGACATCATCTGCAGCCTGAACAACTGGGTCTGGACACCGCCGCCGCTGTTCGACGAAGCCGGACGCTGCATGGCCTCGTACCTGACGATGACCGCGGCCCACGTCAACAATGTCTATATCGCCGCCGCCAATCGCATTGGTCGCGAGCGGGGCGGGCGCTTCCTGGGTTGTTCGCTGATTGCCGGCACCAACGGCTGGCCCATAGGCGAGGTGGCCAGTGCCGAGGAGGAGTGTATCCTATATGCCGACGTCGACCTCAGTACCGCCCGCTCGGCGCCGATATGGAACAGCCTGAACGACCTGCCGCGTGACAGGCGTACCGACCTCTACGACACCACCTTGGGGTATCGGCTGCATGCGCCGATGCCACGTTGAGGAGGCGTCATGGAACAGCGTCTTGCTTTACCGCGACAACGGTCGTCGTCGCTGATACTCCTGGGCTTCGCGCTACTGTGCGTTGCCAGCCTGATGTTGGGTGGAGGGCCTGATTATGGGCAGCTCGTCGCAACCCTCGACCAGCCGCTGAGTAGGCTGCGCTGGATAGTCGGCGATATCAGCGAGGTCGCCTTCTACAAGCACGAGTTGCCGGCACTGGGGTTGCTGCTGGGGGCAAGCCTCGCGCACTGGGCCCAGCAGCGGGGCCATCGCTGGCAAGGTTTTGCCATCTGCTACGGCACAGGGCTGTGGCCCTGGCTGATCATCAGCTCGCTGCTCGGCTTGCTGCTCAGCCATGCGTTGTGGGGCTGGACGCTGGACGGTGGTGCCTGGCAGCCGACTTTCGTAGCTTTCGTTTCGCTGCCGGCGGCTATGGTCCTGCTGTTCGGTGGTGGTTGGCGCGTCGCGATCAATGGCGCGCTGCTCGGTGCCGTGCTGGTGACGCCAGCCAGCCTGCTGCTGGTCAACTACCTGTGCTACCCGCTGCAGTTGCCCGTGGTGATCGGCAATGTCAGTGGCATGGCCCTGGCCAGTGTGCTGGCGTTCATCCTGTGCAAGCGGTTTCCGGCGCTGGTTCGCGATGGACAGCGCCCAGAGGTCGCAGCGACGGCGAGCCAGCCGGACTATGGCCTGGTCTGGACCCTGCGTCGGGTACTGGCCGATTTCAGCGAGGCGCCGTTCTTTGGCAATGAACTGGCCAGCCTGGGTTTGCTGCTTGGCGTATTGCTGGCTTATGTATTGGCCCCGTCGGCACCAGCCTACGGTTCGCAACTGGTGTTGCAGATGGTGGCCGGGCAGGGGTTGGCATCGCTGGTCGGTGTGCTGTTTTGGCGACGGCAATGGAAAGAGCGGGGCTGGTATCCGACCTATATTCCCATCGTTTCGATCGTGCCCGCCGCCGTGCTGACTCTGGGTGGCAGCTGGCAGGTGGTCGTCGCCAGCGCAGTGCTCGGCGCGCTGATCGCGCCACCGCTTGCCGTGGCCATCAGCCGGCGACTGCCAGGCTACATGCACGGCTATATCGGCAATGTCCTGTCCATGGCCATCAGTACCCTGGGTATCGTGCCCCTGGTTGGCCTGCTTGCGGGAGGTAACCCATGACAGCACCACTCGTTTCTATCGGCAGCCTGGGCGGTACGGTCAGCATGCAATCCGCGGCGCCGGGGCAGGGTGTGACACCCCGGCTCGACTGTGCCGCTCTGCTGAGCACGCTGCCGCAGTTGCAGACACTGGCGCAAATCAGCACCGCCACGTTGTGCCTGGTGCCGAGCGCCTCCCTGGCATTCACCGACATGCTGGCTGCGCTGGCCTGGGGAAACGCACAAGTGCAAGCGGGAGCCCAGGCCGTGGTACTTACCCAGGGCACCGATACGCTGGAGGAGACCGCGTATTTCCTCGATCTGCTCTGGCCCCATGACACCCCGCTGATCATGACCGGCGCCATGCGCTCGGCCTGCCAGCCGGGCGCAGATGGTCCGGCGAACCTGCTGGCGGCAGTGCAGGTTGCGATAGCCGATGGCAGCCGGGGGCGTGGCGTACTGGTGGTGATCAACGACCAAATCCACTTGGCTGCTCGGGTGCGCAAGACTGCCAGCCTGGCAATGGCGGCCTTCGAATCGCCCGGCGCAGGGGCGATAGGGGAAGTGGAGGAGGGCTGTCCCATCTATCGTCAGGCTGCCGCGCCACGCTGGGTGTTGCCCCTGCCGACGCAGGTCGATCATCAGGTCGTGCTACTGGAGGCGTGCCTTGATGCCGATACGCGTCTGCTGCGAGCCTTTGGTGCCATGGGCTATTCAGGGCTGGTGGTTGCCGGCTTTGGCGCAGGCCATGTCTCCGAAGCCTGGGCCGAGGCTTTGAAGGACGTCGCAGACAGCATGCCAGTGATTATCGCCACCCGCACCGGCAGTGGTTCGACAGCCCGGGGAACCTACGGATTCGTCGGCGGCGAGATCGACCTGCAGGCCCGCGGCCTGCACATGGCTGGCTGGCTTTGCCCGCGCAAATGTCGGCTCTTGTTGTGGCTGCTGGCCGGTAGCGGGCGGCAGGCCGAGCTGGCGCAGTGGCTGCAGCAATAGCCCGATGCCCGCTCTCATGAAGGGAGCGGGCAGGCGTTGCCTATGCTACGGTGCACGCACATTTACACAGGACACCCACCCATGCTCCCCGCGCTCAGCGAAAAAGAACTCGACCGCCTCGAAGACCTGCTGATCACCTACGGCAACGATTATTCGGTACTCAACCTCGCCGAGCTCAACGGTTTCTTCACTGCTCTGGCCAGCTCCCCCAACAAGGTCAACCCTGAGCAGTGGCTGCCTTCTGTCGCCGGTGGCAAGGTGCCCAAGTTCAAGAAGCCCGCCCATGAAGAAGCCTATACCGCGCTGATGCTGCGTTATGCCAGCCAGGTGGCCGAAGAGTTGGCCACCGACCTCGAGGGCTTCGAACCGATGTTCGAAGAGGGCGAGAGTGAAGAGGGCCCGGCGATCATTCTCGAGGAGTGGTGCTTCGGCTACATGCGCGGCACGCAAGTGGCCGAGTGGAGCGAGCTGCCGCCAGAGCAGGATCGTCTGCTCAAGGCCATTTCGCTGCATGGGCTGGAAGACAACTTCGAGCTGCTCGACTCGATGAGCTTCGATGAGCGCCAGGCCTGTGTACCGCTGGTGGTCGAGGCGGCGCGGGGGTTGTACCAGTACCAGAAACAGCACCGGCATTGAGATCGTAACCGCGGGCGCGTGGGAGCGGCGATGCGGCGACCCGACGTGCCCCGCAATTGTGATTATTCCACTTGCCGAAATACTGGATTGCTCCCAGCACTGATTCTGCTGCCGGTCGATCCAGTGCAGCATGTCCTCCAGCAGCGCCACTCCCGGCGCTGACCTGGAGCCCCGCACATGCCAAGCCCGATCAAGCTCTACAACTTCCCCAAGTCCGGCCACGCCCACCGTATCGAGCTGATGCTGTCACTGCTCGAACTGCCTACCGAGCTGGTATTCGTCGACCTGGCCAAGGGTGAACACAAGCAGCCCGAGTTCCTGGCCATCAACCCCTTCGGCCAGGTGCCGGTGATCGATGACAACGGCATCGTCATCGCCGACTCCAACGCCATCCTCGTCTATCTGGCCAAGGCCTATGGCGGCGAGCGCTGGTTGCCCGAGGATCCGGTCGGCGCCGCCCGTGTGCAGCGCTGGTTGTCGGTGGCGGCAGGCCCGTTGGCCTTCGGCCCGGCCGCCGCACGCCTGGTGACTGTATTCGGCGCCTCGTTCAACACCGACGAAGTGATTGGCCGCGCCCACACCCTGCTCAAGGTGATCGACGCCGAACTGGCCAAGGGCCCGTTCCTGGTTGGTGACCAGGCGACCATCGCCGATATCGCCAACTACTCGTACATCGCCCACGCCCCCGAGGGCAACGTGTCGCTGGAGCCGTACGCCAATGTGCGCGCCTGGCTGGCCCGGATCGAGGCGCTGCCGGGCTTCGTGCCGATGCCACGCACCGTCATCGGTTTACAGACCACGCTCTGAACCCAGAGGAATGCCGCCATGCGATCGCCCTGGCATGCAGGTGAAAAACGGCTGCAGGAGCAAGTCGGTGTTGCAGAGCGCATGGAGGTGTTCGGCCAGAAGGTCATCCGCGACTTCATGCCCGACCAGCACCGGGCTTTCTATCACCAGTTGCCGTTCCTGGTGGCGGCTGCCGTGGATGCCGCTGGCACCCCTTGGGCGACGCTGCTCGAAGGCCCGGAAGGCTTCGTCAGCTCGCCCGATCCCCGGCAACTGCTGATCGGCACCGCGCCTGCCGCTGATGACCCAGCCACGCCGAGCCTGGTGGATGGCGGTGCCATTGGCTTGCTGGGGATCGAGCTGCATACCCGGCGACGCAACCGGCTCAATGGCCTGATCCGTCGAGCAGGCAACGGTCAGCTGGAGGTGGTGGTCGAGCAGTCGTTCGGCAACTGCCCCCAGTACATCCAGCTGCGCGAATACACTCGCGTCGATGAGCCGCCGCAGGCGCGTCGGGATTTATCGGCACTCGATGCCGCGTCCCGCGCCATGATCGAAAACGCCGACACCTTCTTTGTCGCCAGTTACGTCGAGCAGGAAACCGGCCAACGTGCCGTGGACGTGTCTCACCGCGGTGGCCGCCCCGGCTTCGTCAGGGTCGAAGGCAATCGCCTGACCATTCCGGACTATGCCGGCAACCTGCATTTCAACACCCTCGGCAACTTGCTGGTCAACCCGGTTGCAGGTCTGTTGTTCGTCGACTTCACCACCGGCGATGTGCTGCAGGTTTCAGGGCGAACCGAGGTGGTTCTCGACAGCCCGCTGATCAGCGCTTTCGAGGGGGCCGAGCGGATCTGGACCCTGGACATCGAGCAGGTGGTGATTCGCCCGACTGCCGTGTCGTTGCGCTGGGCCTTCCAGGAGTACGCGCCCACCAGCCTGATGACCGGTACCTGGAGTGAAGCCCAAGAGCGCCTGCAACAGCGTGAGCGCCAGCGCCAATGGCTGACCTGGCGCGTGCTGCGTATCGAGCAGGAAAGCCGCGATATTCGTTCGTTCTACCTGCAACCCGAGGAGGGCACGGCGGTGGCCTTCGCGCCCGGCCAGCATATTCCCGTGCGCCTGCAGGTTGATGGAGAGGCACCGCTGATCCGCACCTACAGCCTGTCCAGCGCACCGTCCGATGGCCACCTGCGCATCAGCGTCAAGGCGCAGGGGCCTGCCTCACACTACCTGCACCAGCAACTGAAGGTGGGCGACCCTTTGCAGGTGCGCCTGCCCATGGGCAGCTTCACCCTCGATCACACTAGCGACCGCCCCCTTGTGCTGATCGGTGCGGGCGTCGGTATCACCCCATTGATCGCCATGCTGCGCGAACAGTTGGCCTTGGGGCTGGGGCGACGCATCTACCTGTTCCACGGTGGCCGCACGCTGGCCGACCTGCCGTTCCAGCACGAGCTTGCCGAACTCCAACAACACGCCGGTGGCCTGCTGAGCATTCACCGCGCCCTGAGCCTGCCCGAACCCCAAGCCGTGCAGGGCCGCGACTATGCGTTCGCCAGCCGCCTGGGCATCGAGCAGATCAAGGCCACGCTGCCATTGGACGACTACGACTTCTACCTGTGTGGCCCGGCCAGCTTCACCCAGGATCTCTACGAGGGGCTGCGCACGGTGCATGTCCCCGATGCCCGCATCCACGCCGAAGCCTTCGGCCCTTCGACCCTGCGCCGCCATACCGACGACAACCAGCCCACGCTGCAACAACCGCCGCCCGCCAGCGAACCGGTGCCGGTGTACTTCGCCAGCTCAGCCAAGGAAGCGCGTTGGGCGCCTGGTGGCGGTACTTTGCTGGAACTGGCGGAGAGCCGCGGCCTGTCGCCGGACTTCAGTTGCCGCGGTGGCTCTTGTGGCACCTGCAAGACCAAGCTGGTCAGCGGCCAGGTCCACTACCCGAACCCACCCGCCGAGCTGCCCGAAGCCGGCAGCGTGCTGATCTGCTGCGCGGTTCCGGCCCAGGCCGAGGACGGTGTGCAAGCCGTGGTGCTGGAGCTCTAGCGTGCGCACAGGGATAATCGCCCCACGACAACGCGTGGGGCGCGGCATGGACCAGATCCACCTGATGAAAGTGTTCGTGGCCGTCGGCGAGCTGGAAAGCTTCGCCGCCGCCGCCCGCCGCCTGGCCATCTCGCCAGCGGCGGTAACCCGCGCCGTCAGCGCCCTGGAGGAGCAGCTCGGGGTCAAGCTGCTGCTGCGCACCACTCGCAGCGTGCGCCTGACCGAGGCCGGCGGGCGCTATCTGGAAGACACCCGGCATATCCTCGCCAGCATTATCGAAGCCAACGAAGCCGCCGCCGGCATCAATGCCTCGCCCAAGGGCGACCTGGCGGTGACCGCGCCGATCCTGTTCGGCAAGAAGTTCGTCATGCCCTGCATCGTGCGCTACCTGCAGCAGTACCCCGAGGTGGACGTCTCGGCGTTCTTCCTCGACCGCGTGGTGAACCTGGTGGAGGAGGGCATGGACGTGGCCGTGCGCATCGGCCAGTTGCCCGACTCGGGCCTGAAGGCGCTACGGGTGGGCAAGATGCGCCGGTTGCTGTGCGCCTCGCCCGAGTACCTGGAGCGTCATGGCACGCCGCGGCACCCCTCGGAGTTGCAGAAGCACGAGGTCATTGCCGCCGGGACGCTGTCACCTCGCACCGACTGGCGTTTCGGCGCCATCGACGACCCGACGCTGATCCGCATGAAGCCGCGCCTGACCGTGACCAGCAACGACGCCGCCATCGCCGCGGCCAGTGCCGGGCTGGGAATCGCCCGGCTGCTGTCGTACCAGGTGGCGGATGAGGTCGCGGCCGGGCGCTTGCAGGTGATCCTGGCCGAGTACGAGGAAGCGCCCTGGCCGATCCATATCCTGCATCGCGAGAGCAAGTACGGGTCGACCAAGGTGCGCACCTTCATCGACATGCTGGCCGAGCATCTGCGCAGCCATGCGCACCTGAGCTGACCGAGTGGCCTGTCGGCTCAGCTCAGACAAGGCACCTGTGCCTGCCGCGCACACGCCGCCAGTACCTTCAAACCGCCCATCACCTCCGGCGTAATCACCCGCCCAAGACACACCCGCAACCCCGTGCCACATTCCCCATCGGCAAAGAACATCCCGCTGTCGCCCACCTTGCATCCGCGCTCGGCGGCAAGCTCTCGCAATACCGCCATATCCGTCCCTTCCGGCAATTCGAGCCAGTGGATGAATCCTCCAGCAGGCGCTACATACCGCGTCCCCGGTGGAAACTCCGAGCGCACCAGCGTTTCCATCACCTCGGCCTGCGCCGCCAGCCGCCCACGCAGCTTCGCGCAGTGCGCCTCCATGTACCCGCGCCCGATGAACTCGTCCAGCACGCGCTGGGCCAGGCTCGACACCGCCAGGTTGCGCGAAAACAGCTGGGCCAGGATCGCGTCCCGATAACGCCCGGCCACGCACCAGCCCACCCGGTAGCCCGGCGCCACGGTCTTGGAGAACGACGAGCAGTAGATCGTCTGCCCGGTCGCGTCGTAGTGCTTGATCGCCTTCGGGCGCTGCGCCTCGTCCACCAGGTCGAAGAAGATGTCGTCCTCGATGATCGGCACATCCGCCGCCTGCGCCAGGCGCGATAGCTCGGCCCGGGCCGCGTCGGGCATGATGAAGCCGCGAGGGTTTTGCAGCGTCGGGTTGAGGAAGACCACATCGACCTTCTTGCGTTTCAGCGCCCATGCCAGGTGGTCGAGGTCCATGCCGCTGCCTGCGTGGGTGCGCATGGGCAGGGCGCGCATCCCCAGGCGTTCGATGGTCTGCAGGATGCCGTAGTAGGTGGGGGTCTCGATGGCCACCGTGGCGCCCGGCCGGGCCACGGCCTCAAGGGCCAGCTCCAGGGCCACGGTGTCGCCCGAGGTCACCAGGATTTCATCCGGGCCGCAGGCCACGCCGCGCTGCAGCATCAGCCCGGCGATACGTCGGCGCAGCGAGGCCAGGCCAGGCGGGGCGATCAAGCCGGCCAGCGGCTGATCGGCCTTGCTGGCCAGGGTCGTCAGGCATTTGTTCAGCAGCACCTGGGGCGTGAGTTCGTCATGCAGCACCGCCGAGCTCAACGACAACCCGCCGTTGCTGGCGGCCTCGGCAAGCATGGCGACTACCGCGTGGTTGACGTTGACGCTGACACTGGCCAGGTCAAAGCCCTGGACCTGGGCCGCGCCCTTGGCGACGAAATAGCCCACCCGGGGAGTGGCCTGCACATAGGCATTGGCTTCCAACTCCGCCAGGGCCCGTTGCACCGTGGCCAGGCTGCTGTCGAACAGCCGCGCCAGCTCGCGCACCGACGGCAGTTGCGTGCCGGTGGGCCATTCGCCGCTGTCGATCTGGCGCAGCAGCCAGGTGTTGACGATGTGCCAGCGTTTGTCGGGCTTGGGGGTGCTGTCCATGGGGGCCTTGTGTCGTGTCAGGCGGGGGCTCCGGAAAGGTAGAGCAAAACCACGCCGGTTGCAGCCACGATGACGATGTTCAGCAGCACCAGGGCAAAGCCGAAGCGGATCAGCCCGTGCTCTTCCTCGCGGTTGGCCCCGGCCAGCCCGATGATCAGCGACAGGATCGACAGCGAGCCCAGCGCGCCATGCCCGGCGGCGCTGTTGACCATCGCCGCCAGCCACGGGCCGTGGACCGTGGACAGCGCCGCGATGGAGGGCATCACCAGCGTGTTGCCGCCGACATTGGAGCCGGTGACATAGCCGGCCAACCCCGCCAGCAGCGATACCGTCGAGGCCAGCGACACCCCGGACAGCGCCTGCAACGCCCGCTGCGCCTCGACCAGGAAGCCGGCCTTGACCATCACCTGGGACAGCAGCAGGAACAGGAAGATCGTCGCCACCGGGAACCGCGCCCGAGTGACCAGCGCCTGCCATGGGAAGCCCGCGCCCTGGCGGCCGACCATCATCAGCACCACCAGCAGCAAGGCCAGCCCCGGCGAAGCCAGCGGCTTCCACGACACATTGGCGCCGTGCACCACCCACAGCCCGTCCCAGCCCGACAACAGGAACAACGCCCGCGACGCGATGATCACCGCCAACAGGGCCAGGTAAGGCCATGCCGCCTGCGGCCAGCGCACCAGTGCCCCGCGCCGCGCCCAGGAGATACCCAGGCCGACCGCGGCCACCGCCAGCCCGGCCAGCACACCCGAGGCCTCCGGCCCGATCCAGCGGTTGACTGAATACAGCACTGTGCTGAACAGCAGCGAGATCAATCCCAGCCCGAGCCATGCCCGAACACTACGAACACCCGCCAGGCCCAACGCCACGGCGGCCAGGCAGAGGAACACCGGAGCGCTCACCAGTGCTGAATGGCTGCCCAGCTCCTGCGCCGGCACATGCGCCAGCAACGCGCCGATCACCGTCGCCAGCCCAAGCGTGCCCCAAGGCATCACCACCATGCCGGCCAGCGCCATCTTCATGCCGACCTGGCGCGAGAACAGCCCCATCAACAACGGCACGGTAGCGATCAGCGATACGCCGAACCCGGTCATCGCCTCCAGCAGCGGCGCCAGGCCCAGCACGATGAAGATCACCTGCATCGGCGGCGTCCAGCCCAGCTCGCGCACCCAGGCGCCAATCGCCTGCGGCGCGCCGGCGCGCTCGACCAGGATGACGAAGGCCAGGCCCGGGACGATCACGCAGGCGGTACTGAGAAACAGGATCAGCGTGTCTTGCAGGATCGCGCCGGACACCGCCGTCGACAGCGGCTGCGCGGCGCCCAGGCCCCACAGCAGCAAGACACCGGCCACGCCGGCCAGCGCGGCCTGTACGGGCGGGCGGCGCAGCAGCAGGATCAGGGCGATCACCAGGCCTATGGGGGACATTTGCAGCAGCAGGGCAGCCATGATGCGGGTTCCTTTAGCCATCCGGGGGAGTATGGAAGGGATGGTGGAATGAAGGACTAGGCAGCGACAGATACAGGGGGTGGGGGTTTTTCAATACAACCCCAGGGCTTGTGGCGATGGAGCCACCTGTTTGCACCTCCTCTAACGCCAATGCCTGGATTTCTGGGCACTGAGTGCGATATTGGCCGTTAATGCCTGCAATCCGAGGCGTTATCTGGCCAAACCTGCCAGCACCTTCCCCAGTTTCACCATCGCGTCCCTCATCTCGGTGGGCGTCAGTGCCGCAAACCCCATCAGCAAGCCGGCATCGTTCCTCGGCACCGCGTACAAGCTGCCCAGCCCCAACAGATCAATCCCCGCTCCACGTGCCGCCCTGACCACTGCGTCTTCCGCCAAGTCCTGAACGAAGTGGCAGGGCATCTGCAGCCCACCCACCGGCACTTGCGGGCGCAGGAACGCCCCCAGGTGCCGCTGCACCAGGTCCGCCAGCACGTCGCGTCGCTCGGCATAGAGGCTTCGCATTGCCCGCACATGGGCGTTGAAGTGTCCGTCCTCCATGAACCTGGCCAGGGTCAGCTGGGCGATGGATGCGTTGTGGCCATCCTGCAGCGTTCGCGCAGCGGTCATTGGCGCGACGAGCTGGGGCGGCAGCAGCAGGTAGCCGATGCGCAGCCCGGCGCCCAGCGACTTGGTGAAGGTGCCGATGTACAGCGTGCGCGAGTGCGAATCCAAGCCCTGCACACAGGCGGTGGGGCGGCCGGCATAGTGGAACTCGCTGTCGTAGTCGTCCTCGATGATCCACGCCCGCTGCTGGCGCGCCCATTCGATGGCCAGCAGGCGCCGGTCAAGCGACAGGGTGGCGCCGGTCGGGTATTGGTGCGAGGGCGTGAGGAACAGCGCCCGGGCATCCGGCGCTAGCTGGGCCATGCCTTCCACCTGCAGGCCGTGCGCGTCCACCGGCACCGGCACGCCTTGCAGCCCGGCGGCGCTGATGGCCTTGCGGGTGCCCTGGTACAGCGGGTCCTCGACCAGCACCCGGTCGCCTGCGTCCATGAGTACCTGGGCGCACAAGCCCAGGGCCTGCTGCGAGCTGGTGAGGATCAGGATGCGGTCAGCGGATGCCTGCGCGCCGCGTTCGAGGTTGAGGTAGTCGGCGATTGCACTGCGCAAGGCGAGCATGCCCTGTGGCTCGCTGTGTTCCAGGGCACGAGTGCCGTATTGCTTGTATACCTGCCGCTCCAGCTTCTCCCAGACGGCCAGGGGGAAACGCCGGGTTTCTGCCACGCCCGGGGCGAAGGGGCGGGGTGATTGGAAGTTGTGAACGCCACCGCTGTGCAATAGCGCTTCACCTCGGCGGCTCAACTGCACCGGGGCCTCGCTGTGTGACGGCCGCTGGCGCTTACGCAACGGCAGGCAGCGGGCCCGTTGTGACACGAAGCTGCCGCTGCCTACGCGCCGCTCGATAAAGCCCTCGGCGTGCAACTGGCTGTAGGCCGACTCCACGGTATCCCGCGAGACGCCCAGGGAAATTGCCAGCGACCGCGACGCCGGCAGCGGCTTGCCGACCGCCAGGGCACCCTCAAGGATCAACTGGCGGATGGCCCGCTGGATGCGCACATGCCGCGCCAGTGCGCCATGGGCGGGATCCGTTAGCCAGGCTTTTACCGATTCCAGCTGGGCGTGTTTGAACATTGGCCTGGTCCTTGGCGGATGGATTTGAAAGGTGCCTGCCTATCCTGGGGCCGGATCGCGCCCCTGAAAATGGTCTGGTAACTACCGAATAATTGGCAGGTAAAAACCAGCCATTTATCCGCTATAAAACCCAGGTCCGCAAGCAATCGCCAAGGAAGGCAAGCGCTACGGGCAGGCCGGCCCCCTCACTCATTCAGCTGTGTTGTCCAAAAGGGGTTTCAACAATGACCACCACCCAACTGCCCGTTTTCGTACGCGAAGTGAAGCAAGCCGACCTGCAGGCATGGTCCGACTACTGGGCGCAATACCAGGCTTTCTACCAAGTGGACTTGGGCTCAACCATCACCGAGCGCACCTGGGCGCGCTTCTTCGACCCGGCCGAGCCCATGCACTGCGCCGTGGCCACGGACGGCGAGCAAATCTTCGGCTTTGTTCACTATGTGTTCCACCGCTCGACCTGGGGGCGCAATGATTTCTGTTACCTGGAAGACCTGTTCGTGTCGCCGAGTGCGCGGGGGAGGATGATCGGCAAGCGGCTGATCGAGTTCGTCCATGACCAGGCCCGGCAGCAGCGGTGCGACCGGTTGTACTGGCATACCCAGGAGACCAACAAGACTGCGCAGCGGTTGTATGACTGGATTGCCGAGAAGCCGGGGGTGATCGAGTACCGGATGTCGTTGGATGTTGCTCACTAAGTCCATAGTGAGCAGATGAGGGCGTGGGAGCGGGCTTGCCCCGCGAAGGGTGGCACCGGCTTCGGGGTGTAGGTCCCTGTGGCGCACAGCCGCTCCCATGCCCAGGCATCAGAAATTCCCTTTCGAAATCTGCCCGAGTCTTACGGTGCTGTCAGACCATTCAGAAAGACGACCCCTCCCTGGCAGTGGAATACTTAATCCAATATTTTGTGCCTTAACTGCCATCTATTCAGATAACACACATGAATTTGGATTTAAGTCTTACCAAACCCAGTGAACTCATGAGGGCGCTGTGCGAGCGCTTGCGCACCGAGCGGCTCGCTCAACAGATGTCGCAAGCGGAAGTGGCTGCTCGGGCTGGCATCGGCACCAATACTGTGTCCAACCTTGAAACGGGACGTAATGTCGGTTTTGAGAACCTGATCCGAGTGGCGATGGTTCTAGGCCGAAGAAAAGAGCTTGAGGCGCTGTTTTTGCCGAGGGTGGAGTGCATAGCCGACATTGCTCGCTACGAGCTCGGTGCCAAGCGCCAGCGCATCCGGAAGAAGTCAGGGCAGGGTTGAACAGGGCTGCATGGCAGCCCTTTCAGTGATCGCAGGGTTCAATCGCCAACCCCATGTAACCTCAATGCCCGCTGCGCACATTCCTTCCAGCTCAGCTTGCGCCGCTCGGGTACCACCACGGGCAACTCCGCCGCCATCACCAACGGCATATCCCGCATCCGTACCCAAGGCTCACTCTGCCAATACAACAGGCTCGCCGTATGCCCACCCGGCCAGCACATCCTGCCCAGGCGCGGCAGGTCTTCCAGCGCCGAGTCCTGCCCATCGCGCAGCACCGCCACCACCTCATGGGTCAGCCAGTGGCGCAGGTGGCGGTTTTCCGGAATGTGATGATGGGCGAGGAGGGTATAGGCCCCGGACTCGCTGACCATGGTGGTTTCGCCGTAACCGCTCCATAAACCCCGTCCTGGCGGACGGGTTTTTTCAGGAAGCAGAGGCAGAAGCTGGCGAGCTGTTCCACGGCAGCAGCGCTTCGTAATCCTCGACGCTACTGGCAGTCGGCAGGCGTT
>Ga0247725_1000875_pt1 | contig 18151 bp, 15 predicted proteins | sample OKSTACKMCFT3sol_FD_183021 | JGI IMG/M metagenome (GOLD analysis project Ga0247725, IMG submission 183021) | Subsurface sediment microbial communities from gas well in Oklahoma, United States - OK STACK MC-FT3-sol | ecosystem: Environmental > Terrestrial > Deep subsurface > Rock core/Sediment... | reverse complement strand
CAGGTGCCCAAGCACCGCGAGCCGCTTTATACCCCGCGCCGCGACTTGCTGGCCGACTACGCCACCTGGCCTGATTCGAAAAGCCTGTGGCGCCTGCCGACCCAGTACGCCTCGGTGCAGGAGAAGGACGTCAGCAAGGAGTTCCCGATCATCCTCACATCCGGCCGTCTGGTCGAATACGAGGGGGGCGGCGACGAGACCCGCTCCAACCCCTGGCTGGCTGAATTGCAGCAGGAGATGTTCGTCGAGATGAACCCGGCGGATGCCAACGACGTCGGTGTGCGCGACGGTCAGGATGTGTGGGTCGAGGGGCCGGAAGGGGGCCGGGTCAAGGTGAAGGCACTGGTGACCCCGCGGGTCAAACCGGGGCTCGCCTTTATGCCGTTCCACTTCGGCGGCCACTTCGAGGGCAAGGATCTGCGATCCAAATATCCGGAAGGGTCTGACCCCTATGTGCTGGGGGAGTCGGTCAACATAGTCACCACCTATGGTTATGACCCGGTCACCCAGATGCAGGAGACCAAGGTCACCCTGTGCCGTTTTCGCAAAGTAGGAGCCTGATCCCATGGCAAGAATGAAATTCATGTGTGACACCAAGCGCTGCATCGAGTGCAACGGCTGTGTGACGGCGTGCAAGAACGAGAACGACGATGCCCTCGAGTGGGGCATCCAGCGTCGCCGGGTGGTGACCCTCAACGACGGCCTGCCGGGAGAGACCTCCATCTCGGTCGCCTGCATGCATTGCACCGACGCCCCCTGCATGGCGGTCTGCCCGGCCGACTGCTTCTATCACACCGACGACGGCATAGTGCTGCACAACAAGGATCTCTGCATCGGTTGCGGCTACTGCCTGTTTGCCTGCCCGTTCGGGGCGCCCCAGTTCCCGAAAACCGCCGCCTTTGGCGATCGGGGCAAGATGGACAAGTGCACCTTCTGCGCCGGCGGCCCGGAAGAGGATCACAGCGAGGCGGAGCGCCAGAAGTACGGTGCCAACCGCATCGCCGAGGGCAAGCTGCCCATGTGTGCCGAGCTCTGCTCCACCAAAGCACTGCTGGCAGGGGATGCGCAGGTGATCTCCGACATCTTCCGCGAGCGGGTTGCCTATCGCGGTGCCAAGGATGCGGCTTGGGGTAATGGCGATGAGCTGTTCCACGATGCCAGTAAGCTGAACAAGCAGGGAGGGGCGGCATGAAAACCTGGCTAATGGCCCTGTTTGCTGCCCTGCTGCTGGTGAGTACCGCAAGTTTCGCCGATGCCGAGAAAGAGGCGGTCGGCTTTGCCGGCGCCGATTATTGGCGTGCGGTGAAGGATGGGCAGGAGGGGGTGACCACCTCCCGCTCGCCGGAGCACGGAGTGCTTATCTCGGTGCCGGGCCAGCTCTGGTTCGAGGTGAAGACCAAGTGGGTGTCGCCGCTTGGCGCCATCGCCATCTTCGGCTCCTTGGCCATGTGCGGTCTGATGTACCTGATCGTGGGGCAGACCAAGCTCTCCAAACCGCGCACCGGGCGCAAGCTCAAGCGCTGGAGCAGGCTGGATCGGGCACTGCACTGGACCACGGCGGCTATGTTCCTGACCCTCTCCGGGTCGGGGCTGGCCATCATCTATGGCAAGTACTTCATCAAGCCGGTGGTGAGCCTCGGGGTGTGGGAGAACTGGATCTGGTTTGCCAAGGTGTTCCACAACTACGTGGGGCCGCTTTTCTTCCTCTGCCTGATGGGGGTGCTCATCAAGTGGTTCCGCCACAACATCGTCAATATGGTGGATGTGCAGTGGTTCATGAAGTTTGGTGGCATGCTCGGCAAGCACAAGGGAAGTCACCCCTCGGCGGGCTTCTCCAACGGCGGCGAGAAGGCGATCTTCTGGTTGCTCATCTGGTTTGGCAGCATTGTGGTGGCGACCGGGTTGTTCCTCGACTTCCCAATCTTCGGCCAGCTGCGCCGCCAGATGGAGTGGGCCAGCTTCATCCATATCGTCGGAGCACTGATCCTTATCTGCGGCTTTATTTTCCATATCTACATGGGCCTGTTCCAGTTGGAAGGGGCGCTGGAGGGGATGGTGACCGGCGAGGTGGACGAGACCTGGGCCAAGGAGCACCACGACCTCTGGTATGAAGAGGTCAAGCACACCCTCGATGAGCCCAAGTCGGGCAAATCAAGCTGATGGTCGACAAAGAGTAAAAGAGAAGGGGCGCAGCGGCGCCCCTTTTGATGGCGGGTCGATGGTGATGGCAAATTGATTGAGCGATGCCGCAAACGGCGATGGTTTTTTGGGCCACCTTGAGCAACAGTAACAGGGGTTCCATTCACACAAGGGATGACAAATGATGAGAAAAGCATGGCTGGCGGCGGTATGTGCATCTGCACTCTTCGGTGGTATTGCGGGCGTGGCGCAGGCGGCTGACGGGATCAAGACCCAGCAGGTGCAGTTCAAGAAGGGGGAGTCAGGGGCAACCATCAACAGTACCATTCAGGGTAGCCAGACCCTCGATTACAAGCTGACGGCCAACAAGGGCCAGAGCATGGTGGTGATCCTGACCGGCAAGCCCTACTTCAATATTCTGCCGCCGGGCAGCAAGGGGGAGGCGATCTTTGTTGGCTCTCGTGACGGGAACAACTTTGAGGCAACCCTGCCTGCCAAGGGCACTTATACCATTCGGGTCTACCAGATGGGGGCGGCCGAGAGCAGCAAGGCCAAGACGTCGTTCAAGCTGGAGGTGGGCATCAGCGGCTAATGCCAGCCGCTGACAAGCATCATGGCGGTGGCGGCCACAAAGGGCCGCCACCGTTGTTTTATCCTCTCTGTTTTTGCCTCGCCAAGGTCAATATTCCCCCCGGGAAAGCTGTTCGAAGTAGCGCTTATAACATCCGCTGGCGATGGCCTGCTGCAACTGCTGATTGAACTGATCCCGCAGTTTGGCTGAATCCGGCATTTTGCGCGGGAACATCACGAAGCTGTCGTTGCGCAGAAAAGGAGTCTGACTGTGGGTGATGAGTGCCGCGCTGGCGGGGTCGAGCTGGCTCTGCAACTCGGCCAGCCCGACTCGCAGCTCTTGCGGATAGAGGTCGATCCGCCCGCGCAGCAGCTTGCCGAAATTCAGTTTCACGTCGGTGACTTTCTGTTGGGTTACCTTGCCTTCGGCCACCATCTTGTCCAGCTCGGGCCCGTAGCTATAGGCGATATCGCCCCCCAACCGCATGCCGATGATCTGCTCAAGGCGCTCGGCCTGCAGCTGCCGTGATTTGAGGGAGAAGAAGACAAACTGCTCCTGCAGCACCGCTTCGCTAAACAGAAAATCCTGCTCCCGCTCCGTTTTGTGCATCCAGACGGCGGTGGCGTCGTAGAGCTGGCTGTTGGCCGCCAGCGAATAGACTCGGCCCCAGGGGGCGAAGTGGAACTTCACCTCATAGCCCGCCTCCTTGAACAGATCGCTGATGAGGTGGGCCACTGGCCCGTGCTGTTTTGACTGCTCGGAGACGAAAGGGGGCCATTCACCCACGATGATGTTGAGCACCCGGCCCGGTGCGGCGAGAGCCGACTGGCAGGTCAGAAACAACCACAGAGCAAGCAGCGGGATCAGGCGCATGGCTGAAAGAAGGGGACGCAGGCTGGCAGAGGCGAGGGCATCAGATCACTCCCGGCTGTGATGCGGTGAAAGGGGCTGGGTTGCCCGCAATGCTAACATGAGTCTCATTCCTTGCCGTGGATATTTGTCTCGCCGGGGTCGCCGGGCGCCTATTTTGGCCGCAGGGTATGCCCAAGCTCACAAAACCGATCGAGTAAACGTCATATGATTGATTTCATTATGAGTCTTGCTCTCCTGCCGAACGGCAATTTCATGTAAATCAAAGAGAATGACTATGGCTACCGGACAATATCTGCTGTGGAAAGATGCACAGGGACAGGATTTTCGCCCCGTTGCACTGACCGGCACTGATCTGCTTAACAATCGATACCTCAACAAGGGCACGGCCTTCACCGAACAGGAGCGGGCCGATTTTGATCTCGATGGTTTGCTGCCGCCTCAGGTGCAAACTTTTGAAGCCCAGCTCGAGCGAGTGTATGAGGGGTTCAAGAGCGCTTGCAGCGATATCGAGAAGTACCAGAACCTGCGTGCCCTGCAGGATCGCAACGAGACTCTCTTCTATGCCCTGTTGTCACGCCATGTGGAGGAGATGACTCCCTACATCTATACCCCGACCGTGGGCAAGGCGTGTCAGGAGTTCAGCCACCGCTTCCAGAAGCCGCGCGGCCTCTACATCACCCCGGACAACGTGGATGACATGGGCAGTCAGGCCCGTCACTTCGATGCCAAATCGATCCGCATCATCGTCGTCACCGACAGCCAGGGCATTCTGGGGATCGGCGACCAGGGTGTTGGCGGCATGGGCATCCCCATCGGCAAGCTGGCGCTCTATACCCTGGGGGCCGGGATTCACCCCGCCTGCTGCATGCCCATCGCGCTGGATGTGGGCACCGACAACCAGAAACTGCTCGATGATCCCATGTATCTGGGCCGCCCCCACAAGCGTATTCGTGGCAAGGAGTACGAAGAGTTCATCGACAAGTTCGTGCAGGGGGTCAAGCGCCACTTCCCCAATGCCGTGCTGCAGTGGGAAGACTTCAGCAAATCCAATGCCTTCAATAATCTGGCCCGCTACCAGCAGGCACTGCCGTCATTCAACGATGACATTCAGGGCACCGGTGCCGTGGTGCTGGCCGGTATCATAGGCGCGGTCAAGGTCAAGGGGGAGACCCTGGGCCAGCAGAACTATCTGGTCTACGGCGCTGGCGCTGGCGGGGTTGGCGTCGCGGATCAGATCTGCGCGGGGATGATCCGCGAGGGGATGGATCCGCAGGCGGCCCGCGATCGCATCTACATTCTGGATACCCAGGGGCTGGTGTGCGACAACCGGGATGGGCTCGACGAGTACAAGCGCCGCTACGCCAAACCGGGACTGCTGCTGGCGGGCTGGGATACAGAGGTGCCCGGCAAGGCTAATCTGGCCGATGTGCTGCGTCATGTACCCATTACTGTGTTGTTGGGTACCAGTGGCTCGGGCGGTGCCTTCCAGGAAGAACACATCCAGCTGATGCTGCAGCATTGCGAGCGCCCCATGGTGTTCCCGCTCTCCAACCCGACCGCCAACTGTGAAGCGCTGCCGGAAGATATCTACCGCTGGAGCAAGGGCAAGGCGATCGTGGCGACCGGTAGTCCCTTCAAGGACGTGAGCTACGAAGGGCAGGATTTTCGGGTCGGGCAGGGCAACAACGTCTTTATCTTCCCCGGTGTAGGTCTGGCGGCCATCGTCAGCCAGATCCGCGAGATCACGCCCGATGTCTTCACGACCGCCGCCTTTGCGCTGGCTGAGTGCGTGAGTGAGGTGGACCTGGCGAAAGGGGCCGTTTATCCCCGCATTCGCGAGCTGCGCAGCATCTCGGTGCATGTGGCGACCGCCGTGCTCAAGGATATCGTGCGTCGGGATCCCTCCCACCCACTGATCGGGCAGGATCTACAGCAGCATATCCTCAACCACATGTGGGAGCCGGTTTACCTGCCCTATCGTCGGGTATAACCGCATATTCACCGCTCGGATAACGGGTCGGTAAAGATGACAAGGGGGTAGCGCTGCTACCCCCTTTCGTTTACCCCGTGGCATTCACTAAGTTCGCAATGGCCGCCAGCGCCCTTGCTGACTGCGACAGGCGGTATCCTGCCACTGCTGGCTCGCCTTGCCGATATAGAGTTGCTCGCGATAGTCGCGGCACCACTCCCCACTGGGATGGCGGAAGGTGCGTAGCGGGGTGACGCTACCCGAGTGACGGTTAGCCGGATTGAACCAGGTGAGGCTTTGCCCTTTGGTGCGGGTTTCCAGCGCCTTGGCAAGGGCCTGATTGGCTAGTTGAACATCTGCCTTATCCATCTGATGGTAAAGCGGCGGGGTGTCGACCGTGGCGCAGCCAGTGAGGCCGAGCAGGAGGAGTGGTAACAGATATCGCATTATGGTTGCCCCTGTTGGCGAAAACCGTTGTTGAGCAGCGCCCGCTCTTGCTCATCGGTAAGCACTTGCTGGCGATCATCGACCGTGCCATCGCCCCTGAGTTTGTTGCCATTGGCATCGACGGCATCCACACCGTTGTCATCGATGGTGCCATCACCCCTGAGCTTGTTGCCATTGGCATCGACGGCATCCACGCCGTTGTCATCGATGGTGCCATCACCTCTGAGCTTGTTGCCATTGGCATCGACTGCATCCACGCCGTTGTCATCGATGGTGCCGTCACCTCTGAGCTTGTTGCCATTGGCATCGACGGCATCCACGCCGTTGTCATCGACTGTGCCATCGCCTCTGAGCTTGTTCCCGTTGGCATCGACCGCATCCACACCGTTGTCATCAACGCCATTGCCAAATCCGCGGCCACCCCCATGGCGTTCTCCCCCTGCATGTTTTTCTCCACCAGCATGCCGTTCACCTCCACCATGCTGCTCTCCGCCGGCATGCTGCTCTCCGCCGGCATGCTCGCCTTGGCCGCCACTGTCATCGCTGCCCCCATCGCTGTCGCTGCCACCGCCGCTGTCGCTGCCACCGCCGCTGTCGCTACCTCCGCCGCTGTTGCTGCCACCACCGCTGTTGCTGCCACCGCTGCTGTCGCTGCCTCCACCGCCGCTGTTGCTGCCTCCGCCGCTGTTGCTGCCTCCGCCGCTGTTGCTGCCTCCGCCGCTGTTGCTGCCTCCACCGCTGTCGCCACCACCACTGCTGCCCCCACTGCCACCATCGCCATCTTTGTTGTGAACGATCAGCTCATTGGCGATGTAGCTGTGGCTGCCATCGAGCAGCAGATTGAAGAGTGCGGTAGTGGGAGATGCCTCGATCCAGCAGAGTGACTCAACCAGCAGTAATTCCGGCTGGGGTTGCAGGGCCAGATTGCCCGTCACCATGGCAGGTGCCGGGCGACACATTATCTGCATGCCGGTAAATAGCGGCAGCACCGCCAGTTGCGGGTTTTCGGTTCGGGTCATGGCCGGTGAGATGGCCGCCCAGCCCCGCGTGGTCAGCAGAGGGTGCTCTGCGGTAAAGAACGGGGGCAGATCATTGATCCCGTAGAGTCTGCGCTTGCCCAGTATGACCCGTTCGACCGCCAGGATCCGGTTACTGCCGCCGTGCTGATCTAGCACCTGTTCACCGACCCGGAGCGTTTCTATGGGGCGGGTGGAACCATCGGCCATCGTGATGCGAGTGCCGGCGATAAAGCAGGACTTGGCATAGGCCTGATTCATTTGCCACTCATTTTGGGCGAAATCATAACTGAACGGGTTCGCAAACAGGGCGAGTGCGATGGCCGAGCCAATAAGCAATCTGCGCTGGCTGGCCTTGAATGGGGGCTGTGACATGGGGACTCCTTGTCCATCTTGATTCACAGGATCCATTATAGAGCGCGCCCCTGGCGGCGGCATTTTTGACCATGAACACAATAAACATGATGGAAAAACGATTGGCGTTCGTCACAATAATGCGTAAAATCGCATACTCGATGCTTGTAGCAACGAATCCCGCCTAAAAAGCCAGTTTCATGCCCTTCCCAAGCAGTAAAAGGCAACAAGTGACGTATTTGTGTTCATTTTGTGCCTTGGAAAAGTCTTGTGATAACTGAAAAGTGATAAATATCCCCATCAGTTATCAAAAAATTAAGGACATCCATGTTTTCCTTAGTCAAGCAAAGTGTCGCCGGGCTGCAAATCCTGTTTGTCGCCTTCGGCGCCATGGTTCTGGTGCCCCTGCTCACCGGATTGAACCCCTCCATGGCCCTGCTTGGCGCCGGTGTGGGCACCCTGTTGTTCCAGCTCTGCACCCGCCGCCAGGTCCCGATTTTCCTCGGTTCCAGCTTTGCCTTCATCGCCCCCATCATCTACGCCACCCAGACCTGGGGATTGCCATCCACCATGTTTGGCCTGTTTGCCGCCGGTTTCATGTATTTCATTCTGGCTGCGCTGATCCGGGCAAAAGGGATGGGGTTTGTGCACAAATTGCTGCCCCCGGTGGTGATTGGCCCGGTGATCATGGTGATCGGTCTTTCTGTGGCGCAGGTTGCCTGCAACATGGCGATGGGCCGCGCCGGTAGTGAGCAGGTAGTCCCTGCGGGGACTGCGCTGACGCTGGCCGGTATCTCGCTGGCGGTCACCCTGATTGCAGCTGTGTTCTGCAAGGGGTGGATCAAGCTGATCCCCATCCTGTGCGGTGTGATTGCCGGTTATGTCTCGGCGGTCTTCATGGGCCAGGTGAGTTTCGATGGCATGGTGAACGCCCCCTGGCTGGCGCTGCCCCACTTCGAAACCCCGGAGATCAACTGGGCTGCTGCGTTGTTCATGTTGCCGGTAGCCATCGCCCCCTGTATCGAGCATATCGGTGGCGTGTTGGCGATTGGTGGCGTGACTGGCAAGGATTACACCAAGGATCCGGGTTTGCACCGTACGCTGGCCGGTGACGGTATCGGCGTCTGCTTCGCCGGTTTCATCGGTGGCCCTCCCGTGACCACCTACGCCGAAGTGACAGGTGCCGTGATGATCACTCGCAACTTCAATCCGGTCACCATGACCTGGGCTGCGGTGTTTGCCATCATTCTGGCCTTCTTTGGCAAGTTCAATGCGCTGCTCACCTCCATCCCGATGCCGGTGATGGGCGGTATCATGCTGCTGCTGTTCGGATCCATCGCCGCCATCGGTCTCAAGACGCTGGTGGAATCCAAGGTGGATCTGGGGCTGTCACGCAATATCGCCATCGTTGCCGTGACTCTGACCGTCGGTGTCGGTGCGCTGGAGATGAAGATTGGCGACTTCGCGCTGGCCGGTGTTGGCCTGGCCTCCGTTGCCGCCATCCTGCTCAACCTGATCCTGCCTGCGCACTCCGAAGAAGGTGTAATGGACGCGGCCAAGGATTGAGTTTCACCAGACGTTGATTGTTGATTTGGAGAAGGCCACCTCGCGGTGGCCTTCTGTTTTTCGGGTATCTCGCGCCACTTTGTGGCTCGGCGGAGCTCATCTGGAATCTAATTTGGAAGCAGATGAGGGGGTTAGCATTCTCATTTGACGTATCTCTTTTCGTGACCTTAGCTAAAGGACAGGTTTGGCTCTGAGGTCTCCTCGAGCAGTATGGGAAAATGGATGTTGGCGTTTTCTATCATTTCTCTCCCAGACCCCTGTCATAAAACGATGCGCTTTTTCTTTGCCACGGCGCTGTTGTATGGCAGAGGCTTATCCGCCCCACTCCGCACTCCCCTTATGCTGCCCTGGCATGTATCCACCTCGATTTGTTGTGAGCCTCCCTCGCCGGTTGCGTTTCGTTGCGCACAGGCAAAATCCGGATCTGTTTGCTGCTGCACATGGGTGGGCGGCGAGCCGTGAAAGCCGGCATGACCCCAGCGGGTCAGACGTGCACCGCCATCGGTAACGGCGGATGTTCAGGGATGAATGGCAAGCAAAGCGAGGTTGCAATGAACTATCAACTGCTGTGGAAAAGTGCAATTTTTTCAGTCTCTTCCATGATGGCGATAAGCGCTGTTCAGGCTGCGCCACTGAACGTGATGACCGAGGATTACCCGCCATTCAACATGCAGGGGGAGGGGGGCAAGATTGTCGGGCTGTCGACCGAGGTGGTCGAAGAGCTGTTCAAGCGTGCTGGAGTCGAATACAAGCTGACCCTGATGCCCTGGAAACGGGCGTACGAAGATACCCTCGGTACTCCCAATACCGCCCTCTACTCCACGACCCGCACTCCGGAGCGGGAAGCACTGTTCAAGTGGGTAGGGCCGCTGGTCAATAACAACTGGGTATTTTTCTCCAGTTCGACCGCCAATATCACGGTCAAGTCGCTGGAAGATGCCAAGCAGTATTCGGTGGGTGGCTATAACGGTGATGCGGCCGCCGAATATCTCAAGGCCCAGGGATTTGCCAAGTTGCAGCTGGCCGCCAACGATACCGCCAACGTGAAAAAACTGGAGGCAGGTCGCATCGATCTCTGGGCTACCGGCCAGTATCTGGCCCCCTATCTGGCCAGCAAGGAGAAGGTGGCCTCACCCAAGCCGGTCTTCGTGTTCAAGGAAACCCAGATGAGCTTGGCGTTTAACAAGGACACGCCCGATGAACTCATCACCAAGCTTAACGAGATCCTCGCTGCTATGAAGGCGGATGGCACCATCGACAAGATCAATGCCAAGTACCAGTAACAGTACCAATAGCAAGTGCCGCTCAATGGCACTGCGCCGGCTGCCGTAAAACCGGGAGGAAACCATGGATTGGAAAAGTCTGACGTTCAGGATTGCCGTGTTGACCTCCCTGTCGGTGAGTCTGCTACTGGTGTTGTTTGGCGCTTACAACTACCACGCCGTCAAGGCGGAGAGCTACAGCAAACAGAATGCGCTGGTCGAACAGGCCATCGGCCGGCTGCAGCTCTCCCTGCCCGGCCCGCTGTGGAATTATGAATCGGCTTTCATCGAGGCATCGCTCAAGTCCGAGCTGGCGGCCGATATCCTGAGTGCTTTGCTGGTGGTCAACAAGGACAAGCTGGTGGCCGGGTTTGCCCGTGATTCGGCGGGGGACATTGCCCCCGTGACAGCCATGCCTGCCGATGTGTCTGCCTACGGGGGATATGATCTGGTCTATGACGACAGCGGTCAGAAAAATACCGTGGCCCGATTGCTGGTGCAAACCAGTGATGCCGCCATTCAGGCCCAACTGCGCCAGCAGTTGATCACCACCGTCTGGCAGATCCTGGTGCTCGATCTCTGCATCATCGCCCTGTTGATGGTGCTGATTCATCGCAACGTGCTCAGGCCGCTTCACCAGATGAATCAGGCGGTGTTCGATCTGGCCAAAGGAGAGGGGGATCTGACCCGGCGTCTGAAGATCAGTCGCCAGGATGAGATAGGCGCGCTGGCCACCAACATCAACCATTTTATTGCCAAGTTGCAGGAGATGGTGGCGGAGATCAACGAGCTCTCTGCCGGTGTGTTGCAAACCGCCGAACTCTGTGACTCCCTCTCGGCAGATACCCGGGTAGGCAGTGACGCCCAGCAATCCGAGCTGGATCAGGTCGCCACCGCCATTACCGAAATGAGTCAGGCTGTGCAGGAAGTGGCTGGTAACGCGGTGAAAACATCTGGCGCCACCGATGAGGCCAACCTCTATGTGGAGCAGGGTTACAATCTGGCGGGCCATGCCAATGAGGCCATCCATCAACTGGTGGGGGAGGTGGAGCGAGTCGCCACCCTGATGCGCACCCTTTCGACCGAGAGCAGCAGCATTGGCACCATCATCGAAGTGATCAACGGCATTGCCGAGCAGACCAATTTGCTTGCCCTCAACGCGGCCATCGAGGCGGCGCGGGCGGGTGATCAGGGGCGCGGTTTTGCGGTGGTGGCGGATGAGGTGCGCACCTTGTCGGGCCGTACTCGCCAGTCGACAGAAGAGATCAGCGCCAGTATCAAGCGGTTGCAGCAAGCGACCCAGAATGTCGGTGCCGGCATGCAACAGAGTCAGGAGAAGGCATCCCGCGCCGGCATCGAGGCGGCAGATGTGCAGATATCGGTGGAGAAAATTAAAAATCAGGTCAGCCTGATCCGCGAGATGAACATGTATATCGCCCAGGCATCGGAAGAACAACACTCGGTGGCGGAGGCGGTCAGCCACAGCGTCAACCGGATTGCGACGCTCAACAGCGAGAGTGCGGCCAGAGTGGCACAGGTTGCCGAGGCCAGCAGCGATCTGCGGCAGCTGTCGGCCCAACTCGACACCCTCCTCAAGCAGTTTCGGGTCTAGTCAGTTCACTTCGCCCCGTTGGATCATCCTGCGGGGCAGGCCAGTTCCCATTATTTTGAGGCGCGGCGAGATGTTGTGAGGGGCAAGGGGCCTTGTCCAGCAGCGCTTTTCGTCATACCCATGTCACTGTTCAGCTGAGATTGGCGTGACCGCGATAGGCGAAACTCGCAGCATCATGCTCTGCCCTATACGCAGTCCGACAGCGCTGGACGCATATTTTCATTTTCCCCGCTCACGCCTGTCTGCATCTATTGTGCCGCTGATCCCGACCCTTTAGAATTTCGTTTAATTACAGCGAGTCCTGAGCCGCCATCTGGCTTTATCAGGTGTGGAATCCCATCTTCTTCATGATGAATGCAAATAACAGGTGGTTGGTATGACGGGGGTTGCGCCAGGCAATAACATATCAGCCTATCACTTCGGTGATTATGTCTTTGATGTCAAAAGGCGAGAGCTGATGTTCTGTGCCGACAAGAACAACTTGCAAAGTGCCCGGGTGGTGCGTTTGTCATCGGCAGAGAGCCTCATTTTCAGCTATCTGCTCGATCACCATGACGAGGTGTGCGACAAGGATTTGTTGCTCGAAATTGGCTGGTTGGGTCGCCCCATCAGCCCCAACTCCCTGAACGTGGCCATCGCCAATATTCGTCGCCACTTCACCTCATCCCCCCAGACGCTGGATATCAGAAGTACCCCGAAAAAAGGGTACTCTCTGCATCTGAACTGCAAGATGAAGATCTATTACGGCAAGGCACTGCCAACAGAGAGTGAGCCCTTGCCCGAGCCGGTGAGCGAGCCCACGCCTGCAGCGGCTGCGCAGCCACCGTCGACATCACCAAGCTCCGACCACGAGGTCATCAAAGAGCCTGCTGCTCCCCGTTCTTTTGGTGAGCGTGTCAAACTTGCCTTTCTCAACGGTATCGGGCGGCCAATGTTGGCAAGGGGCCTGATATACGTCAATCTGCTACTGGTTGTGCTGGTGGCGTTTGTCGCCAGCTATCTCCATTTCGAGTGGCTCCATGTGCACTGCACCGACTCGCCGACCGGCGTTGTTTGCCAGATGGAGGCACGGAGCGATGTGCCACCAGTCAAACCGGCATCGCTGGTGCTGGTCTCCGGCCACCAGGTTCGCGTGCTCTCCTATAAAGAGCTCGAAAAAACGCTGTAAGGGATCCCTGTTGAAACGAACGCTGAAAAATACCTTGCTGCTGTTGCCACTGCTTGTCGTGTTGCTGTTTGTGGTCGGGATGTTTATCAACAGTCTGGGCTGCCATTACGACCTGAAAATGTCGGCCAATGGAGTCAACTATCACGGGGTGTGCCGCTGGGGCAAAATCACCGTGATCGAAGAGGAGGAGGCGACCAGGGAGAAGTGGCGGGTGACCGGTTTTCAACTGACCTTCTTCAACCAGCTTGTTTACCTCATCGACAGTCGTACCCAACTGCACGAATCGGGTAACGATGACTCCTATCTCAATGAGTACAACCTGATCCAGTCGCAATATGCGCTGGTCAACTATGCCTGGGTGCCGCTGACTGAAAACAAGGTGGCGATCTTCCAGCGCGATCCGGTGCACGAGGTCGTGATTGCCCAGCGAGATGGCTGGTTCGATCTCTACCGCTGGTTCTTCCCCCCGGCACCACTGGTGCCGGGCGTCCCGCTAGCTTCTAAGCAACTTGCACCAGGGGCCGGTGACTTCGCAGTGGCCTGTCTCATCACTGTTTTGCCAGCCCAGCCGATGGTAGAAGGCTACTGCCGCCGTGTTGCGGGTCGCAACCTTGAGTGAGCCGTGCGGCGAATCAGCGAGGGCCCGCTCCAGCAGGGCGCGCCCTATCCCCTGACCGTGCCAGTCGCTTGACACATAGAGGTGATGGACGAAGTGATCGGGCTGCCAGATGGCGATAAAGCCGCAAATATTGCCCCCCTGTTCGGCTACCCACACCTGTTCACCTTTGGTCTGTTCCTCGAAATCCTCGAGTTGGAAACGGGCGGGATCGACCCAGTGAAAGGTGTGGCGGCGGCTCTTTAAAAACAGCCGGGCCAGTTGGGGAATGTCGTGTTCTTCCATGAGCCGGATCATGATGCCCTCCCGAGCCAATGTTCATTGAGGCAGCTGCACAGAGGCAGGTTAATCGATGCAAATGACAAGGGTGTGATTAAGCACTGTCCATTGTATTTGCCATGGGGCTATACTGCCGGAGTCCCTTGTATGGATGGCTTGAGGATCGCTGATTTATGGACAATAAACTGATTGAAGGCAACATTTTTGTTCCGGCGCACATAGACGATGTCTGGCACGCCTGGACTACCGAAAGCGGTCTGCGCAGTTTTCTGGCTCCCGAATGTTTGATGGTGGCCGAACCGAATGGTCCTTTCGAGATCTACTTCAGGCCTGATGCCCCGCTGGGTGAACGTGGCAGTGAAGGGTGCCGGGTCATGGCCGTCATGCCCTATGACTTGCTCAGTTTCAGCTGGAATTTCCCGCCCAGCCTGCCCCATATCCGCCAGCAAAAGACCCAGGTTTGCTTGCGCTTTGTGCCGGAAGGGCAGGGGACTCGCCTCTACTTCCTGCAGAGCGGTTGGGCCAATGATCCGGATTGGGATCAGGGTTATGCCTATTTTCGGGAAGAGTGGCTGGAGACCAGCCTGCCACGGTTGCAGTACCGTTTTACCCACGGTCCCATCGACTGGAACAATCCTCCCGACAAGGCACAGCTGAAGGCGCTGGCCCAGTAATCCCGGATATCAGACATAAAAAAAACCGGCCAAAAGGCCGGTTGAAACAGTTCAGGCTTGTCAGGTGACAAACGTATCCAGCGGATGAGAGTCGCTTTCCACTCCTTGTGAAGCACAACCCTCTTGGTTACGTGCCATTACTATATGCCATCCACACTGAATCGAGGCTGAACCACGGATGTTTCAGCTTCACTCTACCTTCCAATCAGATGGTAATCCCCATCGACTGGCGCAAGTAAGCGCCCGCACCGAGTAGCCCCGGGCCTTCATGGGTGATCAGAAACACCGGGATCTCCTTGAGGTAGGATTTGAAGCGCCCCTTGTCTTCAAAGGCGACCCGGAAACCGGAACCGGTAAAGAACTCCTGGAAGCGCGGCACTATGCCACCTGCGATATAGACGCCGCCAAAGGTGCCCATATTGAGGGCCAGATTGCCGGCAAAGCGGCCCATCAGCACGCAGAACAGGCTCAGGGTGCGACGGCAATCGAGGCACTCCCCGGCCAGTGCGCGCTCGGTAATGTCTTTGGGGGCAAACGGCTCGGGCTCACGGCCATCGGATTTCACCAGCCCGCGATAGAGATTGACCAGACCCGGGCCGGAGAGGAAACGCTCTGCCGATACATGGCCCAATTCGCCTCGCATTACTTGCAGTACCGCATCTTCCTCTTCGGTGTTGGCAGCAAAATCCACATGACCACCTTCACCCGGCAGGCTCAGCCACTGCTCACCCGCCTTGACCAGATGGGCGACCCCAAGGCCGGTGCCCGCACCATAGATGGCGATGGGCTTGCCCGCTACCGGCGCGGCGCCGCCAAGCTGGATGCGATCCGATTCAGCCAATACCGGCACCGCCATCGAGACGGCCGTAAAGTCGTTGATCACTTGCAGGCGTGCCAGCCCGAGACTGCTCTGCATCTCGCTGATGGAGAACTCCCAGCTGTGGTTGGTCATGGCAACCCAGTCACCGTTGATGGGGCAGGCGATGGCGATGCAGGCTTCAGCCACCTGAACCTTGTGTTCTTCCAGATAGAGGCGTACCACGGCTTCAAGGCTGGGATGAGCCAGACCTGAGTAGGTCTTTGCCTGAGAGATAGTGCCGGTGGCCAGCTCACACAGGGCCAGACGCGCATTGGTGCCGCCGACATCGCCGACCAGCGCATGGGTATGCTGCATAACAACTCCTTCGTTACAGGATGGGGACGACTCTGGTGTCCCGAGATTATTGTTGGATTATGACGGCCCATTCTATCCGAGCTCAGGCTTGCTCACCCGCCGGATCGATACAAACGTGCGCCTGCTCACAGTGTTGTTGCTTTGCAACATTTGTAAGCGCTTTCATGGCTAGGTGACGTTTTGTAACGAAAAGTACGAAATAATTAGAGATGAGTCATACTTTGTATGGCAGGCGTTAGTTGCCATAACCGCTTGTCTTGTATAGTCCTTAGCTTGAATGGAAACTTGCTTAGCCGTAGATTGAGTGCAAAGACACTGAAGCTAAATTACAAAAACGCCTGGTGGTGATGATGAATACCCTTGATAAAATTACGAACAACTTGGAAAGTTTCAGTAAATCAGAACGCAAGGTTGCCGAGGTGATCCTGGCGTCTCCCCAGACCGCCATCCACTCCAGCATCGCTGCTCTGGCCAAGATGGCCGACGTCAGTGAACCGACCGTCAACCGCTTTTGCCGCCGTCTCGATACCAAGGGCTTTCCTGATTTCAAACTCCATCTGGCCCAGAGCCTGGCCAATGGCACCCCTTACGTAAATCGTCATGTGGAAGCGGAAGATGGGCCTGATACCTACACCGCCAAGATTTTCGAATCCACCATGGCCTGTTTGGATGCCGCCAAAAACAGCCTGGATATCTCTGCCATCAACCGCTGCGTCGATATCCTGACCCAGTCCAAGAAGATCAGCTTCTTCGGCCTTGGCGCCTCCTCTGCCGTTGCCCGCGATGCCCAGAACAAATTCTTTCGCTTCAACATTCCGGTAGTGAGCTTTGACGATATCGTCATGATGCGCATGAGCTGCATCAACAGCAGCGAAGGGGATGTAGTGGTGCTGATCTCCCACACCGGTCGCACCAAGGCGCTGGTAGAAATCGCTGCGCTGGCCCGCGAGAACGACGCCACCGTGATCGGCATGACCGCCAAGGACTCCCCGCTGGCCCGCGAGTGCAATCTGGTGCTCTCCATGGATGTGCCGGAAGATACCGATGTCTATATGCCGATGGCATCCCGCATCGCCCAGCTGGCGCTGGTGGATGTGCTGGCGACCGGTTTTACCCTGCGCCGGGGGATGAAATTTCGCGAAAATCTGAAGAAAGTAAAAGAGGGATTGCGCGAATCCCGCTTCGAAACCCCGCACTCTTCCTGAACCGTCGGGGGCTCCGGCCCCCGACTGTCTATGCCACCCGCCTTGGTGTAGTATTGTAATTTAATAACAAAAACCACCCAGATGGTTTGTAAACGGGTGCATCGAGCCATGGGCTTGATGGGGCAGAATCTCAAGTCATATCAACTTCATATTGGAGTCTTTCATGCCTAGACGTACAAAGATTGTAACCACACTCGGTCCGGCTACCGACCGCGAAGGGATCCTCGAAGGGATCATCCGCGCCGGGGCCGACATGGTGCGGATGAACTTCTCTCACGGCACTGCTGAAGACCATATCCTGCGCGCCAATCAGGTGCGTGACATTGCTGCCAAGCTCGGTCGTCACGTCGCCATCATGGGTGATCTGCAAGGCCCGAAAATCCGTGTTTCCACTTTCAAGGATGGCAAAATCTATCTGGCCATCGGTGACAAGTTTATTCTCGACGCTGCACTCGGCAAGGGTGAAGGGTGCCAGGAGCAGGTCGGTATCGACTACAAGAGCTTGCCAGACGATGTGGTACAGGGCGACATCCTGCTGCTGGACGATGGCCGTGTGCAACTGAAGGTCGAGCAGGTTGAAGGCACCCGCATTCACACCACGGTGACCGTGGCCGGGCCGCTCTCCAACAACAAGGGCATCAACAAGAAAGGGGGCGGTCTCTCCGCTCCGGCCCTGACCGAGAAAGACAAGGAAGACATCAAGACCGCTGCCCGTATGAATGTGGACTATCTGGCGGTCTCCTTCCCCCGTTGTGGCGATGACCTGCGTTATGCCCGCGAGCTGGCCCGCGAAGCCGGCTCCAACGCGAAGATCGTGGCCAAGGTTGAGCGCGCCGAAACCGTCGCCACCGATGAGGCGATGGAAGACATCATCCTCGGTTCCGATGCTGTGATGGTCGCCCGTGGCGATCTGGGTGTCGAGATCGGTGACCCCGAGCTGGTTGGCGTACAGAAGAAGCTGATCCGCCACTCCCGTCGTTTGAACCGTGTGGTGATCACCGCTACCCAGATGATGGAGTCGATGATCAATGCGCCGCTGCCGACTCGTGCAGAAGTTATGGACGTGGCCAACGCCGTGCTGGATGGTACAGATGCGGTGATGCTCTCTGCCGAGACTGCTGCCGGTCAGTTCCCCATCGAGACCGTGACCTCCATGGCGAGCGTCTGTGTCGGTGCCGAGAAGCACCCGAGCCTGAACGTCTCCAACCACCGTATGAGCTACACCT
>Ga0247725_1000874_pt1 | contig 18170 bp, 16 predicted proteins | sample OKSTACKMCFT3sol_FD_183021 | JGI IMG/M metagenome (GOLD analysis project Ga0247725, IMG submission 183021) | Subsurface sediment microbial communities from gas well in Oklahoma, United States - OK STACK MC-FT3-sol | ecosystem: Environmental > Terrestrial > Deep subsurface > Rock core/Sediment... | reverse complement strand
CTCGACCGTCGTCGCCAACCTGTCCGACGCCGAGCAGGTCGACGGCCTGGTCGCCAAGGCCGAGGAAGCCGCTGGCGCGCCCCTCGACATCGTGATCGCCAACGCTGGGATCACCCGCGACGGCTTGATCGTCCGCATGAAGGACGAGGACTGGGACACCGTGATCAAGGTGAACCTGGAAGGCTATTTCCGCCTGGCTCGCGCCGCGGCCAAGGGCATGATGAAGCGCCGCGCCGGCCGCATCATCGGCATCACCTCGGTGGTGGGCGTCACCGGCAACCCCGGCCAGACCAACTACGCCGCCTCCAAGGCCGGAATGATCGGGTTTTCCAAGGCCTTGGCCCAGGAACTGGCCAGCCGCGGCGTGACCGTCAACTGCGTGGCCCCCGGCTTCATCGCCAGCCCGATGACCGACGCCCTGAACGAGCAGCAGAAGGCCGGCATCCTGTCGACGATTCCCGCCGGCAAGCTGGGCGAGGGTAGCGACATCGCCGCGGCCTGCGTTTACCTGGCCAGCGACGACGCCGGTTACGTCACCGGCCAGACCCTGCACGTCAACGGCGGCATGGCGATGATCTAAGCTCTCCCCGTTCCTTTGTCGGCGACCCGCTAGTAAGCCGAAAAGGAACGTGATAGGCGGAGCGCCGAACGTTTGTTGAGGCGAAGCGGAGCTTCGTGCGAAACAGGCGGAAAATTTCTAAACGAGGGACTGAACAGAATGTCCGACATTCTCGAGCGCGTGCGTAAGATCGTCATCGAGCACCTGGATGCCGATCCCGAGAAGGTCACCGAGAAGGCTTCCTTCATCGACGACCTGGGCGCCGACAGCCTCGACAACGTCGAGCTGGTGATGGCGTTCGAAGAAGAATTCGACATCGAAATCCCGGACGACGCCGCCGAGCACATCCAGACGGTTGGCGACGCCGTGAAGTTCATCACGGAAAAGACCGCCTAAAAGGCGTCGGGTTCGCTAAGCGAACTAGACCATTTCCGCCGCGTCGCACGGGCTCTTGCCATCGTGCGCGCGGCGGTTTTCGTTTGAGGCCAAGATTCGCGGGTGGCGTTGTGTCGGGGAAGCCCCCAGATACACGCTCCGCGCCGAAGGTTGGGAGTGATCCATGCGTAGAGTCGTCGTCACCGGGCTGGGCCTGCTGACCCCTCTGGGCCAGGGCGTTGATGTCACCTGGAAGAACATTCTGGCCGGCAAGTCCGGCGCGAACCGCATCACGGCCTTCGATCCGACCGACTATGCCTGCCAGGTCGCGTGCGAAGTGCCGCGTGTCGACGGTCGCGGCGGCGGCGGTCCGGACGTCGAGGGCAGCTTCGATCCCGACCAGACCATGAGCCCGCGCGACCAGAAGCGCGTCGACGACTTCATTCTCTACGGCATCGCCGCCGCCGACGAGGCCATCAAGGACTCGGGCTGGGTTCCGCAGACCGACGAGCAGCGCTGGCGCACGGGCGTCATCCTGGGCTCGGGCATCGGCGGCCTGTCGACGATCGCCGACACCGCGATCGAACTGGAGGCCAAGGGCCCCCGCCGGGTCAGCCCGTTCTTCATCTCCTCGGCCCTGATCAACCTGATCTCGGGCCAGGTCTCGATCAAGTACGGCTTCAAGGGCCCAAACCACGCGGTCGTCACGGCCTGCGCCACCGGCGCGCACGCCATCGGCGACGCCATGCGACTGATCAAGTACGGCGACGCGGACGTGATGATCGCTGGCGGCGCCGAAGCGGCCGTCTGCAAGGTCGGCGTCGCGGGCTTCATCGCTTGCCGCGCCATGGCTACCAGCTTCAACGACACGCCCGAAAAGGCCTCGCGTCCCTATGACAAGGACCGCGACGGCTTCGTGATGGGCGAGGGCGCCGGCGTCCTGGTGCTGGAAGAGTACGAGCACGCCAAGGCGCGCGGGGCCAAGATCTACGCCGAGGTGGTCGGCTACGGCCTGTCGGGCGACGCCCACCACATCACCGCGCCGTCGGAAGACGGCGAGGGCGGCGGCCGGGCCTTGGCGGCGGCGGTCAAGGACGCGGGCCTCAAGCCCTCGGACATCGACTACGTCAACGCCCACGGCACCTCGACCATGGCCGATGGTCTGGAGGCGGGCGCCGTCGAGCGCTTCCTGGGCGACCACGCCAAGAACGTCGTGATGTCGTCGACTAAGTCGATGACCGGCCACCTGCTGGGCGCCGCTGGCGCGATCGAGGGGATCTTCTCGATCCTGGCGATCCGCGACCAGATCGCTCCGCCGACCATCAACCTCGACAATCCCGACGTGAACGTCGCGATGAACCTGGCGCCGAACAAGGCCGTGCCGATGAAGATCGACGTGGCCGTGTCCAACAGCTTCGGGTTCGGCGGCACCAACGCCACCGTGGTGTTCAAGAAAATCTCGTGAGCAGGAAGCCGTCTCCCCGCAAGAAGACCACGCGGGGCAAGTCCTCCCGCCGGGAGACCGCGTCGGCCGCCAGCCGGCTGACGCGCGGCCTGCTGGGCGCCGTCGCCACCTTCGTGGCGGTCGGCGTGCTGGCTGTGCTGGCGGCGCTCTGGATCTATCAGGGGCCAGGCCCCGCCGCGCCGGCCGGTGAGACCACGACCGTGGTCCTGCGCAAGGGCTCCAGCCTGCCGGAGATCGCCTCAAGCCTCCAGAAGGGCGGCGTCATCGGCTCGTCCTCGGTGTTCATGACCGCCGCCAAGCTGACGGGCGCGGCGCGGTCCCTGAAGGCCGGCGAATACGAGTTCAAGTCGCGCGCCTCGATGGCCTCGATCCTCGATGCGATCCGCCACGGCCGCATCGTGCGCCATTGGATCACCGTTCCCGAGGGCCTGACCTCGGACATGGTGATGGATATCCTGAACAAGTCCGACGTCCTGACTGGCGAGGCCGCGACGCCGCCGGAAGGCTCGATCCTGCCCGAGACCTACGAGGTCCAGCGCGGTGAGGACCGCGCCGCCGTCCTGCAGCGGATGATGGACGATCGCGACAAGGTGCTGAACGCCCTGTGGGCCAGCCGCCAGCCGGGCCTGCCGTTCGCCTCGAAGGAAGAGGCCGTGACCCTGGCCTCGATCGTCGAGAAGGAAACCGGCATCGCCGAGGAGCGCCCGCGCGTGGCGGCGGTCTTCGTCAATCGCCTGCGGGCCGGCATGCGCCTGGGCTCGGACCCGACCATCATCTACGGCATCTCGCGCGGCCGTCCGCTGGGCCGGGACATTCTGCTGTCCGAGCTGCGCCGCCCGACGCCGTACAACACCTATCTGATCGCCGGCCTGCCGCCGACGCCGATCGCCAATCCGGGCCGCGCGGCCCTGGCGGCGGTGCTCAATCCGCTAAAGACGGGCGATCTTTACTTCGTCGCCGACGGCACGGGCGGACACGTCTTCGCCTCGACGCTGGAGCAGCACAACGCCAACGTCGCCAAGTGGCGCGAGATCGAGCGCCAGCGCGCCGCCAAGACGGGGGGCTGATCCGATGGCCCTTTCAGGAATGACCGGCTTTGCCCGGGTCGAGGGCGCGCACGGCGCTTGGTCCTGGTCGGTCGAGGCGCGCAGCGTCAACGGCCGCAATCTCGAGACCCGCTTTCGCGGACCTCCGGGCTTCGAAGGGCTCGAACGCGCCGCCCGCGACGGCGCCCAGGCTCGCTTTCAGCGTGGCCAGCTGACCGTCGGCGTCCAGGCCAAGCGCAGCGAGAGCGCCGGCGAGACCAAGGTCAACATCCAGGTGCTGGAGCGCTATCTGACCGCCGGCGGCCCCTATGTCGCCACCGGCATGGTCGCCAAGCCCTCGCTGGACGGCTTGCTGGCGCTGAAGGGCGTCATCGAGGCGCGCGAGGACGAGGACGACGCCGAGACCCGCGCCGCCGTCGAGGCCGCCATGGCCGCCTCGATCGCCCAGGCGCTGGACGGGCTGAAGTCCGCGCGGCTGGAGGAGGGCGCGGCCCTGTCGCCGGTGTTGCACGGCCTTGTCGACCGGATCGAGGACCTGAACCGCCAAGCCGAAAGCGAGGCCGCCAGCCAGCCCTCGGTCTTGAAGGAGCGCTTCGCCCGTCGCATGGCCGAACTGATCGGCGAGGGCGCGGCCGAGGAGCGCATCGTCCAGGAAGCCGCCGCCCAGGCCGTGAAGGCCGACGTGCGCGAGGAGCTGGACCGTCTGGCCAGCCACGTCGCCGCGGCGCGCGGCCTCTTGGCGGGCGAGGGCGCGTCGGGCCGCCGGCTCGACTTCCTCTCCCAGGAATTCATGCGAGAATCCAATACCCTCTGCTCGAAATCGGCCCTGACCGCCCTGACCGCGATCGGTCTGGAGCTCAAGGCCGTGATCGAGCAGTTCCGCGAGCAGGTCCAGAACGTTGAATAAGCCCCACCATCCCACGCGCGGCCTGCTTTTGATGGTCGTTGCGCCCTCGGGCGTCGGTAAGACCTCGCTGACCCGCCGCCTGGTTTCGGACCACAACGACCTGCACCTGTCGATCAGCGCCACGACCCGCGATCCGCGTCCGGGCGAGCACGACGGCCGAGATTATCATTTCGTCACGCGCGAGCGTTTTCAGGAAATGATCGACCAGAACGCCTTCCTGGAGTGGGCCGAGGTCTACGGGAACTTCTACGGCAGCCCGAAGCCGCCGATCATGGACGCGCTGGAGCGGGGCGAGAGCGCCCTGTTCGACATCGACTTCCAGGGGGCGATGAAGGTCCACGCCCAGGCCAAGGAAGACAGCGTGCTGGTCTATATCCTGCCGCCGTCGCTGGCCGAGATGAGCCGCCGGCTGCACACGCGCAGCCAGGACAGCGAAGAGGTCATCCACCGGCGCCTCTCGCGCGCCAAGGACGAGGTCGCGGCCTGGGAGCAGTTCGACTACGTCATTCTGAATGATGATTTTGACCGCGCTTACGCGGATCTGGCCCACATCTACCACGCCGAGCGGCTCAAGCGGTCTCGCAACCCTTGGATCGGCAATCTAGTGGGCGATCTTCTGAAGGAAGAGATCTAGGGGGCGGCGGCGGACTTTCGTCCGCCGCCGGAGCCGCGCGCTACAAGGCGCGACGGCTAAAGATCAGGTGGTAGATCGCCAGCACGACGATGGCGCCGATGGTGGCGACCAGCAGGCTGTAGAGGTTGAAGCCCGACACGCCGCTGTTGCCGAACTGGTTGAACAACCAACCGCCGACGAACGCGCCGACGATGCCGAGCACGATATCCAGCAGCAGGCCGCTGCCGGAGCGGTTAACGATCTTGCTGGCGATGAAGCCGGCGATCAGGCCGAGAAGAAGCCAGGCTAGAATGGACATCGTAGGGACTCCTTGGACGGCCGCCCTGCGCGACCTTGTCCCAAAAAAGGCCCAACGGCGCCGTTAGTTCCCGCGCATGCGCTCCTGAACGATCGCGATCAGCTTCTCGGCGGGCGCGCGACCCAGGGCGATGAACAGGCCCGAGCCCAGGATGGCTCCGATCAGAAACGACAGGCTCACGCGAGAACTCCCCTACGACCAGAAGTCTCTTTTGCAGGCGGTCGATGGCTAAGCCAAGGCGACAACGGGACGCTGCGACGATCGGTCGTCGGCTTGCCTAAGCCCTAATCGGCGACAGGATCATCAGGACGCAGGTCAGCCCTTCGGGCGCGTAGTCGAAAACGGCCGAACCCGCGAGCTCGCCCTTCAGGCTGGCGGCGACCAGACGCGAGCCGAAGCCCCGGCGTTCGGGCGGGCTGACGGTGGGGCCGCCGCGCTCCTCCCAGCGGACCACGACCCTGGTTCGGCCTTCGATCCGCCAGTCGATCATCACGCGGCCCGTCTCTCGAGACAGGGCGCCGTACTTGGAGGCGTTGGTCGCCAACTCGTGGAAGATCATCGCCATCGCCACCGCGCCGTTGGGGGAAAGCGGCAGGGGCGGGCCTTCCAGGCTCACCTGGGCGGCGTAGGGCTGAAGCGTCTCGGCCAGGATTTCGCCAAGGTCCGCGCCCTCCCAGCTACGGCGGGTCAGAAGGTCGTGGGCGCTGGCCAAGGCGTGGATGCGGTCGTTGAACTGCCGCAGGCCCAGCGCGCCGCCGTCCCGCAGGCTGTGGCGAGCCAGCGATTGCACCACGACCAGGGTGTTCTTCACCCGATGGTTCAGCTCGTTGATCATCAACTGCTGACGTTCGGCCGCCTGGTTGGCCTCGGCCTCGCGCTGGCGGAGCACGGCGGCGGCAGCGCGGAGCGAGCGGCGCACCTCGGCGATCTCCAGCAGGTGGGACGGCGCCGGGTCGAGGGGCGCGCTGGCCGCGAGGGTCTCGGCCTCGCCGACCAGGGTGCGGACGTCGCGGGATATCGGGCGCGCGAAGCCGAGGGCGGCCGTCACGGCCAAGGCGATCATCAGGGCGGACCCGGCCAGCGCCGGTCCCAACGAGCCGAGCACGGCGCGATCGACTTCGCCGCGCGGCACCCCGACGATGAAGGTCCAGCCATAGGTCGACGAGCGGCTGAAAGCGGAAAGCGTCGGCACGCCGTCCAGGGTGTGGGTGCGCACGACCCCGTCATTGGCGGCGGCCATCGCCTTGCGCATGTCGGGGCTGGCGAGCCGGCCAAGCATCTTGTCCTGATCGCGCGAACGAGCCACCAGCGCGGCGTTGCGGTCGACGATGCTGGCCGTCCAGCTATCGGGAAAACCCTGGGCGCTCATCAGCGCGTGAAACGCCGCTGGCTGCTGCATATAGGCCAGAACCAGCAGCTGTCCGTTCACCAGCACCGGCATGTTGACGCCGATGATCGGAGTCTTGCCGGGACGGGGGATCAGGTTGCTGACGTTCGACTTGCCCGTGGTCATCTGCCGCCAGGAGTGGGCGGCGACCGGAGCCACGGGGGGCGGCTGGCCAAGCGGAATTCGGGTGTTGATCAGCTGAAGGTCGGGGGTCATCAGCACGATCCAGCCATCGCGCCCTTCGGTCGCGGCGCGCGCTTGCTTTTCGAAGGTCTTGAGATCGCCTTCCGCAAGCGCGGTCGAGACAGCCAGACCCTGCAGCACGCTCTGGCCCTGTCCGATCTGGCGGTCGGTCGCCAGCGACAGGGCGCGCGTCATGGCGGTCAGTTGGGTGGCGAAGCGGCGCTGGCCCTCCGCGTACTGCGTGGCGACCAGCAGGCCCATCAGCAGGATGGCCGGCGCAGTGAGCGTCAACGCCATCAGAAGCAGGCGCCGCGCGACCGTTGAAGGCGCTTTCACCGCGCGTTTGGTCGTCACGTTCGCCCCGCTTATCCCCGGCGACAAGCTGGAGTCCCGAGGCTCTACCGTCAATAGGCTTTGATGGCGCTTACCCGTGACGCGATGTCAGCATCCACAAGGCCATGGCGATCATCATCAGGTTCTCGGTCAGCGAGACAAAGCCCAGGGGCACGTTGCTGTCGCCGCCGACGCAGGCGCATTTCAGCTCGCGCTTGTCGATGTAGACGGCCTTGAACACCGACACGGCGCCGACGCCGCCGATGAACAGGCCGAGCGGCGCGGCCAGTCCGGTCAGAACGCCGGCGGCCATCAGCACGCCCGCGGTGAGCTCCGCGAACGGGTAGACGTAGCCGTAAGGGATCCAGCGGCGGGCGAGCAGGTCGTAGTTCAGGAACATGGTCGAGAAGGTCTCGATGTCGCGCAGCTTCAGCATGGCCAGCAGGCTCATCGAGAACGCCACGAACCATTCCGCCGCGCGCTGGGTCAGGGGCGTTCCGAACGCCGCCTGGCTGACCGCCAGCGCCAGCAGGGCCGCGACGGCGAAGACGGCGATCACCGGCGTGTAGGTCAGCGCCTTGGGATCGCGGGTCTTCAGCCTGAAGTGACGGCGCAGGTCGTCGTAGCCGCCGATCCTTTGGCCTTCGATGAAGGCCTGGGGCGTGGTCTTCACGCCATGCTCGGCCTTGAAGGCGTCGGTCGCCTCGCGGGTCTCCAGCCAATGGTCCTCGACGGCGTAGCCTTTCGACTTCAGCAGATGCAGGGCCTTGAGGCCGTAGGGGCAGAGGTGCTCGGGCATGACCATGCGGTACAGCACGGCCGTCTTGGCGGGACTCATCGCTTCACTCCTTGGCTCGCGATCGGACCCATCCCATGTAGGTTCCGTACCATGGTACGGAGTCAAGGCATGGCGGCGATGACGATCGCGGCGCTGGCGCGCGCGGGCGGGGTGGGCGTGGAGACGGTGCGCTACTACCAGCGACGGGAATTGCTGCGAACGCCCGAGAAGACGGGAGGTTCGGACCTGTCTGGCGGAATCCGACGCTATGACGCCGAGGACGTCCGACGTCTGAAGTTCATCCGCGCGGCCCAGGCCGGCGGCTTCACGCTGGAGGAGATCGGGGAGCTGCTTGCGCTGGACGCTGGACAGGATCGCCAGCGGGCGCGTGCGCTGGCCCGCGAGCGCATCGCGGCTCTGGACCAGAAGATCGCCGAGCTGTTGGGGGCGCGGGCGTCGCTCACGCGGCTGGCGGAGGCCTGCGAGACTTCGGACGCGGGACCTTGCCCGATCATCGAGGCGTTCGAACCGTCCTAGGCGAGCGTCGCCCGCGCCAGGGCCAGGAAGCCGGCGAGATCGATGACCTCGGCGCGGGCGTCGGGGCTGATCCCGGCCTTTTCGCACAGGTCTCCGCCGCCCAGCGCCTTGAGGCTGGAACGCAGCATCTTGCGCCGCTGGCCGAACGCGGCGGCGGTGACGCGCTCCAGCGCGGCCACCACCTCGGCGGGCGGAGGATCTTGGCGCGGAACCAGGCGGACGACGGCCGAGGCCACCTTGGGCGGCGGCGTGAAGGCCTTGGCCGGCAGGTCCATGACCGTCTTGGCCTCGCACAGGGTCTGGGCGATGACCGCCAGGCGCCCGTAGGCGTCGTCGTCGGGCTGGGCGACGATGCGGTCGGCGACCTCCTTCTGGAACATCAGCGTCATCGACAGCGGCCGGAACGGGCCGGTCAGCCAGTTGATCAGCAGTTGGGTGCCGACGTTGTAGGGCAGGTTCGAGACGACGTGCGCCGGACCGCCGGCGGCCTGGGCGGCGTCGACCTTCAGGGCGTCGCCCTCGACCAGCTCCAGCCGACCGTCGGCCACCTCGGCGACTTCGGCCAGCAAGGGCAGGAAGCGGCTGTCCTTCTCGATCGCGACGACGCGCGCGCCGGTCTCCAGCAGGGCGCGGGTCAGACCGCCGGGGCCGGGGCCGACCTCGACCACCGCATCCCCTTCGCCGACTTGCGCAAGGCGGGCGATCTTCCGCGTGACGTTCAGATCCAGCAGGAAGTGCTGGCCAAAGCTCTTGCGCGCCATCAGGTCGTGGCGCTCCAGGGCCTCGCGCAGGGGCGGAAGGTCAGCCAGGCTCATCTCATAGTCTCTCAGGCGCCGCGGCGGGCGGCGATCTCGGCCGCCAGCTTGATGGCGGCGATCAGGCTATCGGGACGGGCGATCCCACGTCCAGCGATGTCGAAGCCCGTGCCGTGGTCGGGCGAGGTCCGGACGATCGGCAGGCCCAGGGTGACGTTTACCCCGCCCCAGAAGTCCAGCATCTTCACCGGGATCAGGGCCTGGTCGTGATACATGCAAAGCACCCCGTCGTAGCGGGCGCGGGCCTCGGCGTGGAACAGGGTGTCGGCGGGCGAGGGGCCTTGGGCGTCGACGCCAGCGGCTCGAAGCCGCTCGACTGCGGGGGCGATGATCTCAAGCTCCTCGCGGCCGATCGCGCCGCCTTCGCCCGCATGAGGGTTCAGGCCGGCGATGGCGAGGCGCGGCGAGGCGATACCGAAATCGCGGCGCAGGGCGTCGGCGGTCACGAGGCCGGTATTGACGATCCCCTCGATCGTCAGGGCGCCCGGGACCTTGGCGATCGGCGTGTGAATGGTGGCGAGGGTCGTGCGCAGGTCGCCGGCCGCCAGCATCATCACCGGGCCGCGCGGCCCTTCGAAACGCTCGGCGGCGGTCAGTTCGGCCAGGAACTCGGTGTGGCCGGGGAACTTGAAGCCGGCGTCGTAGAGCGGCGCCTTGGCGATCGGCGCGGTCACCAGGCCCGCCACCTCGCCCGATAGCGCCAGGCCAACGCCCGTCTCGATCCAGCGGATCACCTGCGGCGCATAGGCCGGCGAAGGCTGGCCCGCGACGATCGGCGAGAGCAGGGGAATGTCGATGACCGGAAGCGCCTCGGCGAAGACGGCCACCCCCTCGCGCGGCCGCGTGACCGCGCGGACCTTCACCCCGCCGCCGGCCGAGGCCAGCAGATGGGCGTCGCCGATCACGACGAAGGGCGGTCCGTCCTCGCGCAGCGCGCGCCAAGCCTTGGCGATGATCTCGCCGCCGACGCCGGCCGGATCGCCGGCGCTGAGAGCGAGCGGGCGTGTCGTCACCGGGTCTCGATGGTCGCCTGGTTGCGCAGGTCGCGCAGGTAGCGCTTGGAGATCAGGGCTAGCTGCTGGCCGCGCAGGCGGTTTTCGATCTGGTCGTGGGTCGGGGCGTTGGCGCCGCCCTGGCGCTTGCCGCAGACCGCGATCAGGTGCAGGCCGGCGTCGGTGCGGATCGGATCGGAGATCTGGCCGACGTCAAGCTTGTTGGCCGCGTCCTGGAACGCGGGGGCCAGATCGGTGATCTCGGCCTCGCCCAGATCGCCCGCCACAAGGCCGTCGACCTTGCCGGCGACGGTTTCCAGGGTCTGGCAGCTGGTGATCTTGGGCTTCAGGTCCGTCAGCAGCTTGGTGGCCGCGGCGATCTGGGCCTCGGTCGCGTTCGCCGGCAGGGGCGCGGCCACCTGCTTCAGGTCAACGATGGCGGTCTTGGAGCCCGCGCGCTTGTCGCGCAGATAGATGATGTAGACGCCGTCCTTGACCTGGATCGGACGCGACAGCTGGCCGGGACGCAGTTGCTCCAGGGCCTCGTCGACCTCGGCCGGCATTTCGCCCTGGCTGACCCAGCCCACGTCGCCGCCATTGGCGGCGGTGGCCGAGCCCGAGAACTGACGGGCCACGGCCGCGAAGGGCGCGCCTTGCTGCATCTGGGTGATCAGCTGGGCGGCGCCGTTGACGGCGACCTCCATGCCGCCCACGCGGCTGGCGTCCAGGAAGACTTCGCTGATCTGGTACTGCGGCTTGGCGGCCGACTCGGCGAGGCGACGCTGATAGGCCTTGATCTGGTCCTCGCCGATCCGCAGGCGCGACCCGTAGCGGCCCTGGATCCAGGACTGCCAGCTGGAATCGGCCCGCAGCTGCGCGCGCCAGGTTTCAAGCCCGATCCCCTGCTGGACCAGCGACTGCTTCAGCTGGTCGGCGGACATCTTGTTGGCCTGGGCGATGTCGGCGACCTGCTCGTCGACTTCCTTGTCGGTCGAGATGATCGTGATCTTCTGCTGCTTCTCGACGCGGCGCAGTTCCTGCATCTGCAGGCGCTCATCGATCAGGGAGCGCAGAGCCTCCTGCTGGATCTGCGGCAGGTTCTCCTGGGTGGGCTGCATGCCCGACGTGGCCATCAGCAGGCGCATGCGCTGCATCAGGTCGTAGCTGGAGATGATGTCGTCATTGACGACGGCGGCGACGCTTTCCGACAGCGGCGCGGGCGCGGCGGGCTGAGCCGGCGCTTGCGGGCCGGCCGGAGGGGCCTCGACCTGCGGCGGCGCGCCGGCTTGCTCCTGGGCCAGGGCGGGCGGGGCGAAGCTCGCCGCCGTCAGGGCCAGAATGGACGCGGCGCCGGCCGCGAAAGTCGTCACGCTACGCGCAGACCGCATGGATAGTGTCGTTCCTCTAGGCCCAGGCCGCCCCTTGGGGAGCGCGGTCGGTTATCATGGTTTCGAAGGCGGCGCTCGCCGATGTCGGCTTTTGGTCGTCGCCCCGAGACACGCCAGCAGGCATGCGGGCTACACCCGCACGCCCCCAAGCGCGGTTACTTGTTCGAGCTGTACCCTGTATCACCCAATGTGGCGAGCGTTAGGCGGAACGTGATCGTTCGGTCAGGCTGCAACCGGATCCCCGTCGCCGTCGAGGCGTAACGGTCTTCCTGTTGATAGATCACGTCGATGCGGATGCAGTCGTCGGTATAGGCCACGCCCAGATCCCGGCGGCGCCAGACATCGGCGACCATGTCGCGTTGGCCGAAGGCCGTCACCGACCACTTCTGGGTCAGCTTCAGCTCGCCGCGGGCCTCGAAGTTTTCCTGCTGGTTGCCGTTGGCGTCCAGCTCGTCCTTCAGATAGCGAATCGTGCCCCAGCCGCGCTGCGTATAGGCGTCGATCCCGGTTTCGATGCGCTGGATTTCCTGGGTGTCGGAATCGAGACGCGTGCGGGCGAAGGCGGTGATGCCCCGGATGGGCGTGACGGTGGCCGACACGATCCAGTCCGACGACTTGTTTTGCAGGCCGGTGCGAACCGGAAGCAGCGGATCGAACTTGGTGCGGAAGCTGCGGCCGACCAGGATGCTGCCGCCGCGGCCGTCAGGCAGGGCGTAGGTCGCGCGTCCGCCGATGTTCAGCCGCTGGCCGCCCTCATAGAGGTCGAAGCCCGGCGACTTGTTGGCCTGGAACAGGTTGGTCTCGTCGAATTCCAGCGTCGCGCTGTCTTCGTTGTAGAGATAGGTCTTGGTTCCGTCGCGCGCGACCACGACCGGCACGCGCGAGCTCTCCGAACCGGCGGCGACCTGGGCCAGGGGCTCCAGCACGACGCTGCCGCCGTTGGACAGCGCCTTGTACAGCGGCAGGCTGAAATCAACCCCGGCGACGCCCAGCGAGCGGGTGTAGGTCTGCTTGTCGTCGTCGCCCAGCGCGGCGGACGCGGCGGTCAGGTAGGTCTTGATCGAATAGGCGTCGGCGCGGGCCTGGGCGAAGGGCGAGACCTTCAGGCCGTTGCCGACGATCGTGCTGGTCCGCCAGTCGGCCTTGAGGCTGGCGCGGCTGGAATCGACGCCGTCCTGGCCCTTGTAGGCGCCGAGATAATACGGGGCTTCGCCGAATTGCGATTCCGACCGGTTCAGCATGACGCCGGCGCCTTGCAGGCGCAGGCGGCCGCCCAACACCGGCGAGTCCGGCTCCCAGCGCGCCTCGACCAGAGGGCCGATCAGCGGAAAGGCGCCGCTGTTCTCGAACGCGTTGGCCGTCCCGTTCGGGTTGAGACCGACGACCCGCAGCCCCTGGACCGAGGCGGCCGAGACCGAGAACCAGGATCGCTGGGCCTGACGGGTCGCGTAAACCTGCGAGACCAGTCGGTGGTCGTCGCTCGTGAACAAGCCGCGCTGCTGGTAGACGTCGTTGATCTTGTAGCGATCGAAGATCAGGGCGTCGGAGGCGCGTTCGGCCGAGAAGCCCCACTTCCAGTTCTGGTCGATATCGAACTTGCCGCTGGCCAGGATGTAGCTGCGCGCGCTGGCCTTGCCGAAGCGATCGCCGTGGATGTCGAAGTCCTTGTCGTAGGTGACGCCGCCGCGCGCCTCGAGCATGCCCGAATAGAAGCGCTTGCGGTAATCCACGTTCAGGAACGGGTTCACCTTGGTGTTGATCTGAGGCGTGATCACCACGTCGGACGAGGGCGAGATCACATAGAGATAGGGCTGCTCGTAGGAGAGGCCTCGGCTCTTGGAGTAGGGGGTGATCTTGGGGGCCAGGAAGCCCGAGCTGCGCTTGGCCTGGGGATCAGGGTGCCAGAACAGCGGCATGTACAGGATGGGGGCGCCCCAGACCCGGATGACCGCGTTCTTGTAGTAGATCAGCTGCCGCTTCTTGTCCTGAACGATGCGGTCGGCCTGCACCGACCAGGTCGGCGTCGGCTTTTCGGCGCACACCTCGCAAGGGGTGTAGATGGCGCTGTTCAGTTCTTGGATATTGGCGTTGCGCCGCACCGCCGTGGCGGCGGCGACCTTCACGTTGTCGCCTAGGCGCGCCGAGAAGTTGCGCGCGAAGCCGGCCTTCATGTCCTCGTCGACCTCGAGGTGGTCGGCGAATTCAGCGGTGCCGTCGGTGTTGATCAGCTGGACGTGGCCGTTGGCGACCACCGTTCCGGTCTTGGTGTCATAGACCACTTCGTCGGCGCGCAGGGTGCGGCCTTGATAGCGCGCCTCGACCGAGCCGCGCGCGGTCATCTTCTGCGCCTGGTCGTCGCGGATCAGCAGGTCCGATTCCAGGTAGTAGCCGTCATCGCCCAGGCCGTCGGACGGGGCCGCGGGGACGGTCGGAACCTGCGGAATCGACGCCAGGCTGGTCTGGGCGTGAGCCGCGCCCGCGCAGGCGAGCGCCAGCCAGGCGCCGCCGCCCAGAAGCAGGGCGCGGCCGGCCGACGACGTGCTGGGACGCTGTTCAGTCATGAATGACCCTGGAAGCAATGACTCACCCATCTTCCGTATAGCAAAGCAAAGTGAAGCCCGCCAAAAGCGCCACGATCGGCGGCGTCCAGGCGGCGATGGACGGGGCCAGAACGTCGGCCTTGCCCAAGGTGCTGCACAGCTCGTTGAAGAAAAAGAACCCGAAGCCCAGCGCGACGCCCGAACCGGCGAGCGCCGCCAGGCCGCCGAGGCGCATCAGACGCAGCGAGAACGCCGCCGCCAGCACCGACATCGCCGAAAAGAGCAGGGGCGTCGCCAGATCCTGCTGCAGGCGCAGCTTGAACGGCGCGGCCGAGAAGCCGGCGTCCTCGGCCCGCTTGATCGTCGCCGGCAGCCGCCACAGCGCCACGGCCTGAGGCGTGTTGAAGCGTTCGGACGCGGTGCGGTCGTCGAGGTTGGACGGGATCGACAGGCTGTCCGAGCGGATCGCGCCAGCGCCGGGCGTGGCCTCGCGCACGCCGGTCAGGCGCCAGAAACCCGGCTCCAGCCGCGCTTCATTGGCCTCGATCCGGCGCGTGAAGTCCATCACGCCCTTCTTGTTCAGCGTGTAGACGAACAGCGACACGCTGCGTAGGCGCACGGAGCCGTCGACGATGTCGCGACCGCGGGCTCGGATGACGATCTGGGTCGTGTCGTCGCCCTGGCGCAGCCAGGTGCCTTTCGGCGTGTCTTTCAGATAGCCGTTCATCATGTGATCGCGCTCGGTCTCGAAGCGCGCGGTCATCGCCGTGGTCAGCGGATTCAGCAGGATGATGGTCAGAAGGCCGATCACGAAGGACGCGGCGGCGGCCGGCATGATGAACCGCCAGGCCGAAACGCCGGCGGCGCGCATGGCGATCAGCTCGCTGCGCCGATTGAGCTCGACGAACGCCCACATGGTGCCGAACAGGAAGACGAACGGCGCCAGCACCAGGATGGTCGCCGGGGCCTGCAGCACCGTCAGGTACAGCAGTTGGAAGAAGCTGGCGTCGGCGCGCGTGCCGACATTGCGCGCGATATCCACGAAGGCGATCAGCATCACCATCGCGCCCAGCACGGCCAGCGCGCCGACCAGGGCGCTCATGGTGCGCTTGAGCACGTAGCGTTCGAGCATGCCCATGGTGATCATCCGGCCGCCCCCGTAAAGGCGGGGGCCTGCTTGGCCAGCTTGGCGGCGCGACGGCGCGAGACCTTCTGGCGGAAGATCTGCGAGAAGCCCCAGCCCATCGCCGCCAACGGCGTGACATACTGCAGGACGTTGAGCTCGGGACTGTCGGCGCAGGCCGCCTGGACGCCGAAGCCAATGATGCGGACGACACCCGCGGCGGCGCCGACGGCGGCGATGCGCTTGCCATAGCCCATGCGGCTGAAGGGGCCGCCGATCACCGCCGCCAAGGCCATGGCCATCAGGGCCAGGTTGTAGAGCGGGCCGGCGAAACGCGAGTGTCCCTCGGCCAGCATCTTGTCCTTGTTCTGGCGCTCCCAGTCCTGGGTCAGGTCGGGGAAGAACAGCTCGTGCGGATAGCGATCGGCGATCTTGTAGTGCAGCAGCTCGTCGCTGCGGAACAGGCTGGAGAGATCGAAGGTGTACTCGTCGAACGAGGTGTATTGCAGCACGCCCTGGCGCGAGAACTGCTGGTTCGATCCGTGCCGCATGATCAGCACCGGCTGGCCCTTGCGCGTCGCGATCTCGGCCTCGCGCGAGGAATAGGTCGACGCCCCGCCGTTCGGCATTTCCTGGTGGATGAACAGGTTCTGGATCTTGTTGTCGCGGTCGATCGACTGGGCGTAGACGGTCAGGCCCGGACCCGGCTCGGTGAACTGGCCCGGCTGGACGAGGGTCGAGGCGACGTCGGTCTTGATGTCGAAGGCCGTCTCGCGGATCTGGCGGGCGCTCCACGGCTGCAGCCAAAGGCCCGAGATCAGCGCGATCAGGGCGGCCAGCACCGCCAGGCGCATGGCGGGCGAGATCACGGCCCAGCGGCTCATGCCGCCAGCGAAGCACACCACGATCTCCTGCTCTGTGTGCAGACGATTCAGCGCCACCAGGGCCGCCACGAACAGGGCCAGCGGCATCATGATCGCCAGCAGCTGGGGCAGGGCCAAGAGAATGATCTTCAGGAACACCACCGCGCTCTGGCGCTGCTCCACCAGCACGTCGAACTCCGACAGGCTGCGCGCCAGCAAGGCGAGCGCCACCAGGGCCGCGGTCGCCAGAAGCGTCGGACCCAGCAACTGGCGGAAGAGATAGCGTTCAATGAGGCGCATGAAGACGGGTTCGGGGGAATGGATTCGTGGGACGAACCCCGAAGATGCGCCGTTCTACACGGGGCCTTTGCATCGGCGCAATCCGGGGACCTGACTTGGCCGTCCCGACTGGGGCCGAACGGAGCCTTTTCTAAGGCGCGGCATTGGACTATGCCCGCTTGTTGAAGCAGGGGCGCGCGGCCATCGCGACGCCCGCGAAAAGTCGCCCAGATGCAGGAGCGCGGAATGCGTATCGAGTTCGTTCCCGTCGACACCCAGGCCGGCGCCACGGCCGCCCTCGCGGTTCTGGCCCATGAGGGCGCGGCCCTCTCGCCCGAGGCCAAGGCGGCGAACGAGGCCAGCGGCGGCGCCATCGCCCGCGCCATCGCCGGCGGACGCTTCACGGGCGCCAAGGGCCAGACCCTGGACCTCGTCGCGCCGCACGGCCTGGAAGCGGCTCGCGTTGTGCTGGTCGGCGTCGACGGCTCGGGCGCGGTCGAGCCCGAGGCGGTCGAGACCGCCGCCGCCGCCGCCTATCAGGCCGTGAAGACCTCCGGCGTCAGCGAGCTCGTCCTGAAGATGGGCGCCGACGCCGAAAGCGCCGCCCGGGCCGCGTTCGGCGCGCGCTTGGCCGCCTATCGTTTCGACAAGTACCGCACGACCGAGAAGGCCGAGAAGAAGCCCTCGGTCCAGGTGGTCAAGGTCGCCGCCGCGGACCCGGTCAAGGCCCAGAAGGCCTACGAGCCGCTGTCGGCTCTGGCCGACGCGATCGTGTTCAGCCGCGACCTCGTCTCCGAGCCGGCCAACATCCTGCATCCGGAAGAATTCGCCGCCCGCGCCAAGAGCCTGGAAAGCCTGGGCCTGGAGGTCGAGATCCTGGGCGAGGCCGAGATGGAGAAGCTCGGCATGGGCAGCCTGCTGGGCGTCGGCCAAGGCAGCGTCCGCGAAAGCCAGCTGGTCATCATGAAGTGGATGGGCGCGGCCGATAAGAACGCCCAGCCGATCGCCTTCGTCGGCAAAGGCGTCTGCTTCGACACCGGCGGCATCTCCATCAAGCCCGCCGAGGGCATGGAAGACATGAAGTGGGACATGGGCGGCGCGGCCGCCGTGACCGGCGTCATGCACGCCCTGGCCGGGCGCAAGGCCAAGGTCAACGCCATCGGCGTCCTGGGCCTGGTGGAGAACATGCCCGACGGCAACGCCCAGCGTCCGGGCGACGTGGTCACCTCGATGTCGGGCCAGACGATCGAGGTCATCAACACCGACGCCGAAGGCCGCCTCGTGCTGGCCGACGCCCTCTGGTACACGCAGGAGCGCTTCAAGCCGCAGTTCATGATCGACCTGGCCACCCTGACCGGCGCGATCATCATCTCGCTGGGCCATGACTACGCCGGTTTGTTCAGCAATAACGATGGCTTGTCGGAGAAACTTCTGGCCGCCGGCAAGGCCGAACGCGAGAGTCTGTGGCGCCTGCCGCTGCCGGCCGCTTATGAAAAGCAGATCGAAAGCCCGATCGCCGACATGAAGAACATCGGCGGCCGCCCGGCCGGCTCGATCACGGCGGGCCTGTTCCTGCAGAAGTTCGTCAACGGCGTGCCGTGGGCCCACCTCGACATCGCCTCGGTGGCCTGGAAGAAGCCCTCGACCGATCCGACCGTGCCCGACGGC
>Ga0247725_1000872_pt1 | contig 18198 bp, 13 predicted proteins | sample OKSTACKMCFT3sol_FD_183021 | JGI IMG/M metagenome (GOLD analysis project Ga0247725, IMG submission 183021) | Subsurface sediment microbial communities from gas well in Oklahoma, United States - OK STACK MC-FT3-sol | ecosystem: Environmental > Terrestrial > Deep subsurface > Rock core/Sediment... | reverse complement strand
CCGCATGGAATCCCAGATGGGAGAGGCATTCAGCCAGCTGGCCGCGAACCCCGATTACATGAAACAGTTCCGTCGCGGTGTGCTGGATCGGCTGATCGATCAGGCGCTGCTGGACAGCAAGGCCCGTGAATTGGGTCTGCGTATCAGCGATGAACAGATCAAGCAAGCCATCGTGGCCATGCCGGAGTTTGCCGAGAACGGCAAGTTCAACAATGACCGCTATCTGCAGCTGATCCGTCGTGCCGGCATGACTCCTGAAATGTTCCGTGACTCCCTGCGTCAGGACATGGTACGTCAACAGTTGATGAGCGCTCTGCTGGGCACCGAATTCTCCCTCAAGGGTGAAGCGGAGCAGCTCGACAAGCTCTACAACCAGACTCGCGATCTGCGTCTGGTGCGTCTGGCTGCCGCCAACTACATGGCTGATGTTCAGGTCTCCGACAACGAGCTCGAGCAGTACTACAAGACCAATGGCGCCCGTTTCATGAACGACGAGCAGGTCAAGGTCGACTATCTGCTGCTGGACGCTGCCAACCTCGCCAAGGATATCAAGGTCACCGAGCAGGATGCCCAGGATTACTACGACCAGCATCAGGACTTGTTCCAGCGTGCCGAGCGTCGCCACGTGGCTCACATCCTTATCCCGTTTGGCAAGGATGAGAAAGCGGCCGAGCAGAAAGCAGAAGCCGTGCTGGCCAAAGCCAAGGCGGGCGATGATTTCGCTGCGCTGGCCAAGGCTGACTCTTCCGATACCTTCTCTGCCAAAAAAGGCGGCGAGCTGGACTGGTTCGAGAAAGGGGTGATGGATCCGGCCTTCGAGAAAGCCGCGTTCGCCCTGGACAAGGCTGGCGATCTCTCCGGCGTGGTGAAGAGCCCGTTCGGTTTCCACATCATCAAGCTGCTGGGGGTTGAAGCAGCCCAGACCAAGCCGTTTGCCGATGTGAAAGAAGAGACCATCACTCGTCTGCAAGCTGACAAGGCCAAGGAGAAATTCTTCGCCGAGCAGCAGAAGATGGCTGACAACAGCTTCGAAAACCCGGACTCGCTGGATCTGACCGCTGATGCCATGGGGATGAAGGTTCAATCTTCCGATTTCTTCACCCAGGCGACTGCTCCGGCTCCGCTGAACGATCCCAAGGTGCTCTCTGTTGCGTTCTCCGAACAGCTGCGCGATGACAACACCAACTCCGACGTGATCGAGCTGGCTGACGGCAAGGCGCTGGTGCTGCACATCACGGGTCACAAGCCCAAAGCGGTCAAGCCGCTGGCCGAGGTGAAAGAGCAGGTGATTGCCGCCATCAAGCATGACAAGGCTAGCGAAGTGGCCCGTGGCAAGGCCCAGGGCCTGCTGGACAAGCTGAAAGTCGGTGAGAGCATCACCGCCGATCTGACTGCACTCGGTCTGAAAGTGGAGACCCACAAAGGGGTTGCCCGCTTCGATCGCGAGCTGGATCAGAACCTGATTGCCCAGGCGTTCACGCTGCCCCATCCGATCGACGGCAAGCCGAGCGTGGCTCTGGTTGCCGAGACCAATGGTGACCGCGTTGTGGTTGCGCTGGACAAGGTCAACGTCCCTGCCGCCGCATCCGGTATGGCTGCCATGCTGCAAGCTCAGCTGGGTCAGGGCAAAGCTCAGGTGGATTACAAGTCTCTGATCGACGAGCTGCGCAAAGCGGCCAAGATCGAGTACTTCACCAGTGTGGAAGCGACCGTCGAGTAATCGGCACTGCACAACCCATTGAAAACGGCTCCTTGATGGAGCCGTTTTTTTATCTGTGGGCAAGAGGAGGAGACTCAAGCTCTGTGCTCTGTGCTCTGTGCTCTGTGCTCTGTGCTCTGTTCTGTGGCGTGTAGTCACACCGCGGTTATACGCCATCTCAGTCGTCTAAAAACGGGATATAAAAAAACCGGCACGTGAGTGCCGGTTTTTCATTGCGAGCTTGCAAGGCGGGGGTTACACCACGCCCTGAGTGCGCAGGTAATCCTCGTAGGTGCCGCCGAAGTCGCGGATGCCATCTTCGGTCAGCTCCAGGATGCGGGTCGCCAGAGAGGAGACGAATTCGCGGTCGTGAGAGACGAAGATCAGGGTCCCCTGGTAGAGCTCCAGCGCCATGTTCAAGGATTCGATGGATTCCATGTCCAGGTGGTTGGTCGGCTCATCCATGATCAGGATGTTGGGGCGCTGCATCATCAGCTTGCCGAACAGCATGCGACCCTGTTCACCACCGGAGAGCACCTTGACCGGTTTCTTGATGTCGTCCTGAGAGAAGAGCAGACGGCCCAGTATGGAGCGTACAGCCTGCTCGTCTTCGTTCTCCTGTTTCCACTGGGCCATCCAGTCGAACACGTTGAGATCAGTGTCGAAGTCTTCGGCGTGATCCTGAGCGTAGTAACCGATCTGGGCGTTCTCGGACCACTTGATGGTGCCGGTATCCGGAGCCAGTGCGCCCACCAGTGTCTTGATCAGAGTGGATTTACCGATACCGTTGGTACCCAGAATGGCGACCTTCTCGCCCACTTCCATCATCATGTTGAGGCCCTTGAACAGGGGACCGTCGCCATAACCCTTGGAGACACCTTCCACTTCCAGGATGTTGCGATAGAGCTTTTTGTCCTGCTCGAAGCGGATGAAGGGGTTCTGGCGGCTGGAGACCTTGACGTCCTCAATCTTGATCTTGTCGATCTGCTTGAGACGGGAGGTCGCCTGACGGGACTTGGAAGCGTTGGCGCTGAAACGGGAGACGAAGGATTGCAGATCGGCGATCTGGGCCTTCTTCTTGGCGTTGTCTGCCAGCAGGCGCTCGCGCGCCTGGGTGGCGGCCAGCATGTAGTCATCGTAGTTGCCTGGATAGACGCGCAGCTCGCCGTAGTCCAGATCCGCCATGTGGGTACAGACAGAGTTCAGGAAGTGACGGTCGTGAGAGATGATGATCATGGTGCTTTCACGTTCGTTGAGCACCTGCTCCAGCCAGCGAATGGTGTTGATATCCAGGTTGTTGGTCGGTTCGTCCAGCAGCAGGATGTCAGGGTTGGAGAAGAGGGCCTGTGCCAGCAGCACCCGCAGTTTCCAGCCCGGCGCCACTTCGCTCATCGGGCCGTTGTGCTGCTCGAGCGGAATGCCGACACCCAGCAGCAGCTCGCCTGCGCGCGCTTCAGCGGTGTAGCCGTCATACTCGGCGACCAGACCTTCCAGCTCGGCGGCCTTCATATAGTCTTCGTCGGTGGCTTCGAGGTTGGCGTAGATGGCATCGCGCTCGGCGATAGCCGCCCACAGCTCGGTGTGACCCATCATGACCACGTCCAGTACGCGCATATCTTCGTAGGCGAACTGATCCTGACGCAACTTACCGATGCGCTCGTTGACGTCCAGGCTCACATTACCGCCAGTGGGCTCCAGATCACCACCGAGGATCTTCATAAAGGTGGACTTGCCACAGCCGTTGGCGCCGATAAGGCCATAGCGGTTGCCGCCGCCAAACTTGACGTTGATGTTCTCAAACAGCGGCTTGGCGCCGAACTGCATGGTGATGTTGTTGCTACTTAACAAGGTATGTGTCCCGATTGGTCTGTCAAATGGCGCGCATTATGGCACAGATCCCCCGAAAGTTTTAGCGAGAAGTGTGATCTTGATCGGGGCAAGCGGGGCGTGCAGCCGATTGATGGGCAATAAAAAAAGCCAGCGCGAGGCCGGCTTGGAAGGATGAACTTGATCTGTTAGTGGGAGGTAGCGCCAGAGGCCCCCAGCCCGGTTTGGGAGCGAACGAACTGCGGCAGGAACTTGGCGTGTTCGTCGGCGGCGTTCTGGGAGCTGTCGGTGATGGAGAAGAACCAGATCCCGACGAAGGCCAACCCCATGGAGAAGAGGGCAGGGTATTCGTAGGGGAAGATGGCCTGGGCATGGCCCAGCACTTTCACCCACACAGTCGGGCCCAGGATCATCAGGGTCACTGCGCTCACCAGCCCCAGCCAGCCACCGTAGACTGCGCCACGGGTGGTCAGGCGTGACCAGAACATGGAGAGGAACAGTACCGGGAAGTTGCAGCTGGCGGCGATGGAGAAGGCCAGACCCACCATGAAGGCGATGTTCTGCTTCTCGAACAGGATCCCCAGACCAATGGCAACCACACCCAGCACCAGAGTCGTCATTTTGGAGACGCGCAGTTCATCCGTCTCGTTGGCCTTGCCCTTCTTCAGCACACTGGCATAGAGGTCATGGGAGACCGCAGAGGCTCCCGCCAGGGTCAATCCGGCAACTACCGCCAGAATGGTGGCAAATGCCACGGCGGAGATGAAGCCGAGGAACAGGCTGCCACCGACCGCATTGGCCAGATGGACTGCCGCCATGTTGGTGCCGCCCAGCAGGGCGCCGGTGGCATCCTTGAAGGCCGGATTGGTGCTTACCAGCAGGATGGCGCCAAAACCGATGATGAAGGTGAGAATGTAGAAGTAACCGATAAAGCCAGTGGCGTAGAACACCGATTTACGCGCTTCCTTGGCATCGCTCACGGTGAAGAAGCGCATCAGGATGTGGGGCAGACCGGCGGTACCGAACATCAATGCCAGACCGAGCGAGATGGCGGAGATGGGGTCGGAGACCAGCCCGCCCGGGCTCATGATGGCGGAGCCTTTCTCGTGCACTTTGACCGCTTCGCTAAACAGGGCGCCGATATCGAAGTTGACTGACTTCATGACCATGATGGCCATGAAGGACGCCCCAGAGAGCAGCATCACTGCCTTGATGATCTGCACCCAGGTAGTGGCCAGCATGCCGCCAAACAGCACGTAGAGCACCATCAGGATACCGACCAGCACCACGGCCACATGGTATTGCAGGCCAAACAGCAGCTCGATCAGTTTGCCGGCACCGACCATCTGGGCAATAAGGTAGAGGGCGACCACCACCAGCGAACCGCAGGCGGAGAGGGTGCGGACTTCAGTCTGCTTGAGACGATAGGAGGCGACATCGGCGAAGGTGTATTTGCCGAGATTGCGCAGCCGTTCGGCGATCAGGAACAGAATGATGGGCCAGCCCACCAGAAAGCCGATGGAGTAGATGAGGCCGTCATAGCCGGAGGTGTAGACCAGCGCGGAGATCCCGAGGAAGGAGGCGGCGGACATATAGTCACCGGCGATGGCTAGACCGTTCTGGAAGCCGGTGATACGGCCACCGGCAGCATAGTAGTCGGAAGCCGAGCGGTTGCGCTTGGAGGCCCAGTAGGTGATGAACAGGGTAGCGGCCACAAACACCAGAAACATCACGATGGCGGCGACATTAAGGGGCTGACGCTCCACGGCGCCAGAGATTGCATCGGCCGCCAGCAGGGGAGAGGAGGCCAGTGAGGTCAACAGCAGCAACTTGCCTTTCATGATTGCACCCCTTTGAGGATCTTCTGGTTCAGTTCATCAAACTCGCCGTTGGCGCGAAAGACATAGACGCCGGTCAACACGAAGGAGGAGAGGATCAATCCTACCCCGACAGGAATGCCGCGAGTAATGGTCGACCCTTCGCTCAAGGGGGTGCCGAGCCAACCGGGGGCAAAGGCGATGAGCAGAATAAACGCCAGGTAGAGTCCCAGCATCAGAGCCGAGAGGGCCCAGGCAAAACGCTGGCGCTTGGCGACCAGCTCCTGGAAGTTGGGATCTTGCTGGATCCTCAGATAGTTTTGCTGTTCCATTGCAGTTCTCCATGACATGAGTGTCAGCGGTGGATGGGGTAACCCCGACGAGCAGGCAATCTGCTCATGTAAGAAAAATGTGAATTAAATGTTATTTCTCGACAATTAGACTTTGGGATAAGTGAGCGGCGAGCCGCAGGTCAGGCGCAGGTAGATGAGCGCGGCCGTGGTGGCATCGGCAAGGGCATCGTGGGCGGGCAGGGCGGGCAGCGCCAAGTGACGGCAGATGGCACTCAAGTGGAGGTCAATCGCAGCATCGGGGTAGCGGCGATAGAGGTGGTCGTGATAGAGCTGGCTTACCTCGATCCCTCGCTGGGGCAGGGTCAATCCCCACAATTTCTGGCAGGCGAGATTGAGAATACGCAGATCGTAGGCGATGTGATAGCCCACCAGTTCGCGCGGGCCGATATAGTCGAGTAGCAGGCGCAGCGCGGCTTCCAGCTCCATCCCCTGTTGCAGATCCTGATGGCGCAGACCGTGGATCACCACTGATTGGCTGGTCAGGCTGGCCGGTGGCTGTACTTTGATGGCGAGGGCCTCACCGGTCAGCAGCCGGTTGCCCTGAATGCGCACCGCCCCGATGGAGACGATCTCGGCCTGCTCGGGATCGAGACTGGTGGTCTCGAAATCGAGGGCGATCCGTTCATCTTTCGGTGGGGTGGCAAAGAGTGGTGCGAACTCGCCCGTTCGGAACGCGCGGCCATACCAGTAGCGTCGAACACGGCTCAACATGGCTATTGTCTCAGACGAAAGTGCAAGGTGAGCCACTGCTGGAATTTCTTCACCTGATGCAGCGCCTGACGCAACAGATCCCGCTCGCTGTGGCTAAGCTCGCTTGTCTGCACCCGACTATTGCCCCCCTTGAGCTGGCTGCGCAGCCTCAGCCGGATAAAGAGGCGGAACGCCTCTGCCAGATTGCTGCCATAGTCGGCACTGAGCCGCTCGGCAGCCACCAGCGCATCGATACGCCCCAGGGTCGAGGTCTCCAGAATGCCTGCCTCAAGGGCCAACATGCGGATACCGTGTACCAGCGGGAACAGGCCGCCCCGCTTCAGATCCAGCCCTTCCGGTGGCTGCTCCAGTCGGCCAAACAGGGTGAGGGGGGCATGGAAGGCCACCGCCGGTCGCACCATCTCCGCCAGCAGATCCCGCCTGTCCGCCAACTGCTCGCGCAGCGCTCTGGCAACCGGCAGATGGAGTTGGCGATCTCCCGCGATGGGGTGAGCATCGGCCAGGGTGGCGAGCCATAGCAGCTCATCCTCTTTTGCCGTGGTGCAGGCGCTGGCAATGGCGCTTTGCCACTCGCTGCCTGTTTTTACCCAGGCCGGATTGTTCACCATCACCTGCCCGGGGCACAGCGGGTAGCCGAGGCGTTCCAGCAGGGCGCTGAATTCGGCCAGATCGGCTGTCTGGGTGGGCCATGTCAGCCCCTCTGGCAGGATCAGGGCGTTGTCCTGATCGGTTTTGAGAATCTGCTCGCCGCGCCCCTCCGAGCCCAGCATCAACAGGCAGACGTTATTCTGCACCTCGGGGGGGATCACCAGCGCAAAGGCTTTGGCGATCAGCTGTTCGTTGATGGTGGCGATCAGCTTCATCAAAAAGGCGGTGTGGATCCCTTGGGCAAACAGCGAGCGGGTCAATTGTTGCTGCTCGCGGGCGACCGCCTCCAGTGCGGGCAGGCTGTCGGCGCGGGCGATACGCAACGTCAGCACGTGGGAGTGGGTCGAGAAGAGCCCGAGCACCTGGGTCAGTTGCAAGATGCCCGCCACCTCGTTGCCACGCCACACCACCAGTCGCTTGATGCGATGGCGGGTCATCAGCAGCAGGGCATCAAACAGATAGCTCTCCAGCGGCAGACCAATCAGCGGCGTGGGGGTCAGCACCGAGAGGGGGGCCGTCAGCGGCAATCCCTTGAGGGTCAGGGCGTGGAGCAAGGTCTTGCGGGTTGCCAGCGTGAGGGAGCCGTCGTGGGCGGGGTAGAGCAGGCAATCGGTCCCCTTGCTCACCATGGCTTCGGTGGCCGCCAGCAGTGACAGCTTGCTGTCGACGATAAGCGGTGCCTGCAGGTGGCCGGGTTCGATGCGGGTCAGGATAAATTCCGCCAGATTCTTCTGACCCAGCTGTTCGCGCTGCTCCTGCTGGCGCTGGCGCTCAGCCAGATTGGCGGTGAAGTAGCTGGCAAACTGCGAGTCCTGCTCACAGAGCGCCAGAAAGGTGTGGCGAGGGATGAGCTGGCAGAGGCTATCTTCCAGCGCGGTGAAGCGGTGGCGGCAGCGGCCGTCAAACTGGGCGCGCACGTCGAACAGATCGTCGACCCCGTAATCACCAAACTGGTGGTGAGGGGCAGACTCTTCCACCACCCCCTTGATGATGAGATAGAGGCCGGGAGGCTCGTCCCCCTCTTTTAGCAGCAGATCCCCGGCCCGAAAATAGCAGAGCGAGAGGTGACGGGAGAGCCGCTCGCGCGCCTCCTCATCCAGTCGGTCGAACGGTGGTCTGGCAAAATTGAACAGGGTTGACATGACAGCGTCCTCTGCTGGCTTGCGGCACTCATGCTGCTCCCAGTGTGACAAAGGGAGGGGGAGGCGACCAGCCGACTTTAGTCTCAGCTGTACCGCCTGTTCACACTCTGATAACGTGGTGGTATGACCAGTGAGTCAGTTTCAGGGATCAAGGAGAGGATAAGGGAGATGGAAAAACCAAGGATCAAGTGCGAGATCCACGACGGGATTGCCGAAGTGATGTTGACGCGAGGGGACAAACTCAATGCGCTGGACCGCGCCATGTTCAGTGCCATCGACGAGACGCTGACGCAGCTCGCCCGGCACAAGGGGTTGCGGGCGGTGATCCTGCATGGTGAGGGGCGGGCCTTCTGTGCCGGGCTGGATGTGAAATCCATGCTGAGACAGCCGGTAGCGGCGCTCGATATTCTCAAGCGTGAAGCAGACGAAGCGACCAATCTGGCCCAGCGGGTCGCCTATGGCTGGCATCAGCTGCCGGTGCCGGTGATTGCGGTGACCCAGGGCGTCTGTTTTGGCGGTGGCTTGCAGATCGCGCTCGGCGCCGATTTTCGCTTCAGCACCCCCGATTGCCGCTTCTCGGTGATGGAGATCAAGTGGGGCATCATCCCCGATATGAGCGGCAGTGTCACCATGCGCAACTTGATGGGGCTGGATACCGCCATGGAGCTGGCCATGAGCGGGCGCGAACTGGATGCCGTCGAGGCCAAAGCTCTCGGGATGGTGAGCCGGGTCTGCGCCGATCCGCTGGTGGAGGCGCGGGAGTTTGCCCGCACCCTGATCACCAAGTCGCCGGATGCACTGGCGGGGATCAAGCAGCTCTACAGCCAGGCCTGGGCCCGCAGTGACGAGGCGATGCTGAAGGAAGAGACCCGGCTGCAAAAGCAGATCCTGGGGCGACCCAATCAGTGGCGAGCCACCCTTAACAGCCTGTTTCGCTGGCGTCTGCCATTCGGGCCGCGCCGCAATCCGCTCTGAGATGAGGTGACAGGGAAAAGAAATGGCAGCCGAGGCTGCCATTTTTATTGATGTCTTATGTCGTTCTGGTTCAGGAGGTCTTGCGATCCTGATCCGGCTCGAACTGATGGCCCGATTTCTCCAGCTCCAGGTTCTCTTCGGAGCGTTTGCCCACCCAGTAATCGGCGTTCTTGATGCCGAGCTTCTCCGGGTGGAATACGGGGTCAATCCCTTGTGCCTGCTGCGCTTCATAATCCTTCAGACAGGTGAAGGCGGTTTTTTGCAGCAGCAGAATGGCGATGATGTTGAGCCATGCCATCAGGCCGACCCCGATATCACCCATGCCCCAGGCCAGATCTGCCGTCTTGACGGTGCCGTAGACGGTGGCAGCCATCAGCGCAATCTTCAGCAAGAAGGTGAGCCAAGGGCGATTAATCTTGCGGTTGATGTAGGCGATGTTGGTTTCGGCGATGTAGTAGTAGGCAACGATAGTGGTGAACGCGAAGAAGAACAGCGCGATGGCCACGAAAATGCTGCCAAAGCCCGGCATCATGCTCTCCATGGCGGTCTGCACATAGCCCGGGCCTGCTGCGATACCGGCAATACCCGTGTAGATGGCGGCGCCGTCCGGCCCTTGTACGTTATAGAGACCGGTGATCAGCAGCATAAAGCCGGTGGCGGAGCAGACGAACAGGGTGTCGATATAGACGGAGAAGGCCTGCACCAGACCCTGTTTGGCCGGGTGGCTCACTGCCGCAGCAGAGGAGGCGTGCGGTCCGGTACCCTGACCCGCTTCGTTGGAATAGACCCCGCGCTTCACGCCCCACATGATGGCCAGACCCAGGATGGCACCGAAACCGGCATCCAGACCGAAGGCGCTCTTCCAGATCAGCAGGATCACGCCCGGCAGCTGGCCGATATTCAGGGCGATGATGACGCAAGCCACGATGATGTAGCCCAGCGCCATAAAGGGCACCACGGTACTGGCGAAGCTGGCGATACGCTTGACGCCGCCGAAGATAATAAAGCCGAGCAGCAGCGCCAGACCGGCGGCGGTGACGTTCGGATCGATATTAAAGGCGGTCTGCAGGCTGGAGCCGATGGAGTTGGCCTGCACCCCCGGCAGCAGCACGCCGCAGGCGAAGACGGTGGCGATGGCGAAGGTCCAGGCGTACCACTTCATGCCAAGCCCTTTCTCGATATAGAAGGCCGGGCCGCCGCGGTATTCACCGTTGATCTTCTCTTTGTAAACCTGGCCCAGGGTGGACTCCACGAAAGCAGAGCTGGCGCCGAGGAAGGCGACCATCCACATCCAGAACAGGGCGCCCGGGCCACCGAAGGTGATGGCGGTGGCCACACCTGCGATGTTACCGGTACCCACGCGACCTGCCAGGGTCATGGCCAGCGCCTGGAAGGAGGAGACACCGGCATCGGTGCTCTTGCCATCAAACATCAGGCGCACCATCTCTTTCATATGACGCAGTTGCAAAAAACGGGTGCGCAGGGAGAAGTAAAGACCGACCCCCAGACACAGGTAGATGAGCGCAGGGCTCCAGATTACACCATTGATGGCATTGACGATTTCATTCATGTACAACAACTCCTTTGTTGTGTTTGTGGCGCTGTCTTGGCGAGATCTTGGCCTCGCTATCTGTCACTGTTTTCGGCCCTGTCTGTTAACAATCCAGTTAACAAATGAGCGCGAGGTTGAGGGGTTAAGCAGAGCGCAAACACGCGCCATGCATGGCTTGTAACATATCGAGTTGTATCGGTGCTTCCCAGCGAAAAATGTTGCCTTGTTGCAAATTTGTGAATTGACAAGGGTGGGGGGATAATGGCAGGCAGCGTTTTCTATGAGTAAAGATGAGATCCTCCTTGTTGATCTGCGCCAGACAATGTGACGGGCGTAACACAATGGAAAGCAAACATGAGGCCAACAATGAAAAATGATCCTGAGACGTTGACGATCCGTCCCCCTGAGGCCGACGACGGGAGCGCCATCGCCCACCTGTTCACCCAATTGGGGTATCCTGTCGAAGGCGCTGACGTCACGGCGCGCCTGTTGGCGCAGGATCCCACGAGCGTTGTGCTGCTGGCATCTCTGGCCAACAAGGTGGTCGGCGTGCTGGTGTGGCACAAGTTGGCACCGCTGCATGTTGCACCAGCTTGGGGCCTGATCTCGGCGCTGGTTGTCGATGAAGGGGCAAGAGGGGCGGGAGTGGGCGCAGCCTTGCTCAAGGGAGCCGAAGCGATGGCGCGGGCCGCAGGTTGCGCCCAGCTGGAGCTATCCAGCAGCCTCAAGCGCGAGGCGGCCCACCGTTTCTATCTGGCGCAGGATTATCAGGAGCGGCCGAAACGGTTCGTTAAACTGTTGTGACCTGTTGTTTGCATCAAAAGAAGGAGTAGGCGTGCTGGGATGGTTCAAATGGCTGGGGGGTCGCCCGCAAACGTCCATGAGTGAGGATGAGTTGGCACTGTGGCGTCAGGCGCTGGCGGCTGTGCCCATCTTGCAAGGGCTCAGCGACACCGAGCAGACGACGCTCATTGGCTTGGGGCAACAGCTGCTCAAGCGCAAGACCCTGACCCTGATCGGGGTCGAGCTCAGCCGCCGTCAACAGGCGGTGCTGGCGCTGCAGGCGGCGTTGCCCATTCTTCATCTCGGCCTTGACTGGTATCGCGGCTTTCACGAAATCATCATCATTCCCGAACCCGTCACCCGGCGCCAGGAGGTGCAGGATGAGTTCGGGCTGGTGAGCGAGTTTGAAGAGGAGAACGCAGGCGAATCCTGGCCGCAAGGGCCGCTGGTGCTGGCCTGGAGCGAACTGCAGCAGGATGGCGACTGGGACGGCTTTAATCTGGTGATCCACGAGCTGGCCCACAAGCTCGACATGCTGGGTGGTGAGGCGGACGGTGCGCCGCCGTTGCCGGGGCAGATGAGCAGCCAGCTGTGGCAACAGGCCTTTCAGACCGCCTTCGATGCGCTCTGCCAGCAGCTCGACCGGGACGAAGTGACCGATATCGATCCCTATGCTGCTGAACATCCCGCCGAGTTTTTTGCCGTCAGCTGCGAGTGTTTCTTTACCGATCCGCTGCGGTTGCAGCAGGTTTATCCGGCGGTATACCGGCAACTGAGCCAGTTCTTTAGCCAGGATCCCGCGCAGCGTTTTCCTGCGACCCGCTTGCTGGCGGGGGAGGGGGTTGTAGGAGCCCGTGCCATTAATACAGATCACCCACTGTAAAACAGTGAAAAAACACCATTAATATCGGTTTGTTTTTAGCCATATACCCAGAGTTGCTGGACTCTGGGCATATGGTTTTGCGGTACTCTATTTTTGCAAATAATTTATTACACGAAGCCCGCAGGCGGGAGCGGATGAGCGCGGATTTCGTCATATTGCTTTGTTCTTGGCTCTTTTTCGCTTAATGGTCTAGGTGGGTATCGGTCAACTGATGACCCCATGGCCAGGATGTTAATAATGTAGTAGCGATACCTAATCGAACCTAACGCTCTTGTTTTGTAAACATTAGGTACCAGTAAGAGTAGAGATATACTAGCTACATTATATTGAATGAGCGATACTATCAGTTATTTTATTCGTCATAAATAAAATTATGCAAAGCAGGTTGCACAGTAAAAACGTTTCTGAATGCCATAGCAAAAAATCTAGGGTCACAAGATAGGTCATTATTGAAAATGTATGACGACAACATGCTTGCATCATAACTCAGCTATGCCCCCTCTGTAGGAATATTCGTTTCTGGCAGTTCAGGTAACGCCTTCTCTGGAGGAGCATATGTTTCTAACAGTTTAGGTAATATGTATAATAATTCGTTACTGACCTCGTTTAACATATCAACTTTATCTTCAGGAAAGTCTCTATATTGATGAAAAATGAAATTTCTTATCTTGTACAAAAAACCCTGAAAATGTTCTTCTTTCTCTCTATTTAGTTCAATAAGCAGATTGTTACAAACTTTTTTTAAGTTGGCAGTATCATCAGATATTTTGGAGTATTGACAAATCAACAATTCCATTCTTTTTTTCTCTGACGTAGACGCGCTTATTTTTTCTAAAAGCTCTTTTGTTTTCCCAAGATCTCCGTAAGAGTCTACTAGCTGAGTGACAATTTCTTGCTGTTGATGTTTATAAACTTCCTCCATGAGAAGCTCAATAATCTGATATAAAAAGAAAAATTTAAATGCCGGGGTTGACTCATAAGCAAATGTTGAACTCAGCAACTGGCTTATAAGCCTAGTGCTATCTATATGCTTTGAAATATTTTCTAAGTAAATTCTATTTTCTTCTGGTGCAATACCACATAAAGTAAGGTTGTCAGGATTAGCTTTTGAAAGTTTAACATAGCCATGCTTTACCAGTGATGGCATAGCCCTATCTATATTAAAAGAAAATCCTTGACTAAAAGTTTCCTGACTTAATATCAATAATGCTGTGGATTCGTGAAACAAACTAGAAAATGGTATTTCTTCACTCACACTATCTATAGTAGGGGAAAAACACTCCTCATGATTAAAAGCACTTATGGCATTACGAATCGCCATGTATGCATATCTTTGAAAGTGTATGTCATTAGCCTTGTCGTGTAAGTTGGAGTCTAAGGATATAACTGGAATTAGCCAACCAATTCGCGCCTTGGTTACCCTTGAGTAAACTTGAAATATATCATTTTCTTTCAAGTTTGACTTGGCTAAAAAATGAATTTCAAATGGCTTGTTTTCAAAGTCATTTGCAAGCTCTAACATGGTGGTGATTTTGATTAAATCACCACTGTCATTTTTTATACTGATGTTATCAGTTGTAGTTTCTGGCGACAATGTATATTGAACATCATAGCCTTCCAACCCAATTTTGATTGCCACGACACAAACCTCAGCTATTTTGAGCTTTATATTTTCTCAAAGCACTCTTGCTAGATGCCACTAAATTCTTAAAAGTATCAGAGTCTTTGTTAAATAAATCTCTAAAGAAATAAGCAAAATAGCTACGCTGTGCGTTACCAATTTTTTTACTATTATCTTTTAGCCATAAAAGCGAGTTGTTTACTTCTTCAAGAAAAGATTCAGGGTCATCCAATGTTATATCATTGACGATTTTATTTATATCATCAAAATCAGATATTGCGGAAAAATCAATTAACTTTCCGACAGCGGCGCCAAAACCGGAAATGGATTGTGATTTTTTAAATACTTGAGTGGCAGTTTTGCCAAAGGGAGTTCCATTGGTTTCTGAATAATCCTCTCCCAACTCACGGCCATCACAAAGAGAGGTTATCTTTGAAATGACGGTATGTAGTGAGTTCAAGTATTTCTCGAAAATTTCCACGCCTTGGTTTTCTTTCGAGAGTTTTTCCAAACTATTTATGTTCTCAAGGATACTTGATTTTTCAATAGGAAGTTCATCTCTATCGAGATAGGAGTTGAACCCTTCTATAACATCCTTGAAGCTATATTGATTATTTCCTTTTGCTCTTTTTTCTTCAACCTCTCTAAAAAGCTGAATGTCATTTGTTGATTTTTCCAGATAATCCAAATAGAGCATTTCAATTTGCTGACGAAGTGACATTGGTGTTTGCCCTGTGTTCAGGGTTAGCATTCTATATAGAATGCCCAATCTGTTTAGGCCAATGTATATTTCGACTCTAATCTTTGATTCCATTAAACGTTCAAGTTTTTCATGTTCGCTTGCTGACATTAGCTCATCAACAAGGTCAAGCATTGTATGGGTTCGTTGAAGGCCATCAAGTATTACAAGATGATCTTTCTCTTCAGTTAATTTATTTTGAAATGAAATGGCATCATCTTTCTCGAAGTCAAACTTTGTAGTCAAAGCTAGTACTATTGGCGGGATGATACATTGTTTTATTAAATCCTCTTTGAGAAGTGCATATACAGTTTTAGATGACTGCACCCGTTTTCGTTGGAAGATGTTTTTATCGACAGCATCTTTTATTAGCTCAATATACTTGCCAATTGAAACTTCAATTAATATGTTTCTAGCGTTAATTCTTGAGTCATACAAATCAGATGATAGTTTCACCAAAACCTCCATTGAAAATTATAACAACCAACTTGCCATCATTAAAATGACAACTAGGGTGCCAATCAGGCTTGCACTTGTCAATGTTATCTAAATTATATTATTTTTAGCAATACATATGAAATGGCAGGTGAAATTTTTCAGGCCTATTAGCATTAATCCTTCTCGCTTTCATTCATAACTCGTACAGTTATTGTCAGAGCTCCAAGGAGCGCAGCTGGCGCTGCTTGAGGGCAACTCGCTCGGCTCGCCTAACCCTGCTTCGCTTCGCTGCGCTCGCTCAACCCCTCCACCGTGCCTGCTGCGGGCGTCTCTGCCAGCACCCAGCCATCAAGGCGGGTTGCCTTGATGGTCTTGCCAGCGGCCACACCGATAAGCTGGATCATTTGTTCCCTGCGCTTGCGGTTAATGCGCTGATATAGCTGTTCTAAAGCGGCTAAAAGAGGTCAATAAGGGGGAAGGGATAACGAGGGGATGCGGCAATATCCAAGGCTGAGGATATCCGGCTGTGTGGCGGAAAAGGGAGCGAGCGTGCGCAGGACAATCAGCTTTGCGAGATAGCAAAAAGGCACCCGAGGGTGCCTTTTTCACAATCTGAGTGGCTTGCCTATCAGGCAGCGGCTTTCAGCTGTACGGCGGCGGCTTTCTTGTGATCGCCGATCGGCATCACGGTGCGGCCGAACTGCTCGTTGATCACGGTGGCCATGGCCAGGTAGATGGCGCTGGCGCCACAGATGATGCCTTCGAAACCGGCGATGGTGCCGATCAGGGTGCTGCCGGTGAAGTCACGGGCGGCCAGCAGGAAGAACAGCACGGTCAGGGAGGCGAACACGAACTGCTTGGCGCGCGGGTAGTTGATGGTGCCAACCAGCATGAACAGGGTGAACATGCCCCACATCAGCAGATACCAACCCATGTAGGCGTGCGGAGTGGCTTCGGCCAGACCCATGGTCGGCATGATCAGCAGGAACACCAGGCTCAGCCAGAACAGGCCGTAGGAGGTGAATGCGGTCACACCAAAGGTGTTGCCACGCTTGTACTCCATGATGCCAGCGATGATCTGGGCGATGCCGCCGTAGCACAGGCCCATGGCCAGGATCATGGCGCTGATGGGGAAGAAACCTGCGTTATGGATGTTCAGCAGGATGGTGGTCATACCGAAACCCATCAGACCCAGAGGGGCAGGGTTGGCCAATTTTTCGCTCACGTGGCGTTCTCCAAAAATAGAGGTGGGGTTAACAAAAGACGCGCGATTTTAGGCAGGCTGTGGCGTGCCCGCAAGGGGGCAAGGGGGATAAATCGTAAAAAAACTACGTGATTATTTGCATCAGAGGCCAAATGCTCACCAAGGCAGGCTGTTTGGTGAGCAAAAGGTGTCAAAATAGTTGAGGGGTTGTATTTTTATTACGCTTTTTACGAGGTGCGGTGGCGTCACTGATCTAGTGTCAGGATCACTTTGGCTTCCTTGTCCTCTTCCTTGACCTGGCTGTCGAGCACGAACAGCCGCTCCGGGGCGATCCCCTGGCTGTCGACCAGAAACTCCTTGGTATTTTGCGCCCGGCGCATGGCGAGATTGCGCAGGGATTTGGCGGTGATGAGCTGCTGATCACGCAGCAGGATCACCGCCTGGGCCCTCAGTGCCGCGCTCTCTTCATCCAGATGGAGGCGATCGGCCAGATCTTCCAGATCTTCGCCAAAGCGCTCTTCATAGGCCTGGGCCAGCGCCTCTTGCAGGGCGGGGTCCTGTTCCAGCAGGTCGAGATCCGCCTGATTGCCGGTGAGCTTGGCCAGTACCCGTTCCAGCTTTTGCCGTTGCAGGATGGGGCGCTCCTCGTTGAAGTTGACCTTGCCGCGAATGTTCATGCTGAGCTTGGGTCTATCCTTGAGGGCCTGCGCCAGCTTGACCAGTTTCTCCTGCTGGGTGGGGGTGAGATCGGGATCCCCCGGCAGGAAGGGAAGTTCGTCGAGATCTTCGGTGCCATCGGCCAGCGAGGCGAGCAGGGAGAAGGGGGAGGTGATCGCCTTGCTCAGAGTGTTGCCCAGCACATCCCAGAAAATATTGCCGATGCTGAAGTCCGGTTGATCGAGATCCCCCTTCACCTTGAGGTTCATCTGTATCACCCCGTTGGCATCGCTCAGCAGGGCGATGGCCAGCCCCAGCGGCAGATCCTTGGCCTGATCGCTCTTGATCTTCTCGCCCAGTTGCAGCTTCTTGATGGTGATGTCGTTATCCCCCTCCAGCCGGTTGCCCTCCAGCTTGTAGTGCAGCTTCATGGAGAGCTGCCCCTTGTCGATGGCATAACCGGCATAGGTGCCTGAATAGGGGGTAAAGGTGGTGAGCTCCAGATTGTGGAAAGCGACCGCGATGTCGAGGATCGGGTTGGCGACCAGCAGGTTGGTACCGCCGCGAATGGTCACTGGCGCATAGCGATCCACCTTGCCGTTGAAGGCGAGATCGGATCGTTGCCCCGGAATATTGCTGATATGGCGGCTCTGGCCGCCCAGCGAGGCGATATCGGCCACAAAATCCTGACTCAGACTACGATCAGCAAAGCGAAGGTTGCCCTGCTCGGTGCGCAGCTGATCGATGGTGAAACGAAAGTCCGGAGCCTTGCTGCCTGCCGCTGCTTGAGTACTTTTTGCTGCCGCCGGTTGCGGTAACAGCAGCTGTTGCAGATTGGTGGTGCCATCTTCGTTGATCTCGATGCGGGCGAAGGGCTTGTTCAGAGCAATGTCCTTGATCCGCATCTGCTGGCTGATGCCGTCGTACGTCAGACCGCTGAGAGCCAGGGTGTTGAACTCCAGCAGCCGCTGATTGTCTGCCCGATCGACTACTTTGAGCCCGTTGATATCGAGCTCCCCTTGCAGGGTCAGCCTGCTGAGATCTCCCTGGGGGGTGGTGGCGAGATCGAGGCGGGTTTTGCTGCTCAGCAGACCGTTTTGCACCTTGATGCGTACCAGATCGGCCAGATAGGGCTGTGCCAGCGTCAGG
>Ga0247725_1000871_pt1 | contig 18238 bp, 19 predicted proteins | sample OKSTACKMCFT3sol_FD_183021 | JGI IMG/M metagenome (GOLD analysis project Ga0247725, IMG submission 183021) | Subsurface sediment microbial communities from gas well in Oklahoma, United States - OK STACK MC-FT3-sol | ecosystem: Environmental > Terrestrial > Deep subsurface > Rock core/Sediment... | reverse complement strand
CGGTGCTGGCGCGCATCGAACGCAACGGTGCGCTGGTGGACGGCAAGCTGCTGGGCCAGCAGAGCCTGGAACTGGGCGAGAAGATGGTGGCCCTGGAGCGCCAGGCCTACGAGCTGGCCGGGCAGGAATTCAACCTGGGTTCGCCCAAGCAGCTTGGCGCCATCCTCTACGAGAAGCTCGGCCTGCCGGTGCTGGCCAAGACCGCCACCGGCCAGCCCTCCACCGCCGAGAACGTGCTGGCGGACCTGGCCGAGCAGGACTTCGAGCTGCCCAAGGTGATCATGCAGTACCGCTCCCTGAGCAAGCTCAAGAGCACCTACACCGACAAGCTGCCGGAGCAGATCAACCCGCGCACCGGGCGCATCCACACCTCCTACCACCAGGCGGTGGCGGCCACCGGGCGCCTGTCCTCCAGCGATCCGAACCTGCAGAACATCCCGATCCGCACGGCCGAAGGGCGGCGCATCCGCCAGGCCTTCGTCGCACCCAAGGGCTACAAGCTGCTGGCGGCGGACTATTCGCAGATCGAGCTGCGCATCATGGCCCACCTGGCCAAGGACGAAGGCCTGCTGGACGCCTTCCGTCATGACCGCGACGTGCACCGGGCGACGGCGGCGGAAGTCTTCGGCGTCGAGCTGGACCAGGTCAGCAATGACCAGCGCCGCAGCGCCAAGGCCATCAACTTCGGCCTCATCTACGGCATGAGCGCCTTCGGCCTGGCCAAGCAGATCGGCGTCGACCGCAAGCAGTCCCAGGCGTACATCGACCGCTACTTCGCCCGCTACCCCGGTGTGCTTGCCTACATGGAGCGCACCCGTGAGCAGGCGGCTGCCCAGGGCTTCGTCGAGACGCTGTTCGGGCGCCGGCTCTACCTGCCGGAAATCCACTCGAAGAACCAGGCCATGCGCAAGGGCGCCGAGCGCACCGCGATCAACGCGCCGATGCAGGGCACGGCGGCGGACATCATGAAGCGCGCCATGGTGGCAGTGGATGCCTGGCTGCAGGAGAGCGGCCTGGATGCGCGCGTCATCCTCCAGGTGCACGACGAACTGGTGCTGGAGGTGCGCGAGGACCTGGTGGACACCGTGTGCGCCGCCATCCGTCCGCTCATGAGCGATGCCGCCGAGCTGGATGTGCCGCTGGTGGTGGAAGTCGGGGTGGGCGACAACTGGGACGAGGCGCACTGAGTGCGCCCATCGGCTTAGCGCTGTTTCGCATAAGGGGCAGCGCTGACCGAAGGAATAATTTCTGACGCAGCGGTGAACTTTTGTGAAGCATGCCCGGTCAGAGACTGGGAATGGCTGGTGAAGCCTTCGATGCTCCTTTTGCTGTGTTTAGTGTTGGCAGATATCTGAACCCCGCCCTAGCGGTTCAGACTTGAACCCCGGAACTTCCCCCTCCCCATACGAAGTCCGGGGTTTTTTTTGCCTGCGATTCAGGCGTCGGATGCGTCGCTGCCGCCTTCCTCGAATTCCTCGCCCAGCTGCAGCCAGCGGGCCAGCACGGCCTGGGCCTCTTCCACGCCCTGGCGCTTGGGTGCGGAGAACAGCTGGATGCTCACGTCATCGCCCCAGCCCTTGCGGATTTCCTGGCGCACCTTCAGCAGCGCGTTCTTCGAGGCGCCATAGGCCAGCTTGTCGGCCTTGGTCAGGAGGATGTGCAGCGGCATGTGGCCGGCGCTGGACCAGTCCAGCATCAGGCGGTCGAAGTCGGTGAGCGGGTGGCGGATGTCCATCATCAGCACCAGGCCGACCAGGCTCTCGCGGCTGCTCAGGTAGGCCTCCAGGTGGTGCTGCCAATGCTGCTTGAGAGGGATCGGCACCTTGGCGTAGCCGTAGCCGGGCAGGTCCACCAGGCGGCGGTCCTCGTCCAGGGAGAAGAAGTTGAGCAGCTGGGTGCGGCCCGGGGTCTTCGAGGTACGCGCCAGGTTGGCGTGGGTCAGGGTGTTCAGCGCGCTGGACTTGCCGGCGTTGGAGCGGCCGGCGAAGGCGACCTCCAGGCCCTGGTCGGGCGGGCACTGGTCCACCTTGGTGGCACTGATGAGGAAGCGGGCCTGCTGGCACAGGCCGATGATCGGATTCTTGAATGACATGAAGGAGTCCACAGGGTGCGACCTGGTGTCGCAGAGGGCGGTTTCGTTTCCGTTTGGGCAGCGCCAGTATATAATGCCGCAGATTTAGTGTGCGCTTTATCCCCCAGGGTACAAGGGCCACGGGAACGACCAGGGCACTGCAGAAAGCCCGGCGAAGCCCCTCTGATGAGGTTGATCATGAAGAAGATGGTATTCGTCGCAAGCCTTGCGGCGCTGGCCTTTGGCGCTCAGGCTGCTCAGGATCCGGAAGCCGTTTTCAACCGGACCTGCGGGGCCTGCCACAATGGTCAACTGCCTATGGCGCCCAAGAAGGGCGACAAGGCGGCCTGGGAGCCGCGACTGGCCAAGGGCACTGATGCTCTGGTTCAGAGCGTCACCAATGGTTTGAACGCCATGCCTCCCCGAGGCTTGTGCATGGACTGCAGTGCCGAAGACTACAAAGCGGTCATCCAGTGGATGAGCCAATAACGAAGGTAGTCGGGCGCTAGATTCTTTCACCCTTAGCCGTAATTGGATTAGCTGATGAACAAAGTACTCGTGAGTCTGCTGTTGACCCTGGGCATCACCGGTCTGGCCCACGCCGCAGGCGACGCCAAGGCCGGCCAGGCCAAAACCGCCGTATGCGGCGCTTGCCACGGTCCGGACGGCAACAGCCTTGCCCCGAACTTCCCCAAACTCGCCGGCCAGGGCGAGCGCTACCTGCTCAAGCAGCTGCATGACATCAAGGACGGCAAGCGCCAGGTGCTGGAAATGACCGGCCTGCTGACCAACCTCAGCGACCAGGACCTGCAGGACATCGCCGCCTACTTCTCCAGCCAGTCCGGCAGCGTCGGCGCCGCCGATCCCAAGCTGGTGGCCCGTGGCGAAGCCCTGTTCCGTGGCGGCAAGCTGGAAGAAGGCATGCCCGCCTGCACCGGCTGCCACTCCCCGAACGGCGCCGGCAACGCCGCTGCCGGCTTCCCGCACCTGGGTGGCCAGCATGCCCAGTACGTGGCCAAGCAGCTGACCGATTTCCGCGAAGGCAACCGCACCAACGACGGCGACAACATGATCATGCGCGCCATCGCCGCCAAGCTGAGCAACAAGGACATCGAAGCCGTTTCCAGCTATATCCAGGGTCTGCACTAAGCTTTCCCGAGCGGTAGTAAACGGTAAATGAAAGGGTGGCTATGGCCACCCTTTTTCATTGGCAGCCTCGCTACAATGCGGAACCCGCCCAGCGGCCCCCGGTCGAAGCTGGGCCCGTCGCAGAACCCCACGATCCGTCTAGGAGCCAAGCATGCGTAACCTGATCCTTTCCGCCGTACTCGCCAGCGCGAGCCTGTTCGGCATGACCGCCGCCCACGCCGAAGACATCCAGGCGGGCAAGCAGTATGTCGAGCTGAGCAGCCCGGTGCCGGTCTCCAAGCCCGGCAAGATCGAGGTGGTGGAGTTGTTCTGGTACGGCTGCCCGCACTGCTACCAATTCGAACCGACCGTCAACGCCTGGTCCGAGAAGCTCCCGGAAGACGTCAACTTCGTGCGCGTTCCCGCCATGTTCGGCGGCCTGTGGAACGTCCACGGCCAGCTGTTCATCACCCTCGAGAGCATGGGTGTGGAGCACAGCGTGCACAAAGCCGTGTTCGACGCCATCCACAAGGAAGGCAACAAGCTCGCCACCAAGGAAGCCATGGCTGATTTCCTCGCCGTCCACGGTGTCGACAAGGAAGCCTTCCTCAAGGCCTTCGACTCCTTCGGCGTGAAGAGCCAGATGGAGAAAGCCAAGAAGCTGGCCGTCGCCTACCAGATCTCCGGCGTACCGACCCTCATCGTCAACGGCAAGTACCGCTTCGACATCGGCTCCTCCGGTGGCCTGGAGCAGACCACTGCCGTCGCCGACTACCTGATCGCCAAGGAGCGTGCCGCGAAGTAAGCGGCACCGGGGCAGGCCCATGCTGCGCCGCTGGAGCAACGATCGCACCGCTGGCCTGCGCACCGCGCAGGTCAACCCTCATTGCGACGCCAGCGGCTTGCCCGAAGACGGCCGGCTGCGCCTGCTCAGCTTCAACATCCAGGTCGGCATCAACACCGGCCACTACCGCCACTACCTCACTCGCGGCTGGCAGCACCTCCTGCCCCATGCCGGGAGAGCCGGCAACCTCCAGCGCATCGGCGCCCTCCTGGGTGACTTCGACCTCGTCGCCCTGCAGGAAGTGGACGGCGGCAGCCTGCGCTCCGGCTACGTCAACCAGGTCGAACACCTGGCCCAGCTCGGTGCCTTCCCCTACTGGTACCAGCAGCTCAACCGCAACCTCGGGCGCCTGGCGCAGCACAGCAACGGCCTGCTCAGCCGCCTGCAGCCCACCCAGCTGGAAGACCACCCCCTGCCCGGCCCGCCCGGTCGCGGCGCCATCCTCATGCGCTTCGGCGAAGGCGATGACGCCCTGGTGGTGGTCATGATGCACCTCGCCCTCGGCACCAAGGCCCGCACCCGCCAGCTCGCCTACATCCGCGAGCTGATCGGCAACTACCGCCACCAGGTGCTCATGGGCGACATGAACACCCACGCCACCGACCTGCTGCACCACTCGCCCCTGCGTGACCTCGGGCTGCTGGCACCGCAGGTCGAGGCCACCTTCCCGAGCTGGCGCCCCCAGCGCTGCCTCGACCACATCCTGCTCAGCCCCAGCCTCACCCTGGAGCGCGTGCAGGTGCTCAGCCAACCCATCTCCGACCACCTGCCGGTGGCCGTGGACATCCGTCTGCCCGCCTCCCTGCGCGGCGACGCACTCCCGGCCAGGCTCGACCCTTCCGGATCCGCACCATGAGCGACGACGGCCAGCGCTGGAAAGCCAAGTACCTGGAAAGCCTGGAAGAGCAGGAAAAGCTCGAACGCCTCTGGGAGGCGCGCCTCGACCTGCTGCGCCGGGGCCTGGTGCGCAGTTCCCTGGCCGCCGAAGGCACCGACAAGGCGGTGGACGCCTGCATGCAGGAGCTGCGGGAGATCATCCGTGGCGACAAGATCGACGCCGGCCTGTCCGCCCTCATCCCCCGGCTGGAAAAGGCCGTGCTCGACTCCGAGCAGCGCCGCCAGCAACGCATCCAGCAGAACGTCGGCGCCCTGGGTGGCCTGGCCAACCAGTTGCTCAAGCTCGACGTCCCGCGGGACGTGCGCAAATCCCTCAAGCAGTTCGCCAAGCGCCTCGACGAGCGCGCCGGCAGCTCCCGCGAGATGCCGGCCCTGCTCAGCGAACTGAGCGAGCTGCAGAACCGCGCCCTCGAAGTGCTGACCGGCGACGCCCCGCCGCCGCGTCCCGGCCTGTTGCAGCGGCTGTTCGGCAACGGCGAGGGCGGGGTCGACGAGGCCCAGCCCGGCGCGCCGGATGCCCCCGTGGCCAGCGCCCCGGCCGCGCCTGCCCCGGTGCCTGCCCCGGCCCCGGACGACGAGGACGACGACGCGCTGGACAGCCCCGCCGCCGCGCCCCAGCCTGCTGCACCTGCACCTGCACCTGCACCTGCACCTGCACCTGCACCTGCAACCAGTACCGCAGCCCCGTCGAGCGCTCCCGAGCCGGCAGCAGACGTCGTCGCCCCCAGCGCGCCAGCGCCGGATGCCCCGCCCGCTGCCGCCCCGGTCGCCCTCGCGCCCAGCCCGGCCACGCCCGAGGCAGCGCCCGCGTCCGCCGTCCGGTCCGTAGCCGCTGCGGATGAACCCCGCCCGGGCCTGGACAGCCTGCCCATGCCCCACAGCCTGATCACCGGCGAAGGGGACCCGGCCTACGAGCTGCCGCCCGCCCCCGAGCCCGGCTACAGCGCGGTCGCCCCCCACGTCGCCGCCAGCCTGCGCAGCCTGCTGGACGAGCTGGAGCTGCCCGAGCGCCACAAGCCCCAGGCCGAAGACCTGCGGCGTCGCCTGGAAGGCAACCTCAACTGGTACGAACTGGTCCCCGTGCTGGATGACCTCGCCGTGCTGGTGCTGGCCATCACCGACAACGGCCACCGCGAATTCGCCGGCTACCTGCAGCAGCTCAACGAGCGCCTGGCGGCCTTCGTCGCCACCCTCACCAGCGCCCACCAGGGCTACAACGACGAGCTGCAGAACGCCCGCCAGCTCGACGACCAGCTGCGCGAGCAGGTCAGCGGCTTGCAGAGCAGCGTGCAGGAGGCCACCGACCTGGACGACCTCAAGCGCGCAGTCGAACAGCGCCTCGAAGGCCTGCTCAGCACCATGAACAGCTTCCAGCGCGAGCGCGAAGTGCGCGAGGCCGAGGTCAGCGGGCGCCTGCAGAGCCTCATCGAGCGCGTGTCCACCATGGAGCAGGAAGCCAACACCTTCCGCGACCACCTCGAAGAGCAGCGCCAGAAAGCCCTGCGCGACACCCTTACCGGCCTGCCCAACCGCGCCGCCTGGAGCGAACGCCTGGAGCTGGAGGTGGCCCGCTGGAAGCGTTACGGCGGCGAGCTGCTGCTGGGCGTGCTGGACATCGACCACTTCAAGCGGATCAACGACAACTACGGCCACCTGGCCGGCGACAAGGTGCTCAAGCTGATCGCCGGCGAGATCGCCAAGCGCCTGCGCAAGACCGACTTCATCGCCCGCTTCGGTGGCGAGGAGTTCGTCCTGCTGATCCCCGCCACCCAGCTCGACGGCGGCCGCCAGCTGCTGGACAACCTGCGTGCCGGCATCGAGCAGTGCCCGTTCCACTTCAAGGGCGAGCCGGTGACCATCACCCTCTCGGGCGGGCTGGTGTCCTTCGCGCAGGGAGAAAGCGACGCGGCCGCCTTCGAACGGGCCGACCAGGCCCTCTACCGGGCCAAGCGCGGCGGCCGCAACCGCATCGAACTGGGTTGAGCGCCGCCTACGCGGCGCTCGTCAGGTAGGGCTTCCACGCCTCCGGCACCTGCTCCAGGCGCGGGTAGTCCAGCGCATCCAGCTGCAGGCGCGACAGCACGAAGGGCGTATGCCGCAGGTTGCGCGGCACCGCCCGCAGCTCCGGCAGCCACAGGCTCACGTACTCCGCCTCCGGGTCCAGGTGGCGTGCCTGGCGCAGGGCATTGAACGCCTGGCTGCGCTGCGGATCGCTCGCCACCCCGGCCAGGTAGGCCCAGTTGCCCCAGTTGCTCGCCGGGTCGTGGTCCAGCAGGTGCTCCTCGAACCAGGCCGCGCCATGGCGCCAGTCCTGCTGCAGGTCGCTGACCAGGTAGCTGGCCACCACCTGGCGCAGGCGGTGGGCGAGAAAGCCCGTGGTCGCCAGCTCGCGCATGGCCGCATCCACTAGGGGCAGGCCGGTGCGCCCGTGGCACCAGGCCTCGAAGCGCGCGTCCAGGTTCTGCGGTGCCCGCGCCGTGGCGCGCACGCCGCCGGGCTGGAACAGCGCCTCGCCGTGGCGCAGCAGCGTCCAGCGGAAGAAGTCGCGCCACAGCACCTGTTCCCACAGCAGGCGGGTCGAGGCATTGGCGCCGTACTGCGCCTCGTGGCGGCGCAGCTCTGCCACCACCCGGCGCGCCGACAGGCAGCCGTTGGCCAGCCAGGGGGAGAACTTGGAGGAGTATTCGGTTCCGGTCAGGCCGTAGCGGGTGGTCTCGTAGTCGCGGACCCCGCGCCCTTCCCACAGGTAGTCGCGCACCCGGGCCAGGGCCGCCGGTTCGCCGCCGGCGAAGGGGAAGGTGCTGTTCACATGGGCCAGGGGCTCCCCCAGGCCCAGGCGGGACAGGCTCGGCAGCGGCTCGAACAGCCGGTCCGCCGGTTCCGGCGTCGGGGGCAGGGCGGCCGGGGCCGAGCGCGGCTGGAACACGCTGAGGCGTTGCTGCACTTGGTCGCGGAACTGGCTGAACACCGCCGGCAGCGCCTCCACCGGCGCCGGCAGCTCCTCCCGGCGCAACAGCGTATCGCCGGCGAAGGTGGTCAGCGGCACGCCGGCCAGGGCCTGGCGGGTCTCCTCGATCAGCGTCCGCGCCGCCGGTGCCACCTCGTCCAGGGTCAGCACCTCGTCCAGCTGCAGGTGGTCCACCAGCGCTGGGATCACCTGGGACGCCACGCCCTGCACCACCAGCAGGCGTGAGCCGCGGTGGCGCAGCTCGCCGTCCAGCGCCGCCAGGCTTTCCAGCAGGAAGCGCATGCGGTGCACGCCCATCGGGCGGGTGCCGAGGGGGCCGGGGCGCAGCAGGGTCGGGTCGAAGACGTACAGCGGCAACACGCGCTCGGCGCCCAGGGCGGCCTGCACGGCCGGGTGGTCGTCGAGTCGCAGGTCCTGTTTGAACCAGAGCAGGCGACGCATGGCGAGGGTCCTCATTGGGCAGGTCCGTTTCCCGGGTTGTCCTTGTGTCTGTACACGTTATAGGCAATTTCCGGTCGTTGAACAGTGCCGTCCGGAAGGGCCGGACGCACGCCGGGCGGCTGCGTATAATCGCGCCCCCTTGCCTGGCACCCCCGCGATGAACGGGGGCCGTCATCCTCACCGGAGCCTTTCGATGCGTGCATCCTTCCACCGCGCCGCCTGCTGGCTGGGCGCGCTGGCCCTGGGCCTGTGCTCCGCCCAGGCGCCTGCCGAATCCCTGCTGCCGCTGATGGACAGCAACCTGGCGTTCACCACCCTGCCCTATTCCGCCGGGGAGAGCTTCGTCCGCCCCGGCAACGAGGCCCCGCGCGCGCCCCTGGCCAGCGCCGGCCTCGGCTGGCACGCCAGCAGTGCCGAGCACCTGGCCCTGAGCGGGCTGAGCCTGATCGTCGCCGCACCGGAGCTGGAGCTGCTCGACCTGGCGCTGCTGCCCCGGGACGACGCCCGCGAACCGGGCCGCACCGCCCAGCTCAGCGGCACCTGGCTGTATGCCTTCGGCATCGGCGACAGCGAATGGCTGCTGGACGGCGGCCTCGACTGGGCCGGTAGCGAAGGCTCGCGGGCGGCCGGTTTCGGCTTCAGCCCGCAACTCAGCTTCGATGCCGGCGACTACTTCTTCTCCCGCGAGCGCGAGCTGCTGCTCGGCCTGCAGTACCTGCAGCAGAGCGGCGGCCTGGGTCAGGGCGACGACCGCCTGCTGCCCCTGCCGGGCGACCAGCGCGCCCTGCGCGGCACCCTGCGCTACCGCTTCTGACGCCTCGCCGGGTGCCGCTCGACGGCACCCGGCCCACCCTCCTACCATTCCGTATCCCGCACAGGAGCGCTCATGGACATCCTCGGAATCGCGGTGCTGATCTTCCTGGTCACCGACCCCTTCGGGAACATCGCCATCTTCATCGCCGCCCTGAAGAACGTCGCCCCCGAGCGGCGCCTCAAGGTCGCCCTGCGCGAGCTGGTGTTCGCCCTCGGCCTGCTGCTGCTGTTCCTCACCTTCGGCGAGAACATCCTCAGCGGCCTGGGCCTGTCCCGCGAGGCCATCGCCATTGCCGGCGGCATCATCCTCTTCATCATCGCCCTGCGGCTGATCTTCCCCCGGCCCGAAGGCGTGCTCGGCGACCTGCCCGGCGGCGAACCGATGCTGGTGCCCCTGGCCACCCCGGCGGTGGCCGGCCCCTCCGCCCTCGCCGTGCTGATGACCCTGCGCAACACCCACCAGGGCCAGCTGTGGGAGCTGTACATCGCCGTGATCCTGGCCTGGGCCTGCACCGCCGTGATCCTCCTGCAGGCCGCCTTCCTCCAGCGCTTCCTCGGCGAGCGCGGCCTCATGGCCGTCGAGCGCCTCACCGGCATGCTGCTGATCATGCTCAGCGTCGACATGCTCCTGGACAACCTGCAAAGCGTGTTGCACATCCGCCCATGAAACGACTCCTCCCCCTCGGCCTGTGCCTGACCCTGCTCGGTGGCTGCGCCCACGACGGCCTGCAGATCGACCGCAGCCACCCCTCGCAGAACCAGAACAGCCGGGTGCAGTACATCGTCCTGCACTACACCTCCACCAACCTGGCCAACTCCCTGCACCTGCTGACCGAAGGCGACGTCAGTGCCCACTACCTGATCGGCGCCCAGCCGCCCACCGTCTACCAGCTGGTGGGCGAGGACCGCCGCGCCTGGCACGCCGGGCAGAGCGAATGGCAGGGGCGCACCTGGCTGAACGCCAGCACCATCGGCATCGAACTGGTCAACGAAGGCTACCGGCAGACCGGCCACGGGCTGGAATGGGAGCCCTTCGACGAGGGCCAGATCAACGCCCTCATCCCGCTCCTCAAGGACCTGGTCAAGCGCCACGGCCTGCCTCCGGGCAGCATCATCGGCCACAGCGACATCGCCCCCCAGCGCAAGGTCGACCCGGGCCCGCTGTTCCCCTGGAAGCGCCTGGCCGACGCCGGCCTGGTGCCCTGGCCGGACGACCGCGCCGTGGCCGAGGAACAGGTGCGCTTCGCCACCGCCCTGCCCACCGTGGACTGGTTCCAGATGCAGCTGGAGCGCCAGGGCTATGCCGTGCCGCGCAACGGCCAGCTGGACGAAGCCACCCGCAACGTCATCGCCGCCTTCCAGATGAAGTACCGCCCGAGCCGCTACGACGGCCAGCCGGACGCCGAGACCGCCGCCCTGCTGCTGGTACTCAACCGCGGCGCGCGCTGAGCGCCGCTTCTACACCGGCAGCGTCAGGTAGAACTGCGCCCCCTCGCCGGGGCGCGAATAGATGCCGATGCGCCCGCCGTGCAGCCGCACGATCTCCTTGCACAGCGCCAGCCCCAGGCCCACGCCGCCGGGGTTGTGCCCCAGCTGCACGAAGGGCTCGAAGATGCGCGCCTGCTGGCTGTAGGGCACGCCGTCGCCGTTGTCCTCCACGCTGAGGATCACCCGCTCGCCATGGCGTCGTGACTGCAGGCGGATGCGCCCGTCGCGGGGGGCGTGGCGCAGGGCGTTGCTCATCAGGTTGTCCAGCACCCGCTCCAGCTGCGGCCGGTCCACCGGCACCAGGGGCAGCGGGCCCTGCAGGTCCAGCTCGATGGCCACCTGCCGCTCCTCGGCCTGGGCCAGGAAGCGCTCGCGCACCCCGCCGAGCAGCTCGTCCAGGTCGCAGGGCGCCAGGGTCAGGGTCTGCATGCCGTTCTGGTAGCGGGAGAAGTGCAACAGGTCGTTGATCAGCCGCACCAGGCGCTGCATCTCCTCGTCCACCGTCTGCAGCAGGTCCGCCTCGCGGGAGTCCGACGCCACCTTCACCCGCTCGCGCAGCAGGCCGAAGGCCATCTGCATGCCGGTCACCGGCGTGCGCAACTCATGGGAGGCGCGCAGCACGAACTCGTTGCGCACCCGCTCGAAGGCACGCTGCTCGGTCACGTCGCGCAGCACCATCACCGCGCCCATCACCCGCGCATCGTCCAGGCTCACCGGGGTCAGCCGCCAGCTCAGCAGGCGGTGCTCGCCCTCGGCGAGGATGTCCAGGTCCGGGTGCACCTGGTCCAACGCCTGGCCGGCCAGCACCCGCCGAGTGGTCTCTTCCAGCGCCGGCACCGCCAGGGCGCGGCTCAGCGGCTGGCCCAGCTGCTCGGTGTCCCAGGCCAGCTGGCGCTGCGCCACCGGGTTGGCGTGCTCGATGCGGCCATCGCGGTCGAGGATCAGCAAGCCGTCGTCGATGCTGTCCAGCACCGCCTTCAGCCGCCGCTGCTCGGCCAGCATCTTCTCGATGTTGGTCTCCTTCAGCTGCCGCAGGGCCTCCGCCATCAGCCCGAAGCGCCGGCTCAGGGAGGCCATCTCGCTCACAGACGAGAGCGGCAGGGTGACCTGGAAATCGCCCTGGCCGATGCGGTCCGCCGCCCGCGCCAGCGCCTCGATGGGCGCGCCGAAGCGCCGCGCGATGCCGTGGGCGGTCACCACCCCGATCAGCAGCACCGCCAGGGCCAGCAGGCCCAGCAACCCGGCCACCAGCACCGCCCGCTCGCGGGTGTAGCGCTCGGAGGCCGACACGCTGTCCAGCGCATGGCGCTGCAGCTCCATCATCGCGTTGCGGGTGGCGTTCAGGGCCTCGCTGAAGGCCTCGTCGTCCATCGGCCGCTGGTCCTGTTCCGCCGCCACGGCAGACACCTCGACGAAGCGCGCGAAGCGCTCGGCGATGGCCCGGAAGCCCTCCCGGGTGGCTTCGTCCCGGGCGTTCATCAGGCCCTCTTCCAGCACCTTGCGGAACTGCTGCTGGGAGGCATGCAGCTTCGCCGCGTCGGTGTGTGGCGCGGTGATCAGCACCAGCTGGTCGCCCAGCTGGCGGCGCATCTTCTCGCCCTGGTCGATGGTGGCGAAGTTGTAGGCGATCAGCTGTTCCTGGGAGCGCGCCAGCTGCATCACGCTGGTCACCCCCAGCAACAGCCCCAGCAGGGCCACGGTGATCAGCGCGGAGATGCTGAGGAACAGCCGCGTGCGCAGCTTCATCGGGAACCTCATAGGCCGTACTGCTTGCGCTTCCGGTACAGCGTGGAGGCGTCGATGCCGAGCGTCCGGGCCGCCTGGTCCAGGGTGTCGCTGGTGGCCAGCACCGCCGCGATGTGGGCCTTTTCCAGGTCCTCCAGGCTCATGGCGGCGCCGATGCGCGGGGCGTTGTTGGCGCTCGGCGCCTCGCTCAGGCCGAGGTTGCCGACGTCCACCAGCTCCTGGCCGCAGATGATGCTGGCGCGCTCGATGACGTTGCGCAGCTCGCGCACGTTGCCCGGCCAGGCGTAGTTCAGCAGCGCCTCCCGCGCTGCCTCGCTGAAGCCCCGGGCCGGCCGCGCGTAGTCCTTCACGAAGCGCGCGAGGAAGCGCTCGGCCAGGCCCAGCAGGTCCTCGGTGCGCTCGCGCAGCGGCGGCAGGTGCAGGGTGATCACGTTCAGGCGGTAGAGCAGGTCTTCGCGGAAGCGCCCCTCGCGGACCATCTCGTCCAGGTTGAGGTTGGTGGCGGCGAGGATGCGCACATCGGCACGGCGGGTCACCGCATCGCCCACCCGCTCGTATTCCTTGTCCTGGATGAAGCGCAACAACTTGGGCTGCAACGTGAGGGGAAAGTCGCCGATCTCGTCGAGGAAAAGCGTGCCGCCGTCGGCCTGGCTGACCCGACCCAGGGTGCTCTCGCTGGCCCCGGTGAAGGCGCCACGGGTGTGGCCGAACAGCTCGCTCTCCATCAGCTCCGCCGACAGCGACGGGCAGTTGATGGTCACGCAGGCCTTCTTCGCCCGCTTGCTCCAGCCGTGGATGGCGCGGGCCAGCTCGCCCTTGCCGGTGCCCGACTCGCCGAGGATGAGGATGTTGGCGTCGGTGTTGGCCACCTGCCGGGCCGTTTCCAGCACCGCCATCATCGCCGGGCTCTGGGAGTCCAGGCCGTCACCGGGCTTGCGCACCTCGCCCTCCAGGGCTTCCAGGCGCGCGGTCAGCTGGCGCACTTCCAGCTGCTTGGCCGCCGACAGGCGCAGCTGGTCAGGGCTGCAGGGCTTGACCAGGTAATCCGCCGCGCCGGCCTGCATGGCGTCCACCGCCGTGTCCACCGCCGAATGCGCGGTGACGATCACCACCCGCATCCACGGCGCCTGCACGCGCATCTGTGCCAGCACGTCCAGGCCGTTGTCCTCGCCCAGGCGCAGGTCGAGGAAGCACAGGTCGAACACCTGCCGCTGCAGGATCGCCTCCGCCTGCGCCGCGCTGCTGGCGGTGGCCACGCTGTAGCCCTCGTCCTCCAGGCAGTACCGGAAGGTGCGCAGGATCGCCGATTCGTCATCCACCAGCAGGATGCGTCCGCGGGTTTCCGTTGCCGATGCCATGTTCTTGCTCCGCTGTGTCGTGTCGTTGTTCGAGGGCGCGTACCCCGCCATCGGGGCGGGACGCGTAGGGGGCCTAGGTGGCCGTCTGGTGCTTAGTCCAGGAAAGATCGTGCAAGTTGCAAGATGATTTCTTACACGGATTGCAGCCTGCATGCAGGCGGTATTTTCGGAGCGAGGCTAACTGACTGTTTTAAAAGGAAAAACGACTTTTTCAAAACCTGGCACAACGCTTGCGAAATCTCCTGCCGAGAGCGTCCGGAATCGCTCGGACCAGGAGAACGGAAGATGACCAGCACCACCGCACAACTGAATGAACTGATCGAGATCACCCGCGACGGCGAGCGCTTCTACCAGCACGCCATCGAAGAAGTCCGCGACCCCAACCTGCAGAGCCTGTTCCGCGAGATGGCCAGCGCCAAGACCGAGGTCATCCAGGCGCTCACCGTGCGCGTCGCCGCCAACCACGAGACGCCCTCCACCGGCGGCACCCTCATGGGCACCCTGCGCCAGGTCTATGCCGACACCCGCGCCGCCCTGGCCAAGGACGAGTACGCCGCCTACGTCGGCCAGCTGGAGCAGGCCGAGGACCGCATCCTGCACGCCTTCGAGGATGCCCTGGAGACCGCCGAGCCCAAGGTCCGCGAGCTGATCGCGGTGGAAATGCCCAAGGTCCGCGCCTGCCACGACCGCATGCGCAGCCTCAAGCAGTCCATGGCCTGAGGCGGCCCCGTCCGCCACCTGTGCAGGGAGGAGAACCGGCATGAACCGTCCACAACCCCGTCTCGCGCTCATCGGCAAAGGCCTGCTGGTCGCCTTCGCGGTGTTCCTGCTGATGCTGGTGGAACACCAGCTGCGCAGCGCCCTCAAGGCCCGCGAACACCTGCCCGCATTGCCCGCCCACATCGAAGTGGTGCCCACGCCGGCGGCGGACCAGCGCCCGGCCACCGCGCCGGCGGACGACCTGCACACCGTGGCGCAACAGCGCTTCCTCGAACCGACGCAGCAACCGCGCTGGGTGTTCTGACCCCAAGGAGCACGACCATGTGGACCCTGGCCCTCGTATTCGCCGCCCTGCTCACCCTCAGCCTGCTGGCCCTGGCCAGCGCCCTGGCGATGGGCAACGCGCTGCTGGAAAGCCATTACCTCAGCGACCTCGACCTCGACACCCCGGATCCCCACACGCCCCAGGACGAAGCCTCCGCCTCGTTCGGTGCACAGCGCGACCTCGGCCTCGGCCTGGCGCGCTGAACCTACCTACCACGCAGGAGAACTCACCATGCTCAGTTGGGCCCTTACCTTCCTCGTCATCGCCATCGTCGCCGCTGTCCTGGGCTTCGGCGGTATCGCCGGCACCGCCGCAGGCATCGCGAAGATCCTCTTCGTGCTGTTCCTGGTGCTGTTCATCGTCTCGTTCATCTTCGGCCGCCGCCGCGGCTAGGGAGGCCCGATGCGCATGCTGCGCCCACTCTGCGCCGCCCTGCTGCTCGGCCTCGCCGGCAGCACGGCGCTGGCCGCCGACACCGACGCCGAGTACCGCCTCAACGAACTGCTGGGCACCGACCCGCAGTACCGCGAGACGTGGCAGGACCTGGTGGAGGACGAAAGCCGCCTGCCCGAATGGGTGATGAACCTCAGCGGCACCGCCACGCCCATGCAGGCGGTCAACGAGGATGGCGACAAGTACCTGGTGGGCCAGCTGTGCGACAGCGCCGACTGCGCCCACCAGAAGCTGCTGGTGGCCTTCAGCTGGGACAAGGAGGACGCCTACGCCCTGCTGGTGCAGGTCCCGCCGGGCCTGCCGGCGGACAAATCGCCCAGCCGCCACGCCAGCCTGCGCTGGCTGGGCGAGCCGGACGAGGCCCAGAAGGCGATCCTCGACGCCGAGCTCCGGCGTGATCCGAACTGGTACTGAGCATTCAGACCACAGGCCCCGCAGGCGGGGCCACATGACCAGGGGGCCGGGTTGTTCCGCGTCGACAGGAGCGGCATGACCTAGGGGTACAGGGGGTACCTCCGCACAGGCGGGCCGGGTCAGGCGAAACCGACGCCGGGCGTTCCACACGGGACGCCCGGCGCGGCTCATTCCGGGGTCAGCTCATGCGCGCCGCCAGCTTCGCCACATGGGCGCCCTGGAAGCGCGCCAGGGCCAGCTCCTTGGCACTCGGCGTGCGCGAGCCGTCCGCCCCGGCGATGGTCGCCGCCCCGTAGGGCGAGCCGCCGCGCACCTCGCTGATGTCGGTCAGCTCCGGGGCCGCGTAGGGCAGCCCGCTGATCAGCATCCCGTGGTGCGCCAGGGTGTGCCAGAACGAGGTGATGGTGGTCTCCGAGCCGCCCCCGGTGCCGGTGGAGGTGAACACGCTGCCCAGCTTGCCCACCAGCGCGCCCTTGGCCCACAGGCCGCCGGTCTGGTCGAGGAAGGTGCGCATCTGCCCGGCCATGTTGCCGAAGCGCGTCGGCGTGCCGAACAGGATGGCGTCGTAGTCCGCCAGCTCCTGGGGCGAGGCCACCGGCGCGGCCTGGTCCAGCTTCGCCCCGGCCTTGCGTGCGATGTCTTCCGGCATGGTCTCGGCCACCCGCTTCAGGGTCACCTCCACACCGGGCACGCTGCGGGCCCCTTCGGCCACCGCCTCGGCGAGGCGCTCGATGTGGCCATACATGGAGTAATACAGCACCAGGATCTTCTTCATCCGCCTGTCCTCATCGGGTTGGGAAACCCCATGGAGCCTAGACCCCCGGGCCGCACGCGCCCATCCGCCCGCCCGGCGGTCGTCCTGGCGCCGCCCCGATGCCCGCCGCTATCATCCGCCCCCATCGGATTCGAGGGACATTCCCCATGCTCAACGGCCTCTGGCTCGGCTTCTTCCTGGTGGCGGCAACCGCCGCAGCGGCACGCTGGATCGGCGGCGATCCCGGCGTCTGGGCGGCCATGGTGGAGAGCCTGTTCGCCATGGCCAAGCTCTCGGTGGAGGTCATGGTGCTGCTGTTCGGTACCCTCACCCTCTGGCTCGGCTTCCTGCGCATCGCCGAGCGCGCCGGGCTGGTGGAACGCCTGGCCTGGCTGCTGGGGCCGCTGTTCCGCCGGCTGATGCCCGAGGTGCCGGCCGGGCACCCGGCGCTGGGGCTGATCACCCTCAACTTCGCCGCCAACGGCCTGGGCCTGGACAACGCCGCCACCCCCATCGGCCTCAAGGCCATGAAGGCCCTGCAGGAACTCAACCCCAGCGCCACCGTGGCGAGCAACGCGCAGATCCTGTTCCTGGTGCTCAACGCCTCGTCCCTGACCCTGCTGCCGGTGACGATCTTCATGTACCGCGCCCAGCAGGGCGCCAGCGACCCGACCCTGGTGTTCCTGCCCATCCTGCTGGCCACCACCGCCTCGTCCCTGGTGGGCTTGCTGAGCGTTGCCGTGATGCAGCGCCTACGCCTGTGGGACCCGGTAGTGCTGGCCTACCTGGTGCCCGGCGCGCTGCTGCTGGGCGCCTTCATGGCGGTGCTCGCCGGGCTCTCCGCCACCGCCCTGGCGGCGCTGTCCTCGCTGTTGGGCAACCTGGTGCTGTTCGGGCTGATCCTGGTCTTCCTGCTCGCCGGGGCCTTGAAAAAGGTGCCGGTCTACGAAGCCTTCGTGGACGGCGCCAAGGAAGGCTTCGACGTGGCCAAGGGCCTGTTGCCCTACCTGGTGGCGATGCTCTGCGCCGTCGGCGTGCTGCGCGCCTCGGGCGCCCTGGAGTTCGGCCTGGACGGCATCCGCAGCCTGGTGGAATGGGCCGGCTGGGACACCCGCTTCGTCGACGCCCTGCCCACCGCGCTGGTCAAGCCGTTCTCCGGCAGCGCCGCGCGGGCCATGCTCATCGAGACCATGCAGAGCCAGGGGGTGGACAGCTTCCCCGCCCTGGTCGCCGCCACCGTACAGGGCAGCACCGAGACCACCTTCTACGTGCTCGCCGTGTACTTCGGCGCCGTCGGCATCCAGCGCGCCCGCCACGCCGTGGGCTGCGCCCTGCTGGCGGACTTCGCTGGGGTGCTGGCCTCCATCGGCGTGTGCTACTGGTTCTTCGGCTGATCCCGGTTCCCCGGCGCTTCCCGGGCTGAAGCCCGGGCTACGGCGCTCCGCATCGAACCCGGCGCCTGGGCAATGATGGGCTTCGCACAGCTCAGCCCATCCTACGTTTGCCGCCATGCCCCGCTTCGTAGGGGATCGCGATCACCGATCCACCGTCATGACCGTGCCGAGTGCCGTTCGTAGGATGCGGTGAGCTCGGCGAACCGCATCGATCCCCGAGCCACCGTTCGTAGATACCGTCTTGATTTCTAGTGCGCAAGGGCCAGTTTGGCATCAAACGGCTGGCCCGATTTCAAGACGCCATAGGCGATGTTCAGCAGCTTGCGCATCGCTGCGCAGACGATCTGCTTGCCGGTCTTGCCCCGCTCCCTTAGCCGTTCGCCCATGGCTCTGATCGCTTCGTTGTAGGTCAGGGCGCTGATCG